>Ga0315280_10000194_pt1 | contig 118804 bp, 123 predicted proteins | sample YL17G06_40_MG_FD_203697 | JGI IMG/M metagenome (GOLD analysis project Ga0315280, IMG submission 203697) | Sediment microbial communities from Yellowstone Lake, YNP, Wyoming, USA - YL17G06_40 | ecosystem: Environmental > Aquatic > Freshwater > Lake > Sediment | place: USA: Wyoming | collected... | reverse complement strand
TACATTGAGTGCTGTGAATAAGTTTAAAATAGTCTCTTCTAGATATGTGTGTGTTTGGTGCATCCCCATTGATGATCATCCCATGAATGTCAACAGGGGATGCACTAAAAATGTTAGCTACTGAGGGCGAATATCATTAATATGGAGAGAAATACGTGTTCTCGAGCGATGGATATGTTTTTAAAGAAGGAATTGTTTTGATTTTGTAATATTGGGGAGTGAAAGCATATGTCTTCCATACGGCAAATATTATTATTTCTCTTCCTACCTGTACTTTTTTCGTCACATACCTTTGGATACGCGCTGACAAATAATTTTTCTCAGCCAACATCTGCTTCGTCGATGTTGACACAAGAAGCAAACTTATCAGGATATGTCACTGATTCTTTCATGAATCCAATTAACGCAGCGCTCGTACGGGTCTATTTCCATGGTACCTATGAAGAAAACTATAGTAATTCTTTGGGGTATTATCATGTGACACATATTCCTCTCTGTTATTGCGTAAAAAATGCTACGTGTTCAAAACAAGGGTATCGAACAGCGTGGGTGTTACTCAGCATCTCTGAAAATACAACCTATGATTTTATCCTGACCTCACTGAATCAATCATGTTACCCGGTGTTCAATGGAACGATGGGGACCAATGGATGGTACATTAGCTGTGTGAATGTCTCATTTGTCATTAACGGAGACGTCGATACGATTTTCTATCGAGTGGATGGTGGGGCATGGTATCAATATAGTGAACCATTTCAAATTTGTACAGACGGTGCACATACCTTTTTTTGGTATTATACATATCAAGGCAATACATCTGAAATAATGCAGACCACCCTGGATATTGACCGTACCAATCCAAAGTTAAACCTCTTATCAGAAAGAATAAGTGTGAACAAAATGAAGATCATCGCAGAGGCAACTGATGAGACGAGTGGTGTCAACAGGGTTGAATTCTTTGTTGATGGCGTGCTTTCGTACGTCGATTATACCGTTCCATATGAAGGATTTATGGGAGGTATCGGTATTCATCACGTGAAAGCCGTTGCCTTTGACAACGCAGGAAATTCGGTAAGTAGTACAATCATCACTCCGTGCAGTCACCAGAGTCATTCTCAATACCTACGTTCGTTTGTATCTCGAACATTCTTTGTACTCCGATTCACGCAACAAATACAACTCATCGGTAGTGATACAATCCCATCGTTCCGTTCAGTTCAACGTTTTTTGTAAGGAAAAAAATTTGGTCAAGCCGCCGAAGGGATTACTCCAAAAGATACAAATCCCACAGGATAAAAAAAGTGCAGGGGAAGAGACTTAAGCTTCAAGTTCAAATCTCATTCTTAATCTGGAATTTAAGCCTTTGGAGTGTTCATTTATAAATGATTCATGATAAAATCTCTAAGTGCTTTATGCGTACTCAATCTTCGTACGATGCTTTTTGTGATTCTGACTATTTGTCCATCGAATAATCTTGTTACAATCAACCCTATGATAAATATAAACACTCCCATGACAACAGCCAAAACAACACCTATTTGGCCAAAGAGCGATACGTAAAAGAATGTAACAACCGCGCCGAGGATCGACATAAGAGCGGACCTGATAATAAAATAGAGTCTATTCATCCATGTTGAAAGCAGTAGTGCTTTGATTACTGCTCTTTTTTCAATTGTAGCTGCTGATCCAGATGTAGCGCTTTCTATTTCTTGTAATAGTTTTGTTGTGTAATGAAGATCCGATAATTGTAATATTTTTTTTGCGTACTTCGCCTGTGATAAATCCTTAGAGCTTGCTGTTTCAACCTCTTTGATAATCTCGTTTGCTATGCAGTCTATTTCTTCATCTATTAAGACCGTGCTTTCCTTCATGTATCTTCCCACCGAAATGGTATTTTTTAAGGAATAGCCGATTAACAATCCCTGAAAATGGAAAGCATTCATCAGAGGTATGGTATCAGCTCAGTATTTCGATTTGATATATTCTCTCGTAACAAAGATGTGTTATATTAATTATTTCGAAAATGGCAGGAGATCATACGTTTAACTGCTGCGTCTCAGGATAGGGATTCAATCGCATCTTGCACTCGCTCCCCCCGCTCCCACTAATTTTCATATTTATACTGTTTTTTTAAGAGTTTATCAATCGTTTTTAAGTTATATCTATATATACAAAAACGATTACTCCTTCGTCATATAGAGGTTTTAATTATGGCTGAAAAGAATATAGGAAAAATGCTGAATGAAAAGAGCACCGAAATCAAGAAGTGGTTTAAGGACCAAAACGCGACAATGGAACAATGGAAGTTCTCAGTCGAGGATACCAAAGAAGGTATTCGTGCGGAGCTACACGCTGTAGTGCTCATCAAACATCCTAAAAAGAAAAAGTAGGTAAAGAATTCCATATTCTTTTTTTTTTCATAATGTTCATCAATTGAATTTTACCAACCATGAAAGTGATATTCCATAGTACGTTCCAAAGATAACATATGACTATTGATTATTCATTATTTTTTCTAGGCGTTATGTGTCGTCAACCATATAAGTGAATGAGCAACTTTTTCTTTGTTTCATCATCGAAATGAATGTCTGGTCGCATCTGAACAAGTTCGACATATTTCATAGCGGCTTGGAGATCCTCGGAAGAATAGTAATGTCCGGCCATCTGAACCAGATCTTCGACCGGTTGATACTCTAGGAGCGAGCAGAGTAAGCAGGCGAGATCATAGGCCTGTTTCCTAGTGTTGGGGGCATTTTTACGCAAATGCCCTACGTCTAGGATGTAGATTTTCTTTCCGATCATGATGTTGTCCGGTTTGAGGTCCCCATGATAGATCTTCTTATGATGTAATTTCTTGAGATATTGGAAGACCGTATCAATCTGCTGAGTATCTAGCTTCTTGAATGCAGAGATAGGTTTCGCATCCAGGAATTCCATCACGATCAACCATAGAAAACCACTTATCCAATGATAACCATGTGGATTGGGCGTCGGTATCCCGCAGTCGTAAATAGCTTTCATCATCCTGAACTGATCCCGAGCCATGTCTTCTGTCGTCTCATAGGTCTCGAAGATGGGATCTAGGGTATTAATCTGTAGATAGAAGTTCTTGAAGAACTGGAAGGAGCGGGCGGATAAGTTATCACTGTTACCGAGGATCTTGCCGAAATAGCGAACCTTTTCGCCATTCTTGTTCAAACCTGTAATCTTTATAGGTATGGAAAGTCGGGCGGCATTCGCGCCAGTGGGTCGGATGGAAACCTCCGTCATGCCGTATTTCTCAGCCATTATCCGGCGGATGTTCTGCAGGGCTTCACGGAAGAATGCACGGCGGGTCTCGTGACTGGGAATTGCTGTTGGTATAGCGTTCACTGGTCTCCACCAGTATCTTTCTTTTCATTTGATCTTTCGTCACCTGCAGCGTAGCTGGCTATTTCCATATCTGCGGCCTTGTCAGCTTTCTGTTTAGCTTTCCTCTTCTTCTTGCCGCCCCACCACATCGCTATAAGCATAACTAATGCGCGATAGTAGTGAACTTTGATACGTTTGACCCCACGACCGTATTCGAGCACAGGCTTACCTTTATAGGCGAAGATGAAATGCCAGATCTGTAGTTTCGGCGGCTCGAATGAGACATCATTGGTGCTAATGATAACATCGGTGTCCTTCACCGCGATATCCATATCCATGGATCCTTCAATCTTCAATGGTACCCGGATACCCTTGCCGAACATCGCTCGAAAAATAGTATATGCTAGCACTTCGATAGTGGAGATATCTAAAACCCGCTGGGAGAATGTTTGCTTGGTTAATGGTTGGCTGATAGGTGAATCGGTCGCTTTAGCAGTGTTGGGTAACTGACTATTATTTTTGTTATTATCTTTACGAGTGACCTTTTCCAAGAGGTTATCAAAAAAAGCCTTCTTTTCACCACCTTTGGAACCAGTATCTCGGGGCAACTCCTTTTCTGGATGGGGCTTTTCCCCAACTGTTTTTGTTGAGGTCTCCTTCATGCGGGGCTGATGATCATCCTGCTCTGACTGCGTCTCCATGTAGGGTGTGTCCTTTTTATGATATTCACCTACAGTTTGACTACCTTCTTTCGTATTCCATTGCTGTTCAAATGCATCGAGGTCAGACTCGTCACCTGCTTTGGTCCCGGGACGACCATTCTTGTGATACTCTCCGATGACTGTCATCCCGACTGGGTCTTTCCATTCCTCCGGCTGGAGCAGAATATGTTCTGGAATCTTATTTTTCATAGGAGGATTTTTCCCTTTTTTCTTTTTCACGTTAGGGCTCAAGTTAATCACCTATTTTTTTACGATTATTTGAAACCGGACGAAGACACGGGTGCCTTCACGGGATTCTTCCACAGAGATTTTCCAATCCTCTATTTCAAGATGGAGGTTTTCGAAGAATTTTTCTACTGTATTCTTGATGGTCTTAACGTTTTCTTTTTTTCCTTCAACGATATGAAGCATTGATTCAATTTTTTCTTTATCGCTCATTTCTATCCCTTCTCATTTTGCGGACACCTATCTTTTATCTAATCATTCTCATTCATCGTATGTATCGTTTTTAAATCAATATCATAATCCGATACTGTGAAATATACCTACGAGAAAATCTAGTCCGATAAGAGCAATAATAACAATAGCGATGAATATGAGAACCCACACAGCAAACTTTAATACTCTCCAAAGCACAAGCGCGATTACAAGGATCCCAAGGAGTACCGCCCAAAACGGGATGATAAATCCGAATATTTCCATCTCTTTACCTCCGCCTTACACCTTAGTAAATATCACCGAATTACCGACATCATTGCTGATAACCAACGTTGAACCAGAAAAACTATAATTTAGTGTGATACCCAAAGTCCCTCCTGAAGAAAACGTGATTTTGTTGTTAGCAATCGTGTAGTTAAAACTACCAGTTAACGAAGTTACTCCTAGCGGGCCAGTTCCGACAATTGTTGCAGTATTACTATTAAACGTAATCGTCGTTTCCCCACCGGCAGTCCTCCACGTCCCAATAAACTTACTTTTTTCATCTAGACAACCGCTCAAACTTATTGTTGTTAACATCACTAACATAATTCCAATTAGGACCAATTGTTTTTGTTTTTTCATCTAAATACCTCTCCTTATGGTACTGTCAATCTCCCACCTGTATATAAATTTCACTTAGAGCGTACATGTTTGATCTTCAATGCTAAATGGATGCTCCGTTAAGGAGTATTCTTAAAAAATATTTAAGATAACTCTATTAAATGAATATTTTATTCGCTTACAAGAAGATTGAGTGGAAAAACAATCTATAAGGAGAAGATTTGAATGAACAAAATTAAGATCACGGGTATTTGTTTAGCTCCAGGAGAGCACCAGATAGCCAAATTTAATGACATACTACTCTTCAAATTGATCATCATTTTATATCGATAGGGAGAAAGCACCAAAATAAGAGGCGATGCGTTCCCAGAAAAAATGCTCGAAAATATGATAGTTCTATCTAAAGCTAAACAAATACGATCACGGTATTAAAAACCCTTGTTCAAAAAGACTTTCAATCATACTGTGGCGTTCCCATTGAGAAATGTCCGTGTTTTTCTGAGGGGCAGGTTTTTTATACTACCTATGAAAAACCAGAGGGATTTTGCGATTGGGCGTGGAAAGATATTCATCCGTACATCGTATCGTTTTTAACTGGAGGGGATTTCACCAAGGGCATCTTTGAAGGGTGGATGAAAGATAAAAATACAATGATCGCGTGTTGTACTGATGGGATACGACCCGTCATCTTTGAATTAAAAGTTACTAAGGGCGAATCAAAGAAATAAGATACAGATTTTTTTGAAATAAGACTCTCTTTTCTTCCTGTAAAAAAGGTAAAAGTGCAGGGGAAGGGATGTGAACACCAGTTTACCGGTATTATAGCGATTTGTGGATAATAATACCGACCTTAAAGCCGTTCTTTACCCATTTGTTTTTCACTCATTATCATCATCCAATATCATAAGGTTCTCGTGCGGGTAGCCTATCGAAATTGATCCATCCAATCCAAAAATAGGAAGTACCGTATGGGTCAAATTGTAAAAACCTTGGTATTTTTGTGTGCATCTTCCCAAAAATGCACTTATAACCAAAAAAGTAGAATGAATCACTCCAATAATTGTTGTCCCAGTTATTTCCATGCGATTGGTTTTCTTCAGCAAACTTTGCTTGTTTACCGTTCTGTATGAAATTGTTTTGATTCACCTTTGTATTGGAACCAGATACTCTTACACCAAGTGAATTATTCTCAAAAAGATTTCCCGTGATAGTATGTCCTGAGCCACCAAGATCCAGACCGATAACATTTTCAATAAATAGATTTCCAGAAATTGTTTGTTCCAAACCACCACCATGTAGTCCCATATAATTTTTGGTAAAAATATTACCTTCAACCATTGATGGTCCACCATAAAGAGAAATGCCACTCCCCTGACAATTTAAAAATGTGTTATTCAGTATTCTGATATTGTTTCCACTGATTTCCATACCATTAAAATTATTTATGAATGTGTTATTTCTAATGGTATTGAACCAGAGATCGCTTACGAAATAAATCCCACAGTGATTTGAATAAAAAATATTGTTCTCTATAACATTATTATAGTTATCCCAATCGTATTGAAATTCAACGCCACGGTAATTTTGTGTAAAATTATTATCAGAAATCGTTATGGTGGTTAATTCCCCCTGGACATAAATACCGTTATTCTTCCCTGTGATGGTGAACCCACGGAGGCTCACACAGCTCTTTTTGATGACCACCGCGGCATCGGTCCAGTTCGCATCAATGATTGTGACGTCTCTACCTTCTCCGATTATCGTCAGATTCCAAACATTGACCGTAATCGCCTCATGATAGGTCCCGCGAAAGACGTAAATGGTGTCTCCACTGGAAGAATCATTGATTGCATCCTGAATCTTTGAGTAGTTCCCAGGTCCACTCCCACCAACATACAACCAATTACCTCTTGATGTCGGTAGTGGTTTCTCAGTATCTTGTGCAATCGCTGGAATGATACAGGTTCCAACGAATAAGAGAATGATTCCAACCGCCAGACATTTCCCCATCAAAGGATATTTCTTCATCTGTTTCCCCTATATTGGAATAAAAACTCCTTGTCTATTTAAATCTTTGTTTGATTGAATTTACTCCTGATATAATGTTAAAAAAAGTGCAGGGGACGGGATTTGTTAACAAATTCGATAATTTTATAAGATATATTGGGGGACATCAGTGTTAATTGTTCAGTTTCCACCAAATAAAAATAGATAAAATCATGTTACAGTATAGCATGATTTTCCTGGTATATAAATCTAACCCAACTTTCGTGTTAATCATTGACCGTAGGGTTTTAGTGCTGGAAGTAGATCAAATTGTACCCAGCTGATATTAAACCAAATTGAAAATGGTATGAATAGTACCTTTTGTCCCTTGATGGGTTTTGGTATTGGAAGGCGGTGTGAATCCCAATAATTACGATACCAATGATTCCGAGCATTCTGGGCAAAAAGAAGATGGGTGAAAAACGCATCCTCTTGGTTCTGTATAAAATTATTGCGGTGAATACGATTTTTTCCTCCTCCAACAATCAACAAACCTTGATTATTATTTCGAAATGTATTATCTCGAATATCATTACGCTGTGCACCCGCCAAGGTAACAGCAATGGAGTTGTTACAAAATTGATTACCATTTATCTCAGAGTCTACGGCTCCCAATGATACCCCATAGGTTGATGAATTCATGATTATGTTATTTGTGATTTCAATATTTGATGTTTGATACATATCACTAATCCAGATTCCTTCCCGAGAGTAGGTTATAACATTATTTTTAATGATCGTATAATCGACATCTTCATCTAATAACACAATACCGAAAAATCGGTTGTTCGTTATGGTATTGTCAAGAATTTCAGATCTATATGATTGTACAAATACGCCTGTTTCTGTATTATTGTTTATTACCGTATCATGAAGAATAGTTCCTGTTCCAGATTTGAGTAATATACCGATCGCGTTATCCGTCACATGAACATTAGTAATTTCAACACTACCTCCATCTGCAAGTACCATAATACCTGCTCCTCCAAATAACGAACTATTTTGAACCGTAAAACCAGAAAAACATATTCCGTTTCCTACGATGTACACCACATTATCCGTTTCATAGCCATCGATGATGGTAGTATCTTTGTTCTCCCCCAGTACCGTAATCACATGATAAATTGTGATATTTTCGTAATAAATACCTGCGTACACAAAAACCGTATCACCATCTCTTGCATTATCAATCGCATCCTGAATCTTCGTATAGTTCCCCGGTCCACTCCCACCAACATAGAGTATATTGCCTTTTGATATTGATGACGATGTTTTCTCTATATTTTGTCCGCTTGATGGAATGATAGCTGTCCCGATGAACAAGAGAATGATTCCAACCACCAATATTTTCCTATTCATTTCTTTCCTGCCCCTATATAGAAATAAAGACCCCTTCTCTATATAAAATCTTCTTTCCGGTGATTTACGCATTGATGTACCGGTATTTAGGAGTTCAAATCGTTTTTTGGTTCCAAGGCAAATTTCTCTCCTGCAAAAATAAGAAAAAAGTGCAGGCGAAGGGATTTGTACCCAAGCAATAGAGCCCCACAGAAGCATTCGTGTTTAATCTTCAATGCTCGATAAGCTTCCGTCGAAGGGAGATTCGGACTCGTATTTGTTAACAAATTTGATGGTATCATATCTGTTGCGGGAGTTTTTTCGATTAATTAAAATTGATAGGGTAGGGGAAGGGATTTGAACACCAGTTTACCGGTGAAAATATATGTTTTCTCCTGTTGACTCAAAATTGTAAAAAGATTACTTTAAAGGCTCTGGTGGCACACCTTCAGGCAAAAGAGGTTGAATATCTGGCATTCTCCATTGACCCAAATTATTAATGTTGACAAGGAGATACATGAAAACCGGAAGGGTAGTTTTCATCCAGTAAACCAGATTATCATGTTTACCTCCACCTATACCAGGGTCATAATCTGCTTGTAAGATTTCAATCCCAAATGATGGAATGCGAAATTCTTTGAAACACCAATCCCCTTCTGAACCACTCATCTTATAATTCACGCCTTGATAACTCGGACCTGCATTTTCATATTGTGTATGCTTAGCGACCCATTCATATGCATAATTATAGATATATTGTTCCTGTTTTGTTATCTTAAAAGGTGGTTTAAAAGCATCCCAGGGTCCACCAAAGGTAAGACCGGCAGTATGACAGTCTAAATAAAAAGAAAAATCATTATTCTTAAGTCCTTTCATAAAATCCCTAATCGCTTGAGTTTCAGGCTCTGAAAAAGGATGGCGACCACAATTTGTAACCCATAATGGAAAACTTGGGAACAATTTATGCAAGAGTGTGAAATTTCGGGAGGGATTGATAGGGAGTATAGAGATTTTTATACGACCAAATAACTTACCTAAGGGTATACTATATCCTCTTATTCTACCGAAATCAATGTCAAAATTACGATTGAGGTCGATACCGTTCTCATTCCATCGAAAGTTATCTTGTCTCCCATCAGGATTTACTAAAGGAATGATGTACACTTCAGATGAATTGAGAATATGAGTAATTGTTTTATTAGCATCAAAGTTAATGAGAAGATACTCAGCAAGATACAAACAAGCCTCTCCTCCTTCCCATTCACATCCGTGGATACAACCATCAATAAGACAAGAGGATTTTATCTCATTGTTCTTCTCATTAGTTAATCGAATGCACCAAATATCCTTTCCAAGAACACTTTTGCCAATAGAAGATACATCTACTAAATCAGGGTATCTCTGATTAAAACCATTCAGCATTTCTGTTGTGCCAAAGTAATCATGATATTCTCCATCTTTCCAATCAGGAAGAATGGAAGGCTGGTCCAATTTAACTGCTGGTAGTGATGCTTCTTTGGATTCCTCTGATTTTTGTTTCTCATTAACACATCCAGTAAATAGTACAGTGAGTAAAATACTACAGAGAAAAAATGCTATTAACTGTGATAATTTCTTATCCATTTTCGATTCCTTGTAATATTTGAATAAGTTTTATAGTATATAATTATATTTTCCTGTGAATTTTACCGGTAAATAGGCGCATTAATTATTTTTATATCACGTGGAATATAAAAAAGTGCAGGGGAAGGGATTTGAACACCAAAATACATGTAAAATTATTGGATTTCTCCTGTTGGACTTCAAAACTCAAAAAAATCACTGTAACGGCTCTGGTGGCACACCTTCTGGCAAGGATGGTTGAATATCGGGTGTTTTCCATTCACGCAGATTATCAATGTTAACAAGTAGATACATAAAAAATGGAATTGTGGTCTTCATCCAATGGACAAGATGGTCGTGTTTTCCTCCACCTGGATATGAGTCATAATCCCATGATAGAATTTCAAAACAAAATGATGGAATGCGAAATTCTTTGAAACACCAATCATTTGATGTCCCACTTGCCGTATAATACTCATTAGGTTTTTCCTTTTCATATTCTGTGTTCTCAACAACCCAATCCATTATATAATCATAGATAAATTGTTCCTGTGTTGATTTCTCAAAAGGAGGTTTAAAAGCATCCCACGGAGTTATTATCTCATGTGTGGCTGTATGACAATCTACATAAAAAGAAAAATCCTTATTCTCAAGTTCTCTCATAAAACCTCTTATTGCTTGAGTCTCTGGTTCTGAAAAAGGATAGCGACCACAATTTTTAAGTCTATCTGGAAAACTTGGGAACCATTTATGTAAACGTGGGGTTTCTATATGAATAATTTTTATACGACCAAATAACTTACCTAAAGGGATAACACCTCCTCTTATTCTACCGAAATCAATATCAAAATTACGATTCAAATTTATACCATTGTCATTATATAGGACATCATCCTGTCTTCCATCTGGATTCACCATAGGAACAATATAAACTTCAGATGAATTAAGAATATGAGTGATTGTCTCATTAACATCAAAGTTAATCAGCAGATACTCAGCAAGATACAAACAAGCCTCTCCTCCTTCCCATTCCTGTCCGTGGATACAACCATCAATAAGACAAGACGATTTTGATTTGGTATTATTTTCATTTGTTATTCTAATACACCAGATGTCCTTACCTAAAACACTATTTCCTATTGAAAAAACATTTACTAAATCAGGATATTTACCATTAAAATCATTCAACATTTCCATGGTGCCATAGTAATCGTGATACTCTCCATCTTTCCAATCTGGAAGAATGGAAGGTTGGTCCAGTTTAACTTCTGGTGTTGGTATCTCATCTGTTTTTTGTTTTTCTTCAATACAACCAGAAAACGTAACAACAAGTAAAATACAACAGAGAAAAAGTGCTATTAACTGAGATAATTTCTTATTCATTTTTTGCTCCTTTAAATACTTCTCAAATTTATTAAAATATTACTTTAGAGGTGGTGGTGGCACACCTTCAGGTAAAGATGGTTGAATATCAGGTGTTTTCCATTGACGCAGATTATCAGTGTTGACAAGGAGATACATGAAAACTGGGAGTGTGGTTTCCATCCAATGGACAAGATGGTCATGTTTTCCCTCACCCAAATAAGCCGCATCCCAAGGAATTCCACCACCTTTTGAAGGAAAATAGTTTTCAGATAGTATTTCAAAACCAAATGATGGAATGCGAAATTCTTTGAAACACCAATCCGTTCCTGTTCCACCTGTAAAATAAATCGTAAATTCAGGTACGTTTGTGTACCCATATTCTGTATTGTCAGCAACCCATTTTACTGTATAATTAAAGATATATTGTTCTTGTTTTGATATTTCAAACGGAGGTTTAAATGCAGCCCATGGGGAAAAGAAACAGTGGCCGGCTGTATGACAATCTAAATAAAAAGAAAAATCATTATTTTCAAGGTCATTCATAAAATCCCTCAATGCCTGAGTTTCAGGCTCTGAAAAAGGATGGCGACCACAATTCTCAAATACATATTTACCTAAAATGATATAAGGAATTTTAATAACACCAAACAATTTTCCAAGACGGAACACATCTCCACGTTTAGGTAGTAATCTCCCAAAATCAATATCATAATTACGATTAAGGTCAATACCATTTTCATTCCATCGTGTGTTTTCTTGTCTTCCATCAGGATTTAATAAAGGAACAATGTAAATTTCAGATGAATTGAGAATATAAGTAATTGTAGCGTTATTACCAAAGTTGATAAGAAGATAATCAGCAAGATACAAACAGGCTTCTCCACCTTCCCATTCATTTCCATGGATACAACCATCAATGAGACAAGACGATTTTATCGTATTGTTCTTCTCATTGGTTACCCTGATACACCAAATATTCTTTCCAAGGACACTTTTACCAATTGAAAAAATATTTACTAAATTTGGGTATTTACCAGAAAAATCATTCAACATTTCCATGGTGCCATAGTAGTCATGGTATTCCCCGTCTTTCCAATCCGGAAGAATAGAAGGCTGGTCTACTTTAATTTCAGGTAGTATTGTTTCTGTTGATACTGTTGTTTTTTGTTCTTGCTTGATACATCCGGTAAAAAGAATAGTGAGTAAAATACTGCAGAGAAAAAGTGCTGTTAAATGAGATAATTTCTTATCCATTTCTATTCCTTTAAGTATTAGAATAAAATTTATAGTATATAATTATATTTTCCTCTGAATTTTACCGGTAAATAGGAGTTCAAATCATTTTTTAGTCTCATGGCAAGTTTCTCCTGGGAAAATAAGAAAAAAGTGCAGGGGAAGAGATTTGAACCCATGGACATTAAAATCTGATCATATTAAGATTGAAATAATAGTTTTTTTGGAAATGAAATCCGTTTAAGTTTTCTCCCATTAAACTTATCATGCTAATAGTTAGCAAGCCGCCGAAGGGATTTGGACCCCTGACCTGCTGATTACGAATCAGCCGCTCCACCAGCTAAGCTACGGCGGCAGCATTGGCCCTGAATAGGGTCTGGTATTAAAAAAATTGCCTATGGTCTTATCCGTAACATCTTTTTACTTCTATCTGTTACACGCCGTCAATGATTTGCGGTGCGGACGAATCGGGGCGAGGACCGGTGCTTGGTCCACTCGTGGTTGCAGGAGTCCTTGTGGAAAATGATGCGGAGTTAGTTCGAATCGGCGCCTGCGACTCAAAGCAACTCACGCCATACCAGCGGGAAACCCTTGAAAAACAAATAAAAGCCGTGGTGGAAAAATACGAAATCATTGTGCTCCCTGCATCTGACATCGATGATCTGCGCAAGGTCATGACGCTCAACGAACTAGAGGTGTCCGTGTTTAGCAAAATCATCGAGAAACTCAGGCCAGATGTCTGCTATGTGGACGCCGCCGATGTCAACGAGGTTCGATTCGGGAAAGACATCCTCGCACGACTTTCCTGGAAGCCAACCCTGATTTCGAAACACAAAGCTGACGAGACATACCCGATCGTTGGCGCGGCATCGATTCTCGCAAAAACAACCCGTGATGCGCACATCCGACAGATAGCCCGAGAACTTGAAGAAAAGATACATCTCCCCCTCGGGAGCGGATACCCCGCTGACCCTGTCACGAAACGATTCCTGAAAACCTGGGTGGAGACCTTCGGTGACCTCCCACCGCATGTGCGACGATCCTGGAAAACCGCACAAAACCTGTTGAAAGAACACAAGACAAAATCGTTGGATAAATTCTAAGAAAAGTGGCAGAAATGCCAGCGTTCGGCTGGCATGTCCCCCGCAACTTTAGTCAATTAATACCGTAAGGTGCTTTTTCGTTTATATACTTACGAGGGGGGTCGCCGAAAGTAAGCATTCCCGTGGAACATAAAAAAAGGAAAAAATAAGGAGGAATCCAGTGCGTTACGAATTTTGCTCCTGGAATTCCTTCAAGAACTCACACAACACCTGCGTGCCTTCAACCGACATCGCATTATACAGCGACGCGCGCATCCCGCCGACGTCTCGGTGTCCTTTCAGGCCAATGAGGCCTTTCTTCTTCGCCTCGTCAACGCATTTCGCCTCAAGCTCCGGCGTCGCAAGGTTAAACGTCACGTTCATGAGGGACCGCGACTCTGGTTTTGCCACCGGGCGATAGAACCCGTTCGACGTGTCGATGACATCATAGACCATCTTCGCTTTCTTCCGGTTCTGCTTCTCCATCACCGGTATCCCACCAAGGGATTTCAGATGCTCCAGGACAAGCTCGCAGAAGTATATGGTGAAACACGGACAGGTGTTGTACAAGGAGTCCTTTTCCACATGGGTCTTCCATTTCAGCATCGTCGGCACATTCTCAGGGACACGGTTCAAAAGATCATCCCTGACGATGACCACGGTGACCCCGGCAGGCCCAAGGTTCTTCTGCGCGCCCGCGTAGATCACGCCGAATTTTTTCACATCGACAACCTTATCCATGAAGTTCGAGGACATGTCACAGGCAAGCGGCACAGTACTAGGGACCGTCGGCCACTCGTTCCATTCGATTCCCCCGATCGTCTCATTTCCCGTGATATGGGCAAACGCCGCAGTGTCGCTGAACGTCACATTCTTCGGGATGTACGTGAACTTCTGATCCTCCGAGGACGCGACGATCTTCACCTCGCCATACAGTTTTGCTTCCTTGATCGCCTTCTTCGCCCATGACCCGGTATTGACGTACTCCATGGGTTTTCCCGGTTGTGACAGGTTCAGCGGCGCCATGAAAAACTGGGTCGAGGCACCACCCTGCAACCACAGCACCTTGTAGTTACTCGGGATACCCATGAGTTCCCGTAGGAGCTCCGTGGCTTTCTTATGTACCTCGTCATATTCTTTCGATCGATGAGAAATCTCCAAAATCGACATCCCTGTCCCATGAAAATCCAACAGTTCCGCCTGCGCTTTTTTAAGGACAGGCAGCGGTAATGTCGCTGGCCCTGCATAAAAATTGTATACACGTTTCGTCATAACAACTTCCTCCATTGAGGTACCTCCGAATTGTTGAACCAGTGTATATCCACAAGGAATTTAAATCATTCGGAGCGGTTTCCAGGAGAAGAACCGAGTTAAAGACCAAGCACTTTTCTCGCAAACGTGAGATACCCGGTATGACCAAGCATCTCAAAACTCGGGCGGGTCCCATGCGATGAGACGATCATCTCACGCTGGATGTTCTCAAAGGTTTTGCATTCAATGAACGGGTGCTGCGCGATGGCGTTCACGGTCTGCTCCACCTGCGAGATCAACGGTGAGTACGCCCCGAGGTACCCGCCGACCTTGAGCGCGTTCCACGCGTGTCCCACGGCCGCCCAAGGGTTTGGGATGTCAAGGATCACCGCGTCAAGGTCCTGCTCCTCGATACCCTCGGTGACATCCTTGATCTTCGTCGCCACATATGTAATGAGGCCTGCTTGTTTCAGGTTCTTCATCGCATGATCGATGAACTCCTCCCTGATATCATAGGAGATGACTTTCCCGTGCGGGGCAACCGCCGAGGCAAGCGCGATCGTCAGGGACCCTGATCCGATCCCTGCCTCAAGCACCGTCTGCCCTGGCTCAATCGCGCAGTTCATGAGGATATGGGCCGCGTCGCGCGGTAAAATAATCTGAGCCTGCCGGTGAAGACCCTGCAGTTTGTCCTGCAGCGACGGAATAAGAAGCCAGAATTGTTTATTGCCTATGGTCAATTTCTCTCCGTAGGGCTTTCCGACTAACGTCTGAGGGTCGATGACGCCGACGCCCCTGATTTTGTCGGTCTTCCCATTGGTGTCAACAAGGATTTTTCTGAGGCTTTCGTCCACCAGTACCACGATGTCGTTTTGTTCGACGGACTTCTTCATCGCTCCCACCGCCCGTAGTCAACGAGCGAACCGAAACTGAGATTCTCGCTTGCGAGCTGATCACGCCATTGCTCCTGACAAAAGCATTCAAGGCCGTTAAACACCGCGGTGTTCTGCGACAATGAAAACGCTGCTATTGCGTCAAGCACCGAACGATCGCAGCTGCCGCAGTTATGGGCCCCGCGCATGCTGCCCCCGCCGACGACATCACATTTCAACTGCGCGCCGGTTATTTTTTTGCTGGTCCTTAGGAATTCGACGACGCTCCACAGCCATGCCGGGCGGAACTGGTCTCGTTTCCAGAGGTATTCCACCACGGTATGGCGTTGTACGTTCGTCGGATTTACTGAAATCAAATTGGCATACGATTTGATGTCCTTGGTGGTCTGGATGCAGTCGTCAAGCGCGTCCTTCTCCGTGATGAACGGTGGTTTCATGAGCACGTAGGTTTTCACACCGAAACGATGTTTTTTAAGTCGTTTCGCCGCGGTTCCATACTCCGCGAAGGTGAATCCTTTATTGATCGCGAAGGTTCGTAGCACGTCGTTTGACGTCTCTAGTCCGATTCCGACTTCAAATATCTTCGGTTGTACAAGTGACTCTATCTCTGATAACACGGTGTCTTTTACGTACTCGGGTCGTGATTCCACGGAGATTTTCCCGGCTCGTTCACTTAATGTCCTAAGAATGTGTTCTCGCACTGGACCCGGGATTTCATGTGCGTCAAGAAAACTGCCTGATGTGAAGAGTTTTATGATCTGCTCCCCGTTGTATCGTTCCATTGCCTTGTCAAATTGTGATACAAGATCTTTTTGTGAGACAGGCGCCCCGATGCTGTCGTTAAAATACCCGCACATCGTGCAACCGGAGCGAAGCGCCCAGGAGCACCCGCGCGTCCGAAGAATCATCACGTACGCATCGACGATCTTACCGTTGAGAACGTCTTTCTCAGACCAGCACCGCACAGGTTCCCGAGGGTCTTGTCCTCGTGGAATCACATCCTTTTTGAATGAATAACAGAAAGAAGCTATTTCGTTCATGTCTTTTTATTAGGTTTTTTCCGTTTCACAAGAACCAGAGCAATAGCGACAGCAAGGATCGCGACAAGTACCTCAAAGCCGGGGGTTGCGCCCATGCTGTACGGGAATGGCACTTGATAATTCACGGTGTTTGGCAGCTGGCTTTTATGCAGAAGGTATAACGTGTAGTTCCATTCGACCAGTGGTTTTTCTGTTCCAATATTGGAATCGTTTGCGGTGGTAAAGGTGTACGTCGTCGTGTCTTCGACGGTGTTTGAAAACTTCTCCGGGTTATTCGCGAAGTAATGCAGGGCTTCCGCGTAGACATGGACGGTCTGGACTGAGTTTTGGGTCCATCCTTGGAACTCCGCTGATGTGTCATATTTATCTTTGCTGGCCGCATCTTTGCGGCTGACGTTGAGTTCCGGTCCGTTGTCGATACGGTAGTACACCCGGAAATTCTCCTTGCTGATGTGTTCGTCAGCCTTAATCGTAATCACGTCACCGCTTGCGATACCGGTGCGCTGCGAGGAGATGATCTCAAGGGCGTCTAGTTGATACGCGAACGACCCGTTCACTATGGTTCTATGGCCATTCACGTCAGAGGCGATGAGGGTATAATTATAAGTGCCATTGGTTTTGGTAGGATTCTGATAGGTGTACCGAAGGATGCCTTTCTCAAACGTAAATTGTGGGGTTACCATGGTTCCGTTTGGGTCGATGATCGTAAAGGAGATCCCTTCTTTATTCACACCAACATTATCTACGATATGCGCAGCAAAAAGCACGGTACCGCCAGGCTCTTGCACCCCTGGTAACACTGCCAGATCCACGTGTGGCGGTTCCACGTCGTAGAACGGCGGGTTGACCAGTACCACGAGGAGAAGGAGCCAGGTGAAGAAGTACATCGCGTAGCTGGTAAGCCAGCCTTTTCGCCCGAAATCCGATAAATCGATGTTGAGCCTGAGGAAGATATAGCGAAGCCACACCATGTTGACGACGCCGACAAGAAGGACCAATTCCCATTGTAGGAAGCTACCCACCAGTAGGGTCCAGAACCCGAAACAGATCACGGCAAGAAGCAGGCCAAAGAGAAACGATATGAACAAGGTTTTGATGTTCCGTCGTTCCCTTTTTATAAATGCCTCCTCGTCGAACTTCGGTATCTGAAAGTCGAGTTGCTCTTGCTGCTCGCCTTCTTCTTTTCGTCTCTTTGCCATATGGGGCCAGGAAGTGGTTCCTCCTTAAAAGGTTTTTTCCCCGAACCATCGCGACAGAAAAAGATATCTGTTTTATGTCTCCCGCAAGTTTCAATTTTTTCATTGTTCGTACGGTTCTTGCGCGGGATGCCAATCGAATTCGATCCAAGGTAATTTAAAATAAAGCCGTCTTGAACCAAAGATAATTTTTGGATAGTCTCTTGGATTATTCCAATAATTCTCATCCCAAACTGTAGGGAAACCATGAAATTTCGCGTGCCTGCGGTTGAACATAAAATTATTTTGAATGATGGAGTTATGTAAACCAGGTGATTCTACCCCACAGTTATTATGAGTAAAACTATTTTTGCTGATGAGATTATCCCGAGAATTACTGTTGTATATTCCATACGTGCAATTCCTCACCGTATTCAACGTAATCGTATTATTCATACCATTTTCTAATGTGATTCCTATAAATGAATTATTTACAGTATTTCCAGAAACAAGACAAAATGATGTATTTGATTCGATGCATATCCCCCTCTCTTGGTTCGCATCAAGATAATTATTTGTTATAGAATTGATATTTTCACTTAAAGATGCCACATAGATGCCATATGTATTTTCTCGTAAAATATTTCCTGATATGGTATAGCCTAAACCATTCACCAGAATACCATGTTCACAGTGTGAAATACAATTTTCAACAATGTCGTTCTCAAAGCTTTCATAGCGTAAAAGAACGCCATTCTTGCTATCGGTGATGATATTTTTTCTAATGATATTATGATGATGTCCATTATGGACATAGACATCAGATTTTATAGTATTTAAAATGTAATTATTTTCAATGCGATTATTATTTGAAAAAATCGCGATTCCCCCATACAGTTCACCCCCTCTCTGAATAGTAAATCCTGTAATCACTACTCCATCCGATAAAATTCCAATAATAGAGCTCCCTTGGCCTAGATAACCATCAATTACTGTCGTGTTCTTATTTTCTCCAATTAAATTAATCGATTTATTAATTCTTAATGTCTCATTGTACGGAGATAATTCGTCATACACAAAGACAGTATCATCATCATTTGCTTGATCAATCGCGTCTTGTATCTTGCTGTAATTTCCAGGACCGGAACCTCCGACATATAATGTATTTCCCGTTAAAACGGATAGAGATGATCCTTTTCCTATATTTTGTGCGGTCGATGGAATGATACTTAGTCCGATAAAAAGAACGATGATCCCAACTGCTCCTTTTTTCACAAGGAGATTCTTTTTGGATATATTAATTCCTCCCTTGGTCATCTCTATGATAGGTGTCATTTAAATAATTTTCTTCTCCTCTGCTTCCAACTTGACTCCGTCAAAAAAAAATAGGATGTATCTTTATTTTCACTTACAAGAATTCAATACCCTCAGGTATTGTATCCAGATATTTTTTGAATTTTTCCGGCCAGTGATCCGGGTCCAAGCCTTTCTGCGCAAGAAACGCGGTTGTCCACCGCTCCAGTCCAATCCCGGAGCACCCGCTCCACAGCTCGCTTTTCTGCGCCTTGATATTAAATGCGGTGATATATTTATCCCCCAGGATACTGAGGTTCTGGAACTCCAGCCACTCCGAGTCCTTCCGGGTCCCGCGGTATGGCATGTACGCCTCAAAATCGATCGTCCCGGTGTCCTGCGTGCTTTCATCGCCGATCTTCCCCGCCTGCTGCATGTACCAGGGGGTCACCCATGCCATGCGCCACTCCAGATCAAAGATGTCGTTGAACACATGCTTGTACCGCTCGAGAAGCTTCTCCCGCACCGCTAGCAACTGCTCCCGTGTCCCGATGTACACCGGTTCAATCCGATGAAACTCGTCCACCCGCTCGATCCCATGCCTGCCGCCAGACTCGTACCGGGCTGAGATTGCGGTCCTATCGTACACGAGCACAGGCAGTGATTTCTCCGCGATGGTTTTTCCTTTGAATGACCAGTAGATCATCGGGCACTGTGCATAGACTATCCCCGCGGTTGGGGGACTTAAGTTTTTTTGTAGCTCCGCGACATCTACTTCCTTTGTGATCTTCGTCAGATCAATGAACCGCTCCCAGTCCTTCGCATTCCGCGTCCGAGGCTCGACCACGTAATAGAACTCGTACGGCATCCCTTCCATGTGGCCGGTCTTGAGCCAGATGTCAAACGGTTTGATGTGTGACTCGATGACCTCCTGGAACCCGAGCGGCAGGAGGACTTCTTTGAGCGCGATCTGCTCCATGGTTTTCAGGATCGCGGTAGCCTGCGGCCGGTAGAACCATTTTCCTTTCGTCGGGCCTTGTCGTAGCCACCCGAGTTTCTCCATCTCCTTAGTTGGATCCTTGGACCAGACCGGTTTTTTCTCCCCGGACTGCCAGATGAGCTTCCAGAACTCGGCCTTTCCCTCGTAATACTGGTTGGTGACCTTTTCTTTCACGAGGTTAATCATCCGGTCGATATAGTTCTTCCGGAGAAACTCCTCGGAGACATCCGTGAGAACCATGGTTGCCTGTTTCCCTTTTATGCTGACGCGAGCGAACGGGATCGTGACCTCTTTGAGCGGCTCTTTTTCCAAGTCGAAGGTGATTGTATATCGTTCTATCGTGATATCGCGCACGCCGAGGTGATGGGTTTTGCCAAGCTCCTTGCTTAACGCGTTTTTTATCTGCAAAAGTGTGTTATGCGGCCGGAGCGTCCCTTCGGAGGTGATCATCAGAGACAGTGTTTTCTTCTCCACTGTGAATTGTTCGATGACCGCGAGTTTCTCCGCGCCTTTCTTAAGTATCGTGTCATTGGTCGTTGCGATGAACTTCTCGATTTCCTTTGTGATTCCGGAGACATCGGCGCTCAATGTAAACGTCCCTTGCAAATCAAACCGCATCATCAAAATGGGTATCCCCCCATGGATACTTAATGCTTATTCACTATACCGTACGCGACGGAGACACAGGCGAGATAATCATCAAGGGTATGAAGCAGCGACGCGACCGAGCTGCTCTCAATCGAAGCCTCAAGCGTCTTTCCTTTCACTCGCGACCGCACGAACCCGCTGTCGTCGATCTTGATCGATCGGTGGACTTTTTTTGCGGTTTCCGCGTCCTTGAACCCAAGCGTAAGAAAGCATTGTACCTTCATCCTTCTCCCTTCATTTGTTGTGTCAGCAGTGCGTCAACCTTCTCAAGAAACTCTTGTTCTTTGTTAAACGCGATCGTCGCACCTGCCGCTATTTTATGGCCACCGCCGAATCCACCAAGGCCGGTCGCAACGGTTTTCATCGCAACACCAAGATCAAGACCCTGCGCAACAAGCTTCTGGTTTCCCCGGCAGGAGACATGGACCTCGTCATCTGTTTCTTTTCGCGCAAGCGAAAACAACGGTTTCTTCTCATCGAACAGGTAGTTGACCGCGATCCCCGCGATCACGCCGCCGAGGGATGAATTCTCCGTGTAAAAATACCGCATCCCGTCTGTCTCATGAGCGCCGCCTTTTTCGAGGTCATGGAGGCCATAAAGGATTTTCTGCTTGTACTCTTTCTCAACAACAAGGGCCTCTTTCCACGCATGGCTGTCGCCAAGGCAGAGGGATAATCCAAGGCTTCGATACCCGTTCTTCCCGCAGGCATCCAACAGATCCGCGAACCGCTCGAGTTCCCAGCCGTCTGCTGCGTCGCTATACCGGCTCCGAATCGTGATGTCCAGGATATCCTGTTGGCATCCTGCCTTGATCAACGTGAAAAGAAGAAATGATTGCAGCCGCATCATGGTTTCGTTATCGACGTCCTCCGGTCTCATCGATTTCTCGATATGGAGTTTCTCGAGTGACGCCTCGATCGCGGCAGCATTCCCAGAGAAACCAGGATAGTAAGGATCAATGGAGTAGAACAACGCATCCGCAAGGGTATCCCCGCAGAGTTTAATGCCAATGTGCTCCTTGAGAAACCCTTGTTGCAGTGCATGGTCGAGGATCTCCTTGTTCAACCCGCGAATGCCACCAATATATTGTTTATCACCGACAGCGCCAGCAAGCGCAAGCGGCGCAAGGTCTTCGTTTCTCGGGTCAACCGCGGTCGCAAGCATGTAACTAAGCGTCGCCCCTGACGCCTCGTAATTGCCGTCTTGTCCTAGAAGATTTGAGTTAATCTGGATGATGGTCGGTGGGGTGTTCTCGCTGAGGTACTGATGATGGTCAAGGATGATCGCCTGACAGCCGAGGTGCGCGATTTCCTCGAGCTGCCCGCTACCCATATCCGCAAAAATGATAAGCTCGTTCTGTTCGTTTTTCAGCCGATCGAACCCTTTCGTGAACGGGTTTCTCATCAGCGTCGCATGGAAATCAAAACCTGCGCGCTGCAGCATCCTGCATAGGACCCCTGCGGCAGCGATACCATCTGCATCGTAATGCGACACCACGCGAACACGAGTCGATGGTGGAAACGACAACAGAACCTGTGCCGCTTTTCTACATGCTGCAGCAATATCTTCTACCATGGATGATACTCTACTGACCGAAAAACATGTTCAAGGCTAAAAGGATAATGGACGAAAATTATTCGAACATCAGCTTTGCTTGCTCAAGACTGTACTTCCAGCCCTTAGGAAGACGTTCTTCCCGACGATAGTACTTCATCAGTCGGCGGATCTTCGACTCAGTGAGCGATAGGCTCCGTTTCGTTTTAAAATCCTTTTTATGATGATTAATATGTTTCTTCAGTTTCAACGCGGTCTTGATCAGGTTCTGGAGGTCCTCAGGTATCTCTGGGACGATCTTGTTTTGCGCAAGGATCTGGGACACTGTTTTGCCGGTTGCGATCTTCACGTCAGGCACCGCGTACTGATCACGCAGGATCATCCCGATCTCGCTGGTGGATTTCTCTGCCTTTGTAAGTTCCAGTATTCTGCCTTCAATCTCTCGGGGGTTCAGGGAGCTCCACTCTGGGTGTTTCTGTCGCATCGGATGCGTGGACCCTGATTTTCCTTTGGTTCGCGCGTGGATTCGTGCCATTCTCTATACTCCAATACCTGTTATCAAGGAAAGTCCCTAATGAGCTCCTCGTATATAAAAGTAAAGGTTGATTCTCTCGTTTCCTTTTTGGATGAGACGTGGGAGCAAAGTATATAATTTTCTTCCCATTAGCACAACGCGAGGGCTGCAGGAGATGGCGCTGACTATCTATAATTCACTGTCCTGGACAAAAGAACTGTTCGTTCCGCTCAAAAAAAATGTCGTGAGGATGTACGTGTGCGGGATGACCGTGTATAGTGATGCGCATATCGGTCATGCCAGAACCTATGTTGCCTTTGACGTGATCAGACGGTACCTTGAATACAAAGGATTCAACGTCACGTACGTGCAAAACATTACGGATGTTGACGATAAGATCATCGCTGCGGCGAACAAAGAAGGCGTTGATCCTCTTGCGTACGCACGGCGGTTTACCGAGCGGTGTCTCGAAGACATGGACGCACTTGGCATACGACGAGCGGGCCTGTACCCAAAGGCATCTGAGACGATACCGGACATGATCCAGATGATTGAGCGAATCATTGACAGAGGGTACGCGTATGTCGCAGACGGGGATGTGTACTTCTCGGTCGAAAAATTCCCACAGTACGGGAAGCTTTCTGGTCAGAACATCACAGAGATGAAAAGCGGTGCACGGATAGAGCCGGGGGAGCAGAAACAGAGCCCCCTGGATTTCGCGTTATGGAAGCATGCGAAACCAGGCGAGCCAACCTGGGATTCACCCTGGGGCCCAGGGCGGCCAGGATGGCATATCGAGTGCTCAGCGATGAGCAGTACATTATTAGGGGTGCCGTTTGACATTCATGGGGGCGGCATGGACCTTCGATTTCCCCATCATGAAAACGAAATCGCCCAGGCGGAGGCAGCGACCGGGAAGCAGTTCGCCAAGTACTGGATGCACATCGGTCTTCTCACTATCAACGGTGAGAAGATGTCGAAATCCTTGGGCAATATCATTAACATCAGGGACCTGCTTCGGAAATGGGATGCGGAGGTCCTGCGGATGTTTTTCGCGCAAGCCCACTATCGTAGCCCCCCGGATTTTAGCGAAAAAGCACTCACCGATATCGAAAAAGGATTGGAACGCCTGTACCGCATGAAAGAGCGACTGGAGGAGCGCGCGAACACCGCAGCGAAACAGAAACCCTTGATCTCACGGCTGACCGATGATGAGAAACAATACATGGATACCATCAGGGAGTTTCAGGATGAGTTTGAGCAGGCGATGGATGATGATTTCAACACGCCGAAGGCATTCGCGTCCTTGTTCGAATTTGTCAACACCACCAACAGGTTTTTTGAACGTACCAAACAGCACTCCGCAGAGCTCTGCTGGTACGCACTCGAGGTGTACCTGAAAACCGGTGCAGTCCTGACATTATTCCAACCAAAAACCATGCGACCGCAACAGGAAGACCCCGCGCTTGTGCATGCCCTGCAACAGGTACTGCAACCCTATGAGAAAACACGTAAACCATCCACTGTTGAAGAACTACTCAAACAGTTGTTAGATGCTCGTGAAGCCGCGCGGAACCGAAAGGATTGGGGCACCGCGGATGCCATCAGGAACGCCCTTGAGGCGCTCGGGTTCGAGATCCAGGATACCGCGCACGGGCCTGTCTGGAGGAAAAAATAGGGTATGAAACGGATCCTTGTTGGGTTTGACGGCTCGGAGGGAGCGGAAAACGCGCTGAACAAAGCGATGATGATTGTTGATGCTGACGGGGAGCTCATCATCCTTGCGATCGTTCCAAAGCCTTCTGATCGGAACCTGGTAGACGAAAAAGCCTATGAGGTACTGAAGCTACGGGCACACAATATCATCAATACCGTCGTGAAGGATATCGGGTCCCATGAATTTACGATCACCGGGATGGTAAAAGAAGGGGAGGATATCGCTGCGGTCATCATTGATGTCGCAAACGATCTGCACTGCGACCTCATCGTCCTGGGGAGCAAAGGATCAAGCTCGCTGGGGAGATATCCCATCGGCAGTGTCGCGAATAAAGTGGTACAATATGCGGCTAAACCAGTGATGGTCGTCCGCTAAAAAACCCTGATGTTACTTACCTTTGGATTGATGTGCGCGGATGCTTGGTCTGACCTTTTCGGCGCCTTTGCCCTTGTACATTAATCCGCGTCCCTTTTGTCCTGCGCTTGTTTTTCCCCGGAGCACCCGTCGTCTGTTCGGGAACGCAGATACCCAGTTGATCTTCGGATCGTTCACAATGGCAGGGTGCGCTGGATCGACGAGGATAACCTCGTAATAGTGGTACATCCCGTCTTTCCCGACCCAGTAGGAGTTCAGGACCTCCATGTTCGGGTATTGGGCGGCCGTTCGTTCCTCTGCGACTCGTTGGAGGCTTTTCGCGGCAGTGATTTTCTTGGTCCCTCGTGCCGACGGTTTTCGTCCTCCTTTTATCTGATGGCGATTGAGCCCTCCGTGCCGTACACGTCCGCGTACGATGATGTACCCCTGCTTCGCCTTGTACCCCAGTGACCTGGCACGATCGATTCGTGTCGGTTTATCGAGTCGTAAAAAATTCTCGTCTTGTCGCCACTGGATCATTCGGGCTTTCTGCGGTGATTTGTAGGACGTATCCGGTTTTTTCCATAAATCACCAACGTACGCGTATACACTTTTTACCATGATTTCCACCTGATTGTTCGCTTGGGTGTAGGAGGTAAGGAAGGAAGTTTGTTATTTAAAACTTTTGTCGGCTAGTGAATGGTTGTTGCATTGAAAGGGACCTATGCGATGTCGTTGATAACGTCAGATGTTTGTCCGTGCCATCTGCTGGTGCAACGGTGCAGTATTTTGATGTGCGGTATTTTGATTGGAATTGGGTGGTGTAGATTCCGACGAGGGCGTGAACGTTGGCATGGAGATCGGTAATGTACCCCAGTTGCTCTCAAGACCGGAGGTATCCTTTGCCTTGACTTTGATCGTGTAGGATCCCTGTGTTGTCCATTTATGGCGAATCTGTATTTGTGTGCCGGAGGCATACGGGCCGAGCCAGCCGCTGTTGTTCCCGTCTCCCCAATCGACGAAGTACGAGATGTTGTCCCCATCGAGGTCCGTGGTTTCAAATTTGTACAGGTACGGGATGCCTGCGATGCCGTGCAGTGACCCTGAGATCGTCGGGGTATTTGGGGCATGTTGATTAAGAATGGTGACCGTTAATGGTACTGACCAGTTACTTGTATCTTGTTTACTGTCTTTTGCTCGTGCACGCACCTGATAAGTCCCCGGCGACGTCCACGTGTGCCCTGTTGAGATAGCGGTCCCGGATGCATATGGACCGAGCCAGCCGCTGCTAGTGTTGTCTCCCCAATCGACGAAATAATACACATCATCGCCATCAGGGTCTGTCGTCACGACATTATACATATACTGTGTGCCGATGCCTCCAAGTGTTGGTCCGGTGATTGTCGGTGGATTCGGTGGTTGATTCTGCGCGCTTGGTATGGTGAGTTCTGCAAGGGTGGCGACCAGAAGCTTCGTGTTCTTGGTCGCATAGGAGATATTCATATGGGCAATCGTGTCCCCTGAAGTGTGGTAGTAGGGTGTTTCCTGGAACTCAAAAGTAAACACCGCGTTGTACCCTTCATCCCAGAACGAGTTATGGTCACTCCCCCAGGTCCACCCACCATGCACTAAACTGAGATCGATATAGGCATGATAGAGATTTTCTACGTTTACCATATACGTGTACATCCATTCCGACGCTGTATCTTCAAAGACAATCAATTGACTCCCCTGACTGTGGGTGACCGCATACCCAATCATATCTGCATTGAGCACCCCGACGATGTTATCGCCATGAGCATAGGCCTCAGCTGCATACATAGCGCTCCCTAAGAGACCTTGTTCTTCCCCTGAGAATGTCACGAATCGGATCGTGTTGTTAAACGTATACTGGCTCATGAGGAGCGCTGCGATGATGGTGGCGACGGTTCCCGACCCGTCATCATCGGCGCCCGGGCTGACCGAGACAGTATCATAGTGGCCGCAAATGATGTAAATCTCATCGCTCGAGGGATCGGTCCCAGGCAGGGTCGCTTCGATATTACTTCCCGAGTAGCCCCCATTGCTCCAGTTATCGTAGCGTACTGTAAGCCCCATGCTTTGGAATTGACTGAAGATATAAGCTGCCGCAGCCTTACACGCAGTTTGGCCGGTCACTCGCGGTCCGAAAGCGGTGATATTTTGTTCATATCCAAGCACTTTGGCTTCATCGACCTGCTGAATCAAATCAACGACGAAATCGCTTGTTCGACTGACCGATTTCACTACATGTGGGCGACCGATGCTTGTCGTTTTCCCTGACTCAAACGTGGGATACGGTCGGGACATCTCCCCGGGGCCTGGTGCGGAGAATGCGCAATACGTTGCCCCTTCAAGAAAGTTCAGTTTTGTTTTCAACGCAGTCGTTTTTCCTGTTTGTACCGGCTGTCCGGTCGCAGGAAAAATGGTAACGACCATCAGCGTACAGACAATAATGCTTAATATTATTTTTTTATTCATATTCATATACCCCCATTAATTAAGATATTGATCCAGTATTTAAATGTTCAGAATCGCTTTCGAAACGCATACCATTCTTCAAAACTATATAACGATCTCTCCTAAGGAAGTATAAAAATACAAAGTTTTAAATATATAACGGATGTTAGTTTTTAGTACTATAGGAGATTATGATATGAAGAAAGTACTTGCATTTTTTGTTGTGTCGATGACAGTCCTCGGTGGACTAGGGGCTGGTGTGCTGTGCATTACGCCTCTCAGCGGGAAGAAAAATGACGATATGACTCTGAAGTCGTATCCCGATATCTCAGCGTATCGCTATGCAGCTGCACTGCAGGGTCATCAAGGAAGCACCCCGGGAATCAATGACCTGGATTCTTCTCAGCACTATTTGTTAAATTCAGACTATCCTATTGGTTCAGTGATCTGGCAGTATCAAATTTCTGGGGGGTCTGATAACAGCCCGAAGGCAATTGCGGCAATACCGGACATCAATGGTGATGGTATTGACGATGTCGTTATCTGCTCGGAAGATAATAATATTCGATGTTTCAGCGGTGGTGCGATTGGGACAGGGGTTGTTCTCTGGACACATAATATCTACTCTGGGAACATCTACTCTCAACATGGTTTAGCAATCACCGAAGATATCAACAGTGATGGGTACAACGATGTTGTTGTTGGGACGACCGGTGGAGATCGGTCCATTGAATGTCTCTCAGGTTTGAACGGAAACACTTTATGGACACATGATACCCACGAGTATGGGGGCGGTGGCTGGGTCTATCAAGTTGATTGTCGCTATGATTATAATAATGATGGCGTCCTTGACGTCTTGGCAACAACTGGTGATGATGGGTCTGGTACTGGTCCAAAACGTGTGTACTGTTTGAATGGTTTAACTGGGATATCATTATGGGAGCGGCCATTGGGTGGACCAGGATTTGCAGTCATGGGCGTCGAAGATTTCACTGGCGATGGAGTCCCTGATGTGCTCGCAGGATGTTCCAATGCAGGAGAAACTATTGGTTATGGAAAAGGGATCAATGGAGCAACAGGTGCTCAGATGTGGTCGTTTCAGGTACCCGGGTCCTCGGTATGGGGTGTCGAACAACTCGATGATGTGAGTGGGGATGGAGTAAAAGATGTGATCATCGGTGATTTTTCAGGGCATATCTATGGACTGAACGCAGTGACTGGAACTCAAGTCTTTTCTCTCTCAATTGGATCAGTGATTATCACCCGTTTAGAAAAAATCGGTGATGTGAACAGCGACGGGCATCCCGATATTATACCCGCACATAGTAGCATACATACTACTCAGGTCATTGATGGCTATACTGGTAATATTATATGGTCACATGCAACCGCAGATCAACCCTGGAACGTCGCACCGTGCAAAGATATTAGTGGTGATGCGATTGACGATGTCTTTGTCGGGACGCTATATCAAAGCAATTATGTTTATTTCTTAAATGGGGTCAATGGCTCAGAGTTGAGACCTCCTATTGCGTATGGGGAGGCTGTTGATGCGATCGCCGCCATCCCTGATGTCGTCGGTGATGGTTCCATGGAGATGCTTGTTGGTGGACGGGACGGCAAAGTCATCTGTTTCTCTGGGGGGCTCAATGCATCGGGAAACCCGGCGAGACTTATCGCGAATTTCACGGCAACCCCGACCTCTGGGGATGCTCCCTTGCATGTCCAGTTCACTGATACGTCCATTGCGGAGAACACGACGATCACCTCATGGCGATGGGATTTCGATCATGACGGTATCGTTGATTCAGAGGACCAGAACCCATCGTGGAATTATACAACCCCTGGGAACTACACGGTTTCGTTAACAATCTCCGACGGTCATCTCTCAGATACCATGACCAAAGAACACTACATCACGGTTATTCCGCCAGAAAGCAGGGTGATCATCGGAAATATCACGGGAGGGCTCCTCAAGATAGCAGCAGAGGTCATTAACACCGGGGCCGTTGATGTGACGCAGATTCATTGGAATATCACGGTTGGCGGCGGGGTTGTTCTCCTCGGGAAGATCAAATCCGGAACAATCCTTTCACTGCCGAGCGGTAGTAAAGAAGTCATCGTCGATAAACCGTTGTTTGGCTTTGGGAAAATCACCATCACGGTCACGGTTGAGTTGCCAGGGGGCGAAGTAGTAACGAAAACCGTGGTAGCCACGCTTATCCTTTTCTTTATTGTTGGCATCCATTGAAGTCCTTGCAGTAAATTACCCGTGATCTCTCCCTCTTGCATGGTCGAATATGTTGGGTGATCAAACCGCTATTTCCACATGATTTTAATCAATAGAGCAGGGTGATTTGTGGAGGAGGACGTTCCCAGTGATAGTGCACCGCAGACGATGGTTTCTGTACTTGATAATTGGGTAGGGATGGGTTGAACTCCTCGATCTTTTCGATCACGTAGTTCATCGTATGATTCCCGAGGTTGTGAAGCGCGATATCGACGGGGATCCATCCGACGGTTGGTGACAGGATCTCCCCCCAGGCATGTGGTTCGGCTTCCGCCTTCGCATGCGGGATAAAATACCCGGTGAATCGCCGACAAGGAACCCCGCGTATCCGGGCGAGGGTGATGAACAGGTCAGTGAACTCGTCGCAATCCCCGCTGCCGGTGAGGAGCGCCTGATCCGCGCCTAGCCGTTTCTCTTGTTTCTCAGGATATTTGATTTTTGTGCTGATATAACGATATACATCACGGACCCAGGTGGACAGATCATCATTAGAGAACCACTGTTCATCGGATATAGTGCGGATCGCAGGGGAACTCACTGGCCAGTAGGAGAAGCTCTGCATGTATTTTTTTCGGAAGAGCCATGGGATACTCGAGATTCTCCCCCAATCATGTGCGGTCATGAGAGCGAGCTGGGGGAAGACAGAGGTTTGTCGCTCGAGGGAGATCACTCCCTTCGCGTGGACTTTTTGCGAAAAGAGATAGAACGCGTTGTTTCCTTTCTTTTTTAATTTACAGTTGACTGGAGGTTGATCGATGTGTACTGTCTGTCTGTACGAGGGGTAGTGGTAGAACTTGAAACGTATGAGGGGCGCGCCAGTCGTGACTTTGAAGAAAAGTTGTTCATGGTGGTGCAGGCGCCATCCGCGCTGCTCGAGAGTGTGTTCCATGCTAATTCACTTTGAAAGGGTCAGGCTTTAAATAGTTTCGTCATCCCGTCTGATATCGTGTGTTTTTGCTGAGTCGCCAACCTTAAAAATCCCTGGTAGATTCGTGGCATGGGAGTCCTATGGATTACGTTTTTCATGCGAAAATGGAAATGATGTCACGGAAGAAACTCCAGGAGCTGCAGCTTGAGCGGTTGAGAACCACGGTGCATCTGGTGTACGAGACGGTCCCGCATTACAAGCAGAAATTCAAGGAATTGAAACTGAAGCCCGAGGATATTCGGACTCTTGAGGACGTCCGTAAGCTTCCCTTCACGACAAAGGCTGATCTACGCAAAAACGCACCGTTTGGGATGATGGCGACCTCGCTGGAAAACTGTATCGAGTTACATGCATCCTCGGGGACGACGGGTGTCCCGGTGACCGCGTGTTACACCCATGGGGATCTTGAGGTGTGGAGCGAGGTCATGGCACGATGCCTCTCGATGGCTGGTCTTACGAAAAAAGACGTGTTTCAGAATCCGATTCCGTATGGGACGTTCACCGGTGCCTTCGGGTTTCATTACGGTGCCCAGAAGGTTGGTGCGCTCGTGATCCCGTCCGGGCAGGGCCAGTCAGAGCGGCAGATAAAGCTCATGGAGTATTACGGGACGACGTTCATATCCGGTGTCGCGTCCTACGCGATGCGCCTCGGCCAGGTTGCCCTCGAGATGGGAATTGACCCGAAGAAACTCAAGGTGCGTCATGGGATTTTTGGCGCGGAGATGTTCACCCCCGGGCTGAAGAAGCGGATCACGGAGACCTGGGATATGGACGTGCATGATATTTACGGTCTGACGGAGATGTGTGGTCCTGGCGTGTCGGCGGATTGTGACCTGCATGACGGGCTTCATAGCTGGGAGGATCATTTCCTTGTGGAGTGCGTTGACCCGGTCACGCTCGAGCCTGTCGGTGTTGAGGAAGAAGGGGAGATTGTCCTTACCACGCTGACAAAAGAAGGGATGCCGCTTTTGCGGTACCGGACCAGGGATATCGCGAAACTCTATGACTCGAAGGTCTGTCAGTGCGGAAGGACCCATGTGCGGCATTCCATGATCAAAGGGCGTTCCGATGACATGGTGATCATCCGGGGGACGAACATCTATCCTGGCCAGATCGAATCTGTGCTGATGAAGAACCCCTTGGTGGGCGGGAACTGGCGCATGGTGCTGTCGACGGAGAACGACATCGACATGCTGACGGTTGAGGTGGAGACGAAGCAGCGACTCAGCCAAATCGAGTCAGAAAAATTATCGAAGAAACTCTGCAGCGACATCCAGTCGGTGATCGTGTTTACGCCGCGGGTCGAGGTCCTGCCGCCGAATTCGATTCTCGAAACTGGTTTAAAGGCAAAACGTGTTATCGACAACCGGAGAAAGGAATGGGAATGAAAGAGTCGGTGAAACAATTGCTCGGGCGGTCCGGTCCTTTGGCGGAAAACGAGGTGAAGGATCTTCTCCGTGCCTACGGCATTCCGACAACAACATACCAGGTAGTGCAGAATGAAAACGATCTTGGCCGGCTTTCCATGAGATTCCCTGTTGCCCTCAAGGTGTGCTCACCACAGATTTTACATAAGACCGATGTCGGTGGCGTGAAGCTGGACATTCAGACAAAAGAGGAACTAGTAAAGGTGTTCAAGCAATTCCGCAAGAAGTTCCCCACCGAGCCTCTCCTTGTCGACCAGATGGCGAAGAAGGGTGTCGAGATCATCGTCGGCCTTGTGCAGGATCCGACGTTCGGCCTCTCCATTATGTGCGGGGTCGGCGGGATTTTCACGGAGCTCTACAAGGACGTCTCGTTTCGCATCGTCCCGATCGACGAGTACGATGCGACGCAGATGATCGAGGAGCTCAAGGGAAAAAAACTACTGGAGGGGTTCCGCGGGATGAAAGCGAACAAGCAGTTGGTCGTTGATCTTGCGTTGCGGGTTTCAAAGCTTGGGGAGGACCTTATCGATCACATTGACCAAATGGATTTAAATCCTGTGTTTGTGTACGAAAAAAGCATCTGTGTTGTTGATGCGAAATTGATCTTGAAATAACGCATGAAGAAAGATGCGAGGTATGGGTATGAAGAAACAATCACGTGAGTATAAAGTCAAAGATATGTCCCTTGCTGAGTTTGGGAGAAAGGAAATCGAGATTGCCCAGAAGGAAATGCCTGGGCTTATGGCGGTGCGGGAGAAGTACGGGCCGAAAAAGCCGCTTCGGGGCGCACGGATCTCCGGTAGCCTGCATATGACGATTCAGACCGCGGTCCTCATCGAAACCTTGGTGAAACTAGGGGCGCAGGTGCGGTGGGCGAGCTGCAATATCTTCTCCACGCAGGATCACGCGGCAGCCGCGATCGCGAAGACCGGTGTGCCTGTGTTCGCGTGGAAAGGCGAGACGCTTGCGCAGTACTGGTGGTGCACGCAGAAGGCGCTGGATTTTGGTGGCGGAACCGGGCCTCACCTTATCGTCGATGATGGCGGTGATGCGACCCTTATGGTCCATAAGGGCGTGGAGGTGGAGCGGAACCCGGCGCTGCTACGAAAGGATTACAGTAAAGAGAACCTAGACTACGCGGAGCTCATGAGCTGCATAAAAAATACATACAAAAAAAACCCACGGTACTGGACGCGCATCGCGTCAAGCATCAAAGGTGTATCTGAGGAGACCACGACCGGGGTGCACCGCTTGTACCAGATGCTTGAAGCGAAGCAGTTGTTGTTCCCTGCGTTCAATGTAAATGATTCGGTGACGAAATCAAAATTTGACAATCATTATGGCTGCCGGGAGAGCCTTGCGGACGGTATTAAACGGGCGACCGACGTCATGATCGCGGGCAAAGTCGTCGTGATCTGCGGGTACGGCGACGTCGGCAAAGGGTGCTGTCAATCGATGCGCGGGTTTGGCGCACGTGTGATTGTGACCGAGATCGACCCGATCTGTGCGCTACAGGCTGCCATGGAAGGCTATGAGGTAAAAACCGTGGAGGACTGCCTTAGCGAGGGGGACGTCTACGTGACCGCGACCGGGAACAAGGATGTGATCACCCTGGAGCACATGAAGAAGATGAAGGATCAGGCGATTGTCTGCAACATCGGTCATTTTGATCATGAGATCCAGGTCAATAGGCTTGAGCGGATGCCTGGCATCCGACGGGTGAATATCAAACCGCAGGTGGATAAGTATGTGTTTCCGGACGGTCATGCGATTTTTGTTCTTTCTGAAGGAAGGCTCGTGAATCTCGGGAATGCGAATGGCCATCCGAGTTTTGTGATGAGCAATTCGTTTACGAATCAGGTGCTCGCGCAGATGGCGTTGTGGAGGGAGCGCCATGAGATCGGTGTGTACATGCTGCCGAAGGCGCTTGACGAGGAGGTCGCGCGGCTTCATCTGGGCAAGCTTGGGGTGCGGTTGACGAGGCTTTCCAAGGAGCAGGCCCGGTATATCGGGGTGAAGGTGGAAGGTCCGTACAAGTCCGAGCATTATCGGTACTGATGTGTTTGTAATCGCTGTGAATGTTCTAAAAAAAAGAGGAGAGGAAAGACGATAGGGAACAGGGAGGCAATTAAAAGATCCTTATGCGTCTTTCAATTTTTTTCCATATGTCGGATAACTCGTCTTCCCGATAATCATCAACGACGTTACACATACATATTATTAGTAGCGTGTACTATATTTAAAACTGTCGATTTTATTATCGGCAATCGTCGAATATTTGGTGGGGCGGAAGCCATACCTTAATCAAACACCTGCGTATTCGCATCAAAAAAGTAGTGGGACCATATGATCACCCTCATCGGCACCGGTCACGTCTTTGACCTTTCAACCGCACTCCTCGCTATATTCGAAGCAATAGAACCGGAGATCATCTGCGTCGAACTCGACCAGCAACGATACCAAGCGATGATTCTCCGACAAACCCAACCGGAAACCTACGAAAAGGCACGACAGAACCTCCCCTTCGTCTACAGACTCCTCGCGCAATTCCAGGAAGACATGGCAAAACAGTACGGCGTCCACGCGGGCGACGAGATGCTCACCGCAATCAATTACGCACAATCCCATCAGCTCCCCGTCGCCTTCATCGACACCGATGCACAAAAACTCTTCACCACCATGTGGCGGACCATGCCCATGACCGAAAAATTCAGACTCTTGCTCTCCGGGTTCGCAGGGTTTTTCGTGAGTAGGAGGCGCGTCGAACAAGAACTCGAAAAATACCAGGAAAACTATGCGACCTACCTCGAGGAAATTGGAAAAAGATACCCGACGATCAAACGCGTGCTCATCGACGAACGAAACGAGCACATGGTGGGTCGTCTTACGGAACTGCATGCGCAATACCAAAGAATCGTCGCCTGCATCGGCGACGGTCACGTCCCCGGGATTTCACAGATGTTCCAAGCCAAGCAGATCCCCGTTGAAACCATCCGGCTTTCAGAACTTCACACCCAACAGCCGAAAAACACCGATGGGACCACAGCGCATTTCTCGTTCAAGTACGAACCAATCTGATTCTCTAGCGTACTTTTAAAAATCACCCAACCATGCTTCTCTATCATTAATCCTTTATTGGGCCTGTAGCCTAGCCTGGATTGGGCGGCAGTCTCCTAAGCTGCAGATCGCGGGTTCGAATCCCGCCAGGTCCGTTCATCTCTCTCGGAGGAAATTCAGTCAATACGGCCTTTTTTTGGCTTCTATTGATTTTTTCGTATTTCTCTTACCCTTTTTTGGCTTTGAGGACACGAGAGATCCAATCATACGGCGCGAGTAGATAGTAGTGCTTTGCATCCTTGATGTACCCCATCGTTATCTCTATTTTGGTGTGTCCGAGCCAGTCTCTGACTTCGTACTCATCAAAGGTTTTGTGTTCAAGTTTGGTTCTGATGAGGCGCGATACTGCAGAAAAGTGTCTTGAGCAGTAGTTGTAGTACTGCGGAAATACGGTTTGTATTATTGGAGCTGCTTTTCTGTTTAACAGTTGTATGAGTAGATCTGTGGTGAATGGTTTTCCATCTGGTTTGAGATAGAGATAGTCTTCGCTGTATTGGTTTTCTACTTTTGGTCTCCAGCTGTCGATCCAGTTTTTGAATGATTTTCTGTATCTGCTTGTCATGATTTCTGCTGGTGAAATGTTTCTGCTTACTCTATAAAATATGATAACCCAGAAGAGCAGGATATGTCGTTATGCGATAATGCTTCAAAGAGATTAAAAAATTGATTTTACAAAAGGATTTGAAAATCGATTTAAAACAGTATTATTGTATAAAAAAAATAGTAAATTTGAATTAAGATATAGAGTTATTAATAAAATGCATTTTTTAATGTCTCACGTTTTACCTGAGATCCCATCAATTTTTGATTTTTTAATGATCGGAGAATTCGATCCTTATATTAATATTGCAATTGAAAAAATGTATGCAGCTAATTACCTAGAAAATAATTCTGATTTTTCCGAATTATGTAAATATCACGCCTATCTTTTAAGACAAGAAGCTGAAAACTGGACAAAAATCACTGAAGATTTTAATATATTTATGAAGAAAGGCATATTTCACTTCCTCGTGCTTTATTGCTTATGAATAAAATGGCAGATACTATGGATAACATAATAGCTATTGAAGAAGCTATTATTACAGGTCCATCTGAAGATTAATTATTAAACGATACTTCGACAACTCTTTTACACTAACCCAAAATGACCTCACCTCAATTAACAGTATCTCACATATCTGTTATTATTTCAATAATGTTTGTTGATTTTTGTTTATTTTTAGTCTTTTGAATAGTTGTTCAGCCGTCATATAGCCAAGACAGACCCAACCGGGATCTTCGATGAGCGCGACGAAAATAAAAACTGGTATTCTATCCACGGGAGGGTTATAGGCTCTCATTCCTGTTACAAGACCTATGCCTTCTATGAGTGCCCAGATGCCCATTGCAAAAACGAACATTTTAACTGCCCGTTTATTTTTTGTATATAGTGCTATTCCCAAGACAGTCAATGTGATACCAAGTACCACGAGGAAATATAGATAGTTGACCTCACGAGATACGTGCGCCGGTGACATAAGCCATTCTAGGATTCCCGTTTTCTCACCTCCTCTTTGTACTCCGATAGGTCTATTAGACCTACTTTATCTGCGAAAATTGCCATAACTATCAAACCAGGTCCGCCCTCGGTTATAGCATGATATAATAGTTCAGCTACTGATAAAAAACTGTAGTGTCTGAGTCCTGTGCTAAAAAGAACTACTTCCCAAATGAGACCTATTAACGCTGCACCAAGCCACAGAAGCATGGAGAATTTGAATAATCGATATCTTCTTGATAACCATATTGCAAAAATTGTGAAGAAAAGCATGAATATGTAGAAAATCTGTGTTTGAAAGGATCTGGATATCGTTATGTCTTTTAGGAGCCATGTCATTATATCCATATAATGTCCTCGTTTTTAATCTAAACAAATCTGTTAATATTTTCGGTTACATTATACTTGCGGTTGCAGTAGTTTTCCATAGAGAATGACATTAAACAAAATGTACCATATAAACGGGAAGAAAATAAGGAATATTGTAGGACGTAAATCAATCAATGAATATAATGATATAACAAGCATAAAATAAGAAGATATCTCATGCACACTGAACAATCTTTTTAATCTGGATCTATCAAATATTGAGGAATGTAAGAATTTGTACATTGTTAAAAATACTGTAACAGCAAAAAAAACAATTAAAGTTATCTGGATTGCATATTTGTAAGAGAGAAAAAAACTTATTTCTGGTTGAAAACACAATGAGACAATCAATCCAATAAAAATAATTTTAATAATACAGGAAAAAACTGCGAATGTTTTAGTAACTTTCAACCTGCCGTTTTGTATAGTTACTCCCATTCTTGTCGCCAACGTCTTCGCACCAGCTATGGTATCATGGTCAACATCTTTTAGTCCACCCTCCACCGCATTATTAAAAACAATATGAACAAAATATATGGAACAAACAATGTAAGTCAATGTGGTAAAATCATGAGATACAGTACTTGCACCCATCAAACAAATGAAAAAAAACCCGAGACCTAAAATAAAATCTGAACCTGGTATTTTTTTACCGTAAGCATCGTATATCCCGCCTAGAAGAATGGCAAACAGAAGAAACAATATTGGAAGCACGGATGGAAAGAAATAAATTGTCAGAAGACAGGAAGAGGCACATGATAGTAACGAAATAAAAAGAGCGACCTCTTTGGGTACAATGCCGCTGACAAGCGGTTTCTTCTTGAGATCTATAGATTTTTTATCGACCTCAACATCTACATACTCATTTAAAACAAATCCGTAGATGTGGTACAAAAAACCGATGAAAAACAGGATGAGAAGAAGAAAAATATCATGTTGACCCATAACAAGACTACCAACGATGGGAGTTAGAGCCGTGACAGCGGCAGTTTGAAGCCTAGGCAGTCGAAGATATTCGAGCATTCTATTTTTTAGATTCATTTTCCTCACTTAAACGGGTATTGTTAAATCGCCGGCATCAGTCTGCCATATATAGTAATCAGGAATACACCCAACCATATGACGGGTAAAACAACCAGGAATAATGCAGCCACATAACCTATAAAACCTGTGAGAAGAATTGGAATTATCATGAACGTAAACATCTCATGAAATCCGATAGCGCGCATGATTTTTTCCCTATTAAATATCTTCATCGTAAGGAATCGTATCATGAAAACAACTGCTATGGCAATGAGCAATATAACTATATAAAACTGCCATTTCTCATAATTTATCCAAACGGTAACAAAAGGTAAAATAGTCAATGATACGTGCACTATTTTCAGGAGAAAAACATATGCTATAAAACTTTTTGAAACGGTAAAACGCTCTCCTTTTACTCTTACTCCCAATCTAAGAGATGTGCTCAATCCACCTGCAATAAAATCGTGATCAACATCCTTCAATCCTGCAACTATATTTTGTATCAGAGTTTGAGTAAACGCAAGAAGTGCTATAGTATAAACAAACGGATTGAAATCAGTTGTTACAGAGAATCCTCCATATAATGCTACGAAGAACAACATGAGACCTAATGGATAATCGGCGTGAGGCAGTTTTTTTCCTAAATAGTCATATATCCATCCTAGAAGAAATGCAGCAAGACTAATACCTATGAGAATAATCGCTTTGTTTAAGAAGAAAACTGGCGTTAGAACTAGCACAAGAACAAATGACGAAATGACAATTGCTCGTGATCCCCTGAAACTTATCGAACCATTAATGAGTGGTTTGCTTTTAAGATCTTTAGAAATTTTGTCAATCTCAACATCCTGCACTTCATTTAATACAAATAGATAAATATGAAATAGAAAACCAATTAAAAAGAGGTCAAGATAATGATAAAGAGAGATAGTTATTCCTGTTGCCGCTGCTGTACAGACAGGCGCTAACCCTGTTAAAACAGCCGAGTGTATTCTTCCGAGCTTGAAATATGTCCTTATTTTACTGAGATACATAAGCTCGTACTAATTATCCTTATCAAATAAATAGTTATCTTTTCTGTAATGTCAAGTGTGATTGCCAACATTACATAATATACAGTTGAGCAGGACATGCTTGAATTCCTGTGTTATATCGTTCGTTATTATACCAAGCTCGATACTCTTCAATCAGTGATATTGGATCTTCGAACACTTTATCTAACGGAAGGAATTCTTCATTGAAATTCCGGATACAACGCTCAATTTTGCCTTTACATTGTGGATAAAAGGGTGGCGCATGAATCACTTCAACTCTTCGAGCGGATTTCATGCACCATTCTGTGAATTGATCTCTAAATTGGGGGCCGTTATCTGTTAATATTTTACTAGGTTTCCTATACTTGATGACGCAGTTTTTCAGCTCCTGGGTGACCACATCTGTGGTCACTTTTTGGAAGAATTGAACAGAGAGGAGATACCGTGAGTAATCATCTAGGATCAGTAGTGCGTTCACGCGCTTTCCATTTATGAGGAATGGTCCTTTGATGTCGATCTGCCAGAGGTCATTGGGGTGTTCTGCTCTGAAAAATTTCCATTCTTTTTTGTTTTTCTTATATGGTGAACCATTCCTCTGGCGTTTTCGGAGGATGGTATTGATGGCTTGTCTGCTAACAGTTATGGTTCTCCATGTTGTAGAGAGAACAGTTACTATGAAATATCTGAGATATGGTGGGGGATGTATCAATGCCATCTGTATCCTTTGGGTTCCCCAATGAAATGTATCTCGCAGCAGTAGAATGATGTCTTCAATAATGGGTGTAATTTTTCGATGTCTTCTATGTGGTTTTCGCGATTTATCCTTGAAGTTTTTTCTTCCTGGGTGGCGTATTCTTTTCACCCAGTTCCACACGGTCCATCGGTGGACGTCGAACATGTCTGCGATGTCTTTAGTGTGGTGTCCTTTTTTGTAAGCTTTAACTATTCGTTCTCGTATTTCTGGTGTGAGTGATCCCATCCCTTTTCATCCCAAGAATAGGGATGTGATCACTTCATTGTTAATGTTTTTGCGAAAATGTTGGTGATGTCACTTTACTTTACATTTTCCATCTTATATCTCCTGATGCCAGTAGCAAATCTAATCTAGTAATCTATTGTTATATATCCTGTGAATAAACTATCGTCATGGTTTAGAATAATCCGTCCTCCCATCGTTTTTATAAGTTGTCTAGGGGTGCTTGTGGGAGCATTGAATAGCACTGTATATCTACATGAAGAAATTTCATTTTTTCAGATCATTATGATACTACTTGGATCAGCATTTCTTTCATCAGGTTTGATGGTTCATAATGACGTAAAAGATTTGAAATCAGATGAAATAAATAGACCACATAAACCACTTCCCAGCAGATTTATAAAAGTAAGAACAGCAAGTGTGGTGGGGATCCTTCTGATGCTTTTCTCTATCATTATTGCTCTACTTATAAATATAAAAGATAGTAATTCGTTAAATTGGCGATGCGGATTTCTAACCTTTGTTGTCATGGTTATTGGGTTATATTATAATCATTATGGAAAATATCATGGAATTCTTGGTAATATAGCTGTGGCGTTGGGTGTTGGTGCTATTCCTTATTGGGGCGCTATGGGTGTTTTTCCTTCTGAACCTTTTTTGATACTGCCTCTTGCTATCGCAATTTTTGTTCAAGAGATAGGTAGAGAGATAATGGTAAATGCAGGCGATTATATTGGCGATCTTAAGGCAGGTTTTAGAACGCTGCCTGTACAAGTCGGTAGAAAGCGGTCTATGTATATTGCTTTGTTATTTTATTTAGCATTTATTCCCCTTTATCCTCTGCCTGCCTTTGATTGGACGGGACTTGGCATACCTAAAATATTTGGCCCGATCTATCTAGTTGGAGGAACTGTTTTTGTGATATCTCTGCTACTAACATGGATTTTGACCTATCTGGTGGTCTTACAAAACGATGAAAAAAAGATATGGCATGCATTTGAGAGATATGAGCGGACTGGGACTCGTGTTATGGTGATTATCTTCCAAGTAATACTGTTGTTGGAAGTATTTTATTAAAAACTTTTATGTGAGTCCTATTTCTTCGATTTGATGTATTGATCTATTGCTCTTGCTGCACGTTTACCAGCACTCATAGCAAAAATAACTGTTGCTGCACCTGTTGCAATATCGCCGCCAGCAAACAGCCCAGGAATTGTTGTTCTTCCGTCGTCATCGGCAATGATATTACCATGCTTTCCAACCTGTAGCCCTTTCACTGTATGTGGTATCAGTGGATTCGGGCTCTGCCCAATCGCAACGAGTGCGGTATCTATCTTCATTTTTTCTTCAGAACCGGGTATTGGTACAGGTCGTCACCGACCAATTTCATCAGGTTCACCAAGTTGCATGTTTATGTATTCCACTTCGACAAGATGACCATCTTTGTCTTCATAGAAACGAATCGGGTTTGTCAATAGTTTAAAAATCACTCCTTCTTCTTTTGCATAATTAAACTTCCAAAAAAAGAAAAAAATTAAAAAAGGGTTTTAGTGAGAAAAGAACCGACTTATACGTTATTGTAGATTTCAATAGTCCGTTTTTTGGCTGTCTACTGACCATTTTTTCTCCGAGAAAACAGTCCTACTTCCGCCAGGTCCGCTTCACTCAATAGGAGAGATCTAGCTTAACAGAGCCAAAAACCGCGTTCTGTTGGTTTTCTCCTAATGGGCAATTATCGTTTATGTGTGATCTGCATCTACTTTTTTCTGTGGTTTCATGGCAGTCGCTATCCAATCCATTGGAGCTTGGTTGTAATACATTTCTGCATGGTGGATGTAGTTTTGTGTGGTTTTCATATCAGTGTGCCCAAGCCAGTTTTGTACGGTGAATACATCAAAATTTCCTGTTTCTCTTTTGGTTTTAATGAGTCGCGCTATCGTGTACCAATGCCTCTTGTCATAGGGCTTAAATTTCCTTTGCTGTGTTCTGCAATAGCTACCTTTCCCTCGAACGGCGTGGTGCTTCCTTCAAATAAGGCTCTATTTGCAACTACAAAAGTGTTCATTACAACAAATAACGTTACTGCAACTACTATTGCTACTATAGATAATGCAGTCCTAAGTTTTCTCGATCTAAGATTTTTCAATGCTATATCAAACATATAATCCCACCTTTTATATTACTTCTGTTGTCCGTATATTCATCAAGCGAGCAATTTCACTTAACATGTTATATCCGAACTTAGTTCGCATATCATTCAAAATCATTATACCCAAGTCATATGAAGTTACCATTTTATACTCATCACCCCTTTGTTTGTAAAGTATCCAAAGGGTTTTTTATCTTACACAATTCTCTATTACTTACATGCGTATGTAATTCTGTTGTTTTAGAACTTTTATGTCCCAATAATTCTTGAATGTATCGCAGATCCACTCCGCTCTCTAAAAGATGGGTAGCAAAACTATGTCTAAACGAATGAGCTGTAGCATTCTTCTTAACACCTGCTTTTTTACAAGCAGCTGAAAATATTTTCTCAACAGATCGAATGGTCAAGTGTTTCCCTCGATCCGTAGATGGAAACACATACTTTGACTGACCGTATTCTTTTAGATACACATGCAGAGTTTCTACTGCAACATCTGAAAGTATCGTATAACGGTCTTTTCTCCCCTTTGCACTTCTAATATGAATAAGTTTTCTCTGAAAATCTCTATCCTCAAGTCTCAACTTTACAACTTCACTTACTCTTAAACCAGCAGAATACATAAGCATCAACATCACTTTATGTTTCAGATTTGAAACAACAGAGAGAATACTTGAAATTTCACCTTGATTTAAAACCACAGGTAGCCGCCTATCCTTCTTAGGTCTCTCAACCTCTCTATGTATATTAGAGTAATAGACGACATTAGTTTTTTTGACAAATTGATATAGCAAAATTCTGTTGTGTTTCTACAGATGGGATGAATGAAATCGGGGAAATCCGCCAAACTAAAAGAGAGGGAATGGATCATCAAACTATCGAATGAAAGATAAGAAAAAAAAGATAGAGAGGGGGGTTTCCCCTCGACGATGCCGGTTCTCCTACTTTTCACTAAGGTGTTTTTATGAAGATTAGGAGTACCATCGCGTTCTGTGTCTTCGTTGCTGAGTCTGCAGTGACGGTAATCGTCACAGCAGTTCCGAAACCGAAGATGAGTTTCGAGGTGACCGATTGATTTCCGCCTGCGGCGAGAGTTGCAATGGTTCCGTTGGATTGTCTTCCGAGGATGATGATGCCACCGGTCAACTTGATGCCCCACGACACGTTGGTTGCTGCTCCGCTGCCGGTGTTCTTGATCACTGCCTTGACTTTGAACAATCCGCCGGTAATCGCTCCAATCTCGATGACTGGTCCCGCGGTGATGGTGATGGCATGCGCTGGTGACCAGCCGCTCTCAGCACCGTTGGTATCCTTCGCTTTGACTGTCACGGCGTAACTGCCCGCAGACGCCCATGCGTGCGAGGCAGTTGCAGTTCCTCCAGAAGAGTAGGGTCCGAGCCAACTGCTCTGATTCCCGTCGCCCCAGTCGAACATGAAGTAGATGTCATCTCCATCGGGGTCAGTGGTAGTTGCGCTAAATGAGTAAGATACCCCGGTGGAACCGCTCGTTGGTCCGGTTGGTGCAGGTGGAGTGACTGGCGGTTGATTCGCTGAACCGCCAGTGAGTACAAAGGATACATCATAGTAAACGCCTGAAAATGCGGTATGGCCTGCTGTCCATTTGGGATAACCTAGGTCAGGTTGACTGCAATACACTTCGCTTGTTCCAGCTTTTGTTGAAGTAAGCCAGAAAATATTGTCTGTTGCTGTTGGATAAAATTCTGCCCACCACTTTCCAGCTGCTAATGAGATATCATCAAACGTACAGGTAATGAGAATCTCCCGTCTAGTAAAGTACGTAGCGCCAGTGAGTACCCCAGTATAGGTGCAAACTTTACTTGCATAAGGGGTCGTGGATGGTATTCCAGAGCTGTCGGGATAGAAAGAGACGCTGACTCCTAATATCGCTTCGGGTCCGTAATTGTAATAGGTTACTACTCTCCAAGACCCACCATTAACCACCTGGGCTGAAGAAAGGTCGATATCATCAACAATCTCCCGGTTATATGTCGACCATCCACCAACTGAAAGCCCGTTTCTTGCATCTGGTAGTGAATTATTCCAAATCTCACCTCTTCCGGTGGTGCCTACGGTTTTGACCAGATTGTTTGGTTCTGCAATACTACATAAGGTAATATTGCCACTGGTATCTTTATTTACAATCCCAGCCACTGATCCTACAGCAGCGCACATCAGCATGCATATTAATATACTTACTATTTGTTTATTCATTTTTGTTTTGACCTCCCTTTATTTTTATCAGTCAATAACGTATAACGGGAATTTAAATCTTTCTCCATTGGATATTTATCGTCTTTTCCCGAAATTACTTCCTCCTGGAAAATGAAATACATGATTCAGCATCCATGCGGAAGCTGAATCAAAAGAAAATACAATGGATCATCAAACTATCGAATGAAGGATAAGAAAAAAAAGATAGAGAGGGGGGGTTTCCCCTCGACGATGCCGGTTCTCCTACTTTTCACTAAGGTGTTTTTATGAAGATTAGGAGTACCATCGCGTTCTGTGTCTTCGTTGCTGAGTCTGCAGTGACCGTGATCACCGTTTTTCCGAGACCGAGGATGAGTTTCGAGGTGACCGATTGATTTCCGCCTGCGGCGAGAGTTGCAATGGTTCCGTTGGATTGTCTTCCGAGGATGATGATGCCACCGGTCAACTTGATGCCCCACGACACGTTGGTTGCTGCTCCGCTGCCGGTGTTCTTGATCACTGCCTTGACTTTGAACAATCCGCCGGTAATCGCTCCAATCTCGATGACTGGTCCCGAGGTGATGGTGATGGCATGCGCTGGTGACCAGCCGCTCTCAGCACCGTTGGTATCCTTCGCTTTGACTGTCACGTCGTAACTGCCCGCAGACGCCCATGCGTGCGAGGCAGTTGCAGTTCCTCCAGAAGAGTAGGGTCCGAGCCAAATGCTCTGATTCCCGTCGCCCCAGTCGAACATGAAGTAAATGTCGTCCAATTCAGGGTCCGTCGTGGTTGCGCTAAATGAGTACGATACCCCGGCGGAACCGCTCGTTGGTCCGGTTGGTGCACCTGGAGTGACTGGCGGTTGATTCGTTACTGCATTTCCAAGCTCCATAAGGAATATTTTGTCACAAAGCGTTCCTTGAACCATCCCACCTAATGTTACTTTACCGGGGATAATATTTGTCGCGTAGAAGTCTCCCCCTGCAATCTGCGCAGTACAATTTCCTACTAATGGTAGTACGTATGTTTTTCCAGTTAATGCCTGGGTATGGTAGTTGTATTCTTCGAATGTGGTTTGCGGCGTTCCTACCTGATCGAATATCCATATCGAGTCATTGACGGGGTCATAGGCCATTCCATAGACTGCAGTTAAACCAGGATTCGTTACTGGGGTTATTGGCGATCCGCTTGGTGGAAATTTGTAAAAACTTGTAGCGAAACTACCGGAGTAGAACATATTTTCCGTTGGTACCCATGCAAGTGCGCGAATAACGGTCATGGGAGAGATGGCGGAAAACATCAATGTCGTTGCTCCGGTTGCTGGGTCGATCTTCCAGAGACCGTTTTCACTTCCCGCATACAAGTAGGTACCATCAAAGGCCATATCTCGCATGCCCCATGTACTGGACGGCTGACTTGGTTGAGGATATGTTGCAAGTCTTTGACCGTTAGTATCCCACTTTTCAATAAAGTATGGTGCAGCAGGACCAAGACAACAACCTGTAGACCAGAAATATTGTCCATCCCATTCAGCTCCAAGGTTACCAGCTTGATTAGTCCAATTGTGTTGAACATCAAATTGTAGGAGAATATTACCAGCTTTATTCGATGTTGTTTGGGATAGATCTGAAATTACATCTGCGCTATCACTAATATTCATTTTCGCTGTTACGATTGATACCGTAACGGACAGCAGCATACACATTATTATACATATAATTTTCTTCATCTATAATTCCTCCTAAATTACTATTTTTATATAAGGAGATTCTGTTTAAATAATTAACGGTCTTAGGCAGGAAAATGGTGTTAAAATAAAAAAGTCAAAAAATTAAAATATTTTATATATAATATATTATAATTTAAAAAATAAAAATATGAATGTTCTTTAATAGAATAATTACTAATAAAATATTATAATCGCGACTGAGATGCTAAATTGGAAATATTTATGACAAACCCACATTCCGCACTTATCTCATGAATATGTCAATTATCATACATTTTACGCATTGTTCCCACTCAGAGCCGCTCTTCTCACTGCCCCGAGGCACTTAAACGTCTCGTAAATCTGTTTTTCCCTATCGATTATCACGTTCTATCCGATATTTGCAACACAATACATCCGTTCATACTCTACTCCAAATAATGCAAGTATTTTCCGTGTTACCTCCCTCAAATTCATCACTTCAAGTCGTCCTCCACCACGCTCATCGTAGAGAATGGTGACACCTTCAAAGATCTGAAAAATCCGTCGCATCGTCGGCGTTTTCGTTGGTTTACCTTTCTGATCCAGGAGTGTTTCATCCATCTTCTTTAACGCTTCTCGTAGTTTCCGCTCTGCGATCGCATAGATCAGTAATGCCAGCCCCATGATCATCACCATCGCCTGTATCCGCCGTTCCGTTTTCAGGAAAACTGCATGGGCGAAGAACAAGGGGTCTTTCAGGAATCGGAATCCTCGTTCTACCTGTTGTTGATCCTTATACGCTTGCAGTGCGTCTTCGTCAGTGAGTTTTTCAGGATCCAGTTCTTTGGTTGCTACGATGAACTGCCCGAGGCTCCGTTGGTGATGGTGCACTTTTTTATCGTCCTTTTCAGCTGTTGCCGTTATCTGATAGACTGCTCTGGTGTCACCGGTTTTTGGTCTTCCTTTACCGTCATGTTTCTTCCGTTGTTTCTCCAGGAGATGTATATCCTGGATGCGATGGTATTTCCATTTCTTTGCGAGTCTGTTTAACGTCGAGAGTCCATCTTCTCGGCATTGAAACTCTTGATGCGAGAGATGCCATAACGCTGTTTCCACCTGTTCCTTTTCCTTCTGGATTTTCTTTTCCAGTTTTTTCTTCTCCCGATCATATGCCTGCTTGGAGAAAACAACGATCCATCGTTGCGGTATTCCTGCATACGTCATCGTGGTGCTCTGCAGAGAGTATCCCTTCATCGAAGTTGCTTTCATCGTCTTCGGATTTGAATTCAAGAGGGTTTCTTGTGCGACAAGCAGGGTCTCAGGAACTCGGGTCACCCATATAATGTCCGGGGGAAGCGCCTTAAGGTTCGTCTCGTGTAAAATGCACTATCCCACACCCAGATTCGATCCTTACCCCAGGTCTGCATTAGCATCGTTCCATATGTCTGGAACAGATCCCGGAAATGATCTTTATCTGAAGTGTTCCCACTGAGCCCTTGGACAAACACAGGAAGACCTTGTGAGGTCACCATCGACACGACAAATTGCTTCAAATCAACACGATGATCTTTCGGATACCCATAGGTAATCTGTATAGGGACTATCTCATCATCATGCTCGTACTTGCCATGAACGCTCATGCTGGTGGTATCACTATGAAAGAACCGATCACCTTGTGTGCAGGTCTGAGCATTAGATGCCACGCACATGAAAATCTCTTCAACCCACATCCCGCTTCACTCAACCGAAGAAAAAACCTCTTTTCCTACTTTTAAATAAGATCGATAGAACTGAATTACTACGATAACAGCGAATAATCCCATCATCATCACCGCCCATGGAATTACATACATCACCTGTTCACCCACCGCATACATTCCATAGATAATTAATGAAGCTAGGTAGAGGGCGACTACTAGAAGTGTGTACCTCGATCGTTTTTCTCCGCCTATGTAGATCTGGCTTTTCTTTATGATATGAAGATAGACGCTGTAGAACACAAAGGTTACTGCAGTGATTTCTATCCATCCTTCATAATTCCATAGAGGGATACCATAATAGAATCCACCACTAGGCCAACTCCAAGCACCCATTGCAACCATGACTGGATCAATAATTAAATCCAAGGACGCCATGATCAAGCCAGCTATAATCCCCATTCCAACAATTCTAAAAAACCATTGCAGGGAGACTACCTCTTCGGACTTGTGAGTTGTCCTGACCCTGTTGAAAATGATATTTGTCATCGTGAATGTACAGTACAGAAATATTGACCAGACAAGCGGTATGACATAAGGGACTTTACCAAAGAATTTCGGCCCCAATAGATCACTATAATAGCTTGTACACCCTACCAGCCCGCCAAATCCCAATGCATCAGTGTATTCATAGAGGAGAGGTATGCCATAGGCAATCAAAAAAAAGACTAGCAACTCACGAGCCCCTAAGGTTTTCCATCCATGAATGAGAACAATACCTAAAAAAAGTAGAATACACACTATTATAAATGGCGTTTCTGAAAGCGGAGTATTTAGAATTTTACTTAGAAAAAAATAAACTCCTATTACAACAAGTAAAATGGTCATTATTATGTTAGTATTCATCTTTTGCATTAGGTCACATTTATCATTTTATTTCACACCTAATTTTTTATAAAACAGAGGAACATTATGAATTATGCAGCTACTACATAACTGAACAGATTTTTCAGGATTTATAAAACCATCATCTAAGTGTTTTGATATATATTTATAATTTTTTACCATAAAACAATCTGGCCCAGGCGTATTGAAAACGGTATTCATTCGTCTCCAGATAACACTCATTTCTTCGTTTTTTACATTACCAAATGAAAGAGGAGTAAATGAACAAGGACAGATATTGCCACTTGCGGTGACGTGTATGTATTGATAACCTCCACAACACCCTATTAACTGTTTACTTTCTCGATATGGATACGAAAGTACTCTCAGATATCTTTTCTTTTTATTTACTTTTTTTTGTATGTGTACCAGCTGCTTTCTCTCTTTATTTGTTAGAATGACCTCATCTTTATCCATAATTTTTCCAACAGGTATTGGTTCAAGAATAAGCACTTCATCTGCTCCTTGTTTTCCAGCGAATTTGATAAAATCCCAGATATCCCCTGTTTTAATTCTTTCTTTTGTAGCAACCGTAGAAATGCCAACGTACAGCCCTGAATTTTTAGCGTTTTTTATACCTTCTAATGCTCGTTTATATGAACCATCGAAATTTCTAAGTTTGTCTTGTATCTTTTTATTGGTATGTTCTAAACCTATAATAACCCCAAAAAGACCTGCTTGTTTTAGATCCTCTGCTTTCTCTTTAGTCAATCCATAACCTGTAGTAAATAAAACAACTGAGGATTTATCAGCATCTATTTTTGAGATAATCTCACATATATCTTTTCTTAAAAGTGGTTCTCCACCAGTAAATGCGATAACAGAGGTGCCTAACTCTTGGAGCTTATATAAGATTTTTATGGCATCCTCAGTAGGCATATCTTCTTCTTTTAAACTGTTAATATAACAATGCCAGCAGTTATACATGCATTTATTAGTAATTGAAAATGAAGCATAAATTGGGATTACCTCTTGTTCTCTAGTTGAATGTAATGCTTCTATTAATCTGTCAAATGCTCCACTTGGAAATGGTGGTAAATCAGAAGAAATAACAAACTTACCATCATGTAAGCTCAACTTCTCATATTGTGACTTTATTAACAAATAAAGTAGGAATTTCTTTGGAAATAGTGTTATGTTTTTTTTTCGTAAAATTTTAAATGCCTGATATTGAAGCCTTGTTTTTTCTAGCATTGTTATTTAATTCCTAATTTTTTATAAAATAGAGGAATTTCACTTGAGGGACATTTTTTACATACCTCAAGTGATTTTTCATATGATAATGGATACTCTCCATTTCCTATTTGCCTAACAAGTTTGTGGTTTTCCAGCATGAAACAAAAATCTCGTGGTTTGTTAAACATGCAATTCATTTTTTGCCAAAGATTTTCAATAGGTTCTTCTTGAATGTTGCCAAAAATTAATGGTGTAAAATCACATGGTTGTATGTTTCCATCGGCATCAATATAAACCATATTATATCCTGCAGTACATCCTATGACTTCTTTGCTTTCAAAATATGGAAATACTGAAACTTTTGGATAATTTTTGTATTTTCTATTTTTGTTTATTTGTTTGTGGAATTCAATTAGTTGCTTTCTTTCATCGATAGATAATACACAGTTATCAGTATTGAAGAGTTCACCTACAGGGGTTGGCTCAAACATCATTATCTCTTGAACGGAAAGGTTCTTTGCGATCTCGAGCATCTTCCAAACTTCGTTGTTTTTTAAAATATCCTTGGTAATGACACATGACAAACCAACATAGAGATTAGCCTTTTGAGCATTTTTTAATCCTTTTATTAATATGTCATATGCTCCTTTATACCCTCTAAGGTTGTCATGAATTTCAGGTTTATAATGATCTAAACTCATCATTACTCCAAGAAGACCTGCATCTTTCAACTCCTTAGCTTTTTCTTCGGTTAAACCATAGCCTGAGGTGAACATAAACACTGAGGAACGATCATCTATACTAGCAATAATTTCTACGAGATCTTCTCGAAGAAGTGGTTCTCCTCCGGTGATTGAAAACGTGCATGTTCCCATTTCTTGAAATTTTTGTATTGTATCAACTATTGTTTTAAGTGGTAAATCTTTTCCTTTTCTTGGAGCGGCACTGCAATGCCAACAGTGATATCTGCATTGATGTGTTACTGCGAAGTCTACAATTACTGGGATATTAATTCCTTCTTTTGCTTTGATTCCGGCTTCAAGAAATCTATCGAATGCCTTACTTGGATATGGAGGGGCATGTATGGAAAAGAGTAATTTATTTTCAAATTTGATGAATTTTTCGTATTTGAAAATACCGACGAGGTCGAATAACGTTTTTTTTGGTATTTTTTTAATCTGTTTATTTCGCAGCATTTTTAATAAATTTATTAGAATAAATGGTTCCATATTTATACCGTCGATATCGTAGGCTTTAGTATCTATTGTATAACCGTAAAGAAACGTTTATATAATAATCTTATCTATTTATAAATATGAAATATAAAATATCGGTACTTATTATAATAATATCATTAATTATGGGTATAGGTTGTATCACTCTTGGTTTTTCTTATCCAAAAAACATTGTTTTTCATGGATTTACAATCATGGGAATCTGTGTACTCTTAGGGATAGCAGTAAAAACCATGGATCAACTGATCGATGAAATAAAAATTAAGTCATACAGAATATGGATTATACCACTAGCCATCTTTATACCGAGTTCTATGGCGTATCTGGCATTAACAGAGGCGCCAGTAGTCGGTATGGTCATCGGTACGGTGATAGGATTAATAATAATAGGAAAAATAGATCATCCAGCGTACATCGCAAGCATCATTTTATTTATAACACTAGTTTTTTCCGCCTATGTTTTGCATATAATAAATATAGAAGTAGCAACGTTTTACATCATACCAGTAGCTGCAACCGGATCATTCCTTGATGAATTCGGGCATGAACGATGGAAAAGCAACAAAAAAAGTATCACCTTCATATTTAAACACAGATTCTTCTTGAAAACGTTTGCCTTTTTTGGTGTCATACTCGGTTTCGCTCAGCCTATTCATTTCATAGGATTTCTTTGTTTTGACATTTTTTATGATCTTGTAGATACAGCGAGTCGATATGATGCTAATAGCAAAAAGTTCGTTCCAGCTGAACTTTCTCAAGCGGAATTAAATAAAAGAGGTTAACAATGCGTAATCCACTTGTTAAACCAATAGCTACGTGGTACTCCAAACAATGCTCCATTTGTGGGACTCCTCGTATCGAAGCACTATTACACAATTGTAACGAAAAAATAATCTGCCCAGAATGCAAAAAACACCTTATTTTTGGAAGCATCCTATTCAAAATACTACTGATGTCTATGAAAATAGACAGTAGCGAACTAGGTGATTTATCTTCCAATGCAGAGGCGATGGCATCAATCCGCGCATTTTTCCGCAGCATAAGTAAACAAGGACGTATCGCGATCAAATTTGGTATACCAATTTATGCGGTATTTGATATTACAAACAAATGTAACTTGAGCTGTCTTCATTGTTATTCCTCAGAACAACAAGAAGAATTAACAACAACTGATGTGTATCATATATTGGACAAGCTCTCTACAGCAGGAGTAGGAATGATCGATTTTGGGGGAGGAGAGCCACTCCTAAGAACAGATATCTTTGATATTTTGACGTATTCAAAACACTTAGGGCTCTATACATCGATTTCAACCAATGGAATACTCCTCGATGAAAACTGTGTGAAGCGCTTAAAAATACTAAACATAGATCACGTGTGCATAAGCCTTGATGGTGCAAAACCAGAAACGCATGACCATATCCGTAATAAAAAAGGAACATACGAACAAACAATCAGTGGTATCAAAAACTGTGTCAACGCGGGTATTACTACACAGATATCAACTGTTTTTATGAACAGCAACATCAATGAATTAGGAGACATGTACACTTTCTTAGAGTCGCTTCATGTCGATGGGTGGTATATTTACGATTTCGTTCCCGTTGGACGAGGAAAAGAACTACAACAGGAGGTTCTTACCCCAGAACAACGCAAACGTCTCTTTGAATATCTACAAGACATCGCGCCTTCAAGCAAGATGACGCTGAAACCCTATCCTTATTTAATAACTATCAACTCCGCATGTGGAACAGATACATATTTTTATAAAAAATATGGGCGACTCACAGAGCTTTTTAAGGGTTGTTTATCAGCACGATGGGTCTGTCATATTTCAAGTAATGGAGACCTCCATCCTTGTCATCTTTTACCACATACACTTGGTAACCTAACACAAGAAACCTTCGAAGATATCTGGTTCAACAAAAATAACCTTGTTCTACGGGAACTGAGAGAAAGAAGATTATTAAAAGGAACCTGTGGGAAATGCACATATCGAGATGTATGTGGTGGTTGCAGAGCACAAGCATTCTGGAAAACAGGCGACTATCTTGAAGGTGATAGCTGCTGGATTAAAAATTAAATTTCTGTAAATAAAAAAGGTTTACAATGGGTTTTTTTAATTATAACTATAACAAGACATATTAATATCGAGCCCTCTTAGTCGTACTGATGACAACAAAAATTGTCCAGATTTATGGCGCCGGCTTATCGGGCCTCGTTTCAGCTATCCATCTAGCAAGAAAAGGATACAATGTTACAATATATGAAAAAGAAAAGAAAATCGGGGGGATTTTACACTGTCATCCGTCAGCTCATATGACGCCTATGCATATTCAACGAATGGAAAGGTATGTCGGAATAGAATTAAAATCATGTTTTTCAAAATTACATGATTTTAGAGGGTATATTGGTCCCAAAAAATTTGTATTTTCTACAAAAAATCTTTATGTTGTCGAACGAGGACCAAGAACATCATCCCTCGATTATTTTCTCTATAAAACAGCTTTAGACGAAGGAGTTACCTTCAAATTTTCACACCCGCTAACCTCAGAAGAATTGAGAAGCATTCCTGAAAATTCAATAATTGCAACTGCAGGATATTCAAAGATTGTTAAAGCTCTCCATCTCCCTTATGTTACCTTCAAACAATTCGACACACACATAAAGACTGATTTTGAAAATGTATCCATAGCGTACTTTGGAGATTTTACATCTGACTACGGATATATTTCAACGAAAAATGGGCTACTTTCAGCTCAACTTTCAGGCCCATTAAATCTCTCTCAAGAAAATTTAAATAAGTTTACAAATTTGGTAAAAGAAACCGAAGGTATTGAACTGGATGGATGGTCTTCCATTATTTCCCATTTCCCTAAAAAAGCACGATTGTTTACTAAATTTGCTGGAAAAACCTTTGTGCTGGCTGGGGATGTAGCAGGCTTTTTAGATCCATTTTTTGGCTTTGGTGTTAACGGTGCCCTTATCTCTGGGAAAATTGCTGCAATGAGCATACTATCAAAGCATAAAGCTTTACAGGAATTTAAACAGTTTACATCACATCTCAATAAAGATCTTTTAGTACACACGATTTATTGGCATCTTCCTTTTAAAAAGTTAATTCTTTCCCAAGTAATGAAATTTCAAGATACTCATTTATCTTTAGTCAAACGAAGCATACCAGGATTCACAGATGAAGATTGGCTAAAAATTATTTCAATCGTTGATTAAATTTTATTTTGTCTCAAAACCTGTCAGGCATTACCTCAACAAATGGAAGTAGACAAACACAAAAAAAGTCCCTTTTTCTGCAGTTTTTCTCATTTCAAGACGTTCGAATCCCACCAGGTCCGCCTTGCGTTTTTTCTTTTTTTACAGATTGCCGTCGCAACTGGGCAATAAACTTCTTATTCTTTATTTGCATCTTTTCTAACTCATATGAAAAAACCCAATGGATTTATCATTCTCCTTGAAAAATTATTTCCGTACCGTTTCATCGTCGCAAAAATAACTCACGTACCCCTCCTGAGACGACTTCTTGAAAGAATGCTGTTTTACCAAACGAATCTGACGTATCTGTTGAAAGACTCTGTTGTTGAAATCCACCTTGATAAACACATTGAACCTCCTGCTAATATGGTGCTTCCTTCGCAGATCGTTGAACATTTCATTCGGAAAGCATCGCATCGGTTTATCATGGATTTTTGTCTCTGCCGACAATCGATGCACTGTAAAAACCATCCTATTGAGTTAGGGTGCCTGTTCTTGGGTGAAGCGGTCAAAGATATTAATCCGGCCTATGGAAAAGAAGCAAGTCTCGAAGAGGCATTGGATCATGTAAAAAAATGCAGGCAGGCCGGTCTTATTCATCTAATCGGCAGAGACCACATCGATAAAACATGGCTTCAAGTCAAATCCGGTGAAAAACTCATGACCATCTGCAATTGTTGTAGTTGTTGTTGTCTTTGGAAATGGCTGCCCGATCTTGATCCTGCGATACGCTCGAAAGTGAAACGAATGCCTGGGGTGACAGTCACGGTAACTAATCACTGTGCCGGATGTGGAACCTGTAGAGACCACTGCTTCATCCATGCCATCCACATCAAAAATGAAAAAGCGTTTATTAGCGACGAATGCCGAGGCTGTGGACGATGCGTGGATCTCTGCCCTCATCATGCAATCCAGCTCCATATAGATGATGAAATGTTTCTTGAAAAAACAATAGAACGTGTTGCATCCTCGGTCGATATATCTTGATAAAAAAACGTGTTTTCTGTTGATAGCCATGGCGTATCGTTTGGTGATTCCCAAACATTTTCTGACCTTTTATATATTTTTTTTATGACCATAACCGCCTTTGAGGATCTATGAAAACGAAAACAACTATCGTCTTTATCTGGCTAGTGATAATCGCTGCTGTCGCAGCTGGGACCGTCCTTGCGGTCACGCTCTCTGAAAAACCAGTCAGCAAAACGGCAACGCCATCAACGTTGTATGTCTCTGAAAACGACAACGGTTCGACACTATCGATGAAAAAAGGTGATCTGTTGAATGTCACGGTTCGTGACTATGGTGATGGCGGATACGTCTGGACGATCAAAAGCATCGACAGCACGATGCTTCGCAAGGATGCTCAGTTCACCTGGGGAAGCTCAGGAATGCTTGGTGATTTCGGCAAAGACACCTGGGTATTCACCGCGTTGAAAACCGGCAGTACCACCCTAAGCCTTGAATGCAAACGAACATTTGGCGAACAGGATATCTGTCAGAAACTTGTTATTCACCTTGAGATCGAATAACCTATTTCTCTATTCCTCTCCTCATTTTTTTTTATTTTTTACCTGTTTAACATGTTGACCGAAAAATGATTTAAAAATCAATCGAAGGTAGCCTATGTTCTCCTATCGGTCGTAATAGTACTCGTAGATTTTTTGTGGGTCTCTTCCCGCCCCGTACCACAGACGAACAAGCAGGATCCGTATCGTGTTGCGAAACAGTCCGTATTTACGGAATGTCGCTGCACTGGTGATCACCTTTTCTTTAAGCAGGACAACCCTTCCTTTTTTTTTCATCATGGCGGTGAGTCTCACGTCCTCCATCATCGGGATTTCAATCTCTGCAATATGCTGTTTCACGAATGAGGAGCGAACAAAGAGGGCACGGTCCCCCCAGAGTTCATGAACAAAATGGAACAGAAAATCAGAGAGTGCGATGAGGAATTTTAAATACGCGTTCGTTTCATCCATGGCAAGTGAAAACCCTCCTCCGATGACCGTTTCATCTGCGAGCGCCTCGATGACCGTACGATCCCAATTCTTCGGAAGGATCGTATCTGCATGAACGAAAATGATGATATCCCCGGTTGCTTCCTTGGCTCCTTCTGCAAGGGCTTGACCTCTCCCTGTCTTTGACGTGATGATTATTTTTTCGTGAGGCATGGTTGGGCCGATTACGGACTCCAGAGTTTCGTGAATCACAAGGAGCACTTCAAACGGTGTCGTAGCGCTCTGAATGGCTGCGCGCATTTGCGGAAATTCAGGAAGTATGGTATGGATTGGAACCACGACCGATATCAATCCCGGAGTGTTTTTCACCTTCTCATCCTTCATGGACGTCCTTTCCGCATGCTCGAAAGGCTTCATTGTTTTTTTGATTATTCTTTCACGTTTCGTAGGCGAAAAATCTTTATAAGGTAATGGATGTCGATTCGGTCGAAGATTTTTTAAAATGATTGCTGCTTGGTGCTTCTATGGCAGTCTTTGCGGGGTTTGGAAGTGACAATCACGCTAGCGTTCATCCAGAGATTTTGAAAGCCCTTGAAAAGGTAAACAATGGGTATACAGTCGCATATGGGTTAGATGAATATACCACGCGTGCTGTAAAGAAATTAAAAGAGGTTTTCGGACCCAAAGCTGATGTGTATTTTGTGTATAATGGCACCGCAGCGAACATCCTTGGACTTCGGAGTGTCACTGATTCGTTTCATTCCATTTTCTGTGCGGAGAGCGCACACCTCACGGTCCATGAGTGCTGCGGGCCTGAACGGTTCATCGGCTGTAAGCTCGTAAACATCCCAACACCTGACGGGAAACTGACGGTTGATACCATCACGCCCTATCTTGTTGGCATCGGTGACCCACATATGGCACAACCACATGTTATCTCGATCACCCAATCAACAGAGAAAGGAACCGTGTACCGGCCGGAGGAGATACGGAAACTCGCTGATTTCGCCCATAAGAACGGGATGCTTCTCCATATGGACGGAGCTCGGTTGTGCAACGCCGCAGCATTTCTCAATACGGGTCTCCATGAAATCAGTGGGAAAACTGGGGTTGACGTGTTATCGTTCGGCGGGACGAAAAACGGGATGATGTTCGGGGATGCAGTCGTGTTTTTTGATGAAAAATTCTCAAAGAACTTCGAATACATCCGCAAACAAGGCATGCACCTGGCGAGTAAAATGCGGTACATCGCCGCACAGTTTCTGTCGCTACTTTCACATGACCTGTGGCTGCGGAACGCCCAGCACGCGAACGCCATGGCGCAACTCTTGTATCAGGAGCTGAAGGACATCCCTGAGATTCAGATCACCCAACCAGTTGAGGCGAACGCCGTGTTCGTCCGCATACCGAAGAAATACGTTCCTGCATTGCATAAGCGGTACGATTTTCATATTGTCGATGAACGTACATCCGAGGCGCGACTTATGTGCTCGTTTACCACACGAAAAGAGGACGTCCTAGAGTTTTCACGATTTATCCGTGCAACTATTCGCGGTAAATAAAAAAAAACGAAAGAGATCGTGCCGTATCTATCAGGTTTCTTTTGCGGTCTTCATTTCCTTAAGCACCCGCAGCACTTCAGCGATGTCCGGTATCTGTGATGTCGGGTACTGTTTCACCCAGGCAACGTTTTGATTTTCATCGACGATAACATTCGCCCGCATCGAGAACCCATCTTCATCATAGAACCGGCCGTAGGTTTGCGAGACGCCCCCATGTGGCCAGAAATCAGAAAGCAGGCGCGTCCGTTGGATGCCAAGGTCCTTCGCCCAGGCGTTCTTTGATGGGACGGAGTCGACGCTGATCCCGACCGCTACCGTATCAACCGCATCGAAACGTTCCTTGTTGTCCTCCAATGATTTCATCTGTTTCGAGCACACCGGTGTCCATGCGAGCGGGTGGAACGACAGGAGCACTTTTTTCCCTTTGAAATCCGAAAGTATAAACTGCCTGCCGTTCTGATCCTCCAGCGTGAAATCCGGCGCCCGACTGTGTACCTTTATTGGTTGTTTCTTTTCCATAATGAAACATCACCCCACGAAATTACATCCTATGATTGATGTCATGCTACATTAATGTTCCTTTTTTGACGGTTCTGCATGAACGTCAGACCAATATGGAATGCAAGGACAACAAGAAACGGAACAAGAAGAGTACTATGAAGTTGGTAGACGCCCAGTTTCGACAGTCCCCCGAACGTCACGGCTTCAATGATCTGATAGTTGGTGATCCCAAGACCTGTGGCAATGTACAGGATGATAAGGATTGTCACCAGCCAATGGACCACCTGGCATATATGGGTAGCGGTCCCTTTCTCCGGTCTGAGTTTGATAAATCAAGCGGGGTGGGTTTCACCAGAGTTTTTCTCTGCCATGAAAAGTTATATATGACGTATTTTATCTTCTGGTCTGCGCGAATTACTGTAGCCCCGTAGTGCAGCGGTTAGCACAAGAGACTCTGGATCTCTAGACACCAGTTCGAATCTGGTCGGGGCTGTCCACGATTCAGTGAATCTCGAGGAAGTAGGAGACACCTATGGAGTCAACAGAGATTGTCGCAAAGGATTTCATCCGGGAAATCATTGACCAAGATCTTAAAACCAATAAATACAAGGGGAGGGTTCATACGCGATTTCCGCCTGAGCCGAACGGGTACCTGCATATCGGCCATGCAAAATCCATCTGCCTCAACTTCGGGATCGCAGAAGAATACAAGGGACTGTGCAACCTCCGGTTTGACGACACCAACCCAACAAAAGAAGAGGAAGAGTACGTCCAGTCCATCATTGACAACGTCAAATGGCTCGGGTTTGACTGGGACGACCGGCTGTTCTTCGCCTCTGATTATTTTGATAAGATGTACGAATACGCGGTGCAGCTTTTAAAAACGGGAAAGGCGTATGTCGATGACCTGACTGCTGAACAGATTGCCGAATACAGGGGCACGCTGACAAAACCCGGCAGGAACAGCCCCTTTCGCGATAGACCCGTGGAGGAGAACCTCGATCTTCTTACACGGATGAAAGCAGGCGAGTATGCTGACGGCGAAAAGGTCCTGCGCGCGAAAATCGACATGGCGCATCCGAATTTGAACATGCGCGACCCGGTGATGTACCGAATCCTTCATGCGACCCATCATCGGACCGGCGACAAATGGTGTATCTACCCGATGTACGACTGGGCGCATGGTCTGGAGGATTCGATCGAAGGCATCACCCATTCGATTTGTACCCTTGAGTTTGAGAACCATCGGCCGCTGTACGATTGGTTCCTGGATGCTCTTGGGATATATCATCCGCAACAGATCGAGTTTGCCCGGCTGAACCTCACCTACACGATCATGAGTAAGCGATTACTGTTGCAATTGGTGGAGGGGAAGCATGTATCCGGGTGGGACGATCCGCGGCTTCCGACCATCAGCGGGATGCGCAGGCGTGGGTACTCACCGTCTGCGATCCGAACGTTTTGCAAACGCATCGGCGTCGCAAAGTTCAACAGCATCGTCGATTTTGAATTCCTTGAACATTGCATCCGGGAGGATCTGAATAAGACATCTCCGCGGTACATGGGGGTGCTTCATCCCCTCAAAGTCGTGATCGACAATTATCCGGAGCATCAGACCGAAGAACTCGACGCGGTGAACAACCCCGAGGATCCAGCGATGGGGTCGCGGAAAATCCCGTTTTCCAGGACCCTTTTCATCGAGCAGGATGATTTCATGGAGACCCCGCCGAAGGATTTCTACAGGCTTGCACCAGGCCGTGAAGTACGACTCCGCTACGCCTATTTCATCAAATGTGCCAAGGTAATAAAAAAAGACGGCAAGGTTGTCGAGCTGCATTGTACCTATGATCCCGCGACCAAGGGCGGGTACGCCGCTGATGGAAGAAAAGTGAAGTCAACGATTCATTGGGTGTCTGAAGCGCATGCAACTACTGCGGAGGTGCGATTGTACGACAGGCTTTTTACCGTGAGGGACCCAGCGGGGGAGAAAGATAAGGATTTCAAAGAATTTCTCAACCCTCGTTCTTTGGAAAAATTATCAGGGTGCAAGGTGGAACCCGCGGTCCGAAACCTCAAACCGTTTGATCGGTTCCAATTCGAACGGCTCGGGTACTTCTGCATCGACCCGGATACGACGGCGCAAACATTAGTAATCAATAGAACCGTTGAGCTGCGTGACACTTGGGCGAAACTGCAGAGAACCGCACAGATGAAGTAAACAAGAACCTGGTGTTGAAAAAGCATACTCTTAAATAAAATCAAAGATTCCCGATATCGGCCATAGCCCCGTGGTGTAGTGGCAACATTTTGGCCTTTGGAGCCAACGTCGGCGGTTCAAATCCGCCCGGGGCTGCTTTTTTTTACTTTTGTTTTATTTCATTTCTCTTATAATGGAAAACGTACGGGAGATTTTTATATATTCATATGGAGTCATATCGAGATCTATTCGAACGTTCTTGATATTTTCAAAATGAAAAATTTACGAAGAAGATTAATCCCATTTCGCTATTTTATAAGAACATTTATATATACTTCCTCCGAGTAAATATTAGTTGTAGGAAAAGAATTCTGGAGGTCGGTAGAGATGTTTTTTCGTAAGGAAAAAAGAGCAGTTGGAGTAGGAATTATGCTGGTGCTTACGACATTTGCGTACTCGGCAGCAAATGTGAACGCTGAAGACCTGGTAGCGGAGGCAGGAGGGTCGTATCTTGTTGACGAATGTACATCGGTCCTGTTTGATGCATCAGACTCGACAGGTCCTCCTGAAGAGTATCGATGGAATTTTAATGGAACTTGGACTGGTTGGTCTGGAAGTCCATACGCAGAATATACGTGGCAGGATGATGCCATCGTTATAATTAGCTTGGAGGTTCGGGCAGGTGATAAAACTTCTTCGGACACTGCAGAGGTAACCGTGAGTAATAGCCCCCCAATTATTCTTGATATTACGAGCCCATCAAACACTGTCTATGTCGGCGATGAAGTACCAGTGACTATTAGTTTCTGGGACGGAGACCCACGGATGGACATCAAATCATTAGATACCTATACTGCGATGTATTTTTGGGGCGATGACACCGAGGATTATTATGACATTGGTGTAGGTGAATTTATCTTCACTGGTTCACATGTATACACAGCACCAGGCGTTTATGAGATTGACATCCTGCTTTTCGATGATGATGGTGGCGATGCCTTTGGATGTTACTATCTCACGGTGAGAGAACCTATAAAAAATATTGTTGTTGATGCAGGACCCGATAGCTCCATCAATGAAGGATCTACATTTACAAGCGTTGGTTCTTTCTCTACTTCAGAACACGGCCCCTTTGGAGCGACTATTGTTTATGGTGATGGATCTTGGTCACGATTCACCGTATCTCCAGGCACTTTTGTTTTCAGTCATCAATATTTCGAAAATGGTCTATACCCTGTTTTCGTATCAATCTGTAATGGTGATTATACTGCCTATGGTTCTGATAGTGCATATGTCACTGTTGCTAATGTAGCGCCAACAATCATCTCGCTTTCAGGACCGCCGATTTATCCAATCCTGATTAACGTCACGGTTCCACTGCATGGAGTATTTACCGACCCGGGAATATACGACAGCCATAGTGCACTCATAGAATGGGGTGACGGGCAGGCAATAACCAAGGATCTTTACCCTGGTGTGTACGAGGTTAGTGGAAGTCATAAATACACTAGCTCAGGTGTGTATACAATCACCCTTACCGTGACTGATGATGATGGCGGCTCCGATACATCGAGCATTGGGACGTACATCGTGAACTATGAACTCACCGGCTCATTCGTCACTGGCGGTGGATGGATCGTAGTGAAACCAGGGTCCTATCCTGCTGATCCCTCACTAGGAGGTCGATGCAATTTCGGTTTTGTCTCAAAAAACAAGAATGGGCAAGACCATCCTCAAGGCAATACTGAATTCCAGTTCCAGGTTGGAGACCTGAATTTTCACTCGCATACCTATGAGTGGCTGTCGATTGATGGTCCAAAAGCTATCTACAAAGGGAATGGGACAATTAACGGAGAAGGTCACTACGGGTTCTTAGTCACAGCGATTGATGGTCAGATCAGTGGAGGCGGCGGTGTCGACAAATTTAGAATAAAAATCTGGGATGAAAACAATAACATTGTTTTCGACAACAACATGAGGACACCTGACGGACAAGCGTTAACGGTGCTCGCCGGTGGACAAATCACCATCCATAAGGCATAATTGACCACAGCACTCCTCTTTTTTTTCGTGAAATCCTCTCTATCTACGATACCGGTGGACGATCATACCACGTTTTGGGGATTCGTTTGATGACAGGCCTGTCCATTTCATCGGCCTCGACTCAAACGCGAGAAATGCATTTCGACTGACACAACTTCTGTGGCTGGTACACGATCTGCGTACCAATTCCCAGCCGTTCACCAAGGTGTTCTTCCACCATCCATTGTTCAGCTCAGGGCATCATGGGAATAGTACCCTTCTGCGTTCACTTTGGAAACCTATGTTTGATCGCTTCCATGTCGACCTCGTACTCAACGGACATGATTATGATTACGAACGAAGCGTTGTCGACGGGATCGCCTAGGTCGTGACCGGCGGTGGGGGCACCACGTTGCATGATGTCGGCCATAGCCCTTGGACGGTGTACTCAGAAAAAACCTTCCACTTTTGTCTTATCAGTGTAAATGCGACAGTGCCCACGTTCGAAGCGATAAAACCTGGGGGGTCAGTATTTGACGCCTTTGCGATAACGAAACGAGTGTAGATACTTTAAATAAGATTTGTTTTATTCACTGTCATCAGGGGTATGAAGATGGGTAGTGGGCTTGTGGAACACCTTGCGGATAAATCAACGACGGCAGCGGAGTTGAAAAAAGAAGTCATGAAGAACCCTGCTCTTCTATCAGAGGTTCTTGCTGGTGTGCAATCTTCGAAGGCAGCGATTCGCTATGGGTGTTCAAAGGCACTCATACAGCTCAGTCGGGATTATCCAGAGCAATTGTACCCGCATATGGATTTTTTTGTTGATCTTCTTGACAGCCGTTATCGGATTTTGATATGGAACGCTCTGGCGGTCATCGCCAATCTTACCCATGTCGATACACACAAGAAGTTCGACGCCATTTTTGAGAAATATTACAGCTTTTTGAACAACGGGTATCTCGTGACGGTTGCAAACATCGTCGGCCATTCCGGTGCGATTGCACAGGCAAAGCCGTACCTTATCCCAAGGATCACACAGGAGCTTTTGAAAGTGGAGAGTATTAAAACCGGTGCGCATCTCACCGCGGAATGCAAACGGGTGATCGCCGAGAAAGCCATTGAGTCGTTCGATATGTTTTTTGACCAGGTGGAAAACAAAGAGGACGTGATGATGTTTGTGAAAAAATGTTGTGCGAGCAGTCGGAAATCATTGCGAGAGAAAGCAAAACTTTTCGTACAGAAATGGGGTGCATAGCGGTCATCGCGTGATCTACGTGGGGTGATGATGACCATGGCGAATATCAGTAAAGAGATTGTCTATGCGAAGACCCTTGACGGGTGGGATCTAAGGATCTTTCATTATATTCCGAGTGGTGGTCCTGTGTTTCGGTCTCCGGTCATCCTGTGTCACGGGCTTGCCGCGAATAAGAATAGCTGTGATTTCGGCGAGATGGGGACCCTGGAGTGGGAGCGGTACAGCCTTGCTGCGTACCTCACCCAGGAAAGACCCGGTGGCGAGCCCGTGTTTGACATCTGGGTGCCTGAGCTTCGTGGGTGTGGGCATCCCACGTTTGATCCTGGGAAGCATCCGGAGAAGTACCGCTGGTGTTTTGATGATTATGTCGATATCAGGATGTGCCCGCGATTGTCGGTCGTGTACAGCAGTGGTATACAGACCAGAACCGGTCTGCGCCTCAGGTGTTTTGGGTCGGGAAAAGCATGGGCGGGATGATTGCCTATGCGTACGGGGAGACGGAGGCGGGTCGTCGGAATCTGAAGGGCGTGGTTACGCTTGGCTCACCGATCCTCTTTGGAAAAAGCAGCGTGTTCCTTGAATTTTTGACGCGGGTGACCCCACGGAACGTTTCGATCCCGATTCGGATCACGGACGTGGTGGAGAAGTCAGCGGAGGTACGCGATCATTTCAATGGATTGGGTGTGAATCCAACGAATGTTGACCCAAGGGTGTTTCAAACGTACGTACAAGTCGGGCTTTGTGATGTGCTTTCCTCGAAGGTGTTAAGCCAATTTTCCCTTTTCTTTAAGCATTCCAATTTTTGCCGGTACCCACGGTATCCATGGCTGTACGATATTTTTGGGAGGGTGCCCGGGGTGAAGAAACTGGTGACCCCGTATAGTTATCGGGACCATCTGGATCAGTTCACTACTCCGTTGCTTGCGATCGCTGGCGGGCAGGACAAAATGGCGCCGAAGCAGGACATACGGTACGTCGTTGACCATGCGGGGAGTTCGGATGTGACGTACCTCGAGTTTTCGAAGGAGGCAGGGTTCCGTACAGATTACGGGCATCTTGATTTGAACCTCGGTGTCCATGCCCGGGAGGACGTCTACCCAGCGATCGATGAATGGCTACGGAGGAGAAGTGCGGTGGAAGTGCATGGTACGACTCCCCCGCTATGATGTAAATGTGCTTTCATTTTTTTTAGGGATTTTTCCCAACATTTTTTTATCAACTGCAAAAAGGATTTTGTGATAGACGTAGAATGTGGAGGTTGCTACGGCTCGATACCATTAAACCAGCATTGTTGATTTGTTGTTGTATGACCGTGTACTCTCATTCCCGGTTGAGCTGTTACGAGCAGTGCCCTGCGAAGTTCAGGCTGCAGTACATCGATAAGGTCGAAACCGAGGTTGCGGAATCTGTCGAGGCGTTTTTGGGGAGCCGGGTGCATGAGGCCCTGGAGAAGCTCTACCGGGACCTTGATCATCAGAAGTTAACCACGCTCGAGGAGCTGCATGGTTTTGTACGATTGGAATGGAACAAGAACTGGTCTGATGACGTCGTCATCGTAAACGAAGGGTACACGCAGGAGAATTACCAGAAGATGGCAGAGAAGTACCTTGCTGATTATTACAAGCGGTATCATCCGTTTGATCAGGGGAGGACGGTTGCGTTGGAGGAGCGGATCCTCATTAATCTCGATGAATCCGGCAATTACAAGCTGCAAGGGTATATCGATCGGTTGACGGAAGTCAAGGATGGGTTCTACGAGATCCACGATTATAAAACGAACTCGCGGCTACCGCTAGCTGAGTACCTTCGCACGGACCGGCAGCTTGCGCTCTACATGATTGGGGTGAAGGACGCGTATCCTGATGTGCGGGTCATTCGGCTGGTGTGGCATTTCCTGAAGTTCGACAAAGAAGTGGATTCGACCCGGACCGACGCGGAGCTTGCGGTGCTCAAGACGGATACGATCCAATTGATTCAACGGATTGAGCAGGATGAGATCTTTGAGGCGCGTCCCGGGCTTCTGTGTGACTGGTGTGAGTTCAAACCAGCCTGTCGGCAGTGGAAGCACTTGTCCATGGTGTCAGAAAAACCAACCAATGAATATCTGAAGGATTCCGGGGTGAAGCTCGTGAATCGGTACGCGGAGGTGAAAGCACAGCAGAAGAGAGTCAACGAGGAATGCGAATTAGAACTTGAGCGGCTTGAGGAGGCGCTTCTTGCGTTCGCAGAGAGGGAACACGTTGATTGCGTGTTCGGGTCAAAGAATAAGGTTCGGATTACTGAGAGTGAGAAGTATTCGTTTCCAAGTAAAAACAGTGCGGAGCGGGAACGGTTAGAGGAAGTACTAAAAAAGTACGGGAAGCTTGGGGAGGTTCAGCAACTGGATACGACGGCACTCGGAAGAATTCTCCAAGAGAAAGAATGGGACCAAGAGGTAATTGAGTCGTTACAAAACTATGTGGAGGTGGAGAGGAAGAAACGGTTGTATTTGAGTACGATGAAGGAACGTTGAGAATTTTTTCGCTGAAGCTTTACCCTGATTCCTTTTATAAATATATGATATTCCCTGAGGTGGGAATATATTAAATACCAGTGATAATTATCTAGTATATCCCTAGAAATATGGTGTCGGCATGAAGAAGAGCGGGATACTCCTTGGGGCTGTTACTGTTATGCTGTTGCTGTGTTGCTTGTTTCCTGCAGTTGGGGCGCTTACGGTACTATCGCCCGATCAACCAGGCCCTTATCATGTCGGCTGGTATAAGGTATGGTACCGGGTAGCTCCCAATGGAATTTATCGTGCGACAGTTCGCTATCCAGCCATTCGTGACGGGTGGCGTGCGCCTGCCGATGTCTCCGGAGCCCCTTATCCTGGTATCGTGGTGGCGAATGGTTTCGGCGGGTCTGAATGGAACATCAAATGGATCCCAAAGCATCTCGCCTCCTACGGGTATGTGACGATTTGTTTTACGCCCCCTAATAAAATATCACCGGATGTCGGTCAGTGGTCGTACGGGTTTCGCGGTGGGTTCGAAACCTTACAGGCTCAGCAGAGCCGTCGGTTTTCACCGATCTATGGTGTTCTTGATAATGAAACGCGCGGCGCGATCGGTCTTTCCATGGGTGGTGATGGATGCATTGAAGCGACTGGGACTTTGGGCTCGGCGATCGACGCCTCGGTCACGCTTGCGCCAGCGAACCTGCCGTCCGTGGTGGCTGCTGCGCGCAATATCACCGTGCCTATCCAGCTGCAGGTAGGGGCGATTGACGGGCTGGTTCCTCCCGCTGATGTCCTGCTGATGTACACCGATTTTATCTCGAATGGGACGGTGAAAGAGTTTTTAGCGATCACGGGCGGGAACCATATCGGTTTCATCGACGAGTTTTTCGCGAGGCTTGCGAAACGGCTCGGCATTGACAATCCGCCTGGCATCACCTTCGAGCAGCAGCGGAACATCTCCAGCAAATACTTCACGGCATGGTTCCAGTACTATCTGAAACATCTGAGTGAGTACTACACCTATCTCTTCGGGGCAGAGGCCCACCATGATCTGGACGAAGGGATCCTTGCTGACTTGCGGTACAACATACCATAGTGGAATTGCCCTACGAGACATTACATTGGTGGGACTCGGCGAATGAGTGTCTCCTTGTGCACTCTTGATTCACACTTTGGACATTCGATATGGTTTATTTTTTTACTTAGAGGTGCATGACAAAAGTAAATGAACAGAGATATGTTTCTTGGTAGGATCATCTGGGAATATTAACCATGGTACAAACCAAACTCACCTCGTTTCTTACGGACGACACCCCTGCCTATCACGCAGGCGAACACTACGTCCACCATCCGCATATCAAACCACAGACCATTGTAGTCAAGCATTACCAGGTCAAGATAGCGAAGAATGCTCTTCGTGAGAACACCGCCGTGATTCTTCCGACGGGTCTCGGGAAAACCATTATCGCGTTTCTTGTCATGGCTGACGTCCTTCCCAAAAAAATCCTGTTTCTTGCGCCGACGAAACCCCTGGTGCAGCAACATTACGAGAACTGCCAAAAGTTCCTCGCTATTGATGCACAGTCGATCCAGATGCTTACAGGGAATATCCCGGTGAAAAAACGCAAGGCTCTCTTCGACACGGCGACGATTGTTGTCGCAACCCCGCAAACCATCGCCCATGACCTGGCACGCAAGCGGTACAGCCTGCACGATTTCGGGCTTGTGGTGTTTGATGAGATGCATCGCGCGGTGGAACACTACGCGTACGTCGCCATCGCAAAACAATGCCAGTGCAGGATACTGGGACTGACGGCATCCCCGGGGTCGAGGAAAAAGAAGATCAAAAAAATCCTTGAGAACCTCAAGATCACCCATGTCGAAAGCAGAGGCCGGGAGGATGCAGACGTAAGGGACCATGTCAAGGAGGTGCATCTCGATTGGATCACGGTGCCGCTGGACCCTGACTTGCTGGCGATTCAGAGACCGTTGCACGAGCTGTACCTGGAAAAACTCGGAAAGCTCAATAAATGCGGGATTCTCGCGTACAAAAAACCAGAGTATCTCTCCAAGAAGGACATCCTTGGTGCGCGGGCTACGATCCAGAAACGATTCCGGAACAAGCCGTTTGTGTTTGCGCTGTACAACAATCATGCGGTGCTGCTGCATGCCTACCATTGCCTGGAGCTTGTCGAGACGCAAGGCGTCGAGTCCTTCCTGAAATACGTTGAGAAATACACGAAAAAACCAAAACGCTCCAGGTCGGAACAAGCATTTCTGACCCATCCCCTCTTACAGCAAGCGGTGGCGCTTGCGCGAAACGATCGGATGTTGTCTCATCCAAAGTTAGGAGTGCTTCAACAGATCGTCAAGCATCAATTCGACGAAGAACCGGATTCTCTCATTCTTGTCTTCACCCAATATCGCGATACGATCGATTCCATCGAGGCCGTGCTGAAGCATGTCCCCCAGGTGCGATGCCACCGGTTCATCGGGCAGGCGGCGCAGGGGACTGCAAAGGGCATGCCGCAGAGCGAGCAGCAGCGGATCATCGAGATGTTCCGGAGGCGAGAGATCAACGTGCTTGTCGCAACGTCAATCGCCGAGGAGGGGATCGATATCCCGAACGTGAACAGAGTGGTGTTCTACGAGCCGATCCCATCTGAGATACGTGGGATCCAGAGGAAGGGACGGACCGGGCGAAGCCACATCGGGAACGTCACGATCCTGATCGCCGAGGGGACACGCGATGAGGCGTACTTCTACGCAGAGAAACAAAGAGAGCAGAAGATGCAGCGACTTGTGCGGGAAATGGAGTAGCCTGTGTTCTCGTTTGGTGAGGATAAAAGGAATAGAAATATGGTTTGTGGGTAGTCTTATTACGGGTCTTGCTCGAAAATCGAATCAGGGACGTTGACTATCAGATTCCATTTCTCGTTCCGTTTTGGTTTGACGTCGCAGCTGTCGAAAGGATCAAGGTGGTACAGGATATCATGGGAGTAACTTCACATAAATTCTTCGTCGAAGGGAACACCGAGAGCATCTAGGAAGTAGCCAAATCGCTGGATAAGTATACCGGAATGCATTTGCACCGCGTAGTCAACCATTTTTGGTACGTCAAGGTCGTCGATGTTCTTTTTAAGGGTGCGGATGACCTGAGTGATGCCGCCTGCGTACCAGATTTTTTCCATGGAGTCGACCATGGCTTTCTCTTTGTCCGCCATTAGTCAAAAACATGATTCCTTAAGATATATTTTTAAAAACAAGATTATTATGAAAAATAATGTTAATGAGACGAGAAGATGAAGCGGAAGTCAGCTCTTTTTGTGATTCAGAAACATGATGCTACCCATCTTCACTATGATTTGCGTTTAGAGATGGACGGTGTGTTGAAAAGCTGGGCAGTACCCAAAGTTCCTCCTTCGAAAAAAAACGTAAAACGCTTAGCAATTCAAACGGAGGACCACTCCCTTGAATATGCAAAGTTCGAGAGTGCTCCTTCGGAGAATGACCCTGATGCAGAAACTGTGGAGATCTGGGATAAAGGGACCTATACCATTGAGGGACAGGGAAGGGACATCATTGTCTTTCATATCAAGGGTAAAAAACTCAAGGGGAAATATTGTTTGATCCGATTCAAGGATCAGGAGAAGAACTGGCTTTTCTTTAAATGTTAATCTTTCGTCTGCATGTCTCGCATAAAAAGAGAGGCTTCCTTTGGGCTTCCCACAAGGAGTTCGAGTACTGCATGACGCACTTGTTGGTGCAATGAGGTAGCCCTACGACATGTCCTACTTCGTGGATTGCTTCTTTTTCTCTCAGTTCGCTAGTGGAGAGCCTGTAGAGCGAAACCACCGCGCCTTGGAAATGGTGTGCTAATCCGAAGATGAAATTCATGCCCTGGGTGTACAGATCCTTGGCGATGACCCATAACGCCAGGTCTCTTTTCTTCTGAGTGAGAAGGTGGCTGAGAAGTTGTTCCGCATCGTATTGCTCTCGTTGCCGATGATACGACTGACCCGGTAATTTGAGTTCTCCTCCGATAGAGACTTCCACGTTGCCATCATACGTGTGTTTCAATGCATTTCTAATCGTTTGAATGTCATCGTCAGAGATCTGTGAGTAAAAAATCTCGAGCTCACGATGATTGGAATGAGACGGTGAAAATCTGAGTGGCTGTTTCATTTCAATCATTTTTCAATATTGACAGGTTTTATAATACTGTTTTCATATCCGTTGCAATCCCCGGTCGCCAGTGTCGGGAAGCACTGCATCACGGTGTCCGTCTTTCCCCAATATAAAAACAGTGTAGAAACCTATGGTACCCTAGGGATTGTTTCCTTGAGGCAAGCGAGCGGAATGGTTTTGCGAGGTACTGGCTCAGTTACTGGGGAGGAACGATGAGAAAGATTCCTGCTATGACTCCGTACACGATTTTCTGTGCTTTGTACGCGTGTACTGTTACCTTGACACCACCGATTCCGAAGAGGAATTGGCATGCGATTTTCTCTGTCGCTCCCGCGAGAATCGTCGAACAACTACCGTTGAATTGTTTGTTGTAGTAGGCCGGGTTGTCATTGGGGTATCGTTTCACGATCACTGTCCAGGGAACCTCTACTCCATCGCAATCCCCAGTGTTTTTCACCTCGACGTGAAGTGATCCGATTCCTCCTCTGATTCTCCCGATCTCAATAGTGGGAATTTCGATCTGAACAGGCAATGGCTCCGACCAGTTGCTCTGCGCTCCGTTAATATCTTTTGCTTTGCAGCGAACCGTATAGTTTCCGCTTTGCATCCATGCGTAGCTAGCGTTCCCCTCGGTTCCTGATACAAACGGTCCTACCCAAGGGCTGAGGTTTCCGTCACCCCAGTCAAAGCGGTAGTAGATTTGATCGCCGTCGGGATCGGTAGTATTCGTGGAATAGCGGTACTTGATTCCTGGATTCCCAAAGGTTGGTCCCTTAGGAGCCTCTGGGGGTACTGGGGGATTACTCGTCCATACTTGTATTGTTCCCATGTAGTACAGGCAGTTATGCGCGGTGACGACAATGGTGATGTTCTGATCATTCTGAGGTTCAATGGAGAGCTGTGTGGTACCCGTATCATCGGTGATGTTCTTCGCGTACAGTCCGTTCTCCTGCGTCAGACACACCATCGCTCCACCAACAGGTTTCGGTTCAGAACCCGTAGTGGTGACGGTGACGCTTATTGTACTCGGTTGGAATGGCACCATATCTGGATGGGTAACGTTGATTTCTTGTGGGAATTTAGTCCAAATCTCCATCGTTGGATCGCCGTGGATATGAAACTCTTCGAAGGTTGCCCGTGATACAGCGGTATCCGGCGTCCATGGATACGGTGGACAGCCACCAGGGACGATGTACTTGTCGTACATCCAGAATTTCCCGTAGTTCATCACTTGAGCTACCCTGTACACTTCTGTGGTGAATGGGTTCGCGGAACCCCCGTTGGGATAGTTTGGGTCAAAGTCTGACCACATCGCATCGTATAATCCGCAGCAAAATTCATCATTGTAACCACTATAGCTAACCCTTGTTGATGCAAGCACTGCTGAGAAACCTTTGTTTTCCACCCGTAATCCCACCTCACCGATCGATTCGTAGTTGCCGGGTTCACTATCGGTCTCGCCATCGAACCAGCCGCTGTCACAGTTCAATGAAAACATAACAGAGTACATCCGACCGTTTGTCAATGACTGGATATTTGTGGTGTCAAACTGAGGATACGACCATCCTGTGTATGAATATCCATCGTTCTGCGCTGCCCCATGATCACGATGGTTGGCGATCGCTACCCCGTTATTTATTGCGTTGATAACTCCCGAGGTTGAGCCAGGCGGGGTACTTCCCTGGTACTGCCTGTTGCAATTGTATCCCAAGGGAGTCAGGAAGTTGTAGATTCTCTCTGAGGTATAGATGAAATATCTGCCTGATTCACTGTAGGCAGCAAGGAGGATATCATCGAACCAGTTGACGTCCATGTACGGCGTCTTACTATAATCCAAAATTTTATTTACGACGATATTGAGTTCATTTTCGTTCTCTACGGATATTCTTCCAGCATGGATTTCAGGGAGATAATCGGTGCCTTCGACTGCGGTGTACCAAAGATCGGTCCCTGTCGGTGTGCCGTGGTACGGATGAATGTTGAGGTAGTTCACCGGTATCTTGTCTGCATCCCCAACAATTAGAAGGAACGACGGTGGGAGTTCCCAGTTGAAGTACGCATTCGTCATATAGTTTTTTAGATCTAGTGCGGTTGTTCCAATGGTAGAAAATTTGACGACCTTCGTCTCCAACCCTGTTAACTGTCGCCATGTTGCTAACGGGAGTATCGCATCGTATAAAGGATCATAGACCACGATCAAGAGATCTGCTCGATCGTCACTTCGTGCGCCTCCTTCCGGGTTGTGAACGGAAGCCCTCTCGAGACAATTGCTATTCAGTACAAATGCGTCAAAGAGAGGCTGGAAGTAGATGGATCGATACTTTTCTGGGATAAATTCCCCGGCTCCACCAGTAAAATCGATATGGATTGTTATATCATGGTAGACCTTTACTGCCCGCTTTACAGGATTGTACGTCACAGGGTAGACCGTAACGAGAACCATCCGACATCCACGCATCACCATTATCGGACTGATGTCCACCACGGAGCGAGGGTAATACTCATCGAGCGTGTAAAACGTTTCATTCTTCACGAACGGTGGGTCTACGAATCCTTCGCCATCGGGTTTTGGATACTGTGCAGGGTAGATATCATGCCCCTGGAGGAGTACAGGGTTTGACGTATCAAAACTGAGGGTGACTTTGGCGGCTTGAGGAACTGCGATGTAGTAGCTCACCGTCGATAACTCAGCCTTTCCATAGTCAGCGGTTTGTCCGCTCTCAAGAATATCGACGCGATCGTACGTTTTTCCCTCGGTGACAACCGTTTCAAAACGATAATTTTCCAAAGAAACGCTAAAATCTACACCGGCGGCATCTGCTCGAGTTACAGTCACCCGAACATCCTTTATACCTGGAGGGTTTTGTGTGCTCACGACGTTCGTAACCAATGCGGAGCAGAGAAATAAACACCCCACGACGATGGACAAAGCTGGCCTTGTTAACAATTTTTTATGACTCTTTTTCATGATTCGTTATTACCCCCTACAACTGATTATTGAGAATTAAAATGTGAGTTCTATATCTTAAATTTATCTATTGTCGTAGATGCTGTTAACTTTAGCATAAAACTCCCTTGTGAAGCACATATAGAAATCGTTCGAATTCTGTAGGAATGACGATTTCCTGTTTTGCAAGAATGGAAGAATTGTCGCCGAAGCTTAGGTGACTTCGGATCTAGTTGTAGTAGAAAACATAAAGGATCATCCACTTGTGAACATGTCCGGTAACCCAGGTGTACTCGCTTGGGAAGTAGTTGTCAAACATCCGGGTTCTGTCTTTTATGGTCTCGATGAACCGTTCGCTATAACTTCGTATCCCTTCAGAAACTCGTTCATGAGGGATTCCCATTCGGGGGAGTATGTATTAGGGAAGCATTATGTTTTGTCAACGAAAATAGGCAATGTTGAGGAAGCGAATGGGACATGGGGTCTGGGATGTCTAGCAAATTTTTTTCAAATATTAAAATCTGAGCTATCTACTGGTATAATTACTTTACTTTACATTTCTTCATCTCCTATACTCATTGTTTTTTTCTTCAGAAACAGTTTTCCCGTGAGGCAACAGAGGTATGCATCAAGTTCATGTTTGTTTTTGACTGTTACGCCTACTAGTGTTGCTGTTCTTTGTTCTTGTTGTCTTTGTTTTTACGAACCGTGAGGTTTTGTACCCGGGTAATCTGGTGTCAGGATATGCGCTTCTCTTCTTATTTGTGAAGAAGTTCTGTGGTCATTTCGCTTGTACTGTGTTTGGTTGTCTGGTCCTTAGATGGTTGTACCAAAGGAACTACTGGAAAAAAACAGTGGTGCTGTTGATTGGTGCGTCGCTGGGGGCGAATGGTATCCTTCATTCCCTGATGAATCAAAGGGGGTTAGGGGTCTTTCTTGGTGCGCTGCTGCAGGGGATTGGGGTAAGCCAGGTGGTGGTCGTGTTGTTCGTACTGTCACTTGTTTTACTTGTTCTTTTTTTGTTGTATAAAGGAAGGGAGGAAGGAATGGAGAAAAGGACTATTTGATGGGGGGAAGAGGTAAGGATGGAGAGGAAGAAATGGTTGTGGATGAGAAAAGGGAAGAAGAGGTAATCGTTACCTAGTGAAGATTTTTTTTCTCAGATCATTTTATCACGATAGGTTCCTCCTGTTGGACTGAGTTTATGATTAGAGACTAATCTCCAAAAATATTATATTTATTAGATGGATAATTCTTCGTGAAAAAATGAATAATGAAATTCACAAACCTTTTGGAAAAAAAGAATTTTTTGAAACATTAATCGTTGTAATTATCACACTGTTTCTCGTTTCAATTTGTTTTTTAATATCTGCTCTATTTCCATTAACACTTTTAGCACTCGCAGTTTTTGCAATTGCTGAATTTATTGCTCTTCAACTAAAAAAGAAAAAATAAACATTATTTCTAAATAATCAAAGAATCATGATTGATTACTCCTGTTGGAATCAGTTTATGATTAGACATAAAATTGAATAATCAAAAATCATGATTGGAGACTGGTGAGTATTCATATGGAGAAAAATAGAACAATAATCATAAATTGTAATTGGAGTATAGGCTACAAATTTGGTTAGAATATGTCCTCTTTTAGCAAAGTAAACACACGAGTTTAACTTATAATGCAAAAATTTATAAACTATTTTGCAATATATTATTTATGCTGCAAGAAATTCGAGACATACTTATTTTGCAAAAACGTGAAATAGAAACCCGTCTAAATGAGAAATACGTAGAAAGAAAAACTACTATAAAATTGGACAATAACCTCATAAAAGTAATTATAGGGCCAAGAAGAGCAGGAAAATCTTTTTATGCGATTCATTTTCTGAATAAATTTCATAATTTTGGGTATATTAATTTTGACGATGAACAATTAGTTGATGTACAAAATTACGATGAAATGGTTATCGCTCTAAACTCTGTATACGACAATCCAAAATATGTTCTTCTGGATGAAATTCAAAATCTTCCAAAATGGGAGCTTTTTGTCAATAGATTACAGCGACAGGGATTTAATTTAATTATCACTGGAAGTAACTCAAAACTATTAAGCAAAGAGTTATCGACTCATCTCACAGGAAGGCATTCCTTAATTACTATTTTCCCATTCTCATTTAAAGAATATTTAGAACTTGAGCATAAAGAATTAACCAGCTCAGAAATAAACGAAAAGTTATCACACTATCTTATGAACGGCGGCTTCCCTGAACCGCTGGTGAAGGATATCGAGCTGAAAGAATATTTATCGACGTTATTCAACTCCATTGTCTACAAAGATATTGTAAAAAGATACAAGATTCGACATGCAAAAGAAATAGAGGATCTAGCGTATTATTTAATCTCAAATGTTGCAAATGAATATTCTTTCAATTCTTTAATAAAAGTAAGCAAAATAAAGAGCTCACACACCACAAGAAAATATTTAAGTTATTTAGAGGAATCTTTCATTCTGTTTAGTCTCAGTAGGTTTTCATATAAAGTAAAAGAACAACTATCATCAAATAAAAAAATATACTGTATTGATAATGGATTTATTCAGGTCAAAGCATTTACAATAAGTCCCGACCTGGGAAAATTGTATGAGAACGTTGTTGCATGCGCATTAAAAAAAGAAGAAACGAGCGGCAGAATAACTGTTTATTACTGGAAAAATCAGCAACAAGAAGAAGTGGATTTTGTCATAAAAAAAGGAGCACAAGTTGAGCAACTAATTCAGGTGTGTTATAACCTAAAGAATTTGGAGACAAAAAACAGAGAGATACGAGCATTAATAAAAGCAGGGAAAGAACTCCGATGTAAAAATCTCTTAATGATCACAGAAGATAAAGAAGGAGAAGAGAAAATAGAATGGTTCGGTGATAAGGCGGTAATTCAATTTATTCCATTGTGGAAGTGGCTATTAGATAAATATTAAAGAAGAGTTGAAACACGCAAGTTTTTTTATGACTCAGGGAAAAACGTGATTTTGTTTTTTCATGATATGATACATTTGTATGCACTTTGTTTTGTAAAATATTCTGTTACCATCTCATTTGAAAAATGATTAAAGGTTAGTGATTGGAATCATGATTGAGTACTCCTGTTGGACTGAGTTTGTGATTAGATATAAAATTGAATAATCAAGAATCATGATGAGAGACTAAGAATAGAATTGTCTTTTATGATTAGAGTTTGTTAGATTTCGATGTCATATCTAGCAGGTTGTCTTATTTTAAAGTTCTCTCTTCTTCTACTTCCAGTAAACGAATACAATGAACAAACGGTTATTTTCTTTTAGATTCTCTTGCCCTATACTCTGCTTCAGCTTCTTTCTTTTTGAGTTTACTTTCTATCCAGCGAACGGCACCCAAGTAGTGTGCTATTATCCCGATTCCCCAACCTACGAGGGGATAATAGAACCAGAAGGTATTGGGAGAGTATATGAGATTAATAGCTATTAATATAGCATTAACCAACACATACACTGCCAGATGAATTGAAAAAACTTTTTTCTTCCTCTCCACTTCCATTTGCCTGTACGCCTTTTTATATTCATCTAATGAAATTTCCCCTGACATATTTTTTCGCCTCATTAATGATAAGTTTAGTTTAATTTAAGTACTTTTACTTCTGAATCCTGACTATATCTATTAATGCCATCACTATATCATGATAGCCGCCTCCTGTTGAGCAAAATTATGATTGGAGGCTTTTTTACCATCTTACAATCATGATTGGGTTTTCCTGTTGGACTGGGTTTACGATTAGAGTTAAATCAAATTATTAAAGACAAGGCCGCTAAGGAGTTACCATTTTAGATCGGCCCTCCCTTCTCCTTCAAACTCACGTATCCATCCTTCCCAATGATGATATGATCCAGCACCTCAATCCCCACGACCCTCCCTGCCTCACTGAGGAGTTTCGTCACTTCCGTATCATTCGCAGACGGCTCCGCTTCCCCGCTCGGATGGTTATGCACCAAGATCACCGCATGGGAACACGCCTTGATAGCAGGGTTAAACACCTCCCGTGGATGAATAAGACTTGCATCAAGGATCCCGACAGACACGAGTGTCTCCTGGATGATCCGGTTCTTCGTATCCAAACAGAGCGCGTAGAAGTACTCCTTCTTCTTCTCCGCAAGCCTGTCCGCAAAATAATGGTACACGTCCTCCGCGCTCTGAATCTTCGTCGCAAACCCATGCGACTTGAGCCTGTTCGTCCGTCGGAACAGCTCGAACATCGCGGTCACCTTGAGCGCCTTAACCTCGTCGTTGCCGAACTGTTTTGCAAGCTCCGCAAGCGACAGCTCCGCAAGATAATTTAGGTTCTGCTCACGCAGCACCCGGCGGGAACAATCGATCACGTTCTCCTCTTTGCTGCCCCGACCAAGGACTATGGCAAGCAACTCAGCATCAGAAAGACCCTCAGGGCCGTTCCTCTTCAACCTGACCCCAGGTCTCTCAAACCATGGCATCTCCCAGACTTTCATACGGAAACGAATTATTTATTCATTCTTATATTTTTTGTTTTATAAAGAACCAATACCGTCTTTTTATATCCTTATTAAGAGAACAATATGCTGCTCGATAAAATCCCCAATGAACTCAATGTCTTTTTCAACATCAACAGGATCGACAGCACCCTCACTTGGGTACCGGGGAAGATTGTATTTCGAAAGAATCACAGAAATCCGACGGCATGTTTCATCCCAACCTCTTTTCTGAAATACCTCCCAAACTGTCCACCGATATTGTGGGTCTTCCACCCATCAGTAAGTTTCGTAAGAAGGGCAGCTTTCAGCGCAAGCTCAAGTGCATGTATCGCGGAAAACATCGCTGGCTCGAACAACTCATTTTTCAGGCTAATACGAGCGGATTCCAAATAATTGCAACTTAACTTGTAATAGTCTTGTATCTTTGAAGATCCGGTCGTATCGTCTCCCATGGACTGCCTTTTTCAAACAGGATAACACCATGGTCTTTTATCTCTTTTTTCAATACGGGGTCCATCCGTTCAAACTTGGAATAACTCAGAAAAAGTAGTTTTACCGGATGTGTCGTCTTCTCGGAAGCATCTGCCAACAATCGCAGGATACTGTTTTGTTCGTTTTTCGTCCATCCCTCCTTTATCAGAAGAAGATCGATATCACTTTTCCGGGTAGCGATCCCTTGGGCAACAGATCCATAGAGGACGACAGTCAATCGCTGGATATCTGTCTTTTGTAATTCCTTCAAATGGTCTTTTACTTCTTCTCGAAATTCTTTCTGCGGGATAAAACCAAGAGAGAGAAATTCCGTATCAAGAGCGTCATCAGCGGTGAAGGTAAACGCTGTTTTTGACTGAGGATCTATCGATATCACCATATGAAATGGTTGGAGGTGGTATCGGATGGTTCTCCCATTGAAATTTCGTTCGTATGCTCCTGTGACGATATGGAGTTCCTCTAATTTTTTAAGATATTTTGATGTCCCTGGCTTACTCCTTCCGAGAGCAGTAGCAAGTTCAGGTAACGTTTTATCAGCAGTAAGCAGTAGCTCAATGATTCGTTTTTGTGGGATAATGAAGAAATCCATGTGAACCACATATTAGCATATAAACTAATTAGTTAATAAGTTTTTTTGTTAGATATAACAAAATGGAAAAATAGCTTCAAAAATGTTAAACTATGATAATCTAGTGAACCTTCGAGCAGTATGTAATTGATTTCTTCCTGCTTCGCACCAATGCAGCGATTTCTTGTTTTTCCTTCTTTGTTAAACGTTTTTTTTCCATCGTTACCTTCTACTAATATGAAGATATCTTCTCCTTATCATTTCCTCTTCTTCAATCTGACTCTGGAGTCAAACGACGATGAAGGGAAGGGAGGAATATTTCGTTATACAATATAACGAAAAACTGTGAATCACCTTGTTCGTATAACAAGAGAACAAAAAATCAAAAGAAAAAAAGAAGGGAAAGAACCCTTCTATCCGAGAAGGGCCCGCAGGATGGGAAACGCGTTCGGGAACCGCTCAAGCAACCACTGCAGGAAATGGAACAACGGCTGGTTGAACGAGAATGCATTACCTAGCGGCATCGTGACCGGAAACGGGTCTGACCAGAGGCTTAGCACGCCATGCGCGTCCTTTGCGACCACCCTCACCTGATAACTCCCTTGCTTCGTCCAGGTTTTTGTGGCTGATGCGGTCGCCCCGCTGTTGAACGGCCCGACCCAACCGCTCGTCGTGTTGTCCCCCCAGTCGAACATATACGAAACCTGGTCTCCATCAGGATCGGTCGTCGACGTGGTGTAGGTGTACGCATCGCCAGCCGTCCCTGACGGTGGACCCGCAGGGGTCGCTGGTTTTGCCGGTGGATTTGATGTCTCACCGATCGCAAGGGTCGGGTCGCCAAACGCCTGCCACTCCTCCACGGTCTTATAATCCGTATCGGACATGCCAGATTTGATATAGCGGTTCAGGGCCCGAGACCACATTTCCCCAAAGGATGTCGCACCATTGGTCTTATAGGCCCGGTAGGTGTCAAGGCCCATCTTCCCAACAAGCCCTTGCGTGACACCGCTCCCTATGTAACTGTAGCCGATTCCCGTTGCGCCGAACGTGCCAATGGCGCCACCGTTTGCGTTATAGAGAAACGCCCAGTTAAAGCAGTACGGATCTGATTCAAATTTCGCGGTATCACACGCCTCAACAGTGACAATTGGTAATTTATCACCATTTGACAATGTTTGAATATCACTGTCTCGAATGCCTCCAGCGGGGGTTGGTATCCACGTGAAAAAGTCTCCATGGGGGTGTGTCGCCCAGATGTCGGTATTCCCATGCCCGTTAAAGTCAACGAACCCACACCCGTCATTGATAGCGTTTTTAATATTCGTTACACCAGTGGGGGCGTAACCTGTTAATTTCCCATTGGACGCCCAGAGTTTATTCGGAATAAAACCGGTCATTAAATCGGCTACCTTTTGATTCGCGTACTCACCCTCATTCACCCCGCCTGTATCATCGAAAGAGTCACCACCGACAAGGACAAGATTCGTAAACCAGCTCTGCTGATACCCAGGAGTCGTTTCATAGGTGATAATTTTGTTCACACACGCTGGCACCTGAGAACCACTTGTCGCAGGCAGCCGGGCGAGATACACATCCGGATGGAGGTCGACCACATCGGTCTGCCCGTTCCAGTTGTACTCCCCGAAAATATTGTTACCATTGGAATCCCAACTACAGAACGCCCCTGTTTTGTTATAAATATCCGCGTAATACAGGTCGCTGGTAAATATTTCATCACCATACTCAGGGTCATCCGCGATGAACACATGGGTGTCTCTCGCAGGTAACAGGCTACTGCCACCAACCAGAAGAACGTTTCCAGTCGCCCAATTCTCTATCGCGTCTTTAATGAAGTATTTAATTTTCTCTTGGTTATCTCTCCCGGTTACCGGGAAATAGGTCCCGCTGTAAATGTCAGTTAAACTCACAAACTTGGACGTAATCCCCCTGCCGATCTTATGGGTAATGAGTGGTGCGATTTGCGAGCTGAAATCAGAAGGACCGATCACAACGAACTGGTAGCTTTCCCGAGGCGATGGCCGGGGGGTTGACGGCTCATACGCAACAACCACGGTTGCCTCAGATGCCCATTCCACTACCTTTTCCACTGGATGATAGTTGATCGGATAAATCTGCACACTAACGATGGTGCTTAACATGCCGTCGTACAGCCCGCATCCGACATCATACTCAAACCAGGTTGACGGGTACGGCTCCGACCCGTAATTCACCAGCTTACTAATGAGTGTGGTCGCTTCCTTGCCTACAACAACAATCGGCGGAGTGGGCGCCACGTCCTTTGAAAGCGTTTGCCGTTGAATATCATGCGGTGTCACCGTGACACTCTTTATTTTTGTTTGAAACGGATAAGTAAATGTTTCCGTGTAACTTGGAAGCATCGGCTTGCCTTGTCTCATGACAACATCGTTTGCCTCTTGCAACGCAACAGTGACATAATTGTTTTCATTGATGATTGCTGGTTGTGAGAAACGGACGGTTTTCGTTTCAAACAGAGTTTGTCCACTCGGTTGAGCAACCACCACAAGTCCACTGCAGAGAAACAGCCCTACAATACACAACGATAATATTCTCTTCATATATTACCCCTATTATTATATTAATACACATCCTCTATTAAAACCTATTCCTCATTTTTCAAGGCAAAGACACTATACCGTTCGAGAGATATCAGGAGGGGTTTTACCACCTGTTTTGTTTCAAGAAAAGATACATCCGGCACAAGCAACAGAAAGGAGATGGCAGAAGATTCTCGGTTCACGGAAAACCTGGGAAAACCATACGTTTCTGCGAAACGATCTTTAAAAATCCTCACCTTCGATGCATGATATGAAAAGCTTCGTGAAAAAACTATATCGCGGTCAATCCCGATAGATTTATATGGAAGAAGGCAATATAAACTAGCGTAGGAAAGGGAACACATATGAAGAAAATACTATTTAGCAGCATTTTTATCGCAGGCATCCTCATCCTGGCAACATCGGTTGTATCCGTCGTTGGGACCGAAACCGCGACATCGGCCAGGGCCGTACAATCCCCGTTGTTCACCCACCGGACACAACAATCAAATCGCCGAACACCGCAACAAATCCACCCGAATTTCCTCGGGAAAGGAAAACCGCAACTGCTCTCGTTTTCATCGAGATCATCGCTCGATGAACTGGTTGATAAAGCGGTAGAGCTCATCAGGCAAAACCCACAGATCCTGGACAAACTCGCCGCGCGCATGCAGAACATGCCGATGACCGCGCAGGTGTTGAAACAATACCACATCAGCCAGTCCGACCTGGAAAAATTCATCACGCAGATCAAAAACGACCCGTCGTTGCTCCACCAACAACTCGAACAGACAAAGGCAGAGATACGATCAGGAGGAAACCCAGCACACCCGTTAAGTTTGAACACCACGAATCCCTTTGCGTGCGTGATCACCATCATCGTACTCCTCCCTGTGATCGCCGCGCTGCTCGTCGTCGTCCTTATTATCGCGACCTTAACGATTATCACGTGTTTGAACATCAACGATTGTTTAACGAAGCTCACGGATCAGATTCAGAATATCATCACGCAACATCTCCTCCCGCCATAAACGACAACCCACCGCAAAGAGGAGCAGCTGGACGGGATCTCCCTTCCCTCCTTTTTTTCTTTTCACACCACGGTGATAGTATCGTTTATCGGTGAAGGTCATCTCTTCGACACCAACAGCCCTCTCATCTTATTTTAAATAAGGTAACGAGATTTGGACCCCAGCATGACGCAACGAACCCGCCCAGACAACGGAACCGTCTGCATCCAAAAAGCAACCTACGACACCATAGACCTCGACACCCTCCTTCAGCCGCTCGGCAGCATAGCGGCCTACGTACACAAAGGAGAAAAAGTACTGCTAAAAGTGAACCTCCTCAGCGCAACCACACCAGAAAAAGCGGTTGTCACTAATCCACTCCTCGTGCAAAAAACCGCAGAGGCAGTACTCGACGCAGGGGCGACGCCCATCATCGGCGACTCACCCGCAGGACAATTCACCAAACGACGACTCCACAAAGTCTATGAAAGAGCGGGGCTGCTTGCGCTATCCCGCGACCTCGGTATCGAGCTTAACTATGACACCCGTACGACAACAGTACCGGTCCCACATGGCGTCCGCCTCACTACAACACCACTCTGCAACTTCATACGCAATGCAGACAAGATCATCGCGCTACCAAAAACCAAGACACACTCCTATATAATCATGACGCTATCCACCAAAATCATGTTCGGCGCGGTACCAGGCCTCACCAAAGCCAAATACCATGCCCTGTACCCAAGAAAATCAGCGTTCGCAAACATGCTTCTCGACGTGCTTTCTGTCGCACCACCAGACCTTGTCATCATGGACGGGATCATCGACATGCAAGGCGAAGGACCAGGAGCAGGAACACCTGTACATCTAGGAGTAATCCTCGCTGCGGACCACCCGATCGCATTGGACCTTGCGGTCTGCCACATGCTCCATATCGAACCAGTCGGCGTACCAACCCTCAAACAAGCAAAACTACGAAAACTCTGGCCACCACACATCATCTACCCACAGCTCACCCCAGACGATGTTGCGTTCACTGGCTTTATCCTCCCCAGAACAACAGACTACCTTCTCACCGGAAAAAAAACACCACAAAAAAGCCCTACCGTCACCGTCAGATGCACCTCCTGCGGACAATGCGAGGAGATATGCCCGAAACACGCGATAACCAATACCCCAGGCAAAGCGACCATCGACTACGACAAATGCATCCGATGTTACTGCTGCCAAGAAATCTGCCCGGAAAAAGCAATTATGCTAGAGGATCGCCCGGACAAACCACGCTCGTGAGATATCCATGGTAAGCGATATCGCAAAGAAAGCCTTTTTCAATTATATTTAATACGTTCTTATATCGTTTTTTAATCATCCTTATATAGATATAAAAAATGAGTGTACAGGGAGAAAACTATGAAAAAGGAACTTGGAAGTATTTTAGGAATAATGCTACTCATCACCATAGGATGCGCGGCAGCAGAACAACAAACGCATTCACCCGCCACTGTCTCAGCGACTCAAACAACGCTTCAAACTGAGATCATGACCAGGGACTTTGACGTGAGTTACCAGCTGTTTCAAACACTGGGCGTGCACGCAGTGATCCACAACATGGGCCTCGTGAACGCAACTGCGGTGCACTGGACCATCACCCTGGACCAAGGCCTCATCCTTCTAGGGAAGCAGGCATCAGGTGACATCCCGGTCTTGTTCCCAGATCAAAGCATCATCGTCAAAATACCGTTCGTCATCGGACTGGGTAAAACACACATCACCGTCACCGCAAGCGCCTCCAACGCAAATGTCACCAATGACACCGGGAACGGACAAATAAAGGGATTTAAAGTCACGATCCTGCCGGGAAACGATAATGCGGCCACCGTACGGCTAGAAAAAATCGCGGGCGGCCTGAAATCACCGGTCCTCTTGACCCATGCTGGTGACGGATCAAACAGGATGTTTGTGGTGGAAAAAACCGGGCAGATCGACATCATAAAAAATGGTGCACTCCTTAGCACCCCGTTCCTGGACATAAAAAGCAAACTCGTGAAACTCATCCCGTTCTACGACGAACGAGGGTTACTCGGTCTTGCATTCCACCCCCAGTATAAAACGAATGGCCGGTTCTTTGTCTTCTATAGCGCACCGACAACAACCACTGGCATGGACCACAAGGACGTCGTCGCAGAATACCGTGTCACTGCAAACCCGGACATCGCAGACCCAGCATCCGAGATCATACTTCTCAGTATCGATCATCCGGCATTCAACCACAACGGAGGATCACTCGCGTTCGGACCTGACGGATACCTCTACATCAGCACAGGGGACGGTGGCGGTGAGGGAGACCCCCATGGGACCATCGGATTCGGACAAGATATTAATTCATCACTTGGGAAAATCCTGCGAATTGATGTAGACCACGGATCACCATACGCCATACCTTCAGACAACCCGTACGTTGATGGCCCTGGAAACGATGAAATCTACGCGATCGGATTCCGCAACCCCTGGCGCATGTCCTTTGACACGGAAACCGGGCAGCTCTTTGTCGCGGATGTCGGCCAAGACAAATGGGAGGAAATCGACATCGTGGAGAAAGGACAAAACTACGGATGGAGGATCATGGAAGGAAACCATCTGTACGACCCTGCCCTCGCCGAGCAACTCCACATCAACCTCAGTACCCTTGCACCACCAATCAATGACTACAGTCATTACATCGGGCACTGCATCATCGGCGGGTACGTCTATCGCGGGACCCAATCCCCCTCACTTGTTGGAAAATATATCTTCGCAGATTGGAGCGATACCTATTTCCAGGCACGAGGAAAACTCTTCTACCTCGAACAGACAGGACCAACCACCTGGAAGAAAATGGAGTTCTTCCTCCAAAACGATAAACCAATTAACCTGTACATTCCCGCAATGGGACAAGACCAATCTGGGGAGGTCTACCTTATCACAGAAAAAATGCCAGGGTCCGTCATAAAAACCGGTGAAGTCTGGCATATCATAGGAGTCTAGGAGGTGAAGACATGAGATACCTAAAATGTATAGCACTCATAGGAGCCCTTCTTGTAAGCACCGCAATGATAACTGCTTGTGTCAGCGCAACATCACCACGATATATCGGACTGAAATACAATGCACAAACGCATACCCTCAAAGTCTCAGTCATCCATTTCTCACCAGCGACAAAAATCCATTTTGTCTATCGAATTGAAATCGATAAAAACGGTCAAACCTACCAGTCACACATTTACCAGAAACAACCAGGGATCTTTCTCTTAACCTATACCTATAACGTCACTGCAGCCTCTGGTGAAACACTCACGGTATCTGCCTACTGCGTGCTTTGGGGGTTCCTCCAAAAATCGATGGTGGTACCATAAACAATATGACCAGGTGCTTCCCGTTTTAAGGGGACAACACACCACCTCCCTTCCCCTTTTTTTTTATATGGATTGAAAGGATTATTCAATTATTATTCACATGTTCTTAAATTTTATATTTTACCATGAAAGTTCATTGCCCATGAAACCATTTCTCCTCGACTGACCTGCGGATCACTTAAAGTACATTTTGAGTTTATCCCAATACCAATCAACCCATCCCTGCGCGATATCGTCGTACAACTCCTCCGGGATATCGGTCTGAGTAAAATCGAGCTGCGTCCCTTTCCCCACTTGTTTTAATTCAAACGTCACCACCGAATAATGCCCTTTCGGCCAGCCAGCGCCGCGCCAGGTCTGTACGATCTTTTTATCAGGCACAAGCTCCTTGTTCGCCCCTGACGCCCAGTCATCGAAAGCCGAAAACTTCCCGCCTTTTTTCGGGCTGATCTTCGCCTCCGCTCCCGTGAACTCATAATGCTTCTTCGAATCCATTAACGCCTCATAGACCGCATGCGGACTCGCCTGCAGTTTCACCGTCTGATGCAGTGTTTTCGTTTTCATAACACAACCCCCTGTAGTCAGTGATAGGGCGTCATGATATAAAAAAGGAGCGTTCTTATAAAAAAAGGAAAAAAAAGAAACGAGGCGTATCCCCAACCCCGCAGTGAAACGTCGAATCAAAACATGTATGAGAACGAGAGTTCCATTCCAAAGACAAGAAACCAGCAACGGAAACTTATTTATAAGAACCGAAGAATTCACAATGCACACAAAGGAAGAGAGACGAACGTTTCACAAATCACCTTTGAAATTGTTTGTTTTCATTCTTTTGTCAAAAAAACTCCTAAAAAACACCAGGAGGAACACCTACCATGAAAGGAACAATAAAATGGTATAACTCACGCAAGGGCTATGGATTCATCCTTGGCGAAGATGGAAAAGATATTTTTCTCCACCGATCAGCCGTCCCGCCGGAAATGCGCCTGAGTGAAGGCGACAAGGTTGAGTACGACGTAGAAGACTCGGATAGAGGACCAAAGGCAGTCAACATCAAACAAGGGTAACTATTAGAATTCCTACCTTCATCAGAACAAAAAAACAAACGAGAGAGCAGGACCTCTCTCACCTTTTTTTTTATTTTTTACTGACGTCTTTTTCCTTCGCAAAACACGCATCGCACAAGGTGTTCCCCTCAGGGATGCTCTTCCCGCACGTACGACACGTCCCATGACGCACGGTTCTGAACCCAACCACGATCTCATGATGCTCGGTTATCCAAGTGAACATCAATTTATCCCGATGAATCCGCTGTTTCATACGTACTCCTCGCAGAGAACAGAAAAACATCGTTCTATATAAAAGATTTCGTCCAATGGCATCAGATGAGGCGAAGGAAAAATAAACATCTATCGGGATTCCTTCGTCTATGAAAGCATTTGTCACCGGCGGCGCAGGATTCATCGGCAGCCATCTTGTCGATACCCTCATGAAAGAAGGTCATACGGTCACCGTGTACGATAACCTCAGCTCAGGAAACAAACAGTTCATAGAACACCATCTCAACAAACCAGCATTCACGTTCATCAACGCTGACCTCTTAGACCTCAAACGAGTAAAAAAAGAAATCAAAGACCATGAGGCCGTGTTTCATCTCGCAGCAAACCCTCATGTACGGCTCGGGGAGAAACAAACAGACCTTGACCTCCACCAGGGGGTTATCACAACCTACAATGTCCTCGAGGCAATGCGGCAAAACGACCTTTCGCACATCATATTCTCCTCAAGCTCGGTTGTCTACGGAGAAACCGAAGAAAAATCCCTCCCGGAAACCTATGGACCGGCGCTTCCGATCTCCTTGTATGGCGCAGGGAAACTCGGGGCAGAAGGATTCATCAGCGCCTACTGCGGCACCTTTGACTTCCACGCATGGATCTACCGGTTCGCAAACGTTGTCGGCGCACGCGGCACCCATGGCGTGATCGTCGATTTCATCGAAAAACTCCGACGAAACCCCCGTGAGCTTGAAATCCTTGGCGATGGCAAACAATGTAAACCGTACCTTTATGTTAGCGACTGTGTCGACGGCATCCTGTATGGTTACAAACACGCCCATGATCCCATAAACCTGTTCAACCTCAGCTGCGACACCACCACCACGGTCACGAGGATCGCAGAGATGGTGGTCGAAGAAATGGGGTTATCCAACGTCGCCTTCAACTACACCGGCGGGATCCGCGGCTGGAAAGGAGACGTCCCCCATTTTCAACTCGATGCCCGTAAGATCAACAAGCTCGGCTGGAAAGCCACGATGTCCTCGGACCAGGCAGTCAGAAAAGCAATCAGAGTCGTGCTGGACGCCAACCTTTAAATCAACTTGAAAGTTTTCCTTTTTCCAATGAATCTCACCGTGATTGGGGCAGGGTACGTCGGGCTTATCACCGGGGCTTGTTTTGCGAAGCTTGGTCATTCCGTCATCTGTGTCGACATCGACCAAGAAAAAGTCAAAAAAATCAACAACGGCGTCTCCCCTGTTTATGAAGAAGGATTGGACCAACTCCTGCTCACCTACAAGAACCGGATCACTGCAACGACCGACTACCGGACTGCTCTCATGAAAAGCGATATCACCTTCATCTGTGTAGGCACGCCCTCTCGTAAGAACGGGACCATTGATTTATCATTCATCAAAGAGGCAACAACGCTGATAGCGACCATCCTCAAAGAGAAAAACCGCTGGCACCTTGTTGTCGTGAAAAGCACGGTGCTTCCCGGGACAACACAGCACATCGTGCGTCCCCTCCTTGAACAACACTCAGGAAAGCAAGTCGGCGCCGACATCGGACTAGCGATGAACCCAGAGTTCCTCAGAGAAGGCGTCGCAATAAAAGACTTCCTGGAACCAGACCGCATCATCATCGGATCCGACGATGAAAAAAGCACACGCACCCTCAAAGAACTCTATAAGAACTTCTCCTGCCCGGCCCTCATAACGTCACTGTCCGCGGCGGAAATGATCAAATACGCAAGCAACACGTTTCTCGCCACGAAAATCTCCTTCATCAACGAAATCGGCAACCTCTGCAAAAAACTTGGGGTTGACATCCACCAGGTCGCGGACGGCATAGGGCTTGACAAACGCATAGGGCGGGCGTTCCTTGACTCAGGCATCGGCTGGGGAGGCTCCTGCTTCCCCAAGGACGTTGACGCGTTTCTCGCCTGGGCGCACGATATGAGAGAAGAGGCCCGCATCATCGAAAGTGCGAGAGCAGTCAATACCGACCAACCACTTCGGCTCGTCGAATTGCTTAAAAAACACATCCCGAAACTCAAGGGAAAAACCATCGGTGTCCTCGGACTCGCCTTCAAGCCAGACACCGATGATATCAGGGAATCCCGGGCGATCCCTATAGTTCAAAAGCTTCTCAAGGAAGGAGCTCATATCAAAGCCTACGATCCGCAGGCGATGGAGAACTTCAAAAAACTGTACCCGACCGTCGACTATTGTTCGAAAGCCGAAGATGTCCTCTCCTCGGATGCCGTTCTCATCGTCACACTCTGGAAGGAATTTTCGATGCTGGATTACCGCGGAAAAACCGTCATTGACGGCAGGCGACTCGAACAAGCAAAAAACGCACAGATCTATGAAGGAGTATGTTGGTAACATGACCATAAAAAAAGCGGTGATTCCCGCGGCAGGATTAGGCACCAGGTTTCTCCCCGTGACAAAAGCGATGCCAAAGGAGATGCTTCCAATCATCGACACCCCCGCGATCCATTTTGTCGTCAAAGAAGCGGTTGAATCAGGCCTTGATGACATCATCATTATCACCGGACGGGGAAAACGGGCAGTCGAGGATTATTTCGATGAATCACCGGAGCTTGAGATGCATCTGAAAAAAGCGAAAAAAGATGATCTCCTCACCATGGTACGAGAGATTTCATCCATGGCTAACGTGCATTACATCCGCCAGAAAGAACCAAAAGGATTACCAGACGCGATCCATGCCGCGGAAAAACACGTTGGTTCCGAACCATTCGCGGTTCTCCTCGGTGACGATATCATCCTTTCCGAGATACCCTGCATGAAACAACTCATTGACGTCTATACGACCTATCATTCCTCGGTGATTGCCGTGCAGGATGTCCCCCGAGAAAAAATCAGTCGATACGGGGCGGTGAAAGCAACAAAAATGAGTTCCACACAGGCAAACGAGCTGTACCTCGTTGAGCATATCGTTGAAAAACCAAAAATCGAGGAGGCACCATCAACACTTGCGGCAATCGGACGGTACGTCTTCACCCCTGAGATATTCGATTGTATCAAACACACGCCACTTGGTGTCAATAACGAACTTCAAATAGCGGATTCCATAAATCTCCTTCGCAAATCACAACAAGTCTATGCGTGCATGTTCAAAGGAAAACGCTATGACATCGGGGATAAACTCGGGTACGTCCAATCCATCATTGATTTTGCGTTGAAAAACGATGAGTTGAAAAAAGGCATCTCAGAGTACATTAAAAACCTAAGCAAGTAGCAAAAAGCGGTGTGATCAGGTCCGGAAGAACCGCGTGATTTGATCGATGATGTAGGTTTGCTGCTCTTCGGTAAGCTCCGGGTATAATGGGATGGAAATAATCTCTTGTGCAAGCTGCTCTGATACCGGGAACTGACCCTTTTTGAACCCAAGGCTGGCGTACGCGGGCTGGAGATGCAACGGCAACGGATAATGAATCCCGCATTCAATTCCCTGTCCCTTCAGAAACTTCATGAGCGTGTCACGAGGCCCAACCCGGATTTCATACATGTAATACACATGCTTCGCCCCCGGAGCCTCGATGATCCGACCCACGTTCTGTGGAAGATGTGTATCATAGAACCGGGCGTGTGCCCTGCGAAGCTCAGTCCATTTCGCCAGATGAGAGAGTTTCACATCAAGGATCGCAGCCTGCAGCGCGTCCAACCGATAATTATATCCTTCAATGCAATGCTCGTATTTCGTGGCCCGCCCGTGATTCACCAATAATCGTATCCGTTCCGCAAGCTTGCTGTCGTTCGTCACGACACCACCACCATCACCAAAGCACCCGAGATTCTTCGCGGGGAAGAAGCTAAAGCATGCGATATCGCTGTAATACCCGGGCTGATGCCCCTTCCATTCAGCGGCATGTGCCTGCGCCGCGTCCTCAATTAAAAAAAGATCATGGTCCTGTGCGATTTCCTTGATTTGGTCCATGTCAGGCATTTGGCCGTACAAATCAACAATAATAAGCGCTTTGGTTTTCCGAGTAATCGCTTTTTTCAGTTTCTCAAGGTCGATCAGGGCGGTCTGAGGCACCACATCGACGAACTTGATCATCCCACCGACATAGGAGATACACTCGGTGGTCGCAATAAATGTGTTCGGAACCGTGATCACCTCATCACCCTTCTTCAAATCTGCGCACAACAAGGCAAGGTGAACCGCAGCGGTCCCGCTCGCACACCCGACCATGTGCTTCGCAGCACAAAACCTGGCAAAGTTCTCCTCAAACGTTTTCAGTTGTTTCCCCATGATGAACGAGGTAGTATCAATGACATCCTGCATCGCACGGTCGATCTCGTTTTTAATCGACAAATAATTCGTCTTCAAATCAACCAATGGTATCTTCATCATCACTCATCACTATACGCTTTTTCGCCAGTGGGATACACCAGATTTTTTACATCATTGATAACCTTTGCAGGGTTTCCCGCGACCACCTTCCCAGGAGGAACATCCTTTGTGACGACGCTTCCTGCCCCAACCAACGCGTTCGCACCCACACGGACGCCAGGGAGAATTGTTGCATTCGCTCCAATCTTTGCATTCCGCTCCACCACCACGCCCTCCAAGAACTCTTTCGCCTTCACCGATTTCGGATAAGGGGCATTCGTAAGCACCACATGTGGGCCAATCCAGCATCCTTCACCCAGTTCACTGTACTCAGGGATGAACACTTGAGAATGAATACGGACATGATCCGCAATCTTTGTCTTAAACTCCACCACCGATTTCGTCCCAATACTCACGTAACTCCCGATCGTGTTCTCCTCCCGTATGCTCGCATGGTTTCCCGTCTGAAAATGATCACCGATGGCATTCCCCGCGTAGATCACGGTATGAGATCGAATCACGGAATCACTGCCAATCACGGTCCGCAGGTCCCCCTCTTTCTTCCCTATCGGAGGCGCACCAATAATCACAAAATCCTCCACCACAATACTGTCGCCTAGTTGCACATTTTTCAACACTTTCGCAGTCTTCGCAATCATTTTCATCGAACCTTCAGCCCCTTCCAGATACTCGCTGATCGCAGAGCAAGCTCACCCATCCGCGTCGTATAATAATTCTCTCTCCCCAGATTCCCCTGAATATCAACAGCTTTTTCACTAATCAAATCAACAAAATACTGCAGCTCATCTTTCAACGGCTCATTCACCACAACAGGTTCAACCACCGGTTCTTTTCGCTCAACAACCTCGCGGGTGACTCGCAAGGGATACCTTAAGATTTTCTGATTAAAATAATCCACATACACTGTCTCTTTTTCTCCAATGATCCACAAATCCCTGGCTTTTTCCGGATGCATACAACTCAATTCAACCATCGCAAAAAAATCCGTGTACCTCAGCAACATCGATGCAGAATCCTCGAAATCAGGATGAAGTACGTTCTTTTTCTGTGCAACCACCGTCTCCGGGACCTGGCCAATAATGAAATTCAGGATATCAAACACGTGAATACCGAGATTCATGATGACGCCAGAATCCTTCCGCGGTGGCTTCGTCGAATGAATATACCGACAGGAAATATACTCGATACCCCCGATCATTGGAATAATCTCCTTCATCTTTTTGATTGCATTATTAAATCTGAACAGATATCCCACGGAGAGAACAACCCCCTGCGACTGGGCCAGATTCACAAGTTTTTTCCCTTGGTTCGCCGACTCTGCTATCGGCTTCTCCACGAGCACGTGCTTCCCCGCGCGCAAGCACTTCTGCGCAACCTCATAATGCATATCAGTTGGTACAGTGACTGTCACCGCATCCACCTCATCCAACAATTGCGTATAATCCTCAAAAAACTTTATCTTATACTGATCAGCAACCTTTGCCTTTTCCTTATCGACATCGGCCACGCCAACAAGATCACAGGGTATCGCATGCAAAGAACGTAGATGGTTCATACCCCATTTACCGATACCAATCACACCAATCCGAGTCATATCCTGCCTCAGACCGTATCGTAGTACATCTTATATACTTTCTTTACCCCTTATAATTTACTATAAAAAAAACCTCGGATAAAACCCGCGCCATACCCCACGTGAATCAACAAATAAAACAACACGCTGCTTACCACGACGCTTGGCCTCCGTGTAATCTGCAGGGTACTCACCAATGAAAGCAGAACGTACGCGACGATAAGCCCAGGAATCACCCACAGCGGCAACACTTGAATAACAGTAAGAATCGCGATAAGGAGAGCACCGAGGATAAACACGGGACCGAGTAAATAGTAAAACCGAAGCGTCTCGTGATGTTTCTTCACCATCTTCGCCCGTGCGATCCCATACCGGTACATCTGCCGCCATAATGAGCGCACCGAATCTCTCTTAAAATGATACACCTTGGTCTTGGGTGTGTATAGGATTTTATACCCTGCCTTTCGCAGCCTGATGTCAAGCTCGTAATCCTGGCCACACCAAAAATTTGGGTCAAACCCGCCGACCTTCTGCACCGCTTCCTTCCGATAACAGGAGAACGACAGATGATCCGTGTATCTTTCATTGGGGAACACCGCGTTTTGAGAAAAAAAATTTCGACCACCCATGAAACTCAGAAACGTTGCACCGGACACCTCACCGACAAAATTCTGTCTCCCCGGAGAAAGATTCGAGCAGCCAACCGCTGCGACATCAGCGGGCAGGCTCTGCAGTTTCACGGCAAGCATCTGAAGCAGGTTTCTTTCCGCAATCACGTGACCAGAGTAATTCATCAGCATCTCACCGGTCGCATGTTCAATACATATGTTCCGACCAATCGAGGTATTGCCTGTCGGATTCTCAAGAATTCGTATATTCGAATTTTTTTTCGCATACTGTTCAGCGATCGTTCGTGTGTTGTCAGTGCATTTCCCGATCGCAAGTAATATCTCCATTTTCTCTGCGGGGTACTCCACTGCAAGCAAGGAGTCTAACGACTGCGCCAGAGTTTTTTCCTCATTTAAGATTGGTATTAGAAATGAAACCTTTGGGTAATCCTCTGCCATCTCTTCTGGAAAACAGCAGAACGTATTTAATATTAATCACACTACCCTGTTAACAAGAAAAGTGACGTTGTCTATGAAAAAAAACACAACGGAACAACTCGTTCAACACATCATCGCATTCTATAACGAATATGACCTCCGGGTCTCCGGAAAAATTAATAACCAGACCGCGTACCAACTCATCGAAACCATCGAACAAAAATACCAAACAGACACCATACGACTCTCCGATAGAACGCGGCTTTGGAATCTCCTCCGAATATTCCTCTATTCAAATTTCCAGAAACTCGGTCAAAGTACCACCCAGAAAAAATTTAGCAAAAGTAGCATCAAATCGGTTCTTTCTATTTTCAAAGAAAGCTTTATTCCTCTCAATCTTCCAAAAAACATCACGGTCTGCGGGTTCTCAAGCGGCGAAAGCAGAAAACTCTACAACAACACCTACTACGACATCTACCTCGACCCGCTTTACGAGATATTAGGAGACAACCTCGCGGTTTTCGAATGGCCAGAAACCACCGGGTACCGGAGAAAATATGACCATCCCGTGTACTCACGACACCATGTCCCCATGCATATTCCCCTCTGGTCAAAAACCTTCTGGGATCTCCTCTCCAATAAACTCACCGGTCGAAAAAACTTTACACTAGAATCGGAAGAAATCCTCCAAGAAATCATCGGATATATTAGCACCACTGCCTCTGTTGATAAAACCAAACTCACCAAGGATATCTATGATTTCGTCACCGTCTTTGTTTCCATCAAACACTATCTGTACGACATCCTTAAAAAGATAAAACCAAAAGCAGTGCTGATCCGGTGCGGGTACGGTAGATTCCCCATGGCACTCTCCCAAGCGTGCCGGGAACTACAGATTCCTGCCATTGAACTTCAACATGGTCTCATTACCGCGTACCTCCCCGCGTACCGACGAGCGACCCCCACAACAAACAAAGACTGCATACCGGAATATCTCCTTGCGCATGGTGATATCTACGCAAACATGGTACGAAACGGCAACCTTTTCGATAAAGATAAGGTTATCTCAGCAGGATATCCGTACCTTCAACGCACTTTATTAGAGAAAAAAATAATCCCTCCTCTAAAACAGACATTCTCACCATTTCCTCATAATATTTTATTCACCTCCCAGTGGATCGTCGCAGCTGAAATTCAAGACTTTGTAATCAAGGTCGCAGACAAACTCGAACATCTCAACATGAATGTCGGGATTCTTTTCAAACCACATCCGTATGATAAAAACAATTACGCTGACCTACAAAAAAATAAGCATATTATCTTGATAGATAAATACGAAGACACCTTCAGACTTTTCAGCGTTGCTGATATCCACTCCACCGTCTATTCTACCAGCGGACTAGAAGCGATGGCGTTCGGAACACCTAACATCTTCGTTGACATCTATAACATGACAAACAACACCATAACACCCTATATCGTTAACTCGCCGACACGATTTGTTGAATCAGTCAACACCATCTTCGCACACTATCAAGACACAGTTGCTGAAACCAAAGCTGTCGCAGACCTTTTCTTCACCCCTTCCCCTGAGGAACATTTTAAAAAATTCTTCATTGATATCAGTATTATTTAAAAAATTTTTTAGGGAAAAGGTTTTTTATTGAATTGATTATGTTACTTAAAAAATAAACGACACAAATAAAATAGTTATCCTCTTGAGTTAGAGACCATGATCCAAATTCTTGCAGTAATACCAGCCAGACTAGGAAGCAAACGACTCCCGAAAAAAAATATTAGGATGCTGTATGGAAAACCACTCCTTGCATATACAATTGATTCTGTAAAGAATTCACAACACGTGAATCGTTTTGTAGTCTCAACTGAAGATAAAGAAATTGAACAAATTTCACAATCATACGGGGCAGAAGTCATCACGCGACTGCTGGAACTTGCTAGGGATGAAAGCCCGACAGAGGATGTGATTATCAATGTCCTTGAACAACTTCACAATAATGAACAATATACCCCGGACATAATCATATTGTTACAACCTACTTCCCCCTTACGCACAACAGAAGATATCAATAACGCTATCAAAACATTTCTTAACTCATCCGGAGATTCTCTTATCAGTGTCACAGAACATGATCATACACCATATTGGGCTTTTAGGATCGAAAAAGGGTTATTAAAACCAGAATTTACAAAAGAATCACTCAAACGCTCTCAGGATTTACCAAAACTCTATAGGCCAAATGGTTCGATTTTTATTACAAGAGTGAAAACCTTACTTAAAAACCGGTCTTTTTATACAAACCAAATTATACCTTTTATTATGCCACGTGAGAGAAGCATCGACATCAATGATGAATTTGATTTTTCCATAGCGGAAATTTTACTGAAAACATGCGAGGGGAAAAATTGAAACCAATAAAGATAAAAAATAAGATGATAGGAACCGAACAATCTTGCTTTGTCATTGCAGAAGCTGGGGTAAACCATAATGGGAAACTCGACTTGGCAAAAAAACTCGTCGACGTAGCGGTAGCTGCAAGTGCAGATGCCGTGAAATTTCAAACATTTATCGCTGAAGGTGTCGTCACTAGCAGTACGGGGATAGCAGACTACGTAAGAAACAATATCGGAAAAAACATGAAGCAAATCGATATGCTGAAAAAATACGAACTAAGCTTTGATGATTTTAAATTATTAAAAGAGTATTGTGATAAAAAAGACATCATCTTTTTATCATCACCTCATTCCTTTGACGCGATAGATTTCTTGCAGGATTTAGTCCCTGCATACAAGTTTGGATCAGGGGACCTTACTAATATCCCTGCATTACAATACGCAGCGAAAAAGGATAAACCTATTATTCTTGGGACGGGGATGGCAACTCTCGAAGAAGTGAGACATGCCATCCATGCTATTACCTCTATGGGAAATACGCAAATTATTGTGCTCCACTGCACAACCAATTACCCTTGTTCGTATGAAGATGTAAATTTACGGGCCATGATTACAATGCAACAGGAACTAGAATGTCTCGTGGGGTACTCGGATCACACCCTAGGGCTCCTCGTTCCTCCACTTGCAGTAGCACTAGGGGCAACAATCATTGAAAAACACTTCACCCTTCATAAAAAATTATCAGGTCCTGACCATAAAGCATCATTAGAACCTCATGAACTTGAAGAAATGATCAGACAAATTCGAGATGTAGAAAAAATTCTAGGGTCATCAGAAAAAAGGCCAACAGACTCTGAAAAAACAATAATGGAAATTGTACGAAAAAGTATTGTTGCAGGGAAAAACATTAGAAAAGGCGAGGTCATCCAAAAAGAAATGCTTATGATAAAACGACCTGGTATTGGCATCTCACCTGCAGAGATTGAAAAAATCATAGGGAAAAAAACCAAAAGAGATATCTCAATCGATGAGATACTTCGTTGGGATTTGGTAGAGTAAATATGAGAACAATTGCTGTGGTTACCGGCAGCCGCGCAGAATATGGTTATCTTAAACCTTTGATGAATGCGATAAAAAACGATGCAGAATTAAAGCTAATTCCTTTAATAACGGGGACACACTTATTACCCAAGTTTGGAAACACCTATCAATTAGTTGAGAATGAATTTCCCTCTGCGATTAAGGTCCCTATGCTTTTAACAGGTGATACTCTCAAAGATATGGCTACGTATTTAGCCTCAGGAATCACGAATTTCGCGGAGTTTCTGAATAAAAATCGCCCTGATATTCTCGTGGTTCTTGGGGACAGAAGCGAATCGTTTGCAGCTGCATTAGCAGCGTTTTATCTGAATATTCCAATCGCACATATCAACGGTGGGGATGTCACTGGAACTACAATTGATGAATCGATACGACATGCGATCACCAAGATTGCTCATATTCATTTAGTCCATACGAAGAAGAATGCAGAACGTGTGGAGAAAATGGGAGAGGAGAAAAAAAGGATTTTTGTTACCGGCGCTCTCACTCTCGATACCATATTACGTGTACCATTGCCTTCAAAAGAAGAGATTTTCAACAAGTATCATCTCAACCCAGAAAAAATAACATTTCTTGTAGTGTACCATCCAATTACCACTTTAGAGGATAAAGGATATTCTCAACTAGAAAAATTACTTTCGGTTTTGGATACGTTAAAAGAGCAAACGGTTTTATTTTATCCAAATGTTGATGCTGGTGGGGATCGATTAAGAGATTTGATTAAAAAATATGAGGGTAAGTCGTATCTTCATACCTTTGTAAACCTTCCTCATGAGGATTATTTGGGTTTGATGAAATCTGTTGATGTTATGATTGGGAATTCAAGTAGTGGAATCCTTGAAGCACCATCGTTTCATTTACCAGTTGTGAACATTGGAAGTAGACAACAGGGTCGAGAGCGATCGATAAATGTTATCGATATACTGCCTGAAAAAGATAAGATTCTTACGGCAGTCAACTATGCATTACATGACATTAAGTTTCTTAAGAAAGTTCAAAAATGTGAGAATAAATTTGGTGATGGACACGCGTCCGAACGAATTGTGGATATTTTAAAGAAAATTGAAATAAACGAATCGTTGATACAGAAGCAGATCACCTATTGAGTTTTGGTGAAAATAATGGTTGAGAAAAGATTTGATAATTGGAAATACCCTGAATTTGATGAGAAACAAATGACTCGATGGAATTGGATGTGCCAGCATCATGAGAACTTGAAACTTGGGAAATATGTAGATATTGGTGCATTTACATATATCAATGCGAAATGTGGGGTAACAATGCAAGATAACGTACAAATAGGTTCACATTGTTCAATTTATTCGATTTCAACTATTGATAAAAAAGAAGGACCTGTGATTTTAGAAGAGAACTGTCGAATTGGGACACATTCTGTGGTCATGCCAGGTGTTACTGTTGGGAAAAACTCGATTGTTGGAGCATTTAGCTTTGTCAATAAGGACATTCCAGCAAACTGTATTGCGTATGGTGTGCCTGCTGAGGTCGTAAAAAAAATAGAGTTAAAAAATAGGGAGTGAAAAATTATGAGGTATTGTAAAAGATGTGTTATGCCAGATACTAAACCAGGTGTTGTTTTAGACAGCGAAGGCGTGTGTCAAGCATGTCGTGCGTATGAACGAAGAAAAACAATAGATTGGAAAGCGAGATGGAAAGAACTGGAAAAACTCTGTGATAAATATCGACGAAAAGACGGGTATTATGATTGTATCATTGCTGTCAGCGGAGGAAAAGACAGTCATTATCAAGTCTACGTCATGAAAGAACTTATGGGAATGAATCCTCTTCTTGTAACTGCTCAATCAACATTCAGTTGGACCAAAACTGGGTTACATAATTTCAGCAATATCAGCGATGTGTTCGGTTGTGACATCGTCGCTCTTCATTTGAATCTGGACGTTGCACGAAAAATGACCCGCGTTGCTTTTGAAGAAAGCGGATTTGGTGCCATGCCGATGGATCTCGCGATTTATGTGTTCCCGCTACGAGCCGCTATCAACTACAATATCCCCTTGGTTCTGTATGGTGAAAACGTCAGCTACGAATACGGTGGCGTCCAAAAAGAGGAAACCTACTCTGCAAAAGACCAGATTAACAACACGGTCGCCACACCAATTAATCTGAAATATTGGGAGCAACGAGGCGTCTCAAAAAAAGATCTGAATGCGTTAATCTATCCCACAAAAGAAGAAATGGAAAAAGCAAAATTAGATCCCGCATTCCTCAGCTATTTTATTCCCTGGGACGGATATCGGAGTTATCAAATCGCAGAAAGATATGGTTTCAGAGACATTACCCACGAATGGAAACGAGAAGGCTACATCGAGGATTACGATCAAGTCGATACCATCGGATATCTCGTGAACGCATGGTTGAAATATCCGAAATATGGGTTCGCGAGGGCAACCGACGTCTCCTGCTACTGGATCAGATCAGGAAGAATCACACGAGAAGAAGGAATACAATACGTCAAAGAACACGACCATAAACTTGATCAGATCATGCTTGACGACTGGCTCTCCTATACTCGATACACCGATAAAGAATTCTGGGGTATCGTAGAAAAATTCTATAATCGAAACATCTTCGAAAAGGTCGACGGTATCTGGCAGTTGAAAGACCCCATTTGGAAACAAGAACCTGTGTAGGACCAAAGAAATTAGTGACCATAACAGGCTATTAACAGAGTATAAAGTCAATTCTTAAGTAATAGCACTATGGTAGCGACTACATGAAAACAAAACAGTCAAAAAAATTCAAGATTCTCTTTTTCGGTTTAGGGTCTATCGGGAAAAAACATGCGAAAATCCTCACCGAACATTTCAATGTAGACTTATACGCATATAGAACCAAAAAAGGAAAAGAAACACATGATTTACCTATCCAAGAATTCACCGTACTTGACGAAGCATTTTCCATACAACCTGATTTCGCCTTTATCACCAATCCCACATACCTTCACGTCCCGACTGCCATAGAATGTGCACAACGAAACATCGCCTTATTCATCGAAAAACCTCTTTCTCATTCTCTTGACCGCGTCAGCGAACTTGAAAGAGAAATCCAGAAACGAAAACTCTTCACTTATATCGCCTATAATATGCGTTTTCACCCTATTGTCCAATATTTAAAAAGCTTTATACCCACAGGAGAGCAACCCATTTACTTTCGAGTAATTTGCAGTTCATATCTCCCGCAATGGCGATCAGCCCAACACTATGAAAACTCCTATAGCGCAAAAACCGATCTCGGCGGAGGAGTAACCCTTGATCTTTCTCATGAATTTGACTACATCGCATGGTTATTTGGCGAACTCCAACATATCACAGGCTATTGTGGAAAACTAGGCAATCTGAAGATATCTAGCGAGGATCTTACTGAGGCACAAATCACCTGCGCATCAAATATACGGGGATCACTGCACCTCGATTATTTCAGCCTCTTCAACGAAAGAAAAATACAAATCTACTACAACACAAAATACATCGAAGGCGACCTCATACAAAATACTATCACCACTATCGAAAATAACAAAAAACCACAAACAAAAAAATTCAAAAATATTGAAAACAGCACATATACCAAACAACTTCATTATTTTTTTGAACAATACAATGAAAAAAATCTACATCATATGAACAACTTCTCAGAAGCATTAAAAACATTCAAAAAGATAATAGAGTTTAAAAATACTTATTGCACCATACAGAGAGGACAGACCACATGAAGATTTTAGCCACGATCTGTGCACGAGGGGGATCAAAGGGGGTAAAAAACAAAAACATCAGACCTCTCTTGGGAAAACCCTTGATCAGTTACACCATTGAATATCTGAAAAAGTGGGGAAATGCGGAAAGGATTGTCTGTTCAACTGATTCCGAAAAAATCGCTGCTGTTGCACGAACATTCGGTGCAGAAATTCCAGATATGAGACCACCGGAGTTAGCCACCGATACTGCACCAAAACTTCTGGTCCTGCAACATATTCTTAAGCTCTGTGAACAGCAGAACAAAACCACGTACGATGTTATCGTAGATTTAGATCCCACAGCACCCTTACGAAAACTCTACTTCATCCAAGAGGCCTTCCAGAAATTTATCAAAAGCGATGCCAACAACCTTTATAGTGTAAGTAAAGCTCGAAAAAACCCGTATTTTAACATGGTAGAACTTGACCAAAATGGATATGCTTCCCTCTGTAAAAAAAGCGATACCACCCGTCGGCAAGATGCAAAAGCAGTATATGAACTTAATGCATCTATTTACATATATCATCGTGATTTTTTATTACGTACGAACACTATTCATTCTGATAAAACCATTATCTACGAAATGCCGGACATTACGTCGATAGATATTGATCGAGAAATAGATTTCTTATTTGTTGAATATTTGGTAAAAAATGGGGTGTTTACCTTTGACTGAAAGTATATTTCCAGATAAATTTTTACTCCAGAAAAAAGTAGCAGTTGTCACTGGAGGAGCTGGGCTAATCGGAACACCAATAGTAATCGGTCTTGCTCAAGCAGGAGCCACAATATACATTGCTGATATTGATGAAAAAAAAGGATTAGATTTAAAAAAAATAGTACGAAAGCAAGGATTATCTGCTGAATGGATACGACTTGATATCACCGACATCTCCTCTATTAAATCGTGTATTAAGACGATTGTATCAAAAGAGAAAAAAATCGATATCTGGGTGAACTGTGCCTACCCCAGAACCAGCGATTGGTCAACAAAATTCGAGGATATCAAATACGAATCCTGGAGGAAAAATATTGATATGCATCTGAACGGATATTTTCTCTGTTGTCAACAAATCGCTGAACAAATGAAAAAACAGAGGAAAGGTTCTATTATTAATCTTTGTTCAATCTATGGTGTTGTTGGCCCTAATTTTTCTATTTACGAAGGGACGAATGCAACGATGCCTGCTGCCTATGCTGCGATAAAAGGAGGTATCGTTAATTTTACCAGATATCTTGCTACGTATTATGCAAAATATAACATCAGAGTCAATGCGGTTTGCCCCGGCGGTATCTACAATAATCAATCTGCAAATTTTGTGAAAAAATACTCAGAAAAAACACCGATGGGCCGGATGGGAAACCCTGATGAAATCGCAGGTCCTGTGATTTTCTTAGCATCAGAGTCATCATCATACGTCACAGGTCATATCCTGATGGTTGATGGTGGCTGGACTGTTTGGTGACAAAAGCAATGGAGATGATACGTATCGCAAACAACGTAGTTGGTGAGCATCACTTTATTGGAATGCACAGTTTTGTTAATATAGATATTCCAGATAACGTGATTGCGTATAGTGTTCCTATAATAATTGTAAGAAGGAAAACAAATGAATTGGAAGATACCGCTCTTTAAATCATATTGGGACGAAGATGATGTCACTGCAGTTTCAAATGTAATTCGAAGAGGCACCTATTGGTCGTCCGGACCTGAAATAGAAGCTCTGGAAAATGAACTCTCGAAGTATGTTGGCGAACAGTACATCTTATCGTTTAACTCTGGCACATCAGCGTTACACGTTCTTCTCTTAGCACATCAAATAACTTCAGGGGAAGTCATTGTTCCTTCATTTACGTTTATTGCCACTGCAAATACGGTTGTGCTCGCTGGTGCCAAGCCTGTATTTGTTGAAATTGAGGATCAATCATATGGATTGGACCCTGAAGATGTCAAAGAAAAAATAACCAGGAGAACCAAAGCAATCATCCCTGTGCATTATGGAGGGTTCCCTTGCAAAGGCATGCAAGCATTACAGGAGATCGCTGACGATCATCATCTCATACTGATCGAGGATGCTGCAGAATCCCTCGGGGCAACAATCGATAAAAAGATGGTCGGAACATTTGGGCAGTCTTCAATCTTTAGTTTTTGCCAAAATAAAATTATCACAGCAGGTGAAGGAGGAGCAGTAGCGACCCATTCAAAAGAGATTTACCAACGCTTGAAGCTTCTTCGTTCTCACGGACGTCAGGAAAATGAGGAAGGATATTTCTCAACAACACAAGAATTAGATTATATACAGGTAGGATATAATTTTCGTCTACCAACGATTAATGCGGCTCTTGTTCTCTCCCAACTGAAAAAAATTCAAAAGATAATCGCTCAGAGAAGAGAAAAAGCAGCCTCTTTCACTCAGCAATTATCAAAACTCAAACAAATCAAGACCCCTACAGAGGGAAAAAACCACTTTAGTGTATATCAAATGTATACGATAGGGTTCGAGGATCAAACCACAAGAGACAAGGTACAAAACCAATTAACGAAAGCAGGGGTGATGACCAAAGTCTACTTTGAACCGGTCCACTTAAAAACATTCTACAAACAACAATATAAATATAAGTTAGGGGACCTCCCCATAACAGAAACCATATCGAAACGGGTGCTCACCTTACCACTCTATCCAACCTTGACAGATGCTGAGATAAAATATATTACTGATACGATAACAAATTGTTTTAGGTGATAATAGATGGAGAAAGCATTAGAAAGAAATTTTAAAAATAAAAAAATACTTGTCACGGGAGGAACCGGTTTTATCGGTGGAGAAATCGTTCGCAACTTACTCGAGTATAAACCAGCAGTTGTGCGCGTTTTTAGCAACGATGAAGACAACACGTTTCGATTGATGCAGGAACTCGGTGCCAGGAGTGACGTCCGTTTTTTAATCGGGGATATTCGAGACAAAGAGCGGGTGAAACTTGCAATGGAAGGTATCGACATCGTCTACCATGCCGCTGCGTTGAAACATGTCCCGCTCTGTGAATACAACCCTTTTGAGGCAATCAAAACAAACGTACTCGGAACCCAGAATGTTATAGAGGCAGCATTAGCAAACAGTGTAAGCAAAGTCGTTGCGATTAGCACCGACAAAGCAGTAAACCCTATCAATGCGATGGGTGCGACGAAATTATTAGCCGAGAAACTGATTATCGACGCGAATTATTACAAAGGACCTAGTAAAACCATTTTTTCCTGTGTTCGGTTCGGAAACGTGATTTTTTCTCGGGGTTCTGTCGTCCCTGTTTTTGAAGATCAGATCAAACAAAAGAAAATGGTGACGATAACCGATGAAACAATGACTCGATTTATGATGTCCATAGAAAATACTATTGATCTTGTCTTTCAGGCGACCATTCTATCGAAGAGCGGAGAGATCTTTATCCTGAAAATGCCAGTAATTCGCCTCGGGGATCTCGCAGATGTCGCTATAGAATACTATTCAAAAAAATATGGATATAGAAAAGAAGAAATCATGAAAAAAATCATCGGTCCAAGGCCAGGTGAAAAGATGTTTGAGGAGCTAATGACAGAGACCGAGGCTAAAAAAGCGTTTGAAACAGACACCATGCTCATTATCCCTCCACCACCGGGATTCTCCGATTTCCCCTTGTCACCATCAGAGTATCCAAACGCTCGACTCAGTACCCTTTCACGATATATTTCAAAAGATGTTACGCCAATCTCTAAAGAAGAAATTCGGCGATGGTTCACGTGATTCAAACACCGATTTCTAAGGGGAAAATAAGGTAGAATCAATGCACGAGTGATACGTTCCTTTGTAGGTATCTCCCAAAGAGTAGATCATTTGATTTTCAGGATTTAGCGGTACCGAGAGGTTCTTATGATGTGACTCATTTCAAATCTACTTTCTGCATAAGTTTAATATTATAATAGAGGGGGTTGGTAAGTCCATCTACGATAAGGCCTTGGTTGTAAGCATCCACCAAGCTTTGTACCCCGTCTTCGATAGTATATTTCGGCTTGAACCCTAGCACCTTGAAGATTTTATCGGAGTTAATATGATAAGATCGCATATCATCGGTAGGTACATACTCGAACGTGATTCTACTGTCACCAATAACATTTTTTACAATAATTGCTAACTCTTCGACTGTTCTATTCTGAAACCCAGCGTTGAAAATTTCTCCACTTATTTTTTCTCTCGGTGCAGATAACAACAACTGATAGACTCGTACAACATCCTTCATGTTGATATTGGGTCTGAGTTGTTTACCGCCAAAAATCTTAATTTTTTTGTTCATGAGTGCATTGATAGCAAGGATATTTACCACAAGATCAAGCCGAAGCCGAGGTGCATAACCGCATACGGTAGCAGGGCGGACAATCACATGTTCAATATCAGTGTTTTTACTGCCAAAATCTAATAATATTTTTTCACATTCCAATTTATATTTCGAATAATCAGTAAGAGGCTCACATGACGAGGTCTCTCGAACGTCTTTTTCATTTTTAACCCCATAGACGCTTGAAGTGCTCGCATAAACAAAGCGTTGGATATTGTTGATCCGTGCGGCTTCCGTCAGATTAAAAAACGCATCGTAATTAATCGATTTTCCAAGCATTGGGTTCAACTCATAACTCGGATCATTTGAAATGCAGGCTAAATGAAGAAGAATATCAACATTCTTTGTCGCTTCCAAGAGTTTCTTTTTATCCCGAATATCAGCTTTGACCTCAACGAGATGGGGATGATGCTTCAAAGAAGAAAACACATCGCCATACAAGTACAGGTCATAGACGATGACCTTGTAGCCCTCTTGTAAAAGACTGGGAATAAGAGCACTACCGACATACCCTGCACCGCCTGTAACAAGAACCGTTTGTTTCTTTTGTTCAGTCATGAAATTTCTCCTCAATTCTTTTCCTTTTGTTCACTGATCCGTTACTCGGAAATAAGACGCAATAAGATGAGTGATCGCAAGGTGGACATCCTCAACCATCTCCATGAAATGACACGGGACGTGGATCGAATATTTCACCATTTTTTTCAGCTTCCCGCCATCATACCCTGTCAAACCAACGGTGATAGCGTTGTTTTGATTGGCGTAATCGATAGCTTTCAAGACATTTGGAGAATTTCCGCTCCCGCTGATACCAATCACGATGTCTCCTTCGTTCATGAGATTTTTAAGCTGTTCAACAAAGATATTCTCATATCCTAAATCATTCGCATAGGCGAGCATGTTAGGGATATTGTCGGTCAGTCCTATCGCTTTGAACCTGGTTTTTCCCTTGACCGTCGCCCCCTGTGAGAGACCATTGACAAAATGCGATGCGGTAGAGGCGCTCCCACCGTTTCCCATGGTGTAGATTGTTTTCCCTAACTCGCGTGCCTTCGCAAGGATATCAATCACTGTTCGAATATCGTTTTCGTTCACTGCTGAGATTGTTTTTTTAAGATCATCAAGATATTTTTCGATAAAATCCATGTGTTTTTCCCTCGCTTTTCCTTATTTCATCACATATTTCACGAAACTGAGAAGATCATTGGGGTTGATGGGTTCCTTATTCCCCATGGTTTTTACTTTCAAGCCACCGACAAGGTTGCCTATGAACGGGATCAATTTTGGTGGGACGTTCTTCTTTGCAAGTAACGACGTAATGGAAAGAACAGCGTCTCCTGCCCCGACGGAGTCTACCACACGGTCTGAGAACGTCGGAACAAAATAGGTTTTTCCCTCCTGGTAGTAGATGCTACCTGCGCCACCAAGCGTGATATTAATATGTTTACATTTCGTGTCTGCGGCGACTTTTTTAATAAGAGGCTCGATATCCCCGAATTTCGCTCGATACGGAAGCCGAAGTTCCCGCTCGTCCATGGAGATGTAATCGATATTTCTGTACTTGGTGATCATGTTAAAACCAAAGTTGGCGCTGTTGGTCTGTGCGTTGACGGCGGTGAACCTTGATTTCTTCACGATTTTCTCCTGCATCTTCGGGGTGACGAGCCCGTGGCCAAAATCGACGACGATCACCATGTCGTAGCGTGGAACGACGCGGTCCAGGTAGCCGATGATGGATTCCTCCAATTGCTGATCGATGAATTCATCGTTAATCTGGGACACCTCGAACAATTTTGACCGCTCGAACTTCTCAAGGTACCGTGTTTTGACTATGGTCGGCGCGTCTTTCCGGATGAAAAACTTTGTCTGTATGTTTTCCCTCAAATGCTTTTTGATGAATTCCTCCCTGTGGTCATTTCCCAGGCAAGAGGCGAGCTGCACTGTTTTCGCAAACCCTGCCACGTGATTGGCCACCGCTAAACTCCCGCCGGCGTACATTTCATGGTACAGGAATTTCGTTGAGACAATCGCTGCCTTTTCCGGTTTGCCCATGGCCTTGCAAAAAACATACTCATCAAGGATGACGTCGCCGACGATTAAGACCTTCAGATCATTTAAACCCTTCAGGATGTCGATGATATCCTTTGAGGCGAAATCCTTCTTCAACGTCTTCAGATACTCTTTGGCTTCTTGAGAAAGGACATTGAACTGCGCGTTAATGATGCTTGACGATGAGAACGTAATCTCATCAGTAAAACGCATCTCGCCCCCGATTTTCTTCACCGCTTTTTCTTCCTGGAGAATAGTCGAGGTTTCTCCCTCCGCGCTATCTGAATATTCCTTCCCCTTGACATAAAAATCTGGTCGCAGAAGCTCTATGGTTTTAGCAACATTCTCATCTTTCTCAAGAGTCACATAGTCCACATCTGCCAACGAGGCGACAGACTCTGCCCTGAGATGCTCGTTGAACACCGGTCTTCCTGGTCCCTTCTTCACAAATCTGTCAGGGATAATACTTACGACCAGGACATCTCCATATTTTTTTGCCGCCTTAAAATGACGGATATGCCCTGGATGAAGTAGATCGAAGCACCCATGGCACAGGGCGATCTTTTTCCTCTTCTGTCTCTCTTTTTTGAGGATTTCCGGTAACTCCGTGATGCCTACTATCTTATTTTCAGTCATTGACTCTCACTTTGACAGGTATCGAAACCAATCTTCGGTCGCTTTATTAATTTTCTGAGGAGTCCAGAGAGGGGCGTTTTTCCAGTCTTGGATGTGGTCCAGCATGATTTTTACACCCTCCTCAAATGACACGTATGGTTTCCATCCCAGTGCTTTTTTGATTTTTAAGATATCTGCCTGCGTGCAATCTGGTTCCCCTGGTCTCTTGGGGATATGAATGACTTCCCCACCGAGTAACTGCACAAGGTAATTCACACTATACGTATTTCCACTTCCGATATTGAACACGTCACAACAGAGGTTCGATTCTGCGACCTTGACACAGGCATCAGCGACATCGGTGACAAACGTAAAATCTCGAGTTTGTTTTCCGTCTCCCACAACAGTGAACGGCTCTCCATGGAGTTTCTGAGTAAGGAACACACCAAATACGGCCCCATATGCCCCTGTTGTTCGTGAGCGAGGACCATATACGTTGAAAAAACGCAGGGAAACCACGGGTAATTTGTACACCTTTCCCCAGTGAAGAACAAGTCGTTCTCCGAGGAATTTTGTCAGGGCGTACGGGTACTCTGTTCGTATCTCTGCTGTCTCAGGGGTTGGATAGACATCGGGTATTCCATAACACGATGAAGATGCAGCATAGATGAATTTTTTAATACCCTCCTGTCGTGCTGCTTCAAGCACGGAAAACGTTCCACTGACATTTGTCTGGAAATACTTTTGTGGTTTTTGTATTGACGGGACGATATCAGCCAATGCAGCTAAATGGAACACCCAGTCCATGCCCTTGAACTGTTCTCGTAAAACATCGGTATCAACTACATCGGCCTTGATTAGAGATAGACGCTTGTTGTCTTTTTGGTGGGCAAGGTTCTCAGGCCGACCCGTGACAAAATTATCAATGACGATAACCTGATGACCATCGGCGAGCAACCGATCGACGAGATGACTGCCAATGAATCCTGCTCCCCCGGTCACTATGGTTTTTTTCTTCATGGAAAATTCACTTTTTTTTCTTGAGTGTTTTCATGGTCTCGTGTAATCCGTTGGTGATTGTCTCGATTTCCCAGTCCTCCATTTGAGGCGAAATTGGCAAGGCGAGCTGCTCCTTAAACCACACGTGCTCACAAATAGGGCATTCACCGATGTTATGACCTCTCATCCGCATGATGCCGCCAAGATGAATCGGCCAAAAACGGATGACTAACCGAATACTGTGTTTGTCTTCCATAAGGCGGACAAGTTCATTTCGATCGATTCCGGTCTCATGGTTCAGGAAAAAGCTGAAGAGATGCCAAGGGTGTTTGCAGTGAGGAAGGATTTTGACTTTTCGCAGTCCTGGGATCTCGTCAATTGCATTGTTGTATCGTTGAGCAATCCGATCACGTATTTCAATAAATTTATCTAATTTTTTTAATTGTACACGTCCCACTGCTGCCTGCGGTGTCGACATTCGATAGGTTGATCCGATTTCTTCAACCTCGATCCAATCATAATCCCATGCGTCCCCTGCATGCATAAACGCAATTGATTTCGGTTTCGGATAGGTACCCAGGTCCGATGTTGTTCGTTTCTGTCGTTTCCCATAGGGATAATTTGTTCGGAGGCCTTGAGCCATTTCCGCGTAGTTGTCGTTGTTTGTCACAAACATTCCTCCCTCCCCAAGGGTGCAGAGATTTTTTAACGCAGAGAAAGAGAAACAAGCGATATCACTATCATGACCAATTTTTTTTCCTTTGTACTCTCCACCAATTGCATGGGCTGCATCTTCGACCACGGTGATGTTATATTTACGAGCAATCTCACGGATAGGATCCATGTCTGCCGGGTTGCCTCCATGATGGACCACATAGATTGCTTTCGTCTGAGGGGTGATGAGCGATTCTATTTTTTCAGGGTCGATGTTCAAAGAGTCAGGGTCGATATCAGCGCATTTTATCGTCACATTCCGCTCAAGAAGATGAACAATAGTAACCCAAAACGAGTTCGTCTGGCAAATCACCTCATCCTTGGGTTGAAGATGTAACACTTGGGTAGCGAATCGAAGGGCTGCTCCGCAGGAGCTCACCGCAACCGCATGTTTAGCGTTGCAATATGATGCGAATTCTTTTTCAAAAAGATCAACATCTGGTCCACGAGTGAGAGCGACACCTGATTGAAGAACCCGGCGTACTGCTTCTACTTCATCCTCCTCAAAAATTGTACCAACAGGATATTCCTCAATTTTTTGTTTATCGTTACTCATAATATTTTTTGCTCCATCTATTTATGGTTGCTAATCCCCTTTTTTTTAATTTTAATACTATAATACTTTTTATATCTTTATATTTTATCTTTAGATAATTTATTATCAAAATCAAATTTTTTGTTAGAAAGTTTAAATACTTCACATTTTCCCAATTTTGGTAAAAATCCCTTTTTGTAAAAATTTGAACCAGTTTTATCAAGTTCTATATGAATTGTTATTTCTCTCATTTTTAAATCCTTAAATCCTTAGCTATGGATTATTAAATATGTTTTTTAAATATTTTTTCAATCTTTGCATTATCTTTTTTCTGCAATAATAAGATGATGCAGTCCAAAACCTTCAATATTTGGAAGTCTAGAAAAAATCCTATTTATTTCATGCTCATAACTCGGTTCTTTCATAGGGTACAAAAATGGTTGTAAAATTCTTGATCCTATGTAGTAAGTAGAAGAATAATCAATATGTTTTATAATATTCATATCATTATTATTTAGAACTTCCTTTACATCAGAAAGCCTTGAATAATCATTATGTTCTGATTCCATAATAGGTTTCAGTCCAAATGAATTTCTTAAAATATTAAGATTCAATAAACCCTCCCAGAATGCAGATATTAATAAAAGTTTACAACCACTTGGAAGTACGGAGGATAATTTTTTAAGATGATGCCTCTGATCTTTCCTCCCTCCAAGATTATGTAAAACTCTTTTGTGTATTATAACAGTTGGCGAAAAATTAAATATTTTATCATATTCATCATTTTTCAGGTCAATAACATATAAATCTTCTGAATCTAGAATCTTTTTTGCAATTGAAATCATTTTTTCAGATATGTCGCAACCTCCGATCTTTATTGGTTTTAATCCTGAGTCAAGGAGAGTTTTTAAAGTCGCACCATTTCCACACCCAACATCAAAAATTTTTTCTTTTTTATTAATATGTCTTATAAGTACATCATTTTCAAGTCCAAACTGTATGGTATCTTTCGAGGTTACAAGTGAATTTGTACCGTATTTTATAGCTCTTTTATCCCAATGCATTTTATGTATTTCCTCATTTACATCATTCAAATTGAACACCTCTAAATTCTTAATAACAATTATTATTAAATTTATTAAGTTATTGGCATGATTCTTATTAATATTATCACAGCCATTTTTTGAGATAATATATTATTTTCAGTAAAGTATTTTTTCATTTATAAAATTAAATCTCCATAGTGTTATTTTTAAATATAAAAGAAAACTCCTTATATTGTATAGAACCATTATTATATTTTTTACCAGACACTCCAACCACCATCAACAACAAGATTATGGCCGGTGACATATGATGATGCATCAGAGGCAAGAAACACAACTGCTCCTGCTAAATCTTCTGGTTTCCCGATACGGCCAAGAGGTATCCGAAATGTTAGTTCTTTCATGTAATCAGGTCGTTCCGGGCCACGCTTCGGTGGAAAATGTCCCGGGCTAATAGCGTTTACTCGGATATTTTTTTCTGCCCATAACATAGCAAGATACCGTGTCATCTGTAGAATACCCCCTTTTGCTACGGAATAGTGAAGAGGTGATTTTTTTCCAAGTGGTGCAAATATTCTTTGGTCAGTCCCTAAAAAACTGTATATGGATGCGATGTTAATGATCGATCCTTTTTGTGTGGTAAGCATGGTGGGACTTACTGCTTTGATACAGGTGAAGTAATGAGTTAATGTGTGTTCAAGTGCGTTGTTCCATTTTTCTTTTGTTAGTTCTTCAAATGTTTCGTCTTGTTTTCCATAGGCATTATTCACTAAAATGTCAATTGATTTGTACTTTTTTATTATCGTATTCACAACGGTTTGGAATTCATCTTCATGGGTTACATCACATACGTAATAGTCACAGTTATTTTTAAAGAGTGATTGATTGTGGTTGAGAACGTCTTTTAATTTTTTTTCGTTTCTTCCTATTAATTGAACGTGTGCTCCAAAACCAGCTAAGGATTTCGCTATTTCAGTACCAAGATACCCATATGCTCCTGTGATAATAGCTACTTTTCCTTCGAGTGAGAATAGTTTTCGATAGATTTCCATTTGGTCCAACATTTATTCCTATAACCTCTCTGCTCTTTTTAAGGTTACAATTTCGGTTACCTTTTTAATAATAGTGTTCTTATCCGGGAAAAACACATCCTCTAGTGAATAGCTGCATGGGTGTGTCGCATGGGGGAGACCTATTCGTTTTATTGGTGCTCTGAGTGAATCAAAATGGTTCTCCGCTATTCGCGCCGCGATCTCAGCCGTGATCCCTGAGTAGAGCCAATCGATATCCGCAATGACAAGACGACCTGTTTTTTTCACTGATTCTGCGATAATAACTTCATCAAGGGGATACGACGTACGAGGGTCAATAATTTCGATATTAATGCCTTTTTTCAATAATTCTTCTGCAGCTTTTTCTGCTTCAAGAACCATCTGAGAGTAAGCGACAACCGTAACATCGTTTCCTTCTCGAACCACCCTTCCTTTTCCCAGAGGAATCGTATACATCTCCTCAGGTACGTCTGCTTCTTTGTTAAAGAGGAATTTATGTTCGACAAAAATAACTGGGTTGTTATCTTCGATGCTTTGAAGCAGCAACCCTTTTGCGTCATATGCATTTGAAGGGAGCACGACCTTTAATCCTGGGAAATGGGCGAACACGCTATGGAAGCTTTGGGAATGTTGGGCTCCTTGACCCCATCCTCGGCCTACAATAGCCCTAGTTATGAAAGGACATTTTAGATGCCCCCCCCACATGTAGGAAACCTTTGCAGCATGATTTGCAAGCTGATCTAAGGAAAGGAGCATGAAATCGATACGCTGATGCACCATAATCGGGTGCATACCTGCGAGAGCTGCTCCCACCCCGACACCAGCCATCGCATTCTCAGACATTGGCATATCCGAGACACGTTCATCACCAAATATTTTTGCAAGATCCAACGCTATCCCAAACACTCCTTTCGCGAAATCAACACCTTCGCCATACACAAAAACAGAATCATCTTTTTCCATAGCTTGTTTTATAGCCTCGCGTATTGCATCGTTATAATTGAGCTTTCTCATTGAAACACATCCTTAAGTAATTCGTCTTCTTTTGGTAACGGCGACGTGCGGCCAAACACAACCGCTTTTTCAATTCGATCACGGAGTTTTTCACGTATTTCGGCGTCCTTTTTCTCTGTCAAAATTTTATTCTCAAGTAAAAGATGTTCAAATTGTTTGATAGGATCTTTCTTTTTCCACTCGTCTAATTCTTCTTTCGTCCGCATTTTTGGGTCGATATCGTCATCGATACCGCAATGTCCCTTGAATCGATAGGTTATCGCTTCAAAGAGTGTCGGTCCTTTTCCTTCTCGAGCCCTTTTCACAGCCTCCATCGATGCAGTATAGACTTCAAGGAGATCCATACCGTTGATTCGTTTTCCAGTCACGCCAAATGCCTCTGCTCGTTTCGCTATATCCTGTACAGCTTGCCGAGCAGACACTTTTGAAAATGACGCAAAGAAATTATTCTCACAGATGTAAATAACAGGGAGTTTCTTCAGAGCAGAGAAATTGAGAGACTCATAGAGCACACCTTCATCTGCGGCCCCGTCACCAAAGAACGACACTGCCACATTATTCTTCTTCTGCAACTGAAATGCCCACCCTGCACCGGCCGCAATTGGGATACTTCCACTGACAATAGCAGAACTACCCATATGGCCAACGCTTGGGTCAACCAAATGCATAGAGCCGCCTTTCCCACGAGAGCAACCATCAACTTTCAGATACATCTCAGCCATGAATTTATTCAAATCCCCTCCTTTGGCAAGATAATGACCATGACTTCGATGGGTACTAAACACATAATCTTCATTCGTTAACGCTGCACAGACACCAACAGCAACCGCCTCTTGACCTATATAGTAGTGATGCGGGCTTTTCATCAACTGCTCTGGATGGAGTGCGATACATTTTTCTTCCGCTATTCGAATTAACAGCATATCCTCATACATTTTCAAGAGTTTCTCATCTGGGATAACCAATTTTTTTATTTTCATTATTTTCCCTTCCTTTCTGATTGACTCAATACGATGATTGCTCGTCCAACATGACCAGTAAGCATATCTTCAATCGCTTTATTCACTTCTTCTAATGGATAACGATGGGTAATTAACTCATCAATTTTTAACTTCCCAGCTTTATATAGCGAGATATATCTAGCGAAATCAACATCAGGGCGGGTATGTCCACCATGGCCGCCTATAAGTTTTTTTCCATAATGGGTTTGTGCTGCGTCAATGCAAATTTTTTCATTATAAGCCGGATTACCAACGAGATTAATAAGTCCAGTATTACATGCGGCCTGATACGCCTGTTCCATCGTCTCCTTTAAACCCGCTGATTCAAATGCGTAATCAACTCCTTTCCCGTCGGTGAGTTCCTTTATTTTTTTCACAGGGTCCTCTTTCTTGGCATTTATAAGATGAGTCGCACCGAATTTCTGTGCTGTAGCTAATTTCGTATCATAGACATCAACGGCGATGATCTTCAAAGCATTTACCAGCGCCGATCCTTGAACAATATTCAAACCGATCCCACCGATACCAAATACTGCAACAGACGCCCCTGGCTGGACTTTCGATTCATTAAGTACAGCCCCTAGGCCTGTCGATACCGCGCATCCGATAATAGAGGCAACATCAAAGGTGATATCGTCCTTAATTTTTGTAACCCGATTTTCAGATGCAACCGTATATTCATTAAACGTAGTGACAGGCCCTGCATTGATCTTCTGAGCACCTTTCGTATAAAGCGGTGTTTTTGAGTTAAAGCCAGGACCTTGAATCCATGATAAAATAACATGATCACCAGGAGCAACATGAGTAACCCCAGGACCGATTTTTTCAACAATTCCTGCTCCTTCGTGGCCAAGGAGATGCGGTAGGTAGGGATCAGCACCATATTTTCCCTTCACGTTGTCTAATTGTGTATGACAAATACCACTCGACATCACCTTTATAAGTACTTGACCCAAGTCAGGGTTAGGGACTTCTATCTCTTCTAATATGAGTGGTTTATTAATTTCATATAAAACCGCAGCCTTCATCTTCAAAGCATCAACCTCTTCGCCTTTTTTGGTATCTTAACTTTATCAAGTAATTTTATTATTCTCCCTATAGGATTTGGACAGGGTATACATTTTTACTATAAATACATAACTCTAACAGAATCTAAGAGGTAGTTTTATATATCGAATATACTTTATGATTAGCTTAGGAGGAAAAATTATGGAAAATAAAAATCTAAACATGTTTCTTGCTGTTGGTGTCGTACTGCTTTTTTTACTGAGCAGTATTGGTTCAGGTGTTGGAGGGTCTATTCAGACAGCACAGCAGGATTCATCCTCAAGGAACGATTTGTCAACAAATAATGGGGTGATAGCAAGCTGTGTTATTGGTGGTATACAGATAAAGAAACAGATATCTGTGGAATCATGTCAGTGTTTACGGCAGTTGTTTTCTGCTTTGGTTGAGGCGAATGCCAATGATCCTTGTGGTGAAGGTACTCGGATGTTGAAGGTTCGTTTTATTGAGTTGCTTGCGGGTCTCGGTTTAGTCTCTCATGGTTTCTCTGTCAATGATGTATGTTCGTTGATTGAGCCGCCTTGGTCACGTGACGCTTTATCGCAACAGAGGGCTCATCTGATGTCTCCGCGATCCTTGGGTGATGAGAATAATGCGACGTTGTGGTTATGCAGTATGGCGGGCAGTGGATTCGGTGTTGTGCTCCCGCCGTTTTTATTACCGCGTCCTCGGGTGTTGATGTATTGGCGTGGTTTTTATCCTGATAGCTCAGTGGTCTCGGTCGCGGAGATGGCGACAGGCCGTGGTGTTATTGCCCAGGGGACGCAGGTTGGTGCTGCGTTTGGTTTCATTGGTATTGGTTTTGCGTTTGCGTTTCCTGGTTTCCCGACAAATTTTGGTTTCATTGGGTATTCATTGATGACAAGGGTGCACGCGGCGGACATGAAGTGGTATCATTCGAATTTTCCGCCATTGGTGATGGATGAATCTCCAGCGAATGGGGCGGTGCAGGTGCCGTTGTCGTTATCTGAATTGAAGTTTACATTGAAGGATTTTGATGGGGATAAGTTGAGTTATCATGTGGTGACATCGCCGGATATCGGCTCAGGCGCGAATGTGAATGTTGGAAACGGTGTGTACAGTGTCCCGGTGAGTGGTTTGGAGGACCAAACCACGTATACGTGGACGGTGAATGTTACTGATGGAATCGATACAGTTGTAGAAATGTTTGACTTTACCACGGAATCGCTAGCCCCGATTATTTCAAATCCTTTACCAGCTGATGGTGCAAGTCATGTGTCGACGAATCTTCAATATTTACGGTTCACCTTAAAAGATGACCAGGGTGATGCTATGGATTACACAGTGGAAACATCGCCATTCATCGGTTCCGGAAGCGGCACTAACGTTCATAATGGTACGTACTCCGTAGGTGTGAGTGGTCTTCAAAATCAGACCGTGTATCATTGGTTCGTCAATGCGACGGACGGTGTGCACTGGAAACGAAAAACCTTTAGCTTTGAAACTTCGTATCCCACTAAAGGAAATATTCTTGTTTATACAACAGGTGGATTATATGGAAAAAGTTATTTTGATAATAATCTACCAACAATTTTAGAAAATCATGGATATTCAGTGACAGTAACAGACAGGAACGAAATACCTGTAATAACCGATGGTTTACTTTCAAATTATGATGAATTATGGATTTTATCAACCAACTCACTTTCTAATGGTTGTTTTAGCACCGATGAAATAAACAGGATATTAAATTTTAAAGAAGAAGGTAATGGTCTTTTAATAATGGCAGATCAGGTTGAGCCCCCTCACGATTATGCTAAAGATGCAAATCAAATTTCAATACCACTTGGTGTGACATTTTTTGGTTTAACAAATCATGGGCCTGAAGGTAATCCCATATATCCTGATTTTACTGAGCATGCCTTGTTTGTTGGAGTTGAATCTGTTGTTGGTGAACCCAATGAGGGTAACATGTATACTGTTAGCCAAGCAGAGGTTGTTGCCATCTACCACGGTGATAATCTTATTGCTATAAATGATGATGGAAATGGAAGGGCAGTTTTTGATGTTTCTTTTCAAAGATTGTGGAATGCTGGAGTTGGGGGCTATAATTGGATTTTAGTTGGTGACACCCCGCAATATGTAAAAAACATCGCTGATTGGCTTAAACTCTAATAACCACCAAATAAACCCAGTAAACCATCAGGTCAAATAAATGGTAATATGGGCAGTACTTCGGAGAGTAGAACAAGGGAAATATTTTCAACCTAACATCCCATATATCATCGGGATGCAAGGATGGGCAGTACTCTTGAAAAGAAACTACAGGAAATGATTGTAAAAACCTTAAGTCAT
>Ga0315280_10000193_pt1 | contig 118842 bp, 91 predicted proteins | sample YL17G06_40_MG_FD_203697 | JGI IMG/M metagenome (GOLD analysis project Ga0315280, IMG submission 203697) | Sediment microbial communities from Yellowstone Lake, YNP, Wyoming, USA - YL17G06_40 | ecosystem: Environmental > Aquatic > Freshwater > Lake > Sediment | place: USA: Wyoming | collected... | reverse complement strand
CAGACGCCCGTTTGATGTTTGCGATCTCCACCTTGACACCTCCCAAGAATGCTCGCCCCTAGGGGCTTGCTTGCCTGTTCAGATTTGCTGTTACAAGAATGTCCACTCTTGGCAGTTACACAACAACACCCCAACTGCAGGAAAAACCCGCGCCGCACCGAATTCCTTCGCCATGAGCAGCACGGTAGCGATCATCGGTGCGGGAAGGGTCGGCTCGTGCTCCGCCTTCGCCCTTCAAACGGGCGGCGTGGGCAGCGAAATCCTGCTGCTCGACGTTGACGAGAAAACCCTCAAGGGCGAATCCCTCGACCTGCGCCACGGAGCAAGCCTGGCCTCGCCCCAGCGCATCAGAACGGCGAACTTCTCGGACCTGGCCGCTTGCGACATCATCGTCATCACCGCCGGAGTGCGCAGGCTCCCCGGCGAAAGCCGCCTCGAACTCACTGGCCGCAACGTTGCCCTGCTGCAGGGCATCCTCTGGGAAGTGAAAGGCGTGGGCTTGCGGGACGACGCCGTGCTCGTCGTGGTCACAAACCCTGTGGATATTCTCACCCATGTCGCGGCAACTTACGGCATCGCGCCCTACGAGCGGGTAATCGGCACCGGCACCATGCTCGACACGGCGCGCTTTCGCTCGCTCCTGGCAGAGCAACTGGAACGCGACCCCACCGCCGTCAGTGCCCTCGTAATCGGGGAGCACGGCGACACGATGGTCCCCGTCTGGTCAACTGTCCAGGTCAACGGCGCCCCTCTCACCGCCTTCCCGCAGTTTGATGCGAAGCAGAGAGAGGCCGTCTTCTCAATGGTCAGAGGCGCAGGCAACGAGATCAACACTCTCAAGGGCGGCTCGGGCTTTGCCATCGGGCTCGTCGTGCGCGAGGTCGTGCAGGCAATACTTGCTGATTCCAGAGCCCTCCTTCCGGTTTCCACAATGCAGAATGGCGCCTTCGGCCTGCGCGATGTTTCGCTCAGCGTTCCCACAATCATCGGCCGCGCCGGGGTGATCAAGCAGGTCGAAGTCCCGCTCTCCGCCGACGAGATCGCCGCGCTGCGCACGTCAGCCGATACGCTCCGCGAGACCCTGGCCGGCCTGCCAAAGAAATGCTAAGGATGTTGCTTCATCCCCACAATAATGTGGCACAGGTTTCCAACCTGTGCCTGGCACAGGATGCAATCCTGTGCTACCTACTGTGCCGTGGCACAGCCGCCCTCGGCTGTGGCGGCATGCACGATTCACAATACGTTCTTCGCGCACTGCCCTTATCGAGAGAGGTGCTGACATGAAACTCAGGTATCTTGGCCACGCGTCTTTCCTTGCGACCGCTGCTGATGGAACCAAGATCTTGATGGACCCCTACCGCGCTGGCGCATTCGGGGGCGCGATCCGCTACGCGCAGATTCAGGAAACCGTGGACGTGGTCCTTACCTCCCACGACCACGAGGACCACGGTTGGGTGCAGGACCTGCCCGGCAGCCCCGCCGTCTTCAAACGCGAAGCCGCCAGGCAGGCGAAGGGAATCGAATTCCGCGGCATTGCCACGTTTCACGACACCTCCGGCGGCTCGCAGCGCGGCAAGAACATCATCTTCTGCTTCACAATGGATGGGGTGAGAGTCTGCCACTGCGGCGACCTGGGTCACGTCCTGTCCGACGACCAGGCAAAAGAAATCGGGGCTGTTGATGTGCTCCTCGTGCCGGTGGGCGGATTCTTCACCATTGACGCGCGCGAGGCGGCCCAGGTGATGCAGAAACTCCAGCCCAAGATCACGATCCCCATGCACTACAAGACATCGAAAATCAACCTGCCCATCGCCGCGCTTGACGATTTCCTCGCCGGCAAGACCAATGTTCGCCAGCACGGCTCGCCCGAAATCGAGATCACCCCCGAATCACTCCCTGCCGAGCCGCAAATCATCGTCCTCAGCCCATTCCTCTAGCGGTGGAGCATGTCTCGGACGCTGCGCTGGATTCGCTCCGCACCTTACAGCCTCGGACCACGCCATGTGAGCCAGCGGTAACGCAGGTCACCAGAACAGACGAAGTACCAATGCCCGGCCTTATGTCATGGGAAGAGATGGACTGGCTGTTCCCGGACTTTGAACAGACCGGTCTTATATATCACGGAACGCAGATCGAAAACCTCCCCAGCATTTTTCTGAGGGGGTTAATCCCCAGACTTCGAGAAGACCCTGAAGAGCACCATGAGACGATTTATGATGCCCTGTTCCGACACCGTCCTGCGTACATTCCCGACTGGGTCGATCCGAGAAAGTGCATATTCGGTTACATGAACAAGAAACGGTTCATGCACGTCGGCCAAGCCGCAATAGGAATTAGGGCAGAAGAGCCAATAGCGCAGCGAACGTGGGTTGGTATCACCAAGTTCTCGGACTGGCTCTACTCTCCCGAAGAGGCGGGATACTTTGAGACAGAGCAGTTAGCGGAGTACTACCGAAAGGTCATCGAACCCACATGCGCCGAGACATATTGGAGATTGAGTCTGTCCTTTCCGGATAACTTGAAGATTCGTCACGATCTTCTGTTGTACACTCAGGGATCGCTTGAGCTGTTGATCTGTCTGGAACGAATAGAGCCAGAGTTCCTCTCATTGCAGGCGGTCGGGGTGCGACATCCACACGGCCCCCGGCCGATTCTCAGAGAGGAGCGCATTTCCTTGTTTGGCGCGGCCGAAGAAAAGCTACTGCGTGGTGAGGACGCATCCAACGAGTTGAGCGCGATTGGCGGATCGTAGGGCAGGAGCTTGCCTCCTGCCCAGTCACCTCTCCAGCGCTTTGAAAATGCTCCCCACGTCCCGAAACACCAGCGTCGCCCCCGCCTCGACCAACGCCTCGCGCGAAAACCCACCTGTGCGCACCGCGATGCACGCGATACCGGCGGCGCGCGCGGCCTGCGCATCGTACAGGCTGTCGCCGACCACCGCCACCTCTCTCGCCTTCAGGCCCAACCTCTTCAGCGCCAGCAGGTAACTATCGGGATACGGCTTGCCGCGCTTCACCTCGGCATCGTAAACGGTCGCATCCGCGATCCGCCCGGCCCTCAGCTTGCGCATGTGTATTGCAAGTTCTGCCTTCGTCGCGCCCGTTGCGAACGCTATCTTCTTGCCCCGCCTGCTCAGCAATCGCAGCAATTGAATAGCACTCGGAAACGGTTCCAGCGAAGGCAGCATTTGCAGAAAAGTTGCATCCTTGGCCTTGACCAGTGCCCGCCGTTCTTTCTCGGTGCCCCCGGGCAGAAACGCCTCCGCCCAGAAGTCAGACCGCTTCCCAAAAAGCGCCTCCAGCCGCCTGCGCGACACCCTGATCCCCAACTCCCTGGTAACCCTGCTCCACGCCTCCAGATGCGCCGCCCGCGTATCAACCAGCGTCCCGTCAACATCGAAGACCACCCCCTGGCGCCCCTCAATGAGCCCCCGTATTCGCGCGCTTCCCCGTCTCGCCATCATCCAATCTTTTCTGTCCGAGGGGAGTAGCCTCCTCGCGGGTATCCTGTCCGCCTTGACGCCGAACGCAGGCCGATGTATCATAACACCGGGAAGACACACATCGGCTGCGGGGCGTCGCGGCGGGGCACATCAGCGCCCAGACACGACCGGGCTGTATCACTTTGCGCGGAGGGGAGGCAATGAAGACGCTGCGTTCAGCATGGTGCTGCACACTCGCGCTCTCTCTGGCTGTCACACTGGCAGACAATGCTACTTGTCAGACCAGAAGACCCCAGGCGGGCAGGGGTGCGATTCAGGGGCGATTTGAGTGGCCTGACAGCACGCCTATACCGGGCTGGAAAATCAAGTTAGTTGACAAGATCAGCGTTTACGACGTTCCTAACATCCAGGGGTTTTCGGTACAGAAAGTAGCTATCAGCAGAAATGCCCGCGTCTGGCAGACGACCACAGATGCCCAGGGTAGATTTCGCATCCCAACGCTCCGGGCGGGCACCTACTACCTGTTCTTTCGCGCTCGCGGTGTCGCCGACCACCCGGATGACGCGTGGTTGTATCAGTACACCGCGCCCATAGGAGTGTTGTACCTAGAGGGCCACATGGAGAAACCGGACGCCTACAGAGTGCGCGCCGGCGCAACCACGACCATACCTGACATCGAACTCGTCCATCGCCTGGTCCCGAAAGATCCTGTTCCGCTGCCTGCGACCCCGGGAGTCTACAGATTCACCTGGCCTGCTTCGGACCCCAGATTCACCTATCGCATCACGATCGAGCACCGGGACTATTCGGGCGAAGTCAAGCACCCGTCATATAGGGCCAACGAAGTCGGCGAGAACACGTATCAGACGCCCTACGGCAAACCTCTCCACCCAGGTAAGCACCACTTCCAGGTTGAAGTGCTCACCCCCACCGAGAACACTTTCGCTCGCAGCGAATGGGCCGAGTTCACAGTGCCAGGCGAGGTTTTCTCCCTAGAGGCTGCCAGCGCCTCCAGGGACCCCACCATGAGGACGATGAAGTGGACCGCGTCAGACGCCGTCAAATGTATCAGAATCCTAGCGGAAGACGGCAGCGTGAACCTCACCACGACCGACCGGTTGGTGAAACTGCCGCCAACCCGCAAGGGGCGGCAGATCAAACTGATCCCTTTGGACGCGCGGGGCGCAGAACTGATTCCAGGCTGGACAGTCTTCTTCTGGCAAGAGGCCGCCCATCCTCGGTCACGCCAGAAACAGTAGGTCCCGCAGATCCGGCGTCGCGTCAAGGTGTCTCCCTCGACGCGCTCCATCTTGCAGGCAACCCGCACAGTATTCGCGGGTTTCCTGTCAGCCTCACGCCGTTCACGCGGAAACGCCCGCCTCCCCCTCGACGGGGGAGGCGGCCGTGGGGGTGAACGCGGTCTGCCGCAGCCCCCCACAGCCTGCGAAGCCTTGGCGGAGCCTCCCCGGCTGCGTCCCCCTCCCTCCCATGTAGGGGAGCAGCGCCGCTGCTCCCGAACTGTGTGTAGCCGGTAGCACGGCCTTCCAGGCCGTGCAACATGGGCCAGAGGTCCATGCCATATCCGGCGGCCTTTGCCGACAGCACAGGTCCCTCTGGGATGCCGTTGGCGCCCAACAGGATGCCAGAGGCAGGGCGGGAAGGATTCGTTGCTTCGGTAGCGGGCTGCCGAAGCCCTGTCCGAAGGACGGCGTCCCGGCGGCCCACATGCCACTCCTCCCCCTTGACGGGGCCCTTCAGGATCCCGATGGGACCCTTCAGGGTCCCAGAGGGAGAGGATGAAGGTGGGGGTGAAGCGACGGCGTTCGCCGTGGCACCGAGCACCGCCTCTCTGTGTAGGGGCGGTTCCAGCCTTGGTCCCGTGGCGCGGCGGGCTGTTTGCCATTGACATAAGAACTTATGTTTGCTAGACTAGGGGCGGAATGGTGGGCATGCTGAATGAGCTAATACATGTGTTCGCATATTTCCGGGGCGGAAGGATAACACCTGTCTCGTTTACCTGGCAGGGCAGGAAATACGACGTGAACCGGGTCACGGCGCGCTGGGTGGTGCGCGACGGGAACAACCGGCGCTATCACTTCGCCGTGCAGACCGCGCAGGCAGGCAATCTGCACGAAATTTATCTCAAAAACGACACCATGCAGTGGTTCATCGGGGCGATTGACGAGGATGGCTGACCTACCCCCTACCTGTCATTCTGAGTCCGCCAGCCGGCGGACGAAGAATCCCATTCTCAAATGGCGTGGGACCCTTCGCGGAGTTTACCCTGAGCCAACAGAGAGATTCTTCGCTTCGCTCCCTTCGGCCTGAGCCTCAGGGCGAAGGCAGAATGACAGGCGAAGGGCTCAGGGTGACATACTAACAAGCGATGTCGCTGAGGACAGGCATGTTCGCTCATGTGCACATCCCAGCCCTTGAAGCGCAGGTTGAGCGCCTTTGCCGCCCCTGGATTGCCCCTCGAAGAGGGACCCTGAGGGACCCCTCTTCTCGGGGTCCTGAACGGGCGGTGCCGCTTGCGGTGGCGGAGAATGGCCGTATCGTGAGCGTATGGCCCGAATCGCAAGCGCTTCAGGCCGGGATCTCGGCGTGGGAGGCAAGGCTGCGCTGCCCGCAGGCGCATTTCGTTGCCGCGAGCCCCGAAAAATACGCATTCTTCTGGGAGCGCGCCCTCGAGATTGCTTCCGATTACAGCCCGGACCTCTACGAGGAGCCAGGTCATCGCCTTTCGCTCGACCTTGAAGGCACAGAGGAACTCTTCGGCCCGGCTGCGAGCACTGCGCAGCGCATCCTTGAACGTCTCAACCGCGAGCGGCTCCAAGCGCGCGCAGGCATAGGAACAAGCAAGATTCTTGCGCGAATCGCAGCAGCTTCGTGCGCGAACAGCGTCATTGAGATGACGGTGGAAAAGATGCGCGCGCTCCCGGTTGATTTGCTCCCTGGAATTGATGCGCGCATCGTGAACACTTTGCATGAATTGGGGCTCGAAACAGCAGGCGATTTGCGAGCGATCCCGCGGCGATCGTTCGCAGCCGCTTTTGGGCATCAAGGAGAAATCCTGGCCGCTATGATGCAGGGGCAGGATGCTGATAACAAAAGCGAGCCCATCGTCGCCAAAAGCATCGTTTTGAGCCCTGTTGTTGACGATCCGCGAGAATTGCGCGCGGTTCTTGCATCGCTTGCTGAATCGTTGGGACGGGAACTCAGGCGGCGCGCCCTTGCCGCCAGGAAAGCGCGGGTGAAAATCGGCCTGAGAACCAGCCGCGAGTCGCCGAGCCCACTCCGCCGAAGTAGCTTCGGCTACGAAGGCCGGACGCTCCAAAGCTATGGCGACGGAGCGCGCGTTTTCGATGCGCAAAGCATCGCTTCGGCCGAGTTAACCTTCGCCAGATCGCTGGAAAACGCCACAGCCCTCGATGACGATCTGCTGCGCGCCGTAACTCACGCGATTGCGCGTGTAAAACACCCTGTTCGGCTCGTGTCTCTCGCAGCGATGCACCTCTGCGCACGGCAATCGGCGGGTCAACTGCCCCTCCCGCCTGCCCGCACGCACTTATTGGCTAAGGCGCTGGACGCAATCAAGGACCGCCACGGCGAACTCGCCCTCACCCGCGCTTCAATCGCCGCGCGAAGCCCCATCAAGGCGGAAAAATGCGGCGGCCCGCCCGGCGGCAGGCGGACCGCTGCCCTGAAGGGGTAACTGCTAATGGCGTGCGGGGGGACACCTGCCCCGCTCCCATGTGGCGCGTGGCACGACGACACATGGGGGTGAACCCCTGGCCGGGCACGCATGGGCAGGATGCCCATCGGCCTAGGTACGCATCTCTCTGCGAAAGCATCCCCGCGCCGAGTTAGCGATTACTTGCAGGGCGGGTGGTTGTATTGTTGGGGCGGGCGGGATATAATCGGCGGTTGCTGGCAGCGGGAAAGAGATCGGGACTTGGCCCTAGAGTATTTCCGCAGGAATTTCCGCAGATTCTTGATGGGCGAGCGTCTGCCCACAGCACACGCGGCCCACGAGCGCCTTGCCAAGGTTCTGGCCCTGCCTGTTCTCGGCTCGGACGCCATTTCGTCGTCGGCCTATGCCACGGAAGAGATAATGCTGGCGCTGGCTCTGGCCGGGTCAGGGGCTTTGGGCTACTCGGCTGCCATAGCCGCGGTGATCGCCTTACTTTTCGCGATTGTAGCGGTCTCTTACCGCCAGACAGTGATGGCCTATCCTCTGGGTGGCGGGGCTTACACTGTTGCCCGTGAGAACCTGGGGTTGTATCCGGCGCTTCTGGCTGCAGCGGCGCTACTCACCGACTACGTGTTGACTGTCGCTGTGAGCGTGGCCTCCGGGGTCGCCGCGATCGTCTCCGCTGCGCCGGCGCTGGCGCAATACAGGATTCACCTGTGCTTGCTGCTCATCTGGTTCATCGCCTGGGCGAACCTGCGCGGGGTGAGAGAATCGGGCAAACTATTCGCCGGGCCCACTTACCTGTTTGTGGGCAGCCTGGTGCTGATGCTGGGGATCGCGTCGGTGCGACAATTTCTGTTGGGCGAGCCGTCGCCCGAAGCCGCGATGGCTCGCGTGGAGGCCAAGCAGGCGCTGACCGCGTTTCTTGTGCTGCGGGCATTCGCTTCGGGCTGTGCAGCCCTGACAGGAATCGAAGCGATTGCCAATGCAGTCCCCGTCTTCAAGCCGCCGGAATCAAGGAATGCGGCCGCCACGCTGCTGTGGATGGTGGCAATCTGCCTGGCTCTGAACTTGGGCATCGCAGCATTCACGCAGGTGTATCACATCGTCCCCGACCCGCACGGGGCGGAGACAGTGCTCTCGAAGGTGGGGCGCACAGTATTCGGCGGTGGCTTTCTGTATTACCTCTTGCAAGCAGCCACGGCCATGATCCTGGGCCTGGCCGCGAATACAAGTTTTGCCGGTTTTCCGCGCCTGACCTCGATCATGGCCAAGGACGGCTTCGCCCCTCGGCAACTTGCAAACGTGGGCGACCGCCTGGTTTTCAATAACGGCATCGTGCTGCTGGCTACTTTCGCATCGGCGCTGATTGTCGCCTTCCACGGAATGACCCATGCGCTGATCCCGCTCTATGCGGTCGGCGTTTTCATATCGTTCACGCTCTCGCAGGCTGGCATGGTTCGGTACTGGCAAAACCACAGGACAGCAGGCTGGCATTTCAAGGCGGCGGTCAACGCGATTGGCGCCACCGCGACCGGCGTGGTGCTGATCGTGGTTGCGGGCGTGAAGTTCGCGTACGGCGCATGGATCGTGCTGGCTGTCGTCCCGCTGCTGATTGCCTGGTTTTACAAGATCGCCCAACACTACCGCAGCCTGGCCGCTGCGCTCACGCTGGAGGGGTATCAGATGCCTCGCGCCCTACACCACCAGGTACTGGTGCTTGTGCCCGGGCTTCATCGCGGGGTTGTCCAGGCGCTGCTGTATGCCAGGTCGCTTTCACCGGAGTGCGAGGCAGTGTTCGTGGAAACCGACCCTGCGGAAACTCCCGCCATTCAGGAGAAATGGGAGCGCCTTCCCTTCCGCATTCCGCTCACAATCCTGAAGTCGCCCTGGCGTTCTCTCATTGATCCGATAATCCAGTACATCAGGACTATCCGCGTAGAGAAGAAGGTTGACCTGGTAACGGTGGTGATCCCCGAGTTCTCCACCACCCGCTGGTGGCATCCGCTGCTGCACAACCAGGCCGGCTTGCTGCTCAAGTTCGCCCTGATGAACGAGCCGGGCGTGGTTGTGACTAATGTGCGCTTCCGCACGGGTGAATGACCCGCAGCACGTGGGGACTTAAGTAACGATGGCTTTCGGCGCGCATCCCTTGAGAACTATCTTCATCGGTGAGCGGTTGCCCACGGCGCACGCGATTCACCAGCGGCTGCAGAAGATGCTGGCCTTGCCGGTGTTCGGGTCCGACGCTATTTCCTCCTCGGCGTATGCGACGGAGGAGATAATGCGGGCCCTGATGCTGGCGGGAACGGCGGCGCTGCTTTACTCGACGGCCGTAGCGGGGGCGATCGCCTTGCTGTTCGCGATAGTGGCCTTGTCGTACCGGCAGACGGTGCTCGCCTACCCTTCCGGGGGCGGGGCGTACATCGTTGCGCGCGAGAACCTGGGGCTCTATCCGGGGCTTATCGCAGCGTCGGCTCTGCTCACCGATTACGTGCTGACGGTAGCTGTGAGCGTCGCTTCCGGGATTGCGGCCATCATTTCCGCGGTGCCGATTCTGGAGTCTGAGCGCGTTCTGCTTTGTCTGATCGTGATATGGTTCATCGCGCTCGCCAATCTGCGCGGGGTGAGGGAGTCGGGCAGGCTCTTCGCGGGGCCCACCTACCTTTTCGTCGCAACCGTGGTGTTGATGCTGGTGATTGGGGCCGTGCGGCGGATGGTGTCGCCGGGGGTGGCGGCAGCCGGGCCGGCGCATGAGATGGCCGCCGCGCAGCCGTTGACTGTTGTCCTGATGTTGAGGGCGTTCGCCTCGGGCTGCGCGGCCCTGACGGGCATCGAGGCGATCAGCAACGCCGTGCCCGCTTTCCGGCCGCCGGAGTCGAGGAACGCAGCAGCCACGCTGGTGTGGATGACGGCGATCTGTATCGGACTTTTCCTCGGCATCACGGCATTGGCGCAGTGGTATCGCATCACCCCGGATGTGAGCGGGTACGAAACCGTGCTTTCGAAGTTAGGCCGCGCGGCGTTTGGCGCAGGGCTTCCATATTATGTGCTGCAGGTGGCCACCATGCTGGTGCTGTCGCTGGCGGCCAACACGAGTTTCGCGGACTTTCCGCGCCTGTCCTCGATCCTCGCGCGCGACCGCCTGGCCCCGCGGCAACTGGCGAATCTTGGGGACCGGCTGGTGTTCAGCAACGGGATCGTGCTGCTGGCGGTTTTCTCGTCCGCGCTGATTGTGCGGTTCCGCGGAATGACGCACACCCTGATTCCGCTGTATGCGGTGGGCGTGTTTATCTCGTTCACTCTATCGCAGGCAGGGATGGTGGTGCACGCGAGCAGGGCAAGGGAGCGGGGCTGGCGGTGGCATGCGGCTATCAACGCGGTGGGCGCTGCTACGACCGCCATCGTGCTGGTGGTGGTTGCCAGCGTCAAGTTCGCGCACGGAGCCTGGATCGTGCTGCTGGTGATCCCGCTGCTGGTGCTAGGGTTCCGCAAGATCTGGCGTCATTACCGCGCCCTGGCGGCCGCGCTCACGCTGGAGGGGTATCAGATGCCTCGCGCCCTGCACCACCAGGTACTGGTGCTTGTGCCGGGCCTGCATCGCGGCATTGTGCACGCGCTGCTGTATGCCAGGTCGCTTTCGCCGGAGTGCGAGGCAGTGTTCGTGGAGACTAACCCCGACGAGACGCCGAAACTGCGGGAGAAGTGGCAGCGCCTTTCGCTGGACATTCCGCTCACGGTTCTGAAGTCCCCGCGGGGATCGCTCATCGAGCCGATAACCGAGCACATCCACAGGATACGGAGCGAAAAGAATGTTGACATTGTGACCGTGGTGCTGCCCGAGTTTGCCACCACGCGCTGGTGGCATCCACTGCTGCACAACCAGTCCGGCCTGATGTTGAAGTTCGCCCTGATGAACGAGCCCGGCGTCGTTGTGACCAATGTCCGATTCCGGGCTGGCTGATGGCCGATGCAGAAAGGAATAGACAGCGGGGGCCTGGAACACTGCGGCTGAAAGACTATGCCCTATCGCAACCTGATGGCCGTTTACGACGGGACGCCGCAGGCAGACGAGCTATTGGACATGATGTGCTCCATCGCGCGGCCTGAACGCGCACAGTTCACGATCCTCTACGTCAGGCTGGTGCCGCTGGCGGAGCCGCTGCCAGTTTACCAGGCGGGCGTTGACCCGCAGATGGACGCATTTGTCGCGCAGGCAGAAAAGTTGGCCGAGAAGCGCGGCGTCAAGGCGGCGTCCGCGGTGCGCTACGGGAGGACACTCGGCGGAGCCGTTCTGGCAGAGGCCAGGGTGTGCGGCGTGGACTTGCTCGCGATGCTGGCGCCGGACGCGGAGGCACTGCAGACCCAAGGGGGCCTGGGCACGGACATCGAGAACGTGCTGCGCAAGGCGACCTGCGCGGTGATCATCTGCCGGCCCAAGGAGTGAGCCGTGGCGTGTGGCCGCCGCGCAGTCGCGGGTGGTTGTGCCGCGAGGATTCACCCCCACCTTCATCCTCTCCCTCTGGGACCCTGAAGGGTCCCATCGGGATCCTGAAGGGCCCCATCCAGGGGGAGGAGAGCCTTTCTGGCCTGGCCCACCATCATCTCTAGCCCAGGCCGGTTCGCGGCGCACAGGATACAATCCTGTGCCACCGAATCATGGTCCTGGTGGCACAGGTTTTCAACCTGGGCTACGCTGTAGGTGCAGGGCAAGCGCTGAGTCGCTTCCGTAGTTGAGTGGCGAAGCGGCCCCGCTATGCCATCCTTCGTCTTGACACTGTCGGGACGAAGAATCCCTTGTGGCACAGCCGCCCTCGGCTGTGAGCGGTGCGTTCGAGCAGCGCACAGGATGCAATCCTGTGCTACCGGATAAGGACGAGCAGAACGGAGGCCGCAATGTATCTTGTCTATCTGGCGGTATTCTGGCTGATGCAGGCTGTAGCGCAGATTCTGTTCAAGTTCGGGAGCGATCACCCCGCGCGGTGGCTGCCGTGCTTTTTCGGCGGCCATCTCTTTGGCGTTCCGAGCATCATCTTCCTGATGGCGCTGTACAAGAGCATGAATCCCAACCTGGCACTGGGCCTCGGCGCCGGCGGCGCATTTCTCAGCGCCCAGCTTGCGATCGCGGCCGTGTTCCGATCCAATCCGACAATGCTGCAATACGCCGGGATGCTGGCGATCACAGGGGGAATGGTGGCGTTCACGCTGGGAAACAGGGGCTAACAGAGACCGCGGGCGCAGCGAGGCTGCGGCTCGTCGCACATCACCCCCACCGTAGCCTCCCCCATCAAGGGGGAGGCAAGGATGGGCGGCGCAGCGAAGAGGTGAATGGTGCGGGAGGCATTTGGTTCGCCTGCCGGGGCCCGGCGCGGGACAGCTCGTGCTACGCACCGAAGCGCTGCTTCGCAGAGTCGCAAGCCCGCGCCCTACAGGCTGCGATGCACAGGATGTAATCCTGTGCCACTTTAGTCGAAGGCCGCGAACCGAGGACGGCGAAACCAAGATGCACGTCGAAAGGAGGGAACGTGAAGGTACTGCTGGTCGTGATTGACACGCTGCGCGCCGACCATCTGGGATGCTACGGCTGCCACCGGAAGACCAGCCCGCGCCTGGACAAGGTGGCGGAGCAGGGAGTTCTCTTCGAGCGCGCGTATGCCAGCGACGTTCCCACGCAGCCGTCTTACACGGCCATGTTCACCGGCCAGCGGGGCATCAGGACCGGGGTGGTGTCGCACAGCGACACCGAAAACCTGCCCGACTCCACTCCATATCTCTCGGATATCCTGGCCGCCAATGGCTATGCCACCGGCGCGGTGAGCACGCTGTTCATGATGAAGAAATACTTCGCGCGCGGTTTCAACGCGTACATGAATCCGGTAGCGGGGAATCGCGCCCGGCTGCAGCAGATAGACGCCGATGAAGTGAACGCGGCAGCGATTCCCTGGCTGAAGGCCAATCGTCACTGCGATTTCTTCCTTTTCCTTCACTACTGGGACCCGCACAGCCTGTACAAACCTCCCGCGAAGTATCGCAGGCTTTTCTATAAGAAAGGCAACCCGTGCGATCCGAAAAACCGCAGCCTCGCGGCCCTGGACCAACAGATAGTGGGGCCGTTCGTGAGGGGGCATCTGGACCGGATCCGGGGAAACCTGACCGACGCGGAGTACGTGATCGCCCAGTATGACGGTGAAATCCGGTACGCTGATGACGCCATTGGCCAAATCCTGGACCTGCTTGCCGACCTGGGCATGGAGGAGGAAACACTGCTCATCATCACCTCCGATCACGGCGAGAGCATGACCGAGCACGACATATTCTTCGACCACTGCGACGTTTACGAGGTGACGATCCGCGTGCCTCTGATTATCCGCTGGCCCCAACGGTTTCGCGGCGGGAGGCGCGTCAGGGCGCTGGTGCAAGGGATTGATATCCCCGCGACGATCCTGGACGCGGCGCGCATTGCATTGCCTGAAGCTTTCCAGGGGCGAAGCCTGCTGCCGCTCGCGCGCGGCGAGGCCGATCAAGGCTATCGCGAGATATTCAGCAACCAGGGCCTCTGGCAAGCGAAGCGCACCATGAGCAACGGCCGCTGGAAATTCATCAAAGCCCTCGACAACGGCTACTGGCCTGCGCCCCCCAGGGAACTCTACAACCTGCAGAACGACCCAGCGGAAACTGACAATCTTGTCGAGAAGCAAGCGGAGATCGCTGACGATATGGAACTGCGGTTGACCCGATGGGAGGAAAGCCAGCTGGGCAATCGCATAGACCCGCTCAGGAAAATTGCGAGCATGGGGCTGCCCTCGCGGCCCTGGGTTGAGGCCGCAGCTGTTCGCAAGGGGATGAAGATCTCGTGGGAGGAGTTTCGGGCAGTAATAGACATCGGAACGAGGGGTGAGGCCACAGAATGAGCAAGAAACGGATGATACTCGACACAGACATCGGCGACGACATTGATGACGCCTATGCGCTCTCGTTGCTGCTGTCTTCGCCCGGAGTGCAATTGGAGGGGGTATGCACTGTGCACGGGGCGGTTGAGCAAAGAGCCCGCCTAGCGCGCAAGCTTCTGCGCGCGGCAGGCAGGGAAGACATCCCCGTGATTATCGGCCTGACCGGCGGCGGCGACCCGGCAGCGATGCCTAATCAAGCATCCTGGGCGGTAGAGATGGATGTCGCGAGGTGCGCCAGGGACCCGGTTGCATTCATGGCAGAACGGGTCGCAGCCTCGCCCGGCGAAATTCACCTGCTGGCAATAGGGCCGCTGACCAACCTGGGCGCGCTTTTCCGCGCGCACCCCGAGATTGCGAAGAAGATAGCAAGTCTCGTGGTGATGGGAGGGTCGGTGCATAAGGGGTACAGCAGGACAGACGCTCCCGAGCCGGAGTACAACATCCGCTGTGACCCGGCAGCCGCGCGCGTCGTGATGAACTCGGGGGCTGATATCACTCTCGTGCCGCTGGATGTCACGATGACCACGCGGCTCTCGGATGAGCAGCTGGTGAGAATTGCCGATTCGCAAGCGCCGCTCGCGCAGGCAATGACCGCGCTGCTGCCGCTCTGGCGAAGGGGCGGGAGTCACAACCCGGTTCTGCACGACCCGCTTGCGGCCGCGCTGCTGCTCGACCCGGGGCTGGGGCGCATGCAATCCATGCGCATCGAAGTCGCTGATGACGGCATGACAAGGCCGGTCGAGGGTGCCGGGCCTAACGCGCGCGTCTGCCTGGAAGTGGATGCCGCCCGCTTTTTCCAATTCTTCCTGTCGCGCCTCACCGGGGCATCTGGTTTGTAACACCGGCGAGGCACCTGCCGCCACCAGAAGGCCCCGACGTGCTGCAAGAATGAAAAGATCGCGGTGTGTGCGCAGCCGGCGGCGCCACCCCAGCGGGCATGTCATAGTTTATACTCTCGCTCGGAACCATAGAGATTCTCCTCCCCTTCGATGGGGGAGGAGGCAAGGTGGGGGTGAATGCCGACAGAGCTGACCGAGGCCGTGCCACGGCCCCCCGCCCTCACCCTCCCCCACGAAGGAGGGAGGGGAGTCGCTCGAGGCGCCGCGGTGAAGACGAATTGAGAGACACCCTTCCTACTTGTATCTCGCAGCTCGGGCGCGCAGGGCTTCAACTGCCTCGTCGGGCACCTTCACAGCGCCCAGCCCCTCAAGGCCCCTGTGCGCCTCATTCGACTCCGGCGGGTATGGCCCGTGGATGTCCGAGCCTCCTGATGGCAGCAGGCCCAGACGCCGAGCCCAGTGCATCAGGAATTCGGCCTGCTCCGGCGCGTAGCCCTTTCGCCAGCACTCCCAGCCGTCAATGCCCGCGTCCAGGAACTCGCGGAAGTCCTCGGGCCTCGTGAACTCTCTTGAGACGAACTTGTCCAGCGGATGCGCCAGAACAGCCACCCCGCCGCCGCTGTGAACCAGGTCGCAGACCTCAGCCGGCGAAAGCGGCATGGGGATGTAGCGCGCATCGGGCGGGCCATAGGTGAAGCCTCCCTTTTGCACAAACGGGCCGTCGTAGCCGGCGCGCCGCAGAGCCTTGAGAACATCACCACCCGTCGGCTCGTCGCCCCAGAAATACATGTCATCCCAGTTTACTTTCACCCCCGCCGCCCGGCTCGTCTCCTCGAGCACGGCTCTCGCCCACCCGCGCCAGGCATTTTGCATCGCGATAAACCCCTTCTGAAACTCCGGTCGTTCCAGGTCCAGGAACAGGCCGACGATGTGGCAATCGAGGTCGCGGAAGTTGGCATCAATCTCGGCCCCAGCGATCACCTCAATCCCCCATCGCTTCCCAGCGAACTGCGCACCAGGCGCCGCCGAGATAGCGTTGTGGTCTGTGATGGCGATCGTTGTCAGGCCGACAGAGGCCGCCAGCTCGACCATGCGCGCGCCGGACGCATGGGCATCGGACGATGTTGTATGAACGTGCAGATCGGCAGGCAACAGGGCATCCTCCCTTTTCAGTGCGCGGTGCCCCTTCATTCTGCGACGGCGGCTCGAGCCCTGCACTCGGGGGCGCATGCGACAGTCGGCATACGTTCGCGACAGGGAGCCAGCACCCTCGCAGAGAAGGACGCAGCAGCACACTACTACCAGGAGGGAATCATCGTGGCGCAGGAAGTGCGAGTCGGTCTTCTCGGCATCGAGAACTCCCACAGCGTGGCCTACACGCGCCTCTGGCAGGGTGACGCGCCGCCCGAGGAACGCGTGGCAGGGGCGCGCGTGGTCGCCTGTCTCAACCAGAACCGGACCGATCAGGACGCCGCAGACGAGAAGAAGTTCCTGGCGCAGCTGAAGGAGATGGGCGTCGAGAACGTGGTCACCAGGCCGGAGGACATGCTGGGCGAGGTGGATGCGGCGGCCATCGTTTCGCGCGACGGCAACGAGCATCTGCCGCTCGCGGAGCCATTCCTCAAGGCCGGCCTGCCGACCTTCGTTGACAAGCCGCTGGCGAACAATCTCGATGTCGCCCGCAAGATTGTCGCACTGGCGAAGGAGCACAATGCTCCCCTGTTCTCGGCATCGGCCGTGCGCTACTATGCCGAAATCATCGAATACCAGGAGAACCGCGACGAGTTCGGTCCCGTGAGATCGGGGAGCGTCTGGTCGCACGCGAGCCGCGATCTGGCGTTCTACGGCATCCACGCTATCGAGATCATGAGCGCACTTTGGGGCCCGGGCGCCAGGTGGGTGAGCGCATTCCACAGCGAGGACAAGCACGTCGCATGGGTCGGTTACGAGCACGGCGGGGCTTACGCGGTGCATCTCATCAGGTATTGTTATCCAGGGTTTGGCTTCACCTACTTCGGCGAGAAGAAGAGCGGCACGGGTGCCGCCGCCACGGGTGGATATGTGCCCATCTGTCGGCTGATGACCCAGATGTTCCAGGACCGTAAGAGCCCGCTCGACCCGGCCATCAGCCTTGAGTCCATCGCCATTGTGGAGGCCTTTCGAAAGTCACAGAACGGCTCCGTTGTCGAGCTGGCTTCCCTATGATCACTTGTAGGGGAGCCCCGACGCCGTCGGGACTCAGGGTGACAGAATGCGGAGGTCGTGATAGACACTCCAAGGAAGGACAACAACGGGTGAGGGCGGAATCCCCTTGTGGCCAAGTAATGGCTGCAGCGGGCAAGGAGGGAAGAAATGGGCGGCGCGCAGCCGCGAACTGTCCTGATAGTAGAGGATGACATGCTCTTTCAGAGCGCATATCTGGCCCATCTGCACGAACAGGGCTACCAGGTGCGGCTGGCCAGTGACGGGGAGGAAGCGCTGCGGGAGATAGAGAGCTCGCCACCCGATCTGGTGCTGCTGGACCTCGTGCTGCCGCGGCTGAGCGGGTATGAGGTCCTCTCGCGGGTGCGAGCAAATCCCGCGCTTGCGAAGCTACCAGTGATTGTGCTCACCAACAAGGGTGAGCCGGAGGATATCAAGCGGGGCATGGAGCTGGGCGCGGACGATTATCTGATCAAGATCGTTGCCCACCCGAGAGAGGTTCTGTGGAAGATCCGCCAGGCTCTGGCGGAGAGGGCGGGCGAGCCTACGCCAATGCGAGTGGCCGTCCGCGAAAGGGAGCTCGACGCTGCCAAGCTGGCCGAGGCTGCCGGAAGGCCGCCCGACCTGCGCTGCGCCAAGTGCGGCGGGCGGCTGCTGTTGGAGCTTCTGCCGCGATCGGACCGGCCCGGGTGGTTCGAGGCCCGGCTCACCTGCCCCAGGTGTGGCAAGTGAATGACCAGCAGGAATCGGTAAACTTCAGCCCAGCGTGCCTCAGAATGTCTATTCCGAACTGACACGCATCTGCTTGTGAGCAAGGTCGAGATGCCACGCGTACGGGTTCGCTTCCAGCTCATCATTGTGTTAATCATCGTGGCCTTAGAGGGATTTGCGAGCCTGATTGATAGCCACTTCGGCCCAACCCTGCCCACAGACTATCTGTACGTTTTGCCTGTCCTGGTTGGAGGTCTCTATCTGGGATATGCGGGAGGGATCGGGGCGCCGGCGCTCTCCATTGTGGCTTTCCACGTTGAGCAAAAAGCGCTCCCTCACCGGGCTTACGCAGAGGGCGATTTTCTCCTGTTGGTGATGTTGGTCCTGGTCGGCACAGTCACGGCGCGCATCCAGGCCGACCGCCTGCGCGCCCGCCAGTATGGCCGTCAACTGGAGCGACTCAATCGCACGCGCGAAGAACTCACCGCCCTCATCGTCCACGACCTGCGTACGCCGTTGGCCGGGGTGCTCAACGTGCTGCGGCTGATCGAGGAGGAGAACGAATCGCACCTCCCTGACAGCGATCGGGAACTCCTCGGGCTTGCTCTCGCCACCGGAGAGGACATGACGGGTATGATTAGCGATCTTCTCAGCCTTCACGCCATGGAAAGCGGAGCCCTGAGGATGTACGAAGCGGAGACGAAACTCGCGACGACAATTGGGGCTGCGGTCAGGCAGGTGGAGCCGATAGCCCGCCAGCGCAGGGTGCAAATCCACACCGATCTGCCAGAAGGGCTGCCCGCGATTCACTGCGATGAAGCGATGATCAGGCGCGTGCTGGTGAACCTTCTGGGGAATGCCCTGCGCTTCAGCCCCAGAGACTCCACCATCAATATCGAGGTCAAACGCATGGGGGCCGAGATGGTTGTCAGTGTGGGTGATGAGGGGCCGGGGATCCCGGATCACCTCAAGGAAAGAGTGTTCGACAAGTTCGCCAGCGTTGACGCTGAGGCCGGCAAACACATCGCCACCGGCCTAGGGCTTGCCTTCGCGAGAATGGCAGTGCAAGCCCACGGCGGCCGCATCTGGGTGGACAGCCCGTGGACCTCTCCCAAAGGCGACCAGCCCGCCCGGGGCAGCCGCTTTTCTTTCACGCTCCCTCTTGGCCCCCGGTCTCACACTGGCCCGACTGCGCTGCAGCCTTGAGCGGCGCCACCCGCAAGACGACTTGTCCTGTGATAACCCTCAAACAGCCACGGTTCGCACCTACCGGGCCGCGGTAGGGGCGAGCCTCCTGCGCGGGGATGGTTTCGACGGCGGAAGAACCCTTCGCAGCACCTGGCCGGTGTAGGATTTCGGGTTCCCGGCGACCTGCTCGGGCGTGCCTTCGGCGACGATGTAGCCGCCCTCTTCTCCTCCCTCGGGGCCAAGGTCAATAATCCGGTCTGCGCACTTGATCACGTCGGGGTTGTGCTCGATCACCAGCACCGCATTACCTGCATCAACGAGCCGCCCGAGAACGTCGAGCAGCTTGCGGATGTCGTCGAAGTGCAGCCCGGTGGTCGGCTCATCGAGCAGGTAAAGCGTTCTCCCGGTTGCGCGGCGGGAAAGTTCGGTTGCCAGTTTCACGCGTTGGGCCTCGCCCCCCGACAGGGTGGTTGCGGGCTGGCCCAGGCGAATGTAGTCGAGCCCGACATCGTGAATCGTCTGAAGCTTCCTGGCAATCGCGGGGATGTTACGGAAGAACTCCAGCGCCTCGGCAACGGTCATCTTGAGGACGTCGGCGATGTTCTTGCCCTTGTAGCGAACCTCGAGGGTCTCGCGATTGTAGCGCGCACCCTTGCAGACCTCGCAGGGGACATAGACATCGGGGAGGAACACCATTTCGATGGTGACGATGCCGTCGCCGGCGCAGGCCTCGCACCGGCCGCCCTTGACGTTGAAACTGAACCGCCCCGGACGATAGCCGCGCATTCTCGCCTCGGGAGTCTGGGCGAAAAGCATGCGGATCGGATCGAAAACGCCCGTGTAGGTGGCCGGGTTCGAACGCGGGGTGCGCCCGATGGGCGACTGGTCAATGTTGATGACCTTGTCGAGGTTGTCCACCCCGTCAATGGCGTCGTGTTCGCCCCATAACATCCTCGCGCCGTGCAGCCTGTGCGACAGGCGCCGGTACACGATTTCCTCCATCAGAGTGCTCTTGCCGGAGCCGGAGACGCCGGTCAGGCAGACGAACACGCCGAGGGGTATGCGCACGTCAATGTTCTTGAGGTTGTGCTGGCGCGCGCCCCTGACCAGCAGGCTGCCCCTTGGGGCGCGCCGCCTATTGGGGATTTCTATCTTCTCCTGCCCGCTCAAGTATTTGCCGGTGATTGATTCAGGGCAGGCGATCAGATCTTCTATGGCGCCGGTCGCAACGATGCGGCCGCCGCGCTCGCCGGCCCCGGGGCCAATATCAATCAGGTGGTCGGCTGCGCGCATCGTTGCCTCATCGTGCTCGACCACGAGGATGGTGTTCCCCAGGTCGCGCAAGGCGTGGAGCGTGGAAAGCAGCCTTGCATTGTCGCGCTGGTGCAGCCCGACGCTCGGTTCATCGAGTATGTAGAGGACCCCCATCAAGCCGCTGCCGATCTGGGTGGCCAGGCGGATGCGCTGCCCTTCTCCGCCTGCAAGGGTGGCGGCGGCGCGGTCGAGCGTGAGATAGTTGAGGCCCACGTTGCGCATGAAATCCAGGCGCGTTCTGATTTCCTTGAGCACCTGGTGCGCGATGATGCGCTCGCGTTCCGTAAGTTCCAGGCTTGCGAACCAGGCCGCAGCCTGATCAACGCTCATCGCCGCCACCTGGCCGATGTTCAGGCCGGCGATGGTGACGGCAAGGCTTTCGGGCTTGAGGCGCGCGCCCTTGCAGGCGGGGCAGGGCTTAACCCTCATGTACTGTGCGAGTTGCTCCCGGCGCTCGTCGGAATCGCCCTGCTCGTATTCCTGTTGCAGGTAGTGCATGATGCCGCGGAAGTAGGTGTCGTAAACCCTCAGGCGGCCGCCCGCGCCGCGAAAGCGAACGCGCACCATTTCATCGTTGCCGTTGAGGAGAAGCCGCAACTTTTCCTTTGGCAATTGCCTGATGGGGGTATTGACATCAATGTCGTAAGCGCCAGCGACCGCGTACAGCATCGCGGTGTAGTAGCGCGACATGTCCCTGCGCCAGGGCAGGATTGCGCCCTCGGAGATGCTCAGGTTGCGGTCGGGCATCACGAGGTCAGGATCAAACTCGGCCCTGCTGCCCAGGCCCTTGCACTCCTCGCACGCGCCATATGGGCTGTTGAACGAGAACGCGCGCGGCTCGAGGGGCTCAAAAGAGCGGCCGCAGGGGATGCAAGCGAACTTCTGGCTGAAGGTGATCTGCTCACCGTCAACGACTTGAACGGAGGCCGTGCCCTGGCCCACCTTGAGCGCGGTTTCGATCGAATCGGCGAGGCGCTTTCTTATTCCTTCCTTAACGATCAGGCGATCAACGATGACCTCGATCGTGTGCTGCTTGTAGCGTTCCAATTCGATGCGCTCGGAGAGGTCGCGCACGATGCCGTCCACGCGCGCGCGCACGAAGCCTTGTTTCCTGATGTCGTCGAAGATCTGCCGGTATTCGCCCTTGCGCCCGCGCACCGCAGGCCCCAGGATCATCACGCGCGTGCCCTCAGGCAGGCCGAGCACCTGGTCAACGATCTGGTCGGGCGTCTGGGCGGCGATCTCGCGGCCACAGTTGGGGCAGTGAGGCCTGCCGATGCGCGCGAAGAGAAGGCGCATGTGGTCGTAGATTTCGGTTACCGTTGCGACGGTTGAGCGCGGGTTCTTGGTGGCCGATTTCTGGTCAATCGAGACTGCGGGCGAGAGGCCCTCGATGCTGTCCACGTCGGGCTTGTCCATCTGCGCCAGGAACTGGCGCGCGTAGGCTGAAAGCGACTCGACATAGCGCCGCTGCCCCTCCGCGTAGATGGTGTCGAAGGCGAGCGAGGACTTGCCGGAACCCGATATCCCGGTTAACACGACGAACTTGTCGCGCGGGATCTCAAGGTTGATGTTCTTGAGATTGTGCTGCCTCGCGCCCCTGATTACTATCTTATCTAAAGCCATTGCCTATGCCGTCACTTGCCAGCCCTTCGCACCAACTCCCTGCTGTCATGCTGAGCGCAGCGAAGCATCTCTTCGTTTGGTGAACAGACAGATTCCTCGCTTCGCTCGGAATGACAGGATGATGAGCGTAGGGGCGAAGCGTCGCTTCGCCCGTGGGAGCAGCCGCGCTGCTCCCCTACGTCGGAAGACCGAAGCGGGCGGCCACAGAGTCGCCGACGCGCCAAAGCCGCTAGGGACTCCGCCGAAGCGGCTACGTCCCTCTCGCGAAGGGGGATGGCGACGGCGCGAGCCGCCCCTACAATATCACCGATCGCGGCCGAGTCGTTTGCGGCAGGCCTCATTTCTCACTTGCCCTTGCGGAGGCGGTGGCGCTTGCCTTTGACCCATACACTCTGAGGTTCAGGCGGCTTGCCGCGCAGGAGCGCGATCTCGTCGCGCAGGCGAGCTGCGTCCTCAAAGCGAAGTTCCGCAGCCGCCGCTCGCATCTCGTGCTCCAGTTCGGCGATGATCCTGGGCTTTTCTTTCTCAATGTCGCCCGTGTCGAAGTAGTACGGAGCCGGTTCTTCGGCAACCTGTTCGGCCGAAAGGAGCGCGCGCACCTCCTTTTGCACCGTTCTCGGAGTTATCCCGTGCGCCTCGTTGAAGGCAATCTGCTTCGCGCGCCGCCGTTCGGTCTCATCCAGCGCGCGGCGCATGGAATCAGTGACGTTGTCTGCGAACATGATCACTTCCCCGCGCACGTGCCTGGCCGCGCGGCCCATTGTCTGTATCAGGCTGGTCTCCGAGCGCAGAAAGCCTTCCTTGTCCGCGTCGAGGATCGCGACCAGGGAAACCTCGGGCAGGTCCAGCCCTTCTCTCAGGAGGTTGATCCCGACGACAACATCGTAGGTGCCGAGGCGCAGGTCCCGCAGGATCTCGCTCCTCACCAGAGTCTCGATTTCGGAGTGCAAGTAATGCACCTTGATGTTGACGTCGGCCAGGTATTCAGTGAGGTCCTCGGCCATCTTCTTCGTGAGCGTCGTCACCAGCACCCGCTCGCTCTGCGCAACGCGCTTCTGTATCTCCGCGATCAGGTCGTCAATCTGCCCCTTCGTCGGCCGCACCTCGACCTTGGGGTCAACCAGGCCGGTGGGGCGCACCACCTGCTCGACGATCTGCTTGGCCCGCTGCCTTTCGTACTCGGCTGGCGTGGCGGAGGTGCAGATCACATGGCTGAGAAGGGCATCGAACTCCTCCCAATAGAGCGGCCGATTATCGAAGCAAGATGGCAGGCGGAATCCGTATTCCACGAGAGGCACTTTCCTGGAGCGGTCCGCATGGAACATGCCCTTGAGCTGCGGGATGCTCTGATGCGACTCATCCAGGATGCACAAAAACTCGCTCGGGAAATAGTGGAGCAGGACGCTGGGGTGGCTGCCCGGCGGCCTGCCGTCGAGGTGGCGCGAATAGTTCTCGATGCCGGCGCAGTAGCCCACCTCGCGGATCATCTCCATATCGTAGCGCGTTCTCTGTTCCAGGCGCTCCGCCTCGAGGGGTTTCCCTTGGGACTTGAACCACGCCAGGCGCTCCTCCAGTTCCGCCTCGATGCTTTCCAGCGCACGCTCGAGCTTATCCCAGGGTGCCACGTAGTGGCTCGCTGCGAAGACAACCGTGCGGTCTTTCTCCTGTATCACCTCTCCCGTGATCGGGCTGAGGATCGTGATCCTTTCGATCTCGTCGCCGAACATTTCCACGCGCGTAATCAGTTCTTCATCAACCGAGTGAATCTCGAGCACGTCGCCGCGCACGCGGAACTTGCCGCGGGTCAGGTTCACGTCGTTGCGCTGGAACTGCATGTCCACCAGGCGGCGCAGCACCTCATCGCGGTTGTAGGATTTGCCGCGCTCGATCGCGAGGGTGATAGCCTCGTAGTCCTCGGGCGAGCCAAGCCCGTAGATGCAGGAGACGCTCGCCACGATGACCACGTCGCGCCGTTCCAGCAGCGACTGGGTGGCCGAGTGCCGCAGCCGGTCGAGTTCGTCATTGATCGAGGAGTCCTTCTCGATGTAGGTGTCGGTCTGGGGGATATAGGCCTCGGGCTGGTAGTAGTCGTAATAACTGACGAAGTATTCGACTGCGTTCTCGGGGAAGAACTCCTTGAACTCGGCGCACAATTGGGCCGCCAGGGTCTTGTTGTGGGCGATCACCAGCGTGGGCTTCTGAACCCGCGCGATCACGTTGGCCATCGTGAAGGTCTTGCCCGACCCGGTGACGCCCAGCAAGACCTGCCAGCCGTGGCCGGCTTCGACCCCCTTCACGAGCGCCTCGATGGCCTGGGGCTGATCTCCAGCCGGCGGCCAGGGGGCGTGCAATCTGAATTCGCCAGCCATTCGCGTATCCCGAACCCTTTATTATAGCACATATCCGGAATGCGCGCTGACCAGGCCGCTTCACTGACTGGGGGACGCGACGAGGTGCTGCCCTACCAATCCGGATGGCTGGTCCGGCAGGCACACAGGATTCGCTGCTTCGCCACTTCAGGGCCGAAGCCCAGGCTGGCCCCCTGCTTCGGCAGTAAACTACCGAAGCAAGGAAAGAAAAACCTCGGCATTCTGTCACCCTGAACAGAACGGGATTCTTCGCCCCGACAAGTCGGGACTCAGAATGACAGGTTGCGAAGGGCTCAGAATGACAGCGGGCGGGAACAGCGGTCTTGATAGGCGCTGTTAGCGGGGCTTTCCCCTTGACAGGCCGTGTTCGCCCAGGCGGCGGCCCATGCTCCAGTACTCGCCGCCGATATACGCGATAGGGTGCGCCTTTTCCGGATCGAGGGCGCCGTCGGCGCGCAGCACTTCCTCATCGGCGTGAACGGCGACCACCTCGCCGAGGAAAAGATCGTGCGTGCCCAGGCTGAGAACCTGCCTGACCTTGCACTCGATGTTGACAGGGCACTCCTTCACCAGCGGCGCCTTGACCAGATGGGCCGGCACGGGAGTAAGGCCCGCAGCCTCGAATTTGTCTGAAATGTCGCGCCCGGATACGCTGCCGACGTAATCGAGCACGCGCACCTGTTCGGCGGACGGGATGTTCACGACGAACTCGCCGGTCTGCTTTATCATGGGGTGCGAGTGGCGGCCGGGCCGCAGCGAGATGCCGATCATGGGCGGCTCCGAGCAAACGGTCCCCGTCCAGGCCAGGGTTACGAGGTTTGCGTTGCCCGACTCGTCAACGCAACTAACGATGATCACCGGCACGGGATAGAGAGCAGTTCCGGCGCTCAGTCTCTTCTTTGCCATCGGCTTTCCTTTCGCTGCGGTCTCAACCACCAATTCTTCGCGGGCGGGCCCTCTCCTGCCGCAACGCGCCGATTACGGCACGCTGGCGATCTTGATGAGGTTGGTGTGCCCGGGCACGCCCACCGGCACGCCTGCAGTGATGACGACCAGGTCTCCCCGGCGCACAGCCCCCGACTTGCGCGCCCCGGCCATCGCGTGGGTCAGCATCTCGTCCGTGTCCCTGCTTGCCGGCACGAGCACCGGGCAGACACCCCACAACAGCGAGATGCGCCGCAGAGTTTGCAGCGACGGCGATACGGCGATGATCGGCGTCGCGGGCCTGTGCTTCGAAACCATGCGCGCCGTGAATCCCGAGGAAGTATTGCAAATGATCGCCCGGGCGTGCAGATCGCGGGCAATGACGCAGGCCGCTTCGGCAACGGCGTCGGTGGGGTCCTCCGCGAACGCAGCCAGTTCGGCGCGCCGCAGGGCATCGAAGTCAATCTGCGATTCGGCGCGGCAAGCGACGCGCGCCATGATGCGAGCCGCAGCCAGCGGGTAGCGGCCAACTGCTGTCTCACCGGACAGCATCACCGCGTCGGTCCCGTCCAGCACCGCATTCGCGACATCGCTCACCTCGGCGCGCGTGGGGCGGGGGTTGTCAAGCATGGATTCGAGCATCTGGGTTGCCGTGACGACAGGCTTGCCCACCCGGTTGCAGATGCGTATTATCCGCTTCTGCAGAATCGGCACCTCGTCAAGAGCGACTTCGACCCCCAGGTCGCCCCTCGCAATCATCACGCCGTCACAAGCCTGCACTATCTCCTCAAGGTTTTGAATCGCCTGCCGCTTTTCGATCTTCGCCATCAGCAGGGCTCGCGCGCGCCCGTTCTTCATAATCGCCCGCGCGGGCGCAAGATCCGCCGCCTTGCCCACGAAGGACATCGCAACCCAGTCAACCCCGCGCCGAAGCCCGGAGAGAAGGTCCTCGCGATCCTTTTTCGTGAAAGCAGGAATTGGCAGATCGGTGTCGGGCAGATTGAGCCCCTGCTGCGAGCGCAGCAGCCCTCCCTTCACCACGCGGCACACAATCTCGCGCCCCCGCACGCTGGCGACGCGCAGCTCTATCGCGCCGTCGGCAAGGAGCACCCTTTGGCCGGGGGATAAAAAGCGCGGCAGGCGCTCGAACTGAACCTGCGCGCGATTCTGGTCGCCCTCCACCGGGCGGGTTGTGAGCGTGAACTCGGCGCCATCCTTTATCGTGACTTGATCCCCGGCCAGAGCCCCGAGCCGGAGCCTCGGCCCGCACAGGTCCTGCAGCACGGCAACGGTCCTGCCCAGTTTCTCGCCAGCGGAGCGCACCGCTTTGATCCTGCGCGCATGTTCGGCGCGTGTGCCGTGGGAGAAATTGAGCCGCGCGACATCCATGCCGGCGCGAATCAGGCCGCATAGCACGCGTTCGTCGTCCGTGGCAGGCCCGAGAGTGCACACTACTTTCGTGCGCCGCCGCATTGGACCTATCCCCTCAGGCTCTCGAACTCGGTTCTGAGCTGAGTGACCGTGACCATCGGCATCTTCCTATCCCTCACATACGGGAGGAGCAAGTCCAATGTCTTTGCCTCCGCGTTGAACCGATAGACTGACCACGGATGCATGGCGGGAGAATAGAAGAACAGGTCGTGTTCCCTGGCCCAATCAACGCCCCTGCGATAGACGGCAAACTCCTCCGCCGGAGTGGTCGGCGCGTGCCGCGGAAAGCCCCACGGCAACGGCGGCGGCCAGGCAATCGGTGCTGCATTGTGGCCTTTCAGGACGTTCTCGTGCCAGTCGTGGGCAGGGACCTCGAGCATATCAGGGAAGCCGTCCTGGGCGTACCAATAGGGCTGCGTGAGCGGCGCCGGTATGGTTTCCCCGGGGCCGCGCGCATCGGTGCTCAGTGTGCGCACGCCGAGATTGCACAGAAGTTCGAGCACTTTCTTCTGCCCCTGAAGGCCGCGATAGTATCCGCCCGGCCCGCCCACACCCACCGGCTCCGCGCCGAACACGCGCCTGATCGCATCCTCGGTGCGCAGAATCTCGTCGCGGACTCGCGCCAGGTGCCCTTCCGTCTCGCTGCCGTCCGCCTGCTTGAGAGGGTAATGGGAGTAGGTGTGCGAGCCGACCTCAAATGCGCCGCCGGCGAGAAGGTCCCGGTAGCGCGGGCCGGCTTCGTCGAGCAGTTTGCCACAGATGAAGAAAGTGGCAGGGGCGTTGTGCCGCTGGTGGACGCGCACGACGGATTCGAGCGCGCGCAGGGAATACTCGACATCCCCCAGCCACTCGACATCGTAAACCGCGAGATAGCGCGTCATTGCACCTTCTCGAGGGCGCGCAATTCGTCGAGGTTCTCCGTCACCTTCTCGAATGCATCGAGATATTGTTTGATCATCGGCGTCTGATCGCCCAGCCAGGCAGTCGAGCCCCCGAGGGTGAGTTCGGTGTGCGCGCAGCGATGCTCCGCAACCGGGCAGTCGCCCTCGCGATATTCGATTCGGCGGCCCGCATGGCCGCACGTCCAGGGGCAGCCCTTGCCGTAGAAGTAATTTCGCTCCTGAAGCATGCGCCGCAGGTGTATCGGTTTTCTGACATAGCCCAGCCCGAGCGGCACTCCCTCGGCCTGCACCGCTTTCACGTAGGTCTCGCGCGAGATACCCTCCACTGCGGCCGGCACAAAGGTCGGCGAGTAAATGTGATAAACATGGTCGCAGTCCGGCGCGACATACGGCGGCTCGATTCCCGGGATGCCTCGCAATCCCTTTGAGAGGAAGTCGGCGTTGGCGCGCCGCTGGGAGTTCCACTCGTCCAGGTAGCGCAACTGCACGCCCGCGATCAGGCATGAGACGGGGTGAATTCGATAGGTGTAGATCAGGCTGTCAATGTAGGGGCTCAATTCCGGGTCGTCCTTCACGATATCGTAGTGCCGGGCGGGATGTTGGCCCATCAGGTTCGCGCGGCGGTAGAGCCGGTCATCGTCGGTCAGCAGCACTCCTCCCTCGCCGCCCATGATGTTCTTGCCGTCGCCGATGCTGAAGCAGCCCAGATGGCCGAGCGTGCCGGTCCTTTTGCCTTCATAGACTGCGCCGTCCGCCTGGGCATTGTCCTCGATAACCATCAGGCCGTGCTCTTCTGCGATTGCCATTATGGGGTCCATATCGGCTGGATGCCCGTAGATGTGGACCACCATGATAGCGCGCGTGCGATCCGTAATCTTCGCCTCGATCGTGGCGGGATCGAGGTTGTACGTGCGCGCGTCAATGTCCGCAAATACGGGGATCGCGTTCTGATGCAGGACGCATGACACCGTCTGCCCCCACGAATATGGTGAGGCAATCACCTCGTCTCCCGCTTGAACCCCGGCGGCCATGAGCGCGATGTGCAGGGCTGGCCCGCCGCCGTTGGTTGTCATCGCGAAGCGCGCACCCATGAACTCAGCAAAGGCTTTCTCGAACACTTCCACCGGGCCTTTGCCTCCCGGCGCTGACAGGTAGTTGGCATCCTCCGCGGACCGCCGCAGCCCCTCGGCGACCGCGGCGATTTCCTCCTCCCCTATCCTGGGCCACGAGGGCGGATGAAGAGTGACGACCTTTTCCCGTCCGTTGATGGCCAGTTTGCTCATTGTTCCCTCCTCAGCCTGCCGCCCTTCACCGGCGAAGCCTATCTTTTTGTCTCCCAGGGCCACAGGTCACTGGTCACGTTCCACGCTTTTTGCACGGAGTTGTATTCATAAGTGACCTGCAGATTCTGCGGCGGCAATTCTCTTTCTTCCGCCGAGGCACACGCTTCCGCGGTCGGGCCGCTCTTGACGAAGGTTCTCAGAACCTTGGGGATCGCCGCGCGATGCGTCGTGGTTCGCAGCCCGGTCCCCTCGATCTTGACCTGATCCCACGGAACATTCGTCTCGCGCTCGTTCCTCGTGATCGTGAATGCAGAGCCGTCGGGCGTCATCTTTGGGAGACCGTAGGAGTTCATGCGTGCGTTGTACTCCTCGTCATCGGCCTCGACCTGCGCCCGCAGGGCGGTCAACAGGCGCTGCGACGAGGGGCCCTGCTGGCACCCGGCTGCCGCCAGCAGCACAGCGCAGGCTGCGGCGAACACGGACCGCGCGATCCCCGTTTGCGGCGGATACCAACTCATCGCCTCCCTGCCTTTTCGCCGCTTCCGTCAACAGGTCTTCTGTCAGCGCCGGCGCGGAAGCACTGTCAATGCACATGCCCCCCGTGTTTTCCACCAGCGGATGCTAACACCTGCTTTGGGCGGCAGGAAGACGCCATCGAGCCTGGAATCACAAGAGAGCCTGAAGGGCGGGAGGCTGACATGAACAAGAAACAAGCTATCTTACTGTCGGCTTTGTTGCTCACCATCTGCCTGCCGGCGCACGCAGTTCGCCTGCGATACAAATTCGCCAAGGACGAGACCCTGCGCTACCGGCTGATGATCGCCGGCGCCTCGCAGGTAACGGGCACCGGAGGCCCCAGCATCCATGTCCAGTTCACAGCGGAGGGAGTGGTCTCGCAGAAGGTGCTCGATGTTGACGCGCAGGGCGCTGCGCGCGTGGAACTGCGGCCTCTCAAGGGCAGCATGAAGATGAAGATGGGGGAGAACGAGCAGACTTTGCCCTTCCCGGTTGAGAAGTCGGTGATGAAGGTTACCAGCAGGGGTAAGGTCACACCGATCAAAGGAGGGGCCAGCGGGCAGGAGGGGGCACCGCAAATGGCGGGCCCCGGGTTCGACGTCTCTGACGTCGCGGGAGCGGTGCAGTTGCCGGAGGGAGACGTCAAGGTGGGCGAGTCATGGCAAGGCACGGCGAAGCTGACCGTTCAGGGTCTCGGTGAGATCGCCATCAAGTACTCCGGCACCTTGGTCGGATTCAAGAAGGTCAAGGGCGCCAATTGCGCGGTAGTCAAGGAGACGTTCGAGGCACCGATCCAGTTGGATGCAGCGAGTGCGAAAATGCCGATGACAGGATCGGGCAAGATAGCCGGCACGCTGCACATTTATCTCGACAACGAACATGGGTACGATGTTTACAGCAGTGCTGAGATGCTCTACCTTCAGAAGGGAAGCATGACGATGGGCGAGCAGACCATCGAGATGACGCAGTCAATGAAGATGAACCTTAGGCAATACTTGCTGCAATGAGGAAGCAAATGAAGGTCCGTACACTCCTGTTCGCGGGTGTGGCATTGCTGTGCTGTTGGCGGCTGGCGGGCGCGGCTCCTCTTATCCCTCCAGACGAAATCCTGGGCGATGACGAATTGCGCCCCGGCATGAAGGGCATCGCCAAGTCTGTCTTCCAGGGGACGAAGGTCGAGGCTTTTCCGATCACAGTCCTGGGCGTGCTCGAAAAGATTGATTTCGGCGCGAACCTGATCCTGATCCGCATTGACGGCGGCCCCCCCGTGAGCAGCGGGGCGGGCCTGTCGGCCGGCATGAGCGGCAGCCCGGTGTATGTCAATGGCCGGCTCATCGGCGCGATTTCCCTTACGTGGCCCTTCGCCAAGGAACCCATCGCGGGGGTGACACCGATCCGGCAGATGTTGGAAGCATTTGAGCCCGGCTCTGCCCCCAAGGCCGTGCGCACGAGCGGGACGCTTCAGCCGAGAGGCAAACCCCTTGTCCTTCCCGAGGGCAAATTCACGCGCGCCGTCGTGGGCCCTCAAGCCGAACCTGGACCCGGGACGCTCGCATTGCGCCCGCTCGCCACGCCGGTCTTCGTGAGCGGGCTCAGCAGCGAGGCCAGACGCCATCTGGAGCGACTGCTGGAGCCTTTCGGCCTGATACCGATAAGCGGGCCGGGGCACATGAGCAATCCTCCTGCCGCGCCGCCGATCGAGGCCGGCTCGGCAGTTGGCGTGCAATTGGTCACCGGCGACATAGACGCAACCGCGATTGGAACCGTGACCTGGGCAAAGGGCGGGAAAGTGATCGCCTTCGGCCACCCGATGATGGAGGCCGGTGCCGTTGACCTGCCCCTGACGGCAGCCTACGTTCACGGGGTCGTGCCCAGCCTCAATATGTCAATGAAGATTGCCTCGCCGCTCGCCGCTGTCGGGCGCTTAACACAGGACCGGCCGTGGTGCGTCGGTGGGAATCTGGGTGAGACGGCACACATGGTTCCTATCGCTCTTAAGGTCGCTGATCTCGACAGAAAGGTAGAACGCACCTATTCAGTGAAGGTGGTTGACCATCGGGGCCTGACGCAGGGGCTTGCGTTCAGCGCGGCAATCAGCGCGGTGGCAAGCCTGGCCCCTCCGTTGCAGGGCACTACCACGGCCAACCTGGTGATCAGGGCAGAGGGGCTGCCGGAAATCCGGCGCACCAGCGCCTACGCCAGCGGCGAGCGGGGGTCGCTGGTCGAGACACTGTTCGGGGGCAGCCCGTTCGGCTTTCTCCCGCTGGGTGAACTGATGGAAGCCCTCGACACGCTCGAAAACAACCCGTTCGGGCGCGCCCGGCTCACAGGGGTTGACGTTGACATTTCAGTCACCGCCCAGCGCCGCTCCGCCGTGATAGAAAGCGCCTCCAGCAGCAAGCATCGAGCAAAGCCGGGCGACGAGGTTGAAATCGCAGTCGCACTCCAGCCCTACGGGCTCGAGAAAACCACCAAGACTGTCCGCATCACGATACCGCAAGACGCGTTCTCCGGCCGCCTCCAGGTCGGCATCTCGGGCGGCAGAAGCCTGCTGGCGGGCGAATCGCGCCTGGGCATCGAGCGACCGCAGCCGACCAGCCTTGAGCAGGCGGCAGAACAGCTCTCTCAGCGAGAGCCTGCTACCGACCTGGTGGTTGATGTCGTGCCACCCACCAGCGCTCTCATGGTGTCCGGATTCACTCTGCCGAGCGCGCCCTACTCGCTCTCGGAGGTGCTCGAAACCATTGCGGGACCGGAGCGGCACACAAGCCAGGACTATAGGAGAACCACTGTCCCGACGCCTTTCGTCGTGTCCGGCAATGCGGTCCTCAGCATCACGGTGGAGGCTGATGAAAAGGATAAGGCCGGGCCGCGGCGGATGCCTCAGGCGATGCTTCCAGGGATGGAAGAAATCGGACAGTTCTTCGGCGGCTTGTTCCGCATGGCCGGACTGAGCATGCCGCGCGCAATCACCCGGGCGAAAGCGATCCAGGCCCCTCCAGATGCGGCAACGGAAGGCGAGGCAGATCAAGGGATTGCCGAAGAAGAGGAAGAGGGGCCCCCGACACCGTCTCTCGAGGAGCTTGAAGAGTTAAGCCGCATGGAGCCCGAAGAGGTGAAGCCGCCGGAGGAAGGGGCGGCACCTCCAAAGCGCGCCGGCAAGAGCATGGCTCGTCCCGCCTCGGTGTGGAAGCAAGCCTCAGCAAAGGACTTCGCAGCCGGCACCACCGACGGAACTGCCGTGCGCAGTGACGGCCGGCTGGTCTTGGCGCCCAGCGTGAGAACCGTTTTCGAGGCCCCGGATCAGGTCCTGTGGGCCCTGGCTGTGGCCGACGGGAAGCCCTTCATCGGATCCTGGCCGGAGGCGAAAGTTTACCGGGCGGCCAGCGATGGCAGCGAGAGTGCCGGAAAGCCGACCCTGGTGATGGACGCCAAGGCTGCCGGGATCACCGCCCTGGCAGCCGGTCCCGAGGGCAAACTCTATGCCGCAGCCGCTCCGGGAGGTGCGATATACCAACTCGATCCATCACAGGCCGCCTCACAGGCGTCATTGATATGCCACCTTGATGCGACTTACGTCTGGGCGCTTGTCAGCCGCGGCCACGACCTCTATGCAGCCACCGGGCCGCAAGCGGCCGTATATCGCATAGATGTGGAAAAAGGGAGCGCGCAGCCCATCTTTCGCGCCCCGGACAGACACGTTATCGCGATGGCGATTGATGCGCAGGGGCAACTATACGCCGGCACCTATCCGAAGGGGAAACTGTACCGCATAGCGCCGGACGGCAAGGTTGAGCCATTGTACGAGCTTCCAGACGAAACGATTCAGTCCCTCGCTATCGCGCCCGACGGCGCCGTGTACGTCGGGACGTCACCCAAGGGACAAGTGTGGCGAATCGTTCCCGGCGGCCAGGCAAAACTGCTGCTGGACACCGAGGAAAGATACATCCTGGCGCTGGTCCCGACGCAGGGCGGCGTCCTGGCCGCAGCAGGAGGGCGCAAGGCGAAGATATACCGCGTGGGCGATGACGGCACCAGCGCGGTTCTTTACCAGCCGCTGTCAACCCACGCACTTGCCATGGCCCCCGACGGGGCAGGCGGGATTTTCGCGACTCTGGCGGGGTCGGGCCGCCTGGTTCACTTGCAGTTCGGCAGCAAAGAGGGCACGTTCACCTCTGCCGTCCGTGACGCAGGGACCACCGCTGACTGGGGGCGGATTGCATGGCAGGCGAATTCGCCCCAGGGCACCTCCCTCAGTTGCCAGACGCGCACCGGAAACACCGCCTGGCCAGACGCAACCTGGAGCGGTTGGTCTGCAGAATACACCGACCAGGCGGGCGCAAGGATTTCCAGCCCACCTGCCCGATACATCCAGTATCGCTGCAGGCTGAAGGCAGAAGGCCAGGCCGCGCCCTCCCTGGAACGCGTGCAAACCTGGTACATGACACGCAACAGGCCGCCAGAAGTGAACGTCACAAGCCCGGCTTCCGGCGACGTCGTGTCGGGGCGCGTTCGGGTGAGATGGCAGGCCAAGGACCCTGACAAGGATACCCTCTCTTACCAGGTCTTCTATTCCCGCGACGGCGCGAAGACGTGGAGTGAAATCGCCGCGCGCGTGGTGCAACCGCCTTCCACCGGCAGTGCAAAGACTACCGCAGAGAGCCCTCCCGGCGCGCCCAAGAAGCCCTCGGCGCGACCCGCCGAACAGCGACTGACGAAGAAGGCTAAACAAGGGGAGAAGGCCGAGGAAACAGCCAAGGAAGCCGAAACCGCAGAAGCGGCCGAATCGGAGGAGGCCAGCCACCCTTGGGTGGACTGGGACACAAAGCGCGTGAAGGATGGCGTTTACCTCGTAAAGGTTACGACCAGCGACAAGCAGTCGAACCCCACCGGCGCGTTGAGCGCGGAGGACATCTCCCACACTTTCGCGGTGGACAACACCCCGCCCGTGTTGACCCTTGAGCGCACGGGTGGAGCAATAGGGAAGGTCATCTGCCGCGATGCAACGAGTTACATCGTGTCAGCGGATTACCGCGTTGACGGGGGGCCATGGGCTCCGCTGGCCTGCGAGGACGGGGTTTTCGATGATCCGCAGGAGACGCTCATCCCCGACGCTGCCAGGATGCCGGCAGGGCGCCACAAGATCGAAATCAGGGCGCGCGACGCGGCCGGCAACGAGGGCACCGCGAGTGCGACCTACTTCAAGGTTCAGGCCAGGTGAACGAGCACGTGCGCCCGTCAGCGGGAGCATAGCACGTAGGGGCACGGCATGCCGTGCCCCTACATGAAGCTGCGCGCGGCCAACCAGCGCAGCCATCATATTCCTCGCGCCCACCGTTGGCAATTATACCCTCTCACCGCGCTTGACAGGCAAGAGAACCCCCTGATATAATCGTGGCAGCCAGACGCGGAGAGACGAACGAGTGCCAAGAACGTTAGACCTGGAGAAGCTGCGCGCGAGCGTGACAACGCAGGATAAGTTTCGCGCTTACGAGCGCGAAGTCGAACAGTCCATCATCCGCGAAGCGGAAGACCGCCGCCGCAAGGTCGAGGAAACGCGGCGCGCCAAAGAGAAGCGCGCCCGGAAGAAACGGCAGAGGACGCAAGCCGCGGCCTCCTCGTAGACGGGGGATGGCCGGCACAGGCTTTGGCTAATCTTCGTTGGTGCAGGCGGGCCTTGCTCGACGACCGGACCCTCGACACGATTGAGGCCATTATGGCGCTGGCGCAGCGGGAAGCGTTGTCCGAGCTTGACGTCGCTAACGAGCGGTTCCGCGTGCGCGTTGTGCGGGGCGTGCCGACTGTGCCTCAGACACCCCCTGAGGGCCTGCCTGAGATCACATCGGCTGAGTGCGTCAAGAGCCCGCTGCGCGGCGTTTTCTACCGCTGCCCGGCCCCGGACGCCGAGCCTTATGCTGAGGTGGGGCAGCGCGTCCACTCCGGCCAAGTTGTGGGCCTCGTGGAGGCGATGAAGGTATTCAATGAAGTGGTGAGCCATGTGGAGGGAGCTGTGATTGCCATCCCCGCCCGAGACGGAAGCCTGGTCGAGGAGGGGGAAACCTTGCTATTGATAGAACTCGAAGAATAGGGGGAGCGAGAATATGGCACGACCAGAGGTAGTCAACATCGGGTTGCTGGGGTTCGGGGTTGTCGGTTCGGGCGCACTGCAAATCCTGGAGAGCGAGCGCGAGTCCCTGGCCAGCGCCGCCGGCTGTCGCCTGGAGGTCAAGCGCGTCGCCGACATTGATTGGAAACGCGCCAGGCCGCTGGAGGTGCCCCCCGCGAAGCGCACCACTGATGCTCTCGAGGTGGTGCGCGACCCTGAGATCAGCATCATCATAGAGGCCATTGGTGGCGTCAGGCCCGCGCTCGACTATGTGCTGGAGGCCATCGCCAACGGCAAGAACGTCGTTACCTCAAACAAAGAGATGATGGCGAAGGAAGGGCGGCAGGTCATGGAGGCCGCCGGTGCCAAAGGTGTTGACATCTGCTTCGAGGGCGCGGTGGGCGGGGGCATCCCGATCATCAGGCCCCTCAAGGAGAGCCTGGCGGGCGCCGGGATAACGCGCGTGCTCGGCATAGTAAATGGGACCACGAACTACATCCTGACCCAGATGCAGCAGCACGGCCGCGAGTTCCGTGAAGCACTGGCCGAGGCTCAAGAGAAGGGCTACGCGGAGGCAGACCCTGCGAGCGATGTCGAGGGACTCGATGCTGCTTACAAACTGGCGATCCTGGCTTCCATCGCCTTCAACAGCAGGGTGAATCTGGAATCAGTCTATCACGAAGGGATAACGCGCATCGGCGCCGCCGACATGGCCTATGCGCAGGAACTTGGCTACGTGATCAAATTGCTCGCTATCGGCGCCGACACGAAAGAAGGAATGGAACTTCGCGTGCACCCGACGCTTGTGCCCCGGCATCACCCGTTGGCCTCAGTCGGCGACGTGTTCAACGCGATCTTCCTCGAGGGAGAGGCGCTGGGTGAGGCGATGTTCTACGGGCGAGGGGCTGGCGCGCTTCCGACAGGCAGCGCCGTGGTCGGCGATGTGGTGGACATCGCGCGCAACATCCGAAACGGCGCCACGGGAAGGGTGCCCTGCACGTGCTTCGAGCAAAAGCGCGCGAAAAGCATGGAAGATGTCGTCGGCAAGTACTACCTGCGGTTGCAGGTCGCCGACCAGCCCGGCGTGCTGGCCAGCATCGCCTCAGTCTTCGGCGAGGAGGCGGTCAGCATCGCCTCCGTCGTGCAAAAGAAAACGGTGGGCGACAGGGCCGAGATCGTCTGGATCACCCACGATGTCAAAGAGCGCGCAATGCGCAGATCGCTGGAGCGCATCCAGGCCTTGCCCGCCGTGGTCGAGGTTTCCAACTTGATTCGAGTGTTGCAGGCCTGATGCGGAGAACATGGTATGCGAACAGGCGAACGAGCAACCAGATTGTGGCGAGGCGTGGTTGAGCATTACAGGCCCTTCCTGCCAGTCAGCGAGAAGACCCCCGTGGTCACGCTGCTCGAGGGCAATACGCCGCTGATCGAGGCACCTTCGCTGGCCAGGGGCATCTCCTGCCCGCTTGCCCTCTATCTGAAGTGTGAGGGGTTCAACCCCACCGGGTCGTTCAAGGACCGGGGGATGACAGTGGCTATCTCAAAGGCCAAGGAGGAGGGCGCCCGCGCGGTCCTGTGCGCTTCGACGGGGAACACGGCCGCCTCCGCTGCGGCTTACGCGGCGCGCGCGGGCCTGGAGTGCATCATCCTCATCGGCCGCGCCACGATCGCATCGGGGAAACTGGCTCAGAGCGTGATGCACGGCGCGAAGGTGCTTTCGGTTGAAGGGAACTTCGACGACTGCCTGAGATTGGCGTGCGAGATAACGCAACGCTACCCGATCGCGCTGGTGAACTCGCTCAACCCGAACCGTATCGAGGGCCAGAAGACGGGAGCCTTCGAGATCTGCGACGTCCTCGGCGATGCGCCCGCCTTTCATGCCATGCCTGTGGGCAACGCGGGGAATATTACCGCTTACTGGAAGGGCTATAGAGAGTATCGGGATGCAGGAAAGGCTTCGCGGCTGCCCAGGATGCTCGGCTTCGAGGCCGAGGGAGCGGCCCCGATCGTGCGGGGGCATCCGATTGCGAATCCGCAGACCCTTGCCAGCGCGATCAGGATCGGCAACCCGGCGAGTTGGAAGAAAGCGGAGCAGGCGCGCGATGAGTCCGGCGGCCTGATCGGCATTGTGAGCGATGACGAGATAATCGAGATGTACAGGGCGCTGGCGCAGGAAGAGGGGGTCTTCGTGGAGCCCTCATCGGCGGCAGGGGTGGCAGGGGTGGCGCGCCTGATCCGGGAGGGCTACTTCGAGAGCGCCGACCCTAAGGAAAGCATCGTCTGCATCCTCACCGGGCACGGCTTGAAGGACCCGGACCAGGCTATCGCGGCAGCGCCCGAACCGGTGCCGGTGGCCAACAGCACCGAGGCGGTTGCGCAAGCCCTCGGCCTCCGGTAGAATACCCCGGGGAGGCGGTGAACAATGTTCACCAGTTTCCCCTGCCGCACCCCAGATTGGCCTTGTGTGAGGAGTGGGCATGAAAACCCTGGCGGAAGTTGAGCTGCCCGGTTTCCAGAGGCTTCCCTCGGGCAAGGTGAGGGACATGTACGACCTCGGGGATGCGATCCTGATGATCGCGAGCGACCGGATCTCCGTCTTCGATGTCGTGCTGCCAACGCTGATACCGGACAAAGGCCGCGTACTCACCGGCCTTTCGGCCTTCTGGTTCGCGGCCAGCGAGCGCATCGTGCCCAACCACGTTATTACCACCGACATCTCGGAATACCCCGAGGCGCTGCAGCCCCACGCGGAACTCCTTGTTGGAAGGAGCATGCTGGTCAAGAAAGCAAAGCCGCTCCCCGTGGAGGCGGTGGTGCGCGGGTATCTCGCCGGCTCCGGCTGGAAAGACTATCAGAGGACGGGCGAGATTTGCGGCATCAAGTTCCCGCCCGGGCTGCGCGAATCGGACCAACTGCCGGAGCCGATCTTCAGCCCTGCGACCAAGGCGACCAGCGGCCACGACGAGAACATCAGCGAGGAGCAGGCTGCATCAATGGTCGGAGCAGAGGTGCTTTCCAGGGTCAAGGAAGCGAGTTTCCGAATCTACTCCGCGGCTTCGAGATATGCGCGCGAGCGCGGCATCATCATCGCCGACACGAAGTTCGAGTTTGGCCTGATTGAGGGCGAACCAATGGTGATAGACGAAATGCTCACGCCGGATTCCTCTCGCTTCTGGGATGTCGAACTGTACGAGCCGGGGAAGCCGCAGCCCAGTTTCGACAAGCAGCCTGTTCGCGATTACACCGAATCCTTGGGCTGGGATAAGAGCCCGCCGGGGCCCGAACTTCCGCCAGAGGTCGTGAAACAAACGAGCGCTCGATACCGCCAAGCGTACTTCCGGCTGGTGGGCAAGCACCTGCCGAGCAGACAGAAGCGCGGCTGGCACTTCTCAGGGCTGCACCTGTCATGAAGCACGTGATTGTGATCCCTGACGGCGCCGCAGATGACCCGCGCCCGGAACTCGACGGCAGAACGCCGCTCGAAGCAGCGCGCACCCCCAACATGGATGCGCTCACGCGCGAGGGGCGCCTCGGGCTCGTCAGCACTATCCCTCCGGGCCAGAGCCCCGGCAGCGACGTCGCGATGCTTTCCATACTCGGCTACGATCCAGCGCGCTACTACACCGGCCGCGCTCCGCTCGAGGCCGCGAGCCTGGGCGTGTCACTGGGCAGCCGTGATGTGGCATTCCGCTGCAACCTGGTGACAGTCGAGGACGATACCCTCCTTGACTACAGCGCCGGCGAGATAACATCCGAAGAAGCGCGGATTCTGATGGCCCTGATCCGCGACAAACTGGGCAGCGGGCGCATCGAGTTCTACCCGGGGGTCAGTTATCGCAACCTGATGGTCTGGCGCGAGGGCAGCGACAACCTGCGCACTACTCCGCCGCACGACATCATGGGGCAGTTGATACAGCCCCACCTTCCAACCGGCGATGGCGAAGACATGCTTCGCTCGCTGATGGAGGCCAGCCGCGAGCTGCTAGATGGGCACGATGTCAACAAGCGCCGCCTGGATGAGGGGAAACGCCCTGCGAACATGATATGGTTCTGGGGGCAAGGAAGGAGCCCCGACCTTCCCAACTTGGCGCTCCGTTTTGGCGCGCCCGGGTGCGTGATCGCGGCGGTTGACCTGGTGCGCGGCATAGCGAGGCTCGCCGGCCTGGCCAGCCCGAAAGTACCCGGCGCCACAGGCAATCTCAACACCGACTTCGCAGCCAAAGCGAGAGCGGCAGTCGAAGCGCTGGAAAAGTACGACTTTCTGCTCGTTCACGTCGAGGCTCCCGACGAGGCCGCCCACCACGGCGACCCGGAGGCCAAAGTGTGGGCCATCGAGCAGGTTGATGGGAAAGTCCTGGAGCCGGTGATGCAGGCGCTCAAAGCCACAGGCCCCCATCGTATCCTGCTGCTTCCCGACCACCGCACGACGATCGCGGCCCGCACACACGAGGCAGGGCCCGTGCCGTTCGTCCTGGCAGGCGAAGGGATCAGGCCTCGCGGAGCGAGCAAGTTCTGCGAGGCGGCGGCAGAGGAAACGCGCGTCTTCGTGGGGGAAGGGCACCGCCTGATAGAGGATTTGTTCTCGTGATGATCGGCGGGTGGACGCCATCGAGAGAATGCTAACGTCCTGCGAATGTCATCCTTCGCGAAGCGAAGGATCTCTTCGTATTCTCGTTGTGAGATGCTTCGCTCCGCTCAGCATGACAGTCAGCCACTGGCAGAATGGGCTCTGAGCCGTGTCCACGTTCGAAGAACGGGTTCTGGAAACCATCAAGCGCCACAGCCTCGTCAGCCCCGGCGACGTCGTCCTCGCTGCCGTTTCGGGGGGCCCGGATTCGGTGGCCATGCTTCACGCCCTTGTTTCCCTCGCGGGCGCCCTGCAAGTGCCTGTCAGTGCTGCGCACCTCAACCACATGCTGCGCGGCGCAGAGGCCAACGCCGATGAACAGTACGTGCGCAGGCTTTGCCGGCGATTCGGCGTCCCCTGCACGACGGAGAAGAAGGACGTCGCGCGCATCGCGCGGCGGAAACACATGAGCATCGAACAGGCAGCGCGCGCCGCTCGCTACGAATTCCTGGAGCGCGTCGCCGATCAACTCAATGCCTCCAGGATCGCGGTGGCGCACACATCAGACGATCAGGTAGAGACAATCCTGCTCAACCTCCTTCGCGGAACCGGCTCCGACGGCCTCGCTGGAATGCCCATTCGCCGCGAGCGCATCATCCGCCCGCTGCTCGAGGTGTCCCGCGCCGATGTTGGAGAATACTGCGCCGAAAAAGGCCTCTCGCCTCGGACTGATGCGTCCAACCTTTCCTTCAAGATGGCGCGCAACCGCATCCGCAACAAGGTGCTGCCCCTGCTCGAAAGGGAACAGCCTGCGATCCGCGCAAACCTTCTGCGCACGGCGCGCGTGCTCGCGCGCGAAGCTGCTTTCCTCACGGACCTGGCGCAGCGCAGGCTCGGCGGGATTGTCTTGCAGCGCGGCCCGTCCTCTGTCGTGCTCAACGCAGCGCGATTGAAGCGCGCCGATGCGGCCCTGCAGGGGCGCATCATCCGCGAGGCAATCCGATATCTTCAGGGCGTCCTGACTGACATCGAGCAGGTGCACATAGAGGCGGTCGCTGCGCTGCTGCAAGGCCACAGCGGGAGGATGCTTCACCTGCCTGGCCCTCTAGTCGTGTCGTATTCGCAGGGACAACTCGTTTTTGCCACAAAGCCCCTGCCGGCCCAATCCGAAACGTGCCATCTTCTGCAGATCCCAGGAACCGTCAGCGCGCCCTCGCTGGGCATCGAAATCTGCGCGCAGGCCATTGAGCGCGCCAGGGCTCCCTCCATCAAGACTCAACAGCCTCTCGTTGCGATGCTCGATCGCACCGCAGTGCGCGAGCCGGTCGTGGTGCGCACGTGGCAGCGCGGCGACCGCTTCCACCCCCTCGGCGCACCGGGCAGCATGAAACTGCACGACTTCTTCATCAACCAGAAGATCCCGCGCCACGAGCGCGGCCGCGTGCCAATCCTGTCGGATGCGCAGGGGATCATCTGGGTTGTCGGGCACCGCATTGACGAGCGCTGCCGCATCACGGAGCGCACCGCCGTGGTGCTGCGCCTATCCGCCTCCCGCGCGAATGGTGAGTGACATGTCATTGAAAGAACTCCTTCGCGACCTGCACGCCCTTTTCACCAGGCTTTACGGCCCCGGGCCGGTGCGCTTCTTCCGCGCGCCCGGCAGGATCAACATCATCGGCGAACATACCGATTACAACGAGGGCTTCGTGCTCCCGGCTGCGATTGACCGCAGCGTTCTTCTGGCCGCGCGGCCCAGGAGCGGCCGCGATGTCCGCGCCTACTCCGCTAATCTGCGCCGGCAAACTCGTTTCAACCTGAGGAGGCTGACGCGCGCAGCGAACTCCTGGAACAACTACATTAAGGGCGTCGCCTGGGTCCTGCAAACAGAAGGCTACCGGCTGCCAGGCCTCGACCTAGCGCTGGAAAGCGACGTACCGGTGGGTGCAGGGCTGAGCTCATCGGCGGCGCTTGAGGTGGCAGCCGCGTTCGCCTGGCAGAAGATCGCCGGGCTGAAGATTGCCGGTCCGCGCCTGGCAGTTCTGTCTCGCCGCGCAGAGAACGAGTTCGTATGCGTACCTTGCGGCATCATGGACCAGTTCGCATCGCGCATGGGCAAGCGCGGCTCTGCGATCCTGCTCGACTGCCGCACTTTGCGCTGGCGGCGCGTCGCGCTCGACGACCGGGAAGTGAGATTCGTGGTCGCTGACACAGGCGTCCGCCGTGCGCTGGCCTCGTCCGAGTATGCTGTTCGCAGAGCGCAGTGCGAGCAGGCAGTGGAGCACCTGAAGCAGTGGCTCCCGAGCATCCGCTCACTGCGAGATGTTGCGGGGACAGAATTCGAGGCGCTGAGCAAGCGCTTGCCTACGCTGCTCCGCAAGAGGGCGCGCCACGTTATCACCGAGAACGCAAGGGTGCACGCTTGTGCGCGGGCGATTGCTGCCGGCGAGTGGGATTCGGTCGGCGCACTCATGAACGCATCTCACGAAAGCCTGCGCAGCGACTACCAGGTCAGTTCCCCGGAACTCGACGACCTGGTGCGCCTTGCCAGGGGCGTTCCCGGGGTGATGGGCGCGCGCATGATGGGCGCCGGATTCGGCGGGTGTGTGATCGCCCTCGTGCGCAGGCAAGCGACTGACGCGCTGGCAGCCCGCGTGTTGAGGAAATACCCGCAGGTTTTCGCCTGCTCGATCGAGAACGGGGCTGAGGAGATACGAAAGTGAAGCCCACGCCCGCAGAACTCGCCGAAAAAGAAACGCGCGTGCGCGCGTTGATGAAAGCCGAGGGCCTCGACGCGGTGCTCATCGGCCGGCAGGACAATTTCTCGTGGTTCACAGGCGGAGCGAGCGGCTTCGTGGGCATCGCCAGCGAAGCAAGCGTTGCCAGCCTGCTCATCACCGGCGACCGCAAGTGGCTGCTTTGTGACAACATCGAACAGCCGCGCATGCTCGACGAGGAACTCGGCGACCAGGGCTATGTCCCCGAGTCGTGGCACTGGACGGCCTCGGGGCTGAGAGAGACGATCGCCAGACTCGTGCCGAACGCCAGGCTCGGAAGCGACGTCCCTCTTGAGGGCGCGCAGTCAATTCGCGAAAAACTCGCCCGCCTGCGCTGGCCCCTGGTCCCAGCCGAGATCGAACGCTACCGGTGGCTGGGCAAGCGAGCCGGCGGCGCGCTGGCCGAAGTCTGCAACCAGGTGCGCCCGGGCATGACCGAGTGGCAGGTGGCCGCTCGCCTTGGCCAGGCGCTGCTGGAGCGCGAGATCGTCCCGACGCTGCTGCTGGTGGCAGCGGACGAAAGGGCCTACCGCTACCGTCACCCGATCCCAACCGCGAAAGCAATCGAAAAGCACGCGATGCTTGTCATCGGCGCGCGCAAGTGGGGCCTGATCCTCTCAGCGACGCGGATGGTTCATTTCGGCAAGCCCGACGCTGACCTGGCCCGGAAGCACGCGGCGGCGGTCGAGGTGGACGCCGCTTTCATATCCTCGACAGTCCCCGGAGCGCTGGTGAGCGAGATCTTCAAGGCGGGCCAGCAGGCCTATGGGCGCGCCGGCTTTCCGGACGAGTGGCGATATCACCATCAGGGCGGTCCGACGGGCTACGCAGCGCGCGAGTTTCGGGCCACCGCTCAATCGAACCAGGCGGTGCTCGAAAACCAGGCCTTCGCCTGGAACCCTTCAATCGCAGGGACGAAATCCGAGGACACGATGATTGCCGCCGCGCACGGCCCGGAAATCCTGTCGCTTGGCGGGGACTTCCCTACGGTGAAAGTGGAAGCGGCCGGGAAAACCTGGCCGCGCCCCGACCTGCTGGTGCTGTAGCCTTACTCGGGCAGGTCAGGGTTAGGGTCAATCTCTTCGGGCTCCTCGATCTCCGCAGGCTCTTCCACCTCCTCGATCTGAGGAGCCGTGGCCATCACTTCCTCGGCCACCATTATCGGAGCACCGGCGCGCAACGCCAGCGCGATGCCATCGCTGGGGCGGCAATCCACGGCGAACGCTTGCCCATTGATCCGCAGATGCAGTTTGGCGTAGTAGGTGCGGTTGGAGTAATCGTCAACAACGACCCGTTCCAGCCTCGCGCCCAGACGTTCGAGGACAGTAGCGAACAGGTCATGGGTCATCGGCCGCCGGACGAACGGACCGCTGTTCTGTGCGAGTTTCATCCAGATTGCCAGGGCCTCCCACTGCCCGATCCAGATCGGCAATCGCCGGCCGGATGCATCCCGGAGCAAGACGACGTCATTGTCCTCGGGGTCGCGTGCTAGCCGCCACACGCTGACTTCAACACCATCCTGCATTCCGCGCCTCCGACGCGGCTCCCCCGAAGCCTCACTGAGAGTATACCAGCGCCAGGTGCGCGCGTCAAGCCAAGGCGCGCTTCCACCTGCTGGGTCAATAATACCCATATTCGCGGCAGGTTTGCCCGATCGCCAGGAAGTTCGCAGCCGGGATTCCTGAATGAATCACGTTCGATGAGCCGCAGAAATACCCTCCCGCGCCTGCAGCCTTGTCAATGCAGGAGCGCGTCTCCGCTGCCACGTCTTCCGGCGTTCCTTTCACAAGCGCCCCCGCGCAGTCCACGTTTCCCCACAGCATCAGGCGCGGGAACCTTTTCCTGATTTCAGCCATGTCCATCCCCGCCTGGGCATCAATCTCGCCATAACCATCGGCCCCCGATTCCTCGAACAACATGCCCGCGATCGGCCACACCCACCCGTCCGTCCTGAAGAAATACGTCAGCCCATTCTCGTGGCAAGCCTTCACCATCATTTTCAACCGCGGGAGAACGAACCGCCTGAAGTCCGCCGGAGAGTAGATCGGCCCGAAGTTGGTCGCCAGATCGCCCCCGCCCCAGATCAGGTCAACCCCGATTCTAGCCTGATCCGCGATGTCCTGGCAGGCGAGTCTGGTCGTGGCATCGAGGTAATCCTCGATCAAGTCCGTGCGGGTTCTCATAGCCTCCAGCCACGGGGCGCTCATCGGCACCGCAATTCCTGCGCCTCCGGCAACCGCGCGCCGTCCCTTGAACCTGTCAATATACATTTCGAGCACACGGAACCGCCCCGGATCGCGCTCTTCTTCAGCCCATCCCTTGGCGGCCTGAACGCGCCGCTCAATGGCAGCCAGCCCCTCATGCCGCACGTTGGAATCAATGGTGTAGAAGGTGTCGGATTCAGGACTGTGACGCTGGACTTCCCAGTCTCCATCCAGGTCCCCGAAAAGATAGGTGTGTTCGTCCGTCTTTTTCGTCGCCGCTCCGCCGCCGTGCCATGCGGGGGTCACCACGTCGAAGTCGCAGGCCTCCGCAAGATCGCCCCAATCGCGAATGTGGCGCTCCAGGTACTCCTCATAGGCGTCAGATCCCCGCATCGCGGCCTCCACGCCATCGCGCCGGAAACCTCCCCCTCCCGTGAGGGCCTTTCGCCCAAGAACCTCGGATGCGACGTTCGAGGCAACGCCCTGCTCGAAATACGGCACGCAGTCGGGCTTCTCCCACCTGAGCGCAGCGAGCGCTCTTTCTCTGCTGGTCATGCTACCCATGGTATGCAGGCACTTGGGAGCCCGCAGAGGGGCTCCCGTACGAAGTAGCCATCCCGCCCGTGAGGATACCAACAAGGGCTGGTCGTATGCTCCTATGCGGGGGGTAGCCCCAACTTCGTGCGACGGCGGTTCACCTCATCAATGTCGGCCTGAGGCATTCCGGCGCGCCTGCTCTCCCAGTAGTCCGGCCGTTGCTCAGGTGCCTTCAGTAAAGGGCTCTCGCGCGCGATTTCATCGAGCAGTTCCTCGATGTCCGTCGGTCTGCCCGTCACGCCAGGTAGGTAGGCGGCCTCGTCGTACTCTGCCGGAAGCGTCCCATGACCGTGTCCGAAGCAAAGGAGGTCGAAGAGAGCCTTCAGATCCGCGAAGACGTTCTCGATGTCACTGAGAGAGACTCCGTAGTTTGCCGTGATGCCGCCCTGCAAGGCCTCCTTGCTGTCCAGATGGGCGAGCCATTTGTCCCGATGACGCTTTATGTTCCCCAGTACCTGTTTGAGATGTTCTTCGAAGCAGTGTTGGGTCAGTACGCCATCAAGCTCTCGCGCAAACTCAGGGCGCAAAGCCTGTCTGGTGAAGTCTCGAAACGCCCCGATGGTAAGGCAGTCCGAGCGCTTGTCAGTGGCCAAGCGGGTCACCGCAAGAATGGCGGCTGCCGAGAAGTTCTTCACTACTAGGAACCAGAAATCGGCCTGCTTCATCCCTAGGAACAGGTCAAAGCGGAACGCCGTCACCTTGCGCAGCACAAACAGCGAGGAATTGAGCCAGACCAGCTGGTTCCAAATGGCATCGCGAATGCTCTCATACTTAGCGAGGCACTGCGGGCGGATTACTGCGCTAGGGTCCGTCTCCCTCCATTCCATCTCCACTTGCACCTCCTGAGCCCTCGATCTCGTCCGCAATCTGCCTGCGGGTGCGTTCGAGGAGCGGGGCGCTGCGAGTGAACTTCTTCATGTCGGTCACCACCCGCGCGATCGCTTCATCAACTGCCTTCTTGCCTCTCGCCTTCTCAAGCAGGCATAAGTATTCGTAGTCCTCCAGGCCGTCGCGGATCATCTCCAGCCGGATCGAACTGACCGGCCCGTCAAACCCCACTTGCTTGCCGGGGTACATCAGGGAGCCGTCGCCATAGATATTCGGCCCGATCCATTTCACAGTGGCGATGTCAGCCCACGGGTCTTTCGTGTCGTTCCAATACGTTGTGCTCCAGTAGAGCAGCCCCTGGATGTTGTATTTCTTCTGCTGCCAGAAGAGCATGCGGTGCTCGAGCGCCTTGAAATCCACGAAGAAGTTTGCATATGGTTTTCCCGGCCCGCAGCACACATACCACCATCCCTCTTGCCCCTGGCGCTGCTTCTTGCGCATCTCTGCCTGCGTCTGGTCGAAGAAAGCCGAAACCGCGCACCAGATATCCAGCGTCCCGTCCAGCAGTTCATAGACCGACTGTTTGCTGAACTCCGGGTTGCGGAAGAAGGGCGAGATGACTTTCAGGCCGCGCGAGATAGAGTGAACCTTCTTTGCCTGCTCCTTGATCAGTTTGTATTGCTCCTCGTTCACCGGCTCATCGCAGGGGTAGAAGAATCCCTTGGCGAGCCAGCCGCCCTTGCGCAGGTGCGAGACGAGCGCCTTCATCTGCTTGGCATCATCTTTGTAGGGGATCACATGACTTGTCATGCGCGGATCGCCCAGGAATTGCCCCGCCTCATCGGACATCAGATCCACCGGCAGCCAGTATGCCGATATGCGGTGAGAAAGGAGCATCTCGTAGTATGCCCGGCGCAGGCGCTTGTCGGCATCGGAGCCGACTTCGACGCCGTGCTTTTGCGCGATGTGTCCGTAGTCGAGGCCGAAAGCGGTGCGCGTGTTCGGGGTCTGCGGTATCGCGAACGAATACACGCGCAGTGAAACTGCCATCCTGGAAGGAGCCGCGTCCCGCGGCGATACCGTCATCGTGCCGTGGTAGATCCCCGGCTCGGCATCCGCCGGGACATAAACGCTCAGCCACACCGGCTGGCTCTGGTCGGGCTCGACGTTGAACTTCGTCAGCGGAGCCAGCGGGTCGGGGTAATCGCGCCCGTACGCAGGCAGGAATATGTACGCCACCCTATGCAGCGCAGGGACGATCCGCCTCCCGCCCGGCCCTTCCAGCGGGATGCACGATACCTCCACCTCGGTCAGGCCCTCTTTTCCTGCGGTCACGACTATTTGCCCGCCCTCGTACTCGTTGCGCGCGGCGCTAATCGAAAGGGTCCTGGCCACGCGCTCGGGCGGCTTCGTCTCCCGGAACACCTTTCGCGAAGACAGTTCCGGCCAGACTGCATAGCATCGCGATGCCATCGCTGCACCTCCCGAAAGACACAAAATCCCCACAGCACACATCCCCGCCACGAACGAGCGCTTCACCATCGTAGGCATCCTCGCTGTGTCTTCTGGCACTTCGTTCCGCCCTCCTTCCAGATCCTTCTGTGAGCGCGGGTGCAGGCGTTCGGCCCCCATCGCCAGAAACAATAGCACCACCAAGGAGGTGCGAAGGTGAAATTGTTCTTCTTGCTGGTAATCGTGTTGCTCATGTTGTGCGCCAATGCGCTCGCGGCCAAGCCTTTCCACAAGCCCGAACTCATCTTCCCGCCGGAACGCACCCACAATCACGCCTCCTGCATCGTCGAGTGCCCCAACGGCGACCTGCTGGCCTGCTGGTATCGCGGCGTGGGGCCCGAGAAGGGCGATGATGTCAGGATCCTCGGCTCCCGCAAATTGAAGGAGGAAAGCGCCTGGGCGGCGCCCTTCGTGATGGCGGACACGCCCAACTATCCCGATGACAATCCCTGCATGTTCGTGGACCCGAAAGGGCGCCTCTGGCTTTTCTGGCCCACCCTGCTCGCCAATCAGTGGGGCACCGCCATCATGAAATACAAGATCTCGACCAACTACCAGATGCGTTCCGGGCCCCCCATCTGGGAATGGCAGGACGTTATCCACGTTACTCCCGTGGACCTAGAGGCCCAACTGAAGGCCGGCCTGGAGCAATACCTGTCAAAGTACGCAGACCTCGTCGCGCTCTTCCGCAAAGAGGCGGACGAAGCCGCAGCCGAGGTGCGCCAACGCGCCGCCAATAAACTCTACCATCGCCTCGGCTGGATGACCAGGGCGCACCCCACGCTGCTTCCCTCTGGCCGCCTCATCGTGCCGCTCTACACGGACACATTCTCCATATCAATCATGGCGATCACCGACGACTGGGGCAAGACATGGATCACCAGCCAGCCCCTGATCGGGTTCGGCAATATCCAGCCCAGCGTGGTGCGCAAGAATGACGGGACGCTGGTGGCCATGATGCGCGAAAGCGGCTTCCAGCGGCGCATTCGCATCAGCGAGTCGAAGGACGACGGGCTCACCTGGGACCCGGTTGGCAACATGGAGCTGCCCAACCCCGGCTCCGGCCTTGAAGTGATCCGCCTTGCAAATGGCCACTGGGCGCTGGTTTACAACGACACGGTGAACGGCCGCCACTCTCTGGCCGTCTCAATCTCCGACGATGAAGGGACAACCTGGAAGTGGACGCGCCACCTGGAGAAATCCCAGCCCGGCCAGGGCGGGTATTCCTACCCATCAATCATCCAGGCGCGCGACGGCACCCTTCACGCCACCTACAGCCACCACGAGAAGGGCGACTCCATCAAACACGCGCACTTCAACGAGGAGTGGGTGGTCGAGGGCGACAAGGACTGACCCTTGGGGTACCAGCCTCCGCCGGGTCGAATGGCTGCACAGGTTTTCAACCTGTGCAGCGGAATTGCGCGGGGTGTGGACTGCCCCGACGAGTCGGGGCTTTCAGAGCGGCGGCAAGCTGCCGCCCATTCGGGCGATCCTGAAAGGCCGCCCTCAGGGTGGCCCTTGAAGGGCCGCACTCCAAACTGGCAGTGCTATCGGAAGAAGGCGATCAGGGCCTCGGCGAACAGCCGGTGCCCCCGGTCGTCGGGGTGGTTGATGCGGTTGGCGAGCAAGGTGATATATGGCAAGCCCTGTCCGCGCAGGTCGAGCCACATCTGTGTCACATCGGCGAGCCCTACCCTATTCTCAACTGCCGCTTCGCGTAACGCTTGGGCTGCCGCGTCGAAGCCCCCCATTAAGAACTCGGCAGTCAGGTGCGGCGTGCAGATGATGATATCTGTCCCGCCTTTCTCGCGGATGCGGCGCGTCAACTCCGCGTAGTTCTTCCGAATCTTGTCTGGCGTCCATCCCATGTCGTTTACGAACTCGATCACCACGAGGTCTGGCCCGTGCGCGAGCACATCCTTGTCCAGTCGCTCGAGCCCGAAATCCGAGTTCGTGCCGCCCACGCCTGCATTTATCATCCTTACCCGCGAGCGCGGGAACTGCCGCTGCAGGCGCGCTGCGAAAAGGTCCGGGAAGCGACGGGCCGGAGAGGAGGCGTTGCCGCCTGCGGTCACGCTGTCGCCGAGGAAGACCGCCGTCACCGGCTTGCCGGCCTGCAGTTTGCGAAACGTGTGTGCGACATACCGGCCCGGGTCAGGAGAAATGACCGGCCTCACGCGCGGCCCAATGGGATAGATAAGGTCCTGAGTAATGGCCCTGGCATGATACGGGACATATATGTTAGCGATCGCGCGGCAGCCCCTCTCCGCTCCGGCCGGTAGGGGGCACACCTTCTCACTAGCGCCGCGGCGCACCGTGGCGCGTCCCTGCGCATCCACTTGGACCGTATCCACGCGCTCCAGGCCGTACGTGTAGGACGCGTAAACCGTCGCGCCCTCAGCGACGCGGCCTCCCGGCAGCCGCACGACTGCGCCCCACATCTCATTCACCTCGTAGTCCCTGCCTGGCTCGTAAGGCTCGCCGCCAGGCGCTGACCTGATCGCGACCGTTCCAGGCTTCAAGCAGCCCCAGAGCCGCACCTCGGAGCGCCGGTCGAGCACCCCCGGCAGTGACGTGCCGCCTACCCAATTGTTGATTTTTCCGTCAGTGATGGTGATGGGCTCGTCGTGCACCTCGACCTCGTCTGCTGGCTCAATGGCCAGCCGCTCCTCCCCATTCACTCGCACCACCTGGCCGCCGATTATCACCTCGCCCCCGGTTACGCGCGCCGCCGTTGCTGGCGGCGCCAGGGCAACCACTTGCGGAGGTTCGCCACTCGCGTACGACACCGCGCTCACCATCACGACCCCGATCGCAACCAATCCCATCACGCTCATCGTTTCCATCTTCGGACTCCCGGAACGCTCCTCGCGTAAGGGCACAGCGCAAGCAGTACGCACTCGCGACATCGCGGCCTGGGCTTGCAAATCGCCCGCCCATGCGCTATCAGGTTCAGGTGGAAAGAAAGCCGGTCCTTCGGCGGCACGAACTGCTCCAGTACCTCCTGCGCCTTCGCAGGGCTCGCCCTCTCATCTACCAGCCCCAGCCGTCTCGATACCCTGTGCACGTGCGTGTCAACGGGCAGCACGGGCTTCCCAAACCCGAAAAGCAGAACACAGCTCGCCGTCTTCGGCCCCACTCCCGGCAGGGACATCAGATAACCAAGGGCCTGGTTTCGAGGCAGGCGCTCCAGAAACTCCAGGTCCGCCGTCCCGCGTTCGCGCACCAGATGCTGAAGTATCGCCCTGATCCGCGGCGCCTTCGTCCGCGCCAGCCCGCCTGACCTTATCGCGGAAGCGATACCGGAAACCCTGGCCTCAGCAACCGCCCGCCACGACGGGAAGGCCCTCTTCAAGGACTGAAAGGCACGGTGGCTGTTCGTATCGCTCGTGTTCTGGGACAGGATTGTGCCGATCAGCACGTCCAGCGCACGCCTGCGCTCAGGCCGCGGCCCTTCAGGGCCACCCTGAGGGCGCCCCTTCAGGGTCGCCCGAATGGGCGGCCTGCCGTATTCGCCCTCGAGGAGCCTCAGCATCCGGCCCGCCGCCCGGGCACAGGACGGCCGGGAACCGCAGAGCGGCTCCCTTATGAGACCAGGATTGTCTGGTCGCGGCGAGGTCCGACGCGGATGAGGCAAATCTTGGCCCCTGTCAGTTCTTCGAGTCGCTTTAGATAGCGGCGCGCGTTGGGGGGAAGGTCTTCCAGCCGCCTGGCCTGCGATGTGTCCTGCTTCCACCCTTTCAGTTGCTCGTAGACCGGCTGGCATCGCGCCAGTTTCTCAAGCGAATTCGGGAACAACTCCACTGTTTCCCCGCCGCACTTATAACGCACGCACACCGGAATGTCTTCCAGGTCGTCGAGAACGTCGGGGTGCGTGATCGCCATGCGCTCTACCCCACTCAGAAGAACTGCGCGGCGGACAACCACGGCGTCGAACCACCCGATGCGCCTGGGCCGCCCGGTGGTGGTGCCGAATTCGCGGCCCTTTATCCGCATTGCGCCGACCTGCTCCTCCGCGCACTCGGTCGGGAAAGGCCCCTCGCCGACGCGCGTCGTGTAAGCCTTCGCCACCCCGATGATGTCGCTGATTGCCTTCGGGCTGACGCCCGCCCCAACGCAGGCTGCCCCCGCCAACGGGTTTGAACTCGTGCAGAAAGGGTAGGTGCCGAAATCTATGTCAAGGAGCGCCCCCTGGGCGCCCTCGAAAAGCACGTGCTTGCCCGCCGCCAGCGCCTGGTTAATAAGCACCGCGCCGTCAACAACCATCGGCTTGATGATTTCGGCATACCCGCGATATGCATCATATATCTCATCAACAGACAGCGGCTTCTCACCATAGACTTTCTCGATGATGGCGTTCTTCTGCTGCAGCGCGGCGGCCAGTTTGGCCCGGAAGGTGCCCTGTTCGAGCATATCGCCCACGCGAATGCCGGTTCTCGCCATCTTGTCGGAGTAGGCCAGCCCAATGCCGCGCAGCGTGGTGCCGAGTTTCTTGTCGCCCAGCGCCTTCTCCTGAAGGCCGTCGAGCGCGCGGTGCCAGGGCATGATCAGGTGCGCGTTCTCGCTGACGCGCAGGTTCTCGCGCACCTTGATGCCGCGCCGCTCCAGCCCTTCCATCTCCTCAATCAAAGCCTTTGGGTCAACAACTACGCCGTTCCCTATGACGCAGGTTTTCTCGCGCAGGATGCCGCTCGGGATGAGGTGCAGGGCGAATATCTGATCGCCGACCATCACCGTGTGGCCAGCGTTGTTGCCGCCCTGAAACCTGACCACCATGTCGGCCTTCTCGGCGTAGATGTCAACCACGCCGCCTTTGCCTTCGTCTCCCCACTGCAGGCCCACCACAACAGTCGCTGGCACAGCCTCTCCTTTCCGCGACGCCAAAAAGGCTCAAATGGGGGAACCCCACTTGAGCCTCACGCTCCACTTCCTCCTTGATAAATACCAGGAAACAGGCCCCTTGTCAACCCTGGACGTGAGGGCTTCGGACGGGCTTCTTCGCTTCGCTCAGAATGACATTCCACCGCCTCTCCGGGTTTGTGCAACGGCCCCCGACGCCCCCGCCAACGCGTGGCCAAGTCCTGTTCATGGCCGCTGGTCGGCCGGCAATATCTCCGCAAGGGCCGCGCTGCGCGCCGGCAACTCGAACGCCACCGTGTATTCCGAGCCGCGCTGCCGAGATTCCGCACCGGAAACCATGAATTCCACGCCAGCATCAAGCCCAATGTCTTCCGGACGGAAGGCGGCGCTGACGCGGGCCGGCTTGTCGTCCAGATTGAAAGCCACCACTACCGCCCGGTTCCGCTCCTTCAGCGTATGCACGTGAATCGCTTCCTGAAGCCCGTAGAACGCGCCCCCAACGAAGAACTCCTTCAGCCGCAGATACTGCCGCATCGCGCGCTTGTGCGCGGCCCACACTTTCTGGTCCGCGTGCTTTCCCCCGATCCCCAGGTGCCGGCACGTTGAAGCATACCACCAGAACTCGAGCGCCTGCTCGTTGTCCTTGCGCAGGTCTATGTGGATGTACAGGGGCAGCGAATACGCGAGGTTGTAGTAATAAAGGCTTATCGCGCGCCCGGACAGCAAGTCATCCATCGGGTCCCACATATACTCGAATGCCCACACCTCGTCGAACGAGCCCGGCAAGCCGTGCATGTAGTAAGTGGGCGCATAACGCACAGGCACGCCGGCGACTACCGGATCGTGCAGTTCAATTATCACTTTGGGGAATGCGCGATGCACGGCCTGAGCGATCGCAAGTATGCTGCGGCAGTGCTCCTGGCGGCTGTAGCCGATCGAGTGCCCATGCGCCCCATCATCACACGGCCCCGTGTAGCCGGAGCCATCGAACATGAAATAGACCACGCCCGCCCGCGCCAGTTCGATCAACCGCTCCGACTTGGTGCGGATGTAAGCAGGCGCCCCGCTGCAAAGCGCATCGAGCACCTTTCCATCTTGGTCCTTCCTCCTGGCCTCAACTGGATAGGCAGAGATGTCGGTCCAGGCCGCCAGCGGCGTGTGAAGCGAAACCGCCAGCCCGTATTTGTCCCGCATCAGGTTCACGAATTCCGCGGCCTTCAACAGCCGGTCCTCTGCCCACAGCGTGGATGCGAAGGTTGTGTCCCAGCCCGGGTCAAGGTACAGCGCCTGGCAGCGAATATCGCTCGCCTTTACCGCCTCCTCCTCTATCTGCGGCAGCGAATAGTACTTCGCTCGGTTCTCGGGCGTGTCGGGGCCCCACCACAACTTGTTGTCATATAGCTCGTTCCAGTGCACCGGCGGGTCGAAGGCCGGCGGGACGCGGTGCCCGAACTCTTCCATCGCCTGGCGGAAGGCGTAGTATCCCTTCTTCCAGTCGCCTTCCACGAAAATGTAGCGCATGCCCCCAAACCGCACCGTCTCGCCCGGCTGCAACGCGACGGCCGCCTCCGGGTCGCCGTGCCAAACGCCCGCCCCTCCAAACCGCAGCACGGATCTCGCTTTCCCCGGCCTTTCCACCCGCAGCAGCGAATGCTCGATCCCTTCCTGCGAATGCTTCAGCATCACCAGGCAGCGCCCAGGCATGGCCCACACCCACCCCTCCGCTCCGAATTCCGGCGTCGGGACTTTCGGGAACGGCTCCTGCGCTCCGGGCGTGAAGATTCGGTAGTATCCCTGGCCCTTCAGGTCCTCAATTGAGTAGTCCTGATACTCACCCGCCCTTCCAAGCAGTTCCCTGCGATATGGCACCGCTAGGAATCGCGCATCGCCCAGCCCAGCCCTGATGCGCTTTCCGCCTCCCGCACCCGCAAGGGAATGAGCAAAACCGAAAGCGATGTCCGGACACTTGATGGTCTCTCTTCCGACGTTTTTCACGGTGATGATCTCGTCAAGGTATGGCTCCCTGACCTTCACCACAAACACGTGGGTGATCTCCAAATCGCCCAGCCGCCCGACCAGTGCCACCTCGGTCTGATCCTTGCCAGCCGTCAAGCGGTGCGTGACATATGTCGGCCGGCCCGACAAGTCGCTGTTCACGTGATAAACGTAGCCGGCGTTAGCGTAGCGGAACCCAGTGCTGCGCTCCGCGAGTGGGCCCGGATTCAGCCCGCCCTTGAGGCGTATCTGAAGGGTGAAAGCGGGATTATGAATCGTGATCGGGGCTGACGGAGGGTGTGCTAGCATGGTGCTGCCGTTTTCCAGATCACCGCGCTCGGCTCCTGCCGGCGCAGACAAGGCGCCGCGGGGAGAAGGGATAAAACTGCCGGCGCCGAACAACAGCAGCAGAAGCACCACTCCATTTGTTGCCAACCGGGCACCCGGGTCGAAAGGAGGGGAAGGGTGAAGAAGGTATTGGCGATAGATGACGAGCCTTATGTGGCGCGGCTCTTGAGGAAAGTGCTCAAGGATGCCTGGGGGGAAGACGTTGAACTGGACTGGGCGTCCGACGGCGGCATCGGAAAGATCAAGGCCGCCAGCGGTGATTACGATTTGATCACCCTGGACATCGGAATGCCCATGATGGGCGGAATCGAAGCCCTGGCGGAGATGAAGAGCAACCCGAAATCCGCGCACACGCCGGTGGTGATCATCACAGGCATGGATGATCCCAACTTGCCTGCGCAGGCGCATTCCCTGGGCGCAGCGGGATTCGTCCGCAAGCCATTCTCAGCACAGGAACTGGGCCGCATAATTTACGAGATCGCCATGCGCGGGACACCGCCTGGCCCCGCAACGACCTGAGCGATTCCGCTTGTGAAAACCGCGGGAACTCAGCCCTGCCGCATAGGCTTCTGCCAGGGATAGTGAAATGCCCAGTACATTTCTCGTACTGCGGCCATGTTGCATGCATCGCAGGAGCGGATTGCCGCTGACGTGCGGCGTGCCGTTCCCGCCAGAGAACGAGTTCCAGGGATTCCAGGTAGTGGACAAGGATGGCGCGGCGTTCGATTCGTCAGCGGATGGTGACCCGAAACTCAGCGTCGCCAGCGACGGGCCGCTGCTCCCGTTCCTCGAAGCAGCCGACGAACTGGATTTGCTCAAGCCGCTCGATTTCCGTTACCAATCACGCCCAGCGCAGCAGCACCACCCCCCCCAGCAATATCAGGACGCCGGGAAGGCGCGACCAGGCCAACCGCTCGCGCAGAACCGTCGCGCCAAGCACCACCGCAAACACCATGCTGAAATTGCGCATCGGCGCAAGATAAGACACCTGCGCCAAGGTAAGCGCCCAGAGCAGCAGCAAGTACGACACGAGCGATATCAACCCCCCAGCAAAGATCAGGCCCCGCGAACGCCCCCACTCCGCACGAACAAGCGCTCGCCTGCGCGCAGCCAGAACCCAGACGGTGAACCCCAGTTGATCCGCGAACGATGTCCAGCATAGATAGGCAAGCGGATTCAATAGGCCGACGCCCACCTTATCAATCAACTGGTAGGCCGCGATAAATGCCGTCAGGGCAGCGAGCAGGCCTGCCAGCGCAAGGGATGAGGGTGCCATCTGCGAGCCAGCCCAGTTCCTGAACCGCCACGCGGTCTGAATCAAGAAGACCCCCAGCGTCACCAGCGCAACCCCTGAAAGACCGCGCCCCGAAATGGTTTCGCCCAGAAGCGGCACCGCAAGCCCGGCCACAACGCACGCGGCCACCGCTCGCACCAGGGGATACACAAGTGAAAGGTCAGCGCGGTCGTAGGCCGATCCGAGCAGTATCAGGTAGGCTGCCTGTGCCAGCCCGCTGGCAAGCGCCACCAGCACACCAGCCAGCGGCCATGCGCCGACCGCCAGCGAACCCACCGCCAACGGCAGGCAGACCATCGTGATGATAGTCTGCGAGCACCATAAGAAGCCAACCGAATCGCGGGCGCGCTTCGCGAGCGTGTTCCACAGCGCGTGAAGGAACGCAGACCCCAGCACCAGTGCGAAGGCAGCCCAGGTCAATATCCTGCCCCAACCCTTCCTGTCATCCTGAGCCCTTCGGCTTCGCTCAGGGCAAACCTTTCGCCTGCCATGCTGGGCCCTTTTCCTGTCATTCCGAGCCCTTCGCCTGTCATTCCGAGCTGGCCACCGCCTGTCATTCCGAGCGCAGCGAGGGATCTCATGCGCCTCAGGGTGACATAAACACCGGCGCAACGGCCTGCGGGAGCCCTGTCCTCCGGGCGATGCGTTTGGGGCGACACCTCGGTTCTGAATTGGTCGCCTCGCGGATGAGGCTCCCCCCGGCATACTTCTTGCTGCCCTTGACCGGTCGGGCTGGTGTGGTATAATAAGTCTGCTGCCGCAGTGGCTCAACGGTAGAGCAGCTGACCTGTAATCAGCAGGTTAGGGGTTCGACTCCCCTCTGCGGCTCCATAGGCCAAGAAGAGCGGCCATAGTTCAGCGGTAGAATGCCAGCTTGCCATGCTGGAGATCGAGGGTTCGAATCCCTCTGGCCGCTCCAATCCCTGAGCCCCGATGAAATCGGGGCCGGGATCGCGGCCCCGACGGAGTCGGGGCGCAGCGACTACGTGCGCCCGTAGCTCAGCCTGGATAGAGCGTTAGGTTGCGGACCTAAAGGCCGCAGGTTCAAGTCCTGCCGGGCGCGCCACCGCTCGCGGCCCTCTACCGTTGACTAAGGCGATTCATGAGGTACACCCCCAACGTCAGAATCAATTCACCCCGGGAAGGGTCGGGCTCTGCGGCAGCAAGCAGTTCTGTGCTGCGAATACGTTCCACCCACACCGCACCATATTGCAGGGCCTCGCGGTAGACCTCCTGACGTTCCTCCTGCGTCAGTAGTACCGTCCCATCTTCATGTGATGCCATGGGGCGTTCCCCGGCGACCGCTGCCATTGCCCCCGTGAACCAGGCTTCCCCGCGCAGCCCCTTTGCGGCTTCCTCCACAATCGCATTGAGCCGTTCTTCCGCGCCCTCTTGTGGCACCTCCGACCAGCACGTTAGTAGACTAGCGATGAGGGCCTCTACTTCTACGCGCTGCGCCCTTCGGTCCAACCCGGGGAACGCACTATGGACGAAACCTGCGTAGCGGGTGAGGAAGGCACGCGCCAGTCTGCGGTTGTTCGGCGTGAGAAACCACTTCAGCGGGGCCATAAGCGCATTGCCCACCGTCTCCAGGATGGGAAGGACGGCGAGAACGAAGCCGACTGCGTAAACCAGCAAGCCATAGCGCCAGTCGAGCACGAACAAGGTAATCTGTATCCCCCACTCGGCCCACTTGAAAATGGCAGTCCAGGGGGGGAGCGTGCGCTCGTCGGGCAACAAGATGCCCTGACGCTGTGCCTGGATGAGGCGCTTGTCGAAGGTCGTGATGGACGCGAGGAGGAAGAACCCAACTGTTAGCCCCGCGAGCAATGGCGACTTCAGCGCTACCACTGCACCCGTAGCCAAGTATGCGACAACAGCGATAAGGGCTGCGAAACAAACGGCAACATAGCCGAGCGCCGTCGCCACGAGGGGCACTGGTCTCAGAATCCGCAGCGTCTTGGTAAACCACTGTGCGTGCTTCACGTCCGTCCCTCCTGTGTGGTTCCCCTGGGGGAGCGGTTCCGCGCAGTGGAGGCATTCCCTTCTATCGGTAGGCGGGGGCCTGAGAATCTTGCGGCAGGATTTGTTCAGGCGCGCCGTTCATCTTCGGGGCTGTGCACCAGAACGCTCGAAACCCCTCGATCCATGGGTTTTCTCCCGCAGGGGGCTCGAAAACTTTGTACTACGTTCGATTCTGCGCCCTGTTCGCGCGCCCGGCCCACAGACTGGGCGTTCGGAATCCCTTGTAGCCGCGACCTTCAGGTCGCGCAGGCTGAAGCCTGCGGCTACAGGGCGTGCGATTGCGGGGGGGATCAGCGGGTCAGGGTTGAAGCGACAGAAGCCACCTGGTGGGCGGGTTGAAGGCACTCGGCGATCGAACGCGTGAAGCCGCCGTGGGCGGCGCGCTCGGAGAGGTCAACCATCTTGGTGCGCAGCACGGTCCCGCCCTCCTCGTCCACTATCAGGCGCACGACGGGCCGTGAGAAGTCGCGCTCGCTGGCCGACATCACGATCGCCCACTCCCTAGTGTTCAGCCTGACCACTGCGCCGATGGGAGGGACGCGCACCATGCTCCCGAAACGGGCCAGGAGACGCGGCTCGAACTGCTCGGGTGCAACGTACTGCATCCATCCCGCGGCCTGGTCGGGCCTGATTGGCGCGCGATAGGGGCGCACAGTTGTGAGTCCGTCATAGCAGTCCACGATCGTCAGCATGTGGCTGTACATGTGCAGCGGAAGCCGGCTGCTGACGCGCGGGTATCCACTGTAGTTGTATTTCAGGTGATGCTCGAATGCCGCCACCGCGCACACCTCGGGTATCCCGGGCGTAGTGCCGAGGATGCGCGCCCCGATGACGGGGTGGGCCTGCATGACGCTCCACTCGTCCTCTGTGAGCGGGCCCGGCTTCCTCACGATATCCAGCGGAACGAACACCTTCCCGATGTCGTGCAGGATGGCGGCCATGCCCAGGTCGAGTATCTGAGCCTCGCCCATCTTCAGGGTGCAGGCGAACACCATGCTTACGATGCAAACCCCCACCGAGTGCTCATAGAGATACTCATCCCACGACTTGATGGCCGCGAGGCTCAACAGCGCGGAGCGGTCGTAAAGCACGCTGGACAGCATCTCCTCGACCACCTCGCGCACCGCGATGGAGTCCACCTGCGCGCCTTCCTGCACCGCGCTCATCGCTCGCTTGATGGTATCAATGGCGTCCTGGTAGATAGCCAGCGCCTCGCGGTGCTGCTCGTGGTCCTCCTCCGGCCGCGGCACATCCACCTTGATGTGGTCCACCCCTTGCCGGGTCAGTGCCTGCTGAGCACCGCCGAGAAGCTGCAGCGCTTCGACATCCATCAGCAGTGTCGCCACCAACTCATCAACCTCGGATAGCGAAAGCCCCGGTTCGAGGACCACCTCCCCGATCTCCCGCGCCCGGAATTCCTCGGCCATCACCGCGGCAGCCGCGCTGCCTGAGCAAATCGGGAAACGATCGTAAACAAGGTGGTCGGCAGCTACATGCAACAGGCATGGCTCCTTTGCGGTCGCCATCGCCAGATTATTGGTTGCCTGCTCGAGATGCTCCCGCGTAACGGCGTGGTTCAAGCCGTAGAACCCTGCGCTGCGCAGCCCGGCGGAGAGTTCCGCGATGCCCTCATCCAGCACCCGGCGCTGGCGAGACTCCTCGCCACCGATGCCTGATTCGGGCACTATCCTCGCCTCTTGTTCGTTTTGCGACATCGAAACTCTAGCCCTCCGGCTTCGTCACTTCCCCTGGGCTCGCAAGTGCGGCCCCTGCTGTTGCTGGCTGCCTGCTGTGCGCAGCGCTTGCTGCGCGCATTCCCTGAGCTGCTGCTGCGCACTTCTCCTGAAGAGTACTTTGCGCCGCAGCACTGCGGCGATCACACTCCGCGCCTCCTCGGTTCCAATCTGCGCCAGAGCACTAATGGCCTTGCGCTTCTCGGTCACCGCCTGTGCGGTGAGGCTCTTGTCGAGAGCCACGCGGCTCAGGTATTCCACCGCCTTCGGGCTGCGCAACATGCCCAGCGCCACAATGGCCGTCTCCCTCACCACCGGGCTGCTGTCTTCAAGCGCTTGGGCCACAATGCCGACGGCAGCATCGCTCCCCATCGTGCCCAGGCACTGGACCACCGCGAGCCGAACCAGTTTGTCCGGGCACTTCAGCCCCTGCCCCAGCGCCCCCAGAGCCCGCTCACCGCCTATCCGCGCCAGCACCGGCACCACCGGAACTCGCGCCGAAGAATGGGGGGATTCCAGCGCACAGGCTAGCTCGCCTACCGCTTCTTGTCCCACCGCCACCAATGCATCTGCTGCCGCCGTTTCGCTTTCTGCGGGCAAGCCCTCGGCCAACAGCCGCGCCAGCTGCCCGATCCCCGCAGGCCCAAGTTTGGCCAGCAGGCGCGCCGCAGGTGTTACATGCTCGCTGACTTCCCCCGTCAGCGCTTTCGCCGCCATCTGCACGATGCGATCGGTGCCAATCGCTTCAAGAGCCATTTCAGCCCTCATGCGCCTCCAGGAGAAATCCGATCTGTTGTCAGACACGTGCGCCCAAAACATCTCCACGATAGTGAGCGCAACCGAAAGGCTTGAATCTGCAAGCGCCTTCGCCCTATTCTCCAATTCCGTAGCCAGCTTTGAGTAGTGCGCCAGTTCTGTCTCTCGGTCTGCCGCCTCCACGAGCACCACTGCCGCCTTCGCGGCAGATGCGTGGCCGCTGGTGGTGTCCAGCAGTTCGGCCATTTCGCGCCTGACAGGCACCGGCCCCAGGCGCATCGCAGCCATACCCTCCAACAGGGTAGCGAGTTCGCTGCGAGCGAATTGAGGCGCCGTGCCCACCGGGGCATAGCGCGCCCCAGCAGCATCGGCCACGTGCTTTGAAACATCATCGGGAACCGCGCGCAGCGCCCCCAGCGCCTGCGACAACTGCGAGAGCAGCGCCGGCAACCGCGCCAGCGCAACTTCTTGTTCCGCCTGCGTCTCTTGCCGGCGTGTTTCCCAATCGGTCAACTCGGTGGCGAAGATCTTTGGGCGCAAAGCAGGCGGCAGCCGTCCGATAGCCTGGCGTACGCTGGCTTTCACCTTTTCCCAGTCCTCGGGAGAGCGCGCCAATACCACCGCTTCAAGCTTCTGCAGCATCTGCGCCACGAATGCGGCGCGGCCGCCCTCCAGGGATGCTGCCGCGGCACGGCTGACACATTCCATCAGCAGCCGCGCCACTTTCATCGGCTCCCCCAGCAGTTGCAGCATCGCATCGTAGGTTGGATCGTCAATCGCTTCACGCTTGCCCAGCAAGTAGTCCGCCAGCAGCGCCACCAGTTGCTCGACATCGAGCAGTGCCAGGTGCGACTCGGGCTCGGACTCCACGTCCGCCTCGGTCTCTTCCTTGAAGTCCACCTCCGCCAGGGTAATGCCAGACACGCCCAGGCTGTGCAGCCTGTGCTGTGGCCCGCCTTGCTCTCGCAGCCGATCCGGGTCTGCGTCGAGCAGGGCAATCAGGGAGGCCAGTTCCGCTGTGTCGAAATGCGCGAGGAAGCTTACCGACCTGATGCCCCTTTGCAGCATTCTGCGCGCCAACGCCCTGGAATCGGCGGCCTGCCGATACAGTTTGCGATTCAGCAGCAGCCCATTGTCCTGGGCAGTGATGGTAAGTTGACTGTGGTGGCGAAGCAGCCCCTGGATCGCATCATAGGCCGAATCGCGCGCCGCCACCGCCATGGGATGGTTCTCCTGGTAGAGCGAGGTGGCGCGCCTGGCAGAGAGCAAGCGCTCCAACGCCTCCTGAAGATCAGCAGGCGCTTGCTCGCTCGTCTGCAGCAGGGTATGAACCTCTAGTTGCCGAGACGTCATCGCCCTCAACGCATGGAGCCGTGTTCGACAAACGGGCCGCGGGTTACCCCGCCCGCTGCACTTATTCCATATTGCGCAGCGGTTCGTTAGCCCTGAAGGATATTCCAATCCGCGCGCCCAAGACAGGCCGGGGCGCGCAGGTGACCGGAGAGCAAGTCTGCATACAGGTTGAGCGTTTGCCGGGGGCGGAAGACCTTCCCCTGCCGCAATACCAGACCGAACATGCCTCCGGCATGGACCTGCACGCCGCGGTCGGCCAGCCCCTAGTCCTTCAGCCGCGACAGACCGCGCTCGTGCCCACAGGGCTGCGCATCGCCATCCCGCCCGGCTACGAGGCCCAGATCAGGCCGCGCAGCGGGCTCGCGCTGAACCACGGCATCACCCTGCTCAACTCCCCCGGAACGATTGATGCTGACTACCGGGGCCCGCTGGCGGTCATACTGCACAACTCTGGCGACAAACCGTTCACCATCAACCGGGGCGACAGAATCGCACAGATGGTGATCGCCCCCGTCTGCCGTGCGCGGCTGGAGGTGGTGCCCACCCTCGACGACACCCGGCGCGGCCCAGGCGGCTTCGGCCACACCGGCATCGCCTAGACTAAGAGGCACGCGCCGCCAGAGCCACGACACAGCGCGGGCGCGTCCTGCAACCCTTCGGCGGCTCTTAGGGCGGCCCCGAAAGGCCGCCGTCGGCGTTATGCTCAAGACCCGGTCGCCGAACGAACGCTATCCCGCTCCGTTCTGTCATTCTGAGTCCGCCAGCCGGCGGACGAAGAATCCCGGCGTTCGTATGTCGGAAAAATTTTCCCGCAATAGAAGGAATGTAGGATAGCCAGGCAGAACTGCGTGAGAGGAGCCATCTGTTTGGGCGGAGACAAGGGGCGGGCTTTGGGTGCCGGGCCGGGGTGCCTCGGGTCTGCTAAGGGAGGGAAGCATGTTCACGATGTGGTCTCAATGGAAGCCGCGTGTCGCTCTGCCCGCATGTCTTCTGACTAAGTCCGTGGCCGAAGTAGATCCGCCACGGCAGACAGCCGGGCGCGGGCATGCTGGTGATGCCACCGGTGGTGACCGTGGGCCTCAGCGGGCAGTCTCCGCGATGAAAGACCTTGTGTGTAGGCGCTTTCGCCCCGCGCGTTTTTTCCTGACAGGCGCTTGTATCCTGGCATTCGCTTTCGCCAAAGCGCCCGTGGCAGCCCAATGCCCACCTATTTCTCTTGGCACCCCTGTTGATGGCTCGCTATCAGGCATCGGCGATGTTCGCTACTATGGCGTATCGGTGACTGCCGGTGACTACTTGATAGTGATGCTTCGGGGTTGCGATCCCTATTATGACTACGATCTTGCAGTGCATGTGGGCTCGCCAAGCGGGCCTGAAGTAAGCAGCAGGCGATGGCAAGGTGGGAATGACCAATCCGTGGAGGTTGTGCTGCCTGCCCCGGGCGATTACTGCATTGAAGTACGCAACGATACTGTGGGCGACCGGTGCTTCACCCTGCTCGCCGACGTGCGCTTCGTGGTTACCCTAACGCCGGGCGTGCCGGCAACCACTCAATTGCTGTGGGGTGGCGGCGACGTGCGCTACTACAAGGTGACGGTGACCGACGCCGCTTCGTTGGTGGTGATGGAGCGGGGCTCTGATGCCTACTACCATTACTCTCTAGTCGTGCATGAGGGTTCGCTGATTGGTCCTCCGGTAGGAAGGCCATGGCAGGGCGGCAATGACCAGTCGAAGGAAGTCGTGCTCCCGGCGGCGGGGGACTACTTCATTGAGGTGCAAAACATTGACGCCGGCAGCCGGACTTTCACCCTGCTGGCTGATATGCGATGGGCGGTTGCCCTGACGCCGGGCGTGCCGGCAACCAACCAATCGCTGTGGGGTGGGGGCGACGTACGCTACTACAAGGTGACGGTGACCGACGCCGCTTCGTTAGTGGTGATGGTGCGGAGCTCTGATCCCTACTACCATTACTGTGTAGTCGTGCATGGGGGTTCGCCGATTGGTCCTCCAGTAGGAAGGCCATGGCAGGGCGGCAATGACCAGTCGAAGGAAGTCGTGCTTCCGGCGGCGGGGGACTACTTCATTGAGGTGCGAAACTGTGACCCCGGCCCCCGGACTTTCACCGTAAGGGTCGAGATACGGCAAGCCGGATATGTGGCACCCTGTGCTATGGGTGCCGGCGTGCCGCTGTGGGGCGGTGGTGACACCTATTGGTACAGGGCGACGGTGGGCAACAGTTACTTGCTCAGGGTGCTGCTGACAGGCTCTGATCCTTATTACGACTACGCGCTGAGAGTGCATCAGGGATCCATGACGGGCACCCAAGTAGGTACCAGATCGCAAAGCGGCAATGAACAGTCGGTAGACGTGCCATCTCCGGCGCCGGGCGATTATTACATTGAGGTGCAAAACGTTGCCCCCGGCCCCCGCACTTTCGACCTTCAGGTGGATTACAACAACCCGCCTGCAGTGAGTATTGTCAGTCCGAGTCCGCCCCCGGGCGGATCGGTACGGGGAGCAGTGCTGGTTGAAGCGCAGGCCAGCGACGACGTGGGGATAGCCAGGGTGGACTTCTTCGTGGACGGCGGCTACAAAAGTAGCGATACCACCGAGCCATACCAGATGATGTGGGATACCTGCCCGTCAGCGGTAAGCGAGGGGCCGCATACCATTTGTGCCAAGGCGTGGGATGTGTGTGGGAAGACTGCTCAGGCATGTATCAATGTGACGGTGGACAACACCACTTTTGATGATGTGCCCAAAACGTCCTCGCAATGGTCGTGCATTGAAGCCTTAGTAACGAACGGGATCACGGGTGGGTGCGCGCCCGCCCTGTACTGCCCTTACAACAATGTCACCAGGGCGCAGATGGCGTGTTTCCTATGCAGGGCAGCGGGGAAGGGGCCGCTGAATCCGGACGTACCGACATTCGCCGACGTGCCAAAGACGAACATGTACTATGGCTGCATCGAGCGCTTGGCAGACTCTGCGTCGTGGTGCATGGGCGCTCCAACTTCAGGCTGCCGTCTGGTAGGAACAGCAAAATACTTCTGCCCCTGGGACCCCGTTACGCGGGAGCAGATGGCGAAATTTCTTTGCCTTGCCGCCTGCAAGTCTCCAATGCCGTCCTGCTCGGGCAAGTTCTGCGATGTGCCTTTCAGTAATCCCTTCTGTACGGTCATCGAGCGCCTGAGCGATGGGCCTTCATGGTGCGGAGGGGTGGCAGTAACTAGTGGTTGTGCATGCCCATCGGGTTACGCCCCGGGCTGCAAGTGCTACTGCCCGAAATCAAACATCACACGCGGGGAAATGGCAGTGTTCCTCGTCAGAGCCTTCTGCCTGCTGACTTGTACGTAGAACCATATCGCAATACGACCTTCCGATGGGGGGGCGTGTCACGATAGCGCCGCAGGGCGAATGTCGTCGGCGACGAAATGGTCAGGGGCGCGGCCTGCGCGCAGCGCGCGGATAGATGGGCACTGACTGGCAAGCGGCTCTGGCAGGCTGGGCGTCTTCGCTCGGAGTAGAACTCACCGAGGAGTCACTGGAACGCCTGGCTGCTTTCATGCGCTTGCTGCTGGATTGCAATGCGCGCTTCAACCTGACTGCAATCACTGAGCCGCGCGAGGTCGCGCTCAAGCACTTCCTGGATTCGCTCACCTGCCTGACGGTGTTGCCCGAGACAACGCAGAGCCTGTGCGATGTCGGCTCGGGAGCAGGTTTCCCTGGCCTCCCGATAGCGATTGCCAGGCCGGATTTGAACGTCACCATAATCGAGTCAACCAAGAAAAAGTGCCAGTTCTTGCAGACGTGCGCGGCTGACTTGGGCCTGAGCGGAGTGCGAGTTATCTGCGCGCGCGCGGAGGATGGGGGCCGCGACCCTGCGCTGCGGGAATCTTTCGCAGCAGTCGTCAGCCGCGCAGTGGCGAGTCTGCCCGTTCTGGCGGAACTGTGCCTCCCGCTGGTCGCGCCTTCCGGGGTGTTCATTGCCATGAAGGGCCCGGAGGGCGAGCGACAGGCACACGCCGCCGCCAACGCGATCAGGACGCTCGGGGGCGCGGTCGAATGCGTGCGCACTCTGTCGCTACCCCAAGGAGCCGGGCAGAGGTCCGTGGTAGTCGTGCGCAAGGTCGCGGGAACGCCCGCAAAGTACCCGCGACGCGCCGGGATCCCGCAGAAGCGGCCCCTGGGCTAAGAACCTGGGTAGGCGACGCGGGCGGCCGTGGTCGCCGACGCGCCAAAGCCGCTATGGCGACGGCGCGAAGGCCGCCCCTACGGCTACGACGGCAGGGCGGCGGAGAGGATTTCGTCCAGCAGACCTCTCACCGCCAGGAGCGCCGGGCTGTCGGGCGGCACCTGAACCAGCGGCGCGCCCTGGGCATCGAGAGTGCGCACCGAAGCGTCCTCCGCAATGGCCGCCAGATTTGGAAAGCCGCGCTCAGCAGCCAAGCTGACCAGGTTCGCGGGAATCTCGCCCTGCACCCTGTTGATCGCCAGCCAGAATTCTCCCACCCTTGTTCTGAGCGACCGCGCCAGTTCAACAATTCGGAATGCCGTTTCCAGCCCGCGCACGGTTGGGTCAGAGAGAATGAGCATCACGTCAACATCGCGCGTGGTGCGCCGGCTGATGTGCTCGAGGCCCGCCTCGGTGTCCATCACGACCCAGGGGTAGCGGCCCACCAGTTCATCAACGCAGGCCCGCAGGATGCTATTGGCGTAGCAATAGCAGCCAGGCCCTTCCGGCCTGCCCATTGCAATCAGGTCGAAACCCTTCGCCTCCACAAGCGCCTCCGCGGTGCGGAACCTCAGGTATTCGGTCTTGCTCATTCCCCCGGGCAGCCCCTCAATCCGCGCCAGCGTATCCTCCCGCACGTCGCCAACCGTGGCCTCGACCGGAACCCCGAGGGCGGCATTGAGATTCAGGTTCGGGTCAGCATCAACTGCGAGAACCGGGCCCAAGTTGCGTTCCACCAGCAGCCTGATGAGCAATGACGCTACGGTGGTCTTGCCGCAGCCGCCCTTGCCGGTTACCGCGATCACTTTGCCGTTGCCAGTTGCCATATCTGCTCCGCCAGCGCAGTCATCTGCCGTTCCAGCACCGTTGCCGGCCCGCCGAACTCCGCCATGCCCAACGCCGGGTCGAAAGGAAGACAAGCCATCAGCGGAAGGTCTCCCGCGTGGTCGAGCACGAAGCGCTCGGCCTCCGGCGATGCGCACTTATTCCCGATCAGGGCGATGCGCGGGATGCCAAGGCCGCGCGCCAGTTGCGCAATGCGCTGTGCCGTAGCCAGGGAGGCCTGCGCGGGTTCTGTCACAACCAGCAGCGCATCCGTGTGCCGGGCGGTACCGCGGCCGAGGTGCTCGATCCCCGCCTCCATGTCGAGCAACACCACAGCCTCTTGCTCCACCAACCGCCTGGTGAGCGCCCGCAGCACGGCGTTTTCCGGGCACATGCAGCCCGACCCGGGATCGCGCACCGTCCCCATCACGAGTAGGGAGATGCCGTCGAGCCGCACGCTGAACTTCTCGATCAAGTCGCCGACATCGGGATCGATCGCGAAGAAGCCGCCTCCCTGAGCGGTCCCTGCGCGCTCGGCGAGTAGGTCTTTCATCTCGGAGATGGGCTTTATTGCCTCCAGTTGCGCCTGGCTCAACCCCAGCGCAGCCCCCAGGCAGTTGTTGGGGTCGGCATCCACAGCGAGGACGCGCAGCCCTTTCGCGGCAAACGCGCGCGCCAGGCCAGCGCAAATCGTGGTCTTGCCTACCCCACCCTTTCCCGCGATCGCGATCTTCACTTGGGCAATGCCTCTTTCGTGGCTTCGAGCAGGATCCTCAGCGATTCGTGCATCAGGGTATCATTGAGTTCGGGAGCCATTGCCATGCTTGCAAGGCAGGGATACGAATGGTGCAGCACTTTGGCCGCCTCGACCGCCTCTGCCACCTTTTTGCCTACAAGATTCCGGGCCACAAAGTCTGTCAATCCACAGGGCGAGCCGCGCACCACCTCTGCGTCAACCACGACATCGCCCTCGGTGCGCAATTTGATGATCGGGCGGCCCATGCCGAAAACCCTGCTGAACTCAGCGATCACCGGCGTGCGCGGCTCAAGCGAACAGCACGGCTTTGGGAATGCGCACTCGATGCCCGCTCGCTCGCACGCTGCTTCCACCTGGCGCTGCAGCCCGGGCTTTATCCACGTTGGATCCTCGATGGGCGCGATCAGCGCTCTCGTCGCCTTCCCTTTGACCGCATGAGGGATCTCGACCAGGATCTCCGGGAGCAAGTGCACTGCGAAGATCACCTCTGCCCCGCCTAACTGCGGCGGGATGAATTCGGCCGGATCGTCGAGCATCAAGGGTAACCGATCCGGCAACTGGTACTCTGCCAGTATCCCCCCTGGAACGCGCGCCTCGAAATGCTTGCGGATCAGCTCTGGCCAGCGCCCACCCGTATGCAGTATCTCAACCTTCACATCAGCGTCTCGGCCGATCTCATAGTTGCGCCTGGCTCTTGCGCCACGCGACCAGGTAGTCATCGCAGTAAATCTGCTTGCTGAGCAGCAATTCGGCGGTGATCATCGCGTCCATCAGCTCGGTGTCCAGCGCGTCGGCCACCGCAGCATCCAGGCCCGCCGCGATCGCCATCACCAGGCAAATGCGGTTGACAAGCTCCCGCTTGGTGGTTCCCTGCGAAACATTGGAAAGCCCGATCACGGTCTTTGGGGCAGGATCCGACAGCATCTTGCACTCCCGAACCGTCTTGAAAACGTGCCCAGGGTTCTCTTGCATGCAATTCATCGGCAGGATGATGGCGTCAATGTAAACGCGGTCGGGCTCGATGCCCGCCTCGGCAGCGGCAGCCACGATCTTGAGCGCGATCTCCACCCTGCCCGTCTCATCACGCGGGACGCCCTTCTCATCTATCGTTAAACCGATAATTGAGGCCCCATGTTCCACCGCCATCGGCAAGAAGACATCGAGCTTCTCTTGCTGGCCGGTGGTCGAGTTGATGACCGAGCCAGGCCCTGCCAGTTCAAGCCCAGCAAGCATTGCGTCCCGCTTGGTGGTATCAATCGCCAGCGGGGCCTTTGTCACTTGGCGGATGGTTTCCACCAGCCATTTCATCGCCCCCGCCGCGTCGGCCGAAGCCGGCCCCACGTTCACGTCCAGCGCTCCGGCGCCGGCAGCCACCTGTTCGCGAGCCAGCCGCTGGATCGTGCTGGCATCCCGGTCGCGGATCGCCTGACGAACATCCTTGAACATGCCGTTGATGCGCTCACCGATAATCAGCATCTTCGCCTCCCCTCACTCTTTCATCAGATCGTCGATCGCTCGCTTCACCTGGGCAACCGCCTCCGGGTGCCACATCACCAAGATGTCCACAGCGGCATGCAAGAAAGAATTGGCAGTCGCCGCCTCCCACAGCGGGCCTCGCTTCTCTGCGGGTCCCCACTGTGGGAATTCCTGCTCGCGGCCCCTGGCTTCTTTCGCCTTCCAGGCCTCTGAGCCGACCACCGCCAGCACAGGCATGGAGAGCATGCGGTCCCCGTTCAGCGCCGCCAGGCGCGTCCTCTCCATTATCGAGTACGCGTATTCCATTCCGTAGCCCAGGCCGCCGGTGGCCTGATACATCACGATGCGGCTGGCATCCAGGCCCATCTCCGTCACCAGGATGTTCACCTGCTTGATGATGTTGATGTCAATCGGCGCTTCCGTGACCAGTTTGTGCCCATCCGCAATGCAGGCGGCGGTGATCGTCTTGTAGTTGTCCTGCGTCGCCGTGCCCAGCAGGCAGTTCTCCCCTGCCGACACCTCGCTCGCGCGCGGCATGATCTCGTTGTCCTTGTCCGCCTTGCCTGTTCCCCAGATGATCAGGGGAACTCCAACCGCTTGCAGCACCGAGCGCACGGTCTGCGCCACCTCGTCCGGGCTTGCGTTCTTGCCATCCGGATCGGCGGAAAGAAGGTTGAGACTGACCATCTCGGCGCCGAACTCCTGCACGCACTTCTTCGCCCAGTCTGCGGGACTGGAAAGCACTTTGCCGAACGGCCTGGACAGGACTTCAGGCCAGGTGGTGGGCTCGATGTCCAGCACCTCCATCGCCACCACGGGGCGGTGCGGCATCTTTCCCTCGAAATGCAGGAAAGGCAGGCTGGCCTCTCCCCCCACCGTGACGGTGCTGGTGCGCGTACCTCCCTCGGCTGAAGTGGCGCCGATGGTCACCTCGTTCACGGCAGCAGCCCACTTCTCGACGGGGATCTCAAACGGCATTGTGTGCACCTCCTCTGGCCTTCATCTGGAGCAGATTGACGAGCCTTTCAAAATCAATGTTTTCCTCCCACAGCGACCGCGCGCGTTCCACCTTCGCCTGCTGCCGCACGCGCAGGCGGCCCCGGATGCGGTCTATCTCCTCAACCGTTGACAGCGTGTCGCCTGCCACGAGCAACAGCGGAACTCCAACCTGCTGCGCGCGCCGGATGATCACATCGCTCGGGTACAGGTTGCCTGTCAGGATCACCGCCCGCGTCGCCGTTTGCAGCGCAGCCAACTGGATGTCGGGCCGGTCGCCGCCGGTGATCACCGCCTTGTTCGAAATCTCACCGAAATAGCGGATTGCGCTCTGCACATTCATCGCCCCGATGACGAAGTGCTCCACCAGCAGGCCCAGCTTGTTTTCGCAGCAAAGCACGCGCGCACCCAGTTGCTCGGCGAGTTCGGAAACAGTGACCGACCCCAGCAGCGGATCCCGCCTCAGCATCCCCAGCACCGGGATGCCAAGGCTCTCCAGATACGGGATCACCACCTGCTGCAGGCGGGCCTGCTGCTGTTCGCTCACGAAATTGAAGATTGCCCCCAGCACCATGCCCTGCAGGAGGCTGTTTGCCAGAAGAAGTTCCTCGACGGTCGAATCGGATTCATGCCTCACTACCACCAGCACTTGCGCATTCAGCAGCCTGGCCACCTGGGGCGCCGACAGGTGAAGCAGCGACCCGCGGCACAAGTTGCCGATCCCACCCACCAGCACCAAGTCTCTGCCCGCACTGACCCTGGCAAAGGCCTGCGTTATCTTGTCCTCCAGGGCCAGGCTGCCGCCCTCGAGAACGCGCTGCGCCAGTTCCTCGGTGTAAAGCACAGGGCACAGGGCCGACGTCTCTTCATTCTGCCCCAGCGCGCGCGCTATGAACAGCGCGTCCTCATCGGTGCTTGCCCCGTTTACCTCCACCGGAAGCGTGCCCACCGGCTTGAAGTAGCCCACCCTGAGACCGCGCTCCTTCAGGTGTAGGCCGATGGCCAATGCCGCCAGCGACTTACCGGCATATGAGCCCACGGAGGCAATGTAGAGCGCCTTCATGATGTCACCCCGCCGGCGCCTTGAGTTTGCCGGCCACGCTGGGGAACAGTGTAAGGTTGGTATGAGGCAAGAACAGCCCAGCCACGTAGTGCTCCATGAACGCCGGGACCGCGCTCAGTTCGAAGTTGGTCATCGCCCTTGCGATGCGCTCGGCCTTCCGCCTGGAATCGCGCGACAGGAGCGCCATCCTGGCTCCCGCCACCGAACTGTTGCCCACGAAGCGTATCTTCTCCAGCGGCAGGTCGGGCAGGAGCCCCAGCGCAACAGCGTTCTCGCCGTCCAGGTAATTACCGAAAGCGCCCGCCACCAGGATCTTGTCCAGGCTCTCGGGAACCATGTTCACATTCTTCAACAGCAGCGTGATACCTGCGAACACCGCGGCCTTCGCGCGCACCAGGTTCCGGATGTCGGCCTCCGCGAGGCCGATATCATCGTCGCGCCCGACCTCGTGGCCCCACACCAGCACGAATTCCGGCTGGTCGCCGCGCACGCGCACGCGAGGGCTTGCAAAGCCGAGGTCAATCCTGCCTGCCCGGTCAATGACACCCGCCATCAGAAGCGTCGCCAGGCTGTCAATCAGCCCTGAACCGCAGATTCCCCGCGGCTTCACCCTGCCGATGGTTGCATAGCTCAAAGTGTCGGTCGCGGGGTCATAGTGGGCGCGCTCTATCGCCCCTACGCTGGCGTGCATGCCGTAAGTGATCCCGGAGCCCTCGAATGCCGGCCCGGCGGAGCACGAGCAGCACACCATCCACTCGCGATTGCCGATCACCATCTCGCCGTTGGTGCCCATGTCCACCAGCATCCAGGTCTGGTCAACCTCCGCCAGCCCGGTGGCCAGAACTCCAGCCGTGATGTCCCCGCCCACGTAACTCGAGACGCACGGCAGGCAATAGACGGGCGCGCGCGGGTGGGCAGCCAGGCCCAGGTCCCCTGCACGCGCGATCGGGAAGGTTCTCGCTGCAGGCACGTACGGCTCACGACGTATGTGCGCCGTTTCCAGGCCGAGCAAGAAGTGGGTCATCACCGTGTTCCCGGCGCACGCGAGACCGTAGATATCTTCGCGACGTATCGCCTGCTCATCGGCAAGTTGCTCTATCAGCCGGTTGATGGTCGCGACCACCGATTGCTGCATGCGCCCTGCGCCATCAGCGTTCTGCTCGACCCAGACCATGCGCGATATGACATCCGCCCCGTAGGCGATCTGTTCATTGAGACAGCCCCTCACTGATACAGCCTGGCCTGCGCGAAGGTCCATCAGGTGCACCGCAATCGTGGTCGTGCCAACATCTACCGCCACCCCGTAGCAGACAGACGACCTGGCTGCCGGCTCGACCGCAATGATGCGCGCCGCCTTCGACTGTTCGGCGGCGGGTTCAATGTCAGCAACCGTGGCGCAGACCTCTCCGCCCTGCGCACGCGCGGCCTGGGGCAACTCGCGCACCGCCGAAAGGTCAGCGCCCAAGGCCTCGAGGTCGGCCCGCTGCGACAAGATCTGGCCTTGCAGGCGCTCCAGGTCCGACTGCCCCGCAGTCTCGCGCGCATCAGGCAGCCGGACGCAAACCTTCTCCACCAGCGGAAAAGCCTTCTCGGGCCCACCCTCGATATCTCCCGCCAGGATCTTCAACTCACCCAGTTGCGACGAAATGGGAACCTCCACTACCAGGTCTCCCTGGACAGTGGACTGGCAGGCCAGGAGATAGCCGTCAGACTTCTCTTTGTCGGTGAGCAACTGCGAGGCCCCCCCGCTCGGGGTGCCGAGCCTGACAATCACCTTGCACTTTCCGCAAGAGCCCTCACCCCCGCAGGCGCTGTCCAACCAGACTCCTGCTTTCCTGGCTGCCTCCAGCAGATTGGTGCCCTCGGGCACCTCAAGGACTTTGCCCTCAGGGTAGAAGACTACGATGTAATCCATTCCAATCCTGGTGGCACAGGTTTCTAACCTGTGCTACTGTGCTCCAGAGTTAGGCGGCCCACGCGGTCTTCAGGAAACTCGGTATCCCGGACGACTCCCTGGGCCCAACTATCACCTTCCATCCCGCCGCTTCCTCAAGCTTGCCGCTCAGCACGGCCACTCCGCCCGGGATAACCACCTTGCGGTGGCCGACCTTCTGCTCGATGCCGGTTCCCTTGAGCGCCTTGGCGATGCTCTCGGCGGTGAATTTCTCCGAAGCCCAAGCGGTGAGCACGCTGGTCCCCTCGGTGTCCACCACCACAATCCAGGAAGGCACCTTGCTCGCCTCGACATCCGCCTCAACCGTGAAGTAGGTCAGCGAGAAGTTCGTCGTCACGAGCACAGGCGACTTCTCATCGGGCGTGCCAACCTGGTAAATTCCCGCCGCAATCTGGATGGGCTTCTGCGGGTCAGTGTAGATGTTCTGCCGCACCGTGAGCAGCGGCAGCGCCTGCCACGGCTGGTCTCCGTTGATCACCACAATCCCGGCATACTTTGCTACGTATGCGCTCGCCTGCAAGACCTCGGCCGTCGCGTCCTCGGCAGAGGTGAAGGCCATCGTCGGGTAGCCCAGGGGACGGAACTTCTTTCGCAGCGCGGCCCTGCGGATCGCCGTCTGGTCGGCAAGCACTTTCGCGGGCTCCCGCGCGCCGCTGTCGAGTATCAGGTCCTCTACGCCGGCCGCCTTTGCCTTTTCCGAGAGCGCAGCCAGCGCCTCCAGCCCATCGGCATGCAAGGCCAGCGGACATGCGTGCTTTTTCGCCAGTTCGAACATCGCCCCTTGGGAGTCCGGCTGATCGGCCCGCGCGGCATAAAGCAGCGGCTTCTTGTCGGCGCAGGCCTCCAGCGCGGCCACCGCGATGTCGGGAGACCCCGCCATCAGGATCAGCGGCAGGTCGGTGCTCGCAGCAACGGCTTTGACGGCCGCAACGAAGGGCCCCTTCTGCCCGCTCACATTCTCCACCGCCACCAGGTTCACTGACAGCATCTGGCCGACGCGCTCGAAGCGCAGCACTTTGATCTGCGCCACGCGCTCCTTCAACGCCTGCTCACCCAGGCTATCCGCAACAGTGACCGCAATCCCTGCCGGGTGGTAGAAGGTCTCATCGTGCCGGAACAGGACAGTCTCGTTGCCGAGCTCTATCTTCTGCTCGCCTGTTCCGATTGTGACAAGCCTTATCGGAGGCGCGGCCGCCCCCGAAAGCGCGGCCTTGGCCTCCTCCGATACGTATGGGCACTTGTCCAGCGTGGTTTGTTTCTGCGCCAGTTTCATCGCGAACGCTAGGCACGTCGGCAGCCCGCACTCCTTGCAGTTCGTCTTCGGCAGCAGTTTGTAAATGTCAAGCCCAGTTAAAGCCATCTTCCTTCACCCCGATCTTCGTAGGGGCGGAGCGCCGCTCCACCCGCTTTGTCAGGAGCAGCCCCACTGCTCCCCTAGGTTATATCAGCGACGGCATCGTCAGCGCAGGATGCTCTTTCTCCGTCAGCCACGCCAGCAGTGTCTCCGCATCGGTTGCAGCCGTCTCATCCGCCAGCTTGTCGTACAGATCGGGCATCCCCAATTCGGCCGCCCGCGCCTTGAACCGCTCCGCGATCGCCTCCTTCAGCTCCTTCGGCATCCAGACCACGCGCGGCAGCCCTCCCTCTGCGCGCAGAAACTTGCGGGAGGTAACGTAAAGCCTGCCGATGCCCAGGAAACCCGGCGTCTGCAAACCACCCCCCACGCTTCCGGCCAGAGTGGTGAACGCCATGCCGCAGGGCGTCATCCCCGGATACTCGCGGTTGACGATCATCACGCCGTTGCACTCCGGCAGGATGGCCATGATGCACTCGAAACACCCGCACGAGGTCATCGGGTCCTCCATCAGCGAGTAGGCGTTGAATCGCTCCACCGTCTTGTTGGAGATGCGATAGACGAACTCGTTGACGCCCTCCCACTGGCCCTTGACCTCGTCAATCACGCGTCCCTTCTTGACCGGCTGGTTGGGCCCGGTGGGGTTGATTTCATTGGAGACCTTGCCATCGAGCCAGTTATAGGCGCCGCAGAGCCCGAGCCGCTCGGGCGAAATGACGCACACGTGGTTGGGCGCGTAACTCTGGCAGAGCGTGCAGGAATAGAAAATATCCACGCTCTCGTCCGTCATCCCCGCCACGCGCGCGTCGCGCTCATCCCAGGCCACCCGCGCCTCCTTGAGCACCGGCGCCATCGCCTGCTCATCGGTCATCATCGTGACCTGCACCTTGTCAACCAGCGCAGGGAACTTCGACAGGTACTCGGCGCGCAGCAATTCGCCGAAGTGCTTCAGGCGGAACCCCGCATTGAACGCGTTCTTGGAGATGCGGATCCAGTTGATGTCGCGCTGGCCCATGTGCCAGATGCCCATCGCGTGGTTGATCAGCGTGTGCACCTGGCGCTCGAGGATCGGCTCATAATCTTTTTGCATCTTGCGCCCGGCAACCTCGATGAAGATGCCGAGCGGCATCGCGCCCCCCAGCTCAACCGTGTCGCAGTCGGCACCGATCAGCGTGATCTTGCCATCCTCCACCTCGTCCAGTTCCCTCATGCGCAGATACTCGAACGAACTCGTGTACTTACCTCCGAACTGAACCTGCATGTCGTCCTTGCGAACCGTCTCCCCCTCGAAGGCCGCCGCCACGGGCACGGGGATGTTGATCTCCGAGACCTTCACCTTCACCCCGCGCACCTGCACCGACACCGGCACGATCTTGCTGTGATCCAGTTCGCGCACCAGGGCTTCGTAGGTGGTGACCCCGCTGGGCCTGATCTCCGGGATCATCGTGTCGCAGATCACCGGGAAACCCATGTTGATTGCGCCCGCGCCGCTCGCGTACTTGAGGTCGTCAATGTCGCCCAGCCCCAGACCGAAAGCGAAGATCCGCGCGCGCGTGTAATCGAGGCATGCCTTCCAGTCGCCCTTCTTGTGCCCGCCGAAAGTCAGCGCGCCCCTGATCGCCCAGTTGAGCGAGTAAATGATTGACTCGGTGTCCGGCCCCAGGGGCACCAGGTACATCCCCCACCAGGCTTTCTTCAGGTCCCCATCTGCCGTCTGCGACGCGTCCTTCGGCAGGATGCCCGCCTCGATCAACTGATCGCGCGCGGTCGCGCCGTTGTGGTTGCTGACCAGGAATGTGAGGATGTTGCGCTTCTGGATCTCGCGGATCACGTTCACCGTGGTCTCAACGTCCGGCCCGGCCCCGATCACCGCCGCGAACCCCGGCAGCCGGCCATCAACCAACTGGATGCCCAGCGTCCGCAAAATCGTGTCGGAGATAAAGCCGTGCCAGCCCTCCTTCGGCTCGCTCCCCTCCAGGTAGCGCATCCCCTCGACGATCTCCTCCGCCAGCAGCGTCGCTACGCCCGCGTCGAGCGCCGCGGGTAGATATGGGAGCCATAGACTATCGCTCGGCTCCTCGCTCAACAAGGCCTTGCAGATCTCCAGCACGCGCTTGACGTCGCCCAGCCGCTGCACCTCCTCGCCCAACAGCGCATAGGCCATCGGGAAGTAGAAGGCGGTCTCCGGGAACTCGACCGGGCAGTCCTCCCCCCTGGCCGCGATCGCCTGGCTCAGCATCTCCTCCGCTTTTTTCGTTATCGCGTGCGAGCCCCTGATCGCCGCCGCAGCAACTATCTTCGACATGATTACCTCCGGCTATTTACAGCCCTGCTGCCTCCAGCACAGCAGGAACATGGTGACCCCAACCCAGGGGCATCAGGTGTACCCCCCGGCAGAGCGGCTTCACCCCGCGAATGATCTCGGCCGCGATCTCGATCGAAGTCTTCGCCTGGTTGTCGGCCTTCTTGCCTGCCGCCTTCGCTTCCTTGTCCGCCTGGCCCGCCGCCGCCATGCGCTTGATCAGCGCATCGGGGACGAAGACCCCCGCCACATTGTTGTTCATATAGCGCGCCATCCCGGCGGACTTCAACAGCACGATCCCGCACAAGATCGGGACCTTCACCTCCGCAATCCGCTCCATGAAGCGCGTGAAGGCATCAACATCATACACCGCCTGCGTCTGGATGAAGCGCGCCCCCGCCTGCACCTTGACGTGCAGTTTGTAGATCTGCGGCTCCACCGGGTCGGCTCCCGGAGTAACTATCGCGCCCAGGAACAGGTCGTCGGGAACGCCCTCGAGGTCATTGCCGGCCAGATCCTTGCCCTCCATCAGCCGCTTGGCGGCCCCCAGCAGGGATACCGAATCGAGATCGAAGACGGGCTTTGCGTCTGGGTGATCCCCCAACACGACGTGGTCGCCCGTCAGGCAGAGCACGTTCCGGATTCCCAGCACGTAGGCGCTCAGCAGTTCGCTCTGCAAGGCCAGCCGGTTGCGGTCGCGGCACACCATCTGCAGGATCGGCTCCAGCCCGCGCTGCTTCAGCAGCGCGCAGGTCGCAAGCGAACTGACCCTCATGCAGGCGGCTTGCAGATCGGTTACATTGATCCCGTCAACGCGCCCGCGCAGGAGTTCCGCCTCCTCCATCGCGTGCTCCATGTTGATTCCCTTTGGCGGGGCCACCTCGCAACTGATGACGAACTTGCCGGACTCCGCCGCTTCTTTGAAACTCATGCTTGTTGACCCTCCGATCTCAGGTACATGCCCGCGCTCTCACTGCTGCGCCCCGGCCGCCTCCACGTCCGCCAACTCCAGCGCCCACATGCTGGTGCGCCGCCGCGCTCCCGCAGGCAGCATGTTGCGGAAGTTGCGCAGCGGCGGCATGTCTTTCAGCCGCTCCGTGCGGCCCAGCGCGGCCAGCCGCTCGTAGATCTGCATCCAGCCGCAGGGGACGTCCACATCCACCTCGCACTTGCCGTTCTGCGGCCCCCCGCAGGTGCCATACAAGAGCGATTTCGAGCACGCTGTATAGGGGCAGATGCCTCCCGTGTAATCCAACATGCAGTTGCCGCATTCGACGCAGCGCTCCTGCGACCGCCACAGCCCGTGGAACCCTCCCAGGTAGAGCGAGTTCGTGAGCGGGTGCACCGGCTTCGCCACCCACTGCGCCACCGACTGTATGCCCACTCCACAGGAGAGCACCCCGATGCTATCCGCCTCGTTGACGGCCGCTAACTGCTGGGCAAGCATCAGGGCGGTCAGTCCACCATTGCACACCATCTCGACGCGCGCAACGCCGGTAACCGTTTTGCCGTTCTGCTGCAGTTCCTCGACCAGTGCTTGCGTGTGCACCGGATCGGAAACCTGGCTGCCTGTGGAGCATCCGTCACAGGCCACGATGAAAATCTTGTTCTCGCCCTTCAGATAGCTAAGAATCTCGTCCAGCGGCTTGCGTTCCGAAGTAATCATCTCTGCTTCTCCTCGGTGGGCGAAATGTCCAGTTCATCTTCCACCTGCGCCACCAACTGCGGGAGGCACCTAGCCACCGGCTCCGATAACTCGGTGCCCCATCCCATCTGCGCGGGCTCCACTCCGTAAATCACCACCTCGCCGATGCGCACTCCTGAGTGCCTGAGCATCGCCAGCGAATCCAGCAGCCCCTGTTGGTGCAGCGAGAGCGCGATCTCCGTTCTATCCTCCGTCTCCTGCGGCGACAGGCGCAGGATCGCGCCCGGCTCGCCCGCGCCCCGCAGCGCATCTATCACCACCAGCCTGCCGATCTCGGACCACGATGACAATGCATCGAATACCGCCGTCCCGCCATCCACCAGTTCCACCGCGCTGCCGCAGCCGGCATCGGCGAGGGCGCGTATCGCGTGCACTCCCACGCCCTCGTCCTGCCGCAGCAGGTTCCCCACCCCCATCACCACCGCGGCGCTCACAGCACCCGGCATCTCGTGCGCTCCTGCCCCTTCGCGGTGAGCAGGTGCACCGAACAGGCCAGGCAGGGGTCGAACGACCTCACCACCCGCACCACCTCGAAAGGATTATCCATGTCCTTGATCTTCGTCCCCACCAGCGCCTGCTCCATCGGCCCCGGCTGGCCCTGGTCGTCTTGCGGCGAGGCGTTCCACGTCGTGGGCACCACGAGTTGATAGCCGCTCAGTTTGTGATCATTGATCTCGCACCAGTGCCCCAGCGCCCCGCGCGCTCCCTCCGTCAGCCCCACGCCTGAGCCTGATTGCGGAGGATTGCGCCATTCGCATGCCGGCTCACCCGGCCGCAGGCTGGTTACCCATTCCGCCATCTCCTTCACCAGCCGCTTGGCCTCCAGGGCGCGCGCCGCGTGGCGGCCCAGCACCGAAAACAACGCCGCCGGGCTGGCCTTGAACAAGCCCAGCAGCCCGTCCACCTGGCTGCGCACCGCCGCATCACCCGCAGCATAGGCCACCAGCGTCCTCGCCAGCGGCCCCACCTCATAAGCCTGGCCGTCATAGCGCGGCGCCTTGAGCCACGAGTAGCCGTTCTCCTTGTCGGGCGCAGGCACGGTCTTGGCGGCTGCCACCGGCACCCCGCTGGTCGCGTCGTCATACCACGAGTGGCCTACCTGCTCGGCGATTCTGCCCGCATCCACCGGCCGCAGTTTCAGGTCCTGCGACACGCGGCCGCTGGGGATGAAGCGCTTTCTCTTCAGCAGGTCGGTCTCTGCGGTCTCGAGATCGAAAGCCCCATATGAAAGCCAGCGCCGCGGGCCCGGGCCAACCTCGAAATAATCGTCGTAGGCCTTTGCAATGGCCACGACGTCGGGGACGTAGATCTCTTCGATGAAATGGCGCAGCACTCCCAGTTTTGACAGGAAAGCCGCGATCTTGTCCGCCGTCGGCACCTCCGCGCACCCGCCCGCCACGACGCCCACCTGGTGGGGTATCTTCCCGCCGAATACCGCCAGCATCTCGTGCGCCACCCGGCGCGCTTCGAGCGCCCGCACGTAATGGGACGCCCGCTCCTGGTTATCCTTCTTGGAGAGCCGGTAGTCGCCCTCGTAGCGCGGCGTGAAGGGCGCCAGTTCCTGGCGCGCGATGAAATCGCGCAGGCTGTTGAGCGCGCTGTCGGGGCCTTCGTAGTCCGCAGCGGCGGCGACATCAACGAAATCCAGCGCGGCGAGATGGTAGAAGTGCAGGATGTGCGATTGCAGGTATTCGGAGGCCAGCAGCAGGTTGCGCATCACGCGGCCGTTGTCGGGAATCTGGTCCGCGATGCCGAAGGCCGCGTCCACCGAGAGCGCCGAGGCAGCGGCGTGCACCACCGGGCACACCCCGCACACCCGCTGGACCAGCAGCGGAGCGTCGCGCGGGTCGCGCTCCAGCAGGATAATCTCGAAGCCTCGGAACAACTGCCCCGAGCACCTGGCTTCTTTGACCGTGCCGCCGTCAACCGTAACCTCGACCTTGAGGTGCCCCTCGATCCGGCTCACGGGGTCAATCGTTATCGTATGATCTTTGTGCATCGCCTAGTTCTCCTCCGCCGGCCTGGGTCTGGCGACCGCCACCATCTCGCCGGATGCCTGGTCGCGGCGTATCTGCGGCAGCGCGGCCAGCCCGATCTTCACGTAGATCGGGCAGCATACGTCCGGGAAGAAAGGCTCGACGCAGCCGTGACAGGGCGCGCCCGCCTGCACGCACCAGTTGGTCCCGTTGTTGAACTGCCGCTCCGGGCAGTCGGCGTGTGTCCAGGGCCCCTTGCAGCCCAGTTCATACATGCATTCGGGGTCTCCCATGTCTTTCGCAAACCGGTGCGCCTCGAAGAATCCCCGCCGCGGGCACAGGTCGTGCAGCAAGCGCCCGAAGAACCGCTTCGGCCTGCCTGCGTAATCAATCTGCTCCGGCCCCGGCAGGCCGAAGAGAAGTGCATGGGCCACCGTGCCCGTGAACCAGTCCGGGTGCGGCGGGCAGCCCGGGATATTCACCACCGGCTTATTGATGCCCGCCTCCTTCAGCAGCGCCGCGATGCCGACACATCCCGTTGGATTCGGTGCGGCGGCATGAATCCCGCCATAGGCGGCGCAGGTGCCGGTCGCGATCACGGCGCTCGCATTCTTCGCCAGCGCAAGCACCTGCTCGCGCATCGTCGTCTCGCCGCCGATCTTCCCGGCCAGCCCAAAGCGGCCCTTGGCAGCGGTGGGAATCGCCCCGTCAACCACCAGGATATAGCCGTCTGTCGCCTTCTCGCTCGCCGCCAGGATCTCCAGCGCCAGGTCGCCCTGCCCCGCCATCACCGTGGGCTGGAACCGCAGGCTGACGTGGTGCCCCGGAACGAGTTGATCAACGATCAGGTCCTGCACCGTGGGCGCGGCGCCATTCAGCACCGCCACCACGCACCCCGAGCAGGCCGATGCCTGGTACCAGATCACCGGGTGCTCCGTTACTTTCGGGTTCTCCGCCATTCCGTCTCTCCTCGCGCGATCAATCAGTCTTCAGTAGGCCTCGGGGCGCGTTCCTGCCGCGCGCTAGCCTCCCGCCTGCCACTTCGCAGCCTGTACCGTATTTCTCAACAAAAGAGCGGTCGTCACCGGCCCCACCCCTCCCGGCACGGGTGTAATCTGGCCGGCCACCTCGACGCCGCTCGCAAAGTCAACGTCGCCTACAATTTTGCCTTCCACCCTGTTTATACCCACGTCAATCACCGTGGCACCGGGCTTGATCATCTCGCCTCGAATCAGGCCCGCCTTGCCCACCGCTACAATCAGGATATCGGCGCGCTTAGTGTGCGCGGCCAGGTCGCCCCGCTGGCTGGTGCCGATGTGGCAGACCGTCACCGTCGCTCCCGCCAGCTTGTCGGTCTTGCCCTGCTCGTCTTCGGTGATGTACTTGTCCACCAGCAGCAGGGCCACCGGCTTGCCAACGATCTCGCTGTGGCCGACGACGACCACCTCGGCCCCGTACATGTCCCGGCCCGAAGCGCGCACCAGTTCGACAACGCTCATTGCAGTACACGGGGCGAGAGTCGGCCGCCCCTGCACGATGCGCCCGATGTTGGCTGGGTTCACGCCGTCAACATCCTTCTCCGCCGCCACCGCGGCTTGGGCGTGGCGCGCGTCAATGTGCGCCGGAACAGGCATCTGGATGATGATCCCGTGCACCGACTTGTCGGCGTTCAGCCGCGCGATCTCTTTTAGCAGAGCATCCTCGCCGGTATCCTCCGGCAGTTCCAGCAACTCGTAGGCGATGCCCGCCTGCTCGCACGACTTGCGCTGCATCTTCGCGTATGCCACCGCACCGGGGTTCTGCCCCAGCATCACCGCCACCAGCTTCACGGCCACCCCGCGGGCTTTCAGGCCGGCGATGTCCTTCTGCACCTGCTCTTTGATTCGATTCGCAATCGGTTCCCCTTCCAAAAGTTGCGCAGCCATCTCTTCCTCCTGTAGGGGCAGCCCCTGTGGCTGCCCTCTCCTAAAACAGCCCCACGGTTTTTCCGCTCTCGTCAATGTCAATGTGCGTCCCCGCCGGAATCGTCGGAAGCGCGGGCATCGTTGACATCTCACCCAGCAGCGGGTACAGGAACCCTGCCCCGGCCGCCGGCCTGATGTCGCGGATCGGCACGCGGTACCCGCGCGGCCGGCCCTTGACAGCAGGGTCGTGCGAAAGCGAAAGGTGCGTCTTGGCCATGTTGATCGGCAGTTTGTCCAGCCCCTGCTGCGTGAACAGTTTGATCTTCTTCTCAGCCAGCGGGCTGTAATCCACCCCGTCGGCCCCATAGATCTTCGTCGCGATCGTCTCGATCTTCTCCTTGATCGAGGCCTCGAGCGGGTACAACTGATGGAACGCATTCGGCTTTGCGCAGGCCTCAACCACCGCCTTGGCCAGTTCGATTCCCCCCTCTCCTCCCTTCGCCCAGACCTCGATCGGAACACAGGCGGCCGCTCCATACTTCAGGGCTAACTTGCGCACCAGTTCAACCTCTCGGTCGGTGTCGTACGTGAACCGGTTGATCGCGACCACGGTCGGCAACCCGTGCAGCCGCACGATCTCGATGTGCTGCGCCAGGTTCTCGGCTCCCTTTTCGATCGCCTCCAGGTCCTCCTTCATCAGCGCCGGGTCGAGCGGCTTGCCGGGCGCCACTTTGTACTTGCCGCTGTGCATCTTGAGCGCGCGTATCGAGAGCGTGATCACCACGCAGCTCGGTTTCAGGTTGCCCACGCGGCACTTGATGTTGAAGAACTTCTCCGCCCCGCAGTCCGATCCGAACCCGCTCTCGGTGACCACGTAGTCGGCGCACTTCAAGGCTATCTGGTCCGCCAGGATCGAGTTGTTTCCGTGCGCGATGTTCGCGAACGGCCCTGCGTGCACGATGCATGGCGTGTTCTCCAGCGTCTGGATCAGGTTGGGCATCAGGGCGTCCTTCATCAGCACCGTCATCGCGCCCGCGCACTTCAGGTCCTCGGCCGTCACCGGCTTGCCGTCCGTGTTGTAACCCACGATGATGCGCCCGAGCCGCTGCCGCAGGTCCTTCAGGCTGGTCGCCAAGGCCAGGATCGCCATCACCTCCGAGGCAACCGAGATGTCGAACCCGCTCTCGCGCGGTATGCCTCCCTTGTCCGCGCCGCCCAGCCCGATGATCACGTTGCGCAAAGCCCAGCCGTCGCTCACATCCACTACGCGCCGCCAGGATACCGCCAGTGGATCAATCCGCAGGGCATTGCCGTGCTTCAGGTGCCCGTCAACGAACGCGGCGAGCAGGTTGTGCGCCAGGCTTACAGCGTGGGTATCACCGGTGAAATGAAGGTTGAAATCCTCCATCGGCATCACCTGGGAGTGCCCCCCTCCTGCAGCCCCGCCCTTAATGCCGAACACCGGCCCCAGCGAGGGCTGCCGCAGGGTGTTGCACACGCGCTTGCCGATCTTCGCCAGCGCTTGCCCCAGCCCGATCGCGGTCACCGTCTTGCCCTCGCCCAATGGCGTCGGGGTGATCGCGGTGACGTCAATCAGGCGTCCGTCGGGATTGTCCTTGAGGCGCTCCAGGACATCCAGGTGCACCTTCCCCTTGTACCTGCCGTACAGTTCGAGATCGGTTTCCTTCAACCCCAGTTGCTCGGCGATCTCGACCACCGGCTTCATCTTTGCGGCCTGGGCGATCTCCAGATCGCTCAACACTTTGGTCGCCACTACATTCCTCCCTTCGCACAGACTAGCCCGTCCGTTTTTCAAGCGGACGGGCCTGTTTCCTGTAGTCTGCCCACTCGCTCCTGTCCTTGGCCTACGCCGCCACCGCCTCTGTCGGATACATCATCGGCTTGAGTTTCAGCGCTTCGCGCTTGCTGTTCAGGTGCTCTATGATGATCTCGGCCGCGCGCTTGGGCTCGCTCTCGAAAGCCCATTTGCCCCCGACATCCTCGGCAATCCCCTCGCGCAGATAAGCCGAAAGTTCCGGGGCGCCCTCCACTGCCAGCGGGCTGCCGAACACCGTTAGAATCCCGCTCGCCACCGCATACAGGCCGATGGCAATCGCCTTTTCGCTCATCCACTCCGGGGCTGCGGCGGCCACCGGCAGTTCGGAGATGTCCTCCCCAAGGCCTCCCTCCTGGACCATCTGGCAGCAGGCAATCAGAATGCGGCTGTTGTCAACGCAAGAGCCCACGTGCAGTACCGGCGGTATTCCAACCGCTTCGCATATTTCCTGCAGGCCCCTGCCAGCGAACTTGTAGGCGGCCTCCGGCTGCAGCAAGCCCACCTTGGCGCACGCGGTGGCGGCGCAGCCCGTCTCCACCACCAGCACATCATGACGTACCAGCTCCTTCACCAGTTCCACGTGGTGGTAGTCATGCTCGAAGCGCGGGTTGCAGCAGCCCACAACTCCGGCCACTCCTCTCAGCCGGCCGAGTATGATCCCGTCGTTGAGCGGCCGGTAGGATGGCCGGAACCGGCCCCCCAGCAGTTTGAAAACGTACTCCGCCGTGAATCCCGCGACCAGGTCGTTGCTCTCTTGCGGGATGTCAACCAGTTTCGGGTCGCGCCGCTGGAAGTTCTCGATCGCGGTCTTCACGATCTCGCGCGCAACATCCAGCGCGTTCTCCTCGACGAACTCGATGTGATCCGCGCCCGGAAAGCGGGCCTTCGGGCTGGTCGTAATCAGTTTCGTGTGGAAGCACGAGGCTGCATCGGGCAGCGACGGCATCAGGCACTGCACATCCACTACCATCGCCTCGACCGCACCGGTTGCAATCGCCAGCTCCTGCTGCAGGAAATTGCCAACCGCAGGAACGCCGCGGCGCATCAGCAGTTCGACCGCCGTGCAGCAAATGCCACCCAGGTTGATTCCCTTCGCCCCGTTCTTCTTCGCCAGTTCGATCATCTCGGGCTGTCGGGCGGCCTCGACGATCATCTCAGACAGCAGCGGTTCGTGCCCGTGTATCACGATGTTGACCTGGTCCTCTTTGAGCACTCCCAGGTTCACTCGCGCGCGCAGCGGCTCCGGCGATCCGAACATCACGTCCTGAAGGTCGGTGGCGATCATCGAGCCGCCCCACCCGTCCGCCAGCGCGCAGCGCATCGCCTGCTTCATCAGGTTGCGGTAGTCGTTGTCCACACCCATGTGGGTGCGGTGCATCATTTCCACCACTTCCCGGTCCACGCTGCGCGGCACAATGCCGGCTCGCCGCCACGTTTGCTGCCTGCGCTGGGGAGCGCGCCTGGTGAAGCGAAGTTCACCCTCGGCCTTGCCGAACTCATCAAGCGCCTTCAGCGCAACTTCCCTGGCGATCTGGCGCGGGTCCTTCCCGTCCGACGCAATCTCGAACTCCGCTGCCAGGCGCCTCAATTTCGCCTCGTCAGTGATCCGATAGTCCTTCGCCTCCCCCTCTGCCATCGCCAGCAAGGTGTGCGCAACATCGCGCCCGTGATCGGAGTGCGCTGCAACGCCCGACGCAACCGCCCGCGCCAGGCCCCGCGCCGCGATCGTCTCGGCTGTCGCGCCGCAAACCCCGCAGGCATTCTTGGGTGTTATCCGGCACGGCCCCATGTTGCACAGCCGACAGCACAGCCCCTCGCTGCCAAACCGGCACTGCGGCTGCATCCTCTCGTAGCGATCCCAAACGGTCGTCATATCGCGAGCCCGGGCAATCTCCAGCGCTCGCAGAGTGGCCGGGTCCGAACTTCTTGGCCGCTTCTCGTTCTCCGCCATTGTTCTCCCTTTCACAATTACCGCGCGCCCTGAAGGGCGCGGCTACGCTGCTTTGTAGCCGCAGGCTTCAGCCTGCGCAACCACACGGAAATCAGGCCTTGCCCTGCCGGGAAGGCCCGATTACTATCCGGTGAGCCATCAGGTCTATCTCCTCGATCTCGCCGGCAACTTCTTTCTTCTCGCCGAAAAGGTTCACCAGCAGCCAGCCCCCGCGAACCGGCCGCATGGAGGACGCTTCCTCCATCACGACTGCCTCATCCTCATCCGCCTTCAAATACACCGTTGACTCACACAACTCCGTCCTACCTCATGCAGCCTCACCGCGAACGGGAGGCTTGTGAACCATTTCACAAAGAAATCCCACTCTACACTATCTATACCCTTCCCTGCCCAAAACTACTTCCCTTCAAGCCCCCACACAACGGGATTCGGCCCATCGCGGCCGAATCCCCATTACCTCAATCTACTACTTCACCAACCCCCCTGTCAACCCCTGCACCCACCCGTAACCGCCAACATGCGGCGGGAGGAATCTCACAGCCGAGCCGGTTGACCGCTCGCGGCTCCGGGTCGCCTACGCGCCATGCCCGCTCCGCCGACGGCGCGAGAAGCCGCACCCAGGCCACGCAATCTTACCGCTCGCCCCACTTGCCGAAGGGCATCACGTATTTCACCACGATTTGCCTGACCGTCTCGTCCGGGTTCTGGGGATCGCCGAAAATGACGTAGAGATCATGGTCAACGCCATACTGCTTGCGCAAAACGGCATTGAATATGCTGTTGGTTTGCCCTTCCTCTCTCAGCCAGCGCTGGCTGAGAGCAAAAGTGGTGCGCCTTGACAGGCGGTAGGTCGCCCCCAGCGTGTACTGTTGGACATTCTCTTCGCCGCCGTGAAGTGACAGGGGGTTGCGCCGCGTCCATCTCGTCCACTCCAGGCTCGCATACCCTGCCAGCCGGTCGTCCGGGCTTCGGACGGTTCCCTCCACGATGAAGTTGCCATAGCGAGACTCCTCGATGGTGCCGAAATTAGCGCCCAGGAAGGCGCTCGTGGGCTGGCGCGGGAAGAGGTCCACCCAGACGTGGAATACGATGTCCCTGAAATCCTGGCCCGCGGGGCCGGGGTGCCGGTAGAGCATCCCGCGAAAGTCGAGGTTCAGTTTCGGGCTTTGCTGGATCCAAAAAGACGTGTCCGCTTCCTCGAACTTCAGTTTGCCCGTGTGGTCCAGCGCGCGCTCGAAGTAAGTCCAGATCTCGCCTTTTTCCAGCCACGACGTCCCTGGCTTGGGATGCAAGTAGTACTCGCCGCTGTACGCTAGGCTCCGAATGCCGCGCCAGGGCAGGCGACCGAGTTCGGGCTGGATATTGTCCCCGATGTTATCGTAGGTGAGCTCGACGAACCAGTCCTCGGTCCCTACAGAGGATTGTAGGAGACTCCGGCTGCCGCCGAGACCGGGCTCATCTGAAGACTGGTGATAGTAGGCCCCCAGGGTGCGCGTCTGGATGCGCCCCTTGCGCTCGCGCACGAATTCGGCATGCGTGCAATTGTCAGTCCCCGAGCGAACGTCGGAAACGTTGAGATAGGTTTCATGGCTGAAGTCATACCACAAGCGCGCCGCCAGATCGTCCTCGCGCGCAACGTCGCCGAACCGGCGAACGCCCAGCATCCCCAGGGCTCCGAAGCGGAACCGGCCTTCGGTGCCCGTCAGTTTCAAGCCCTCATCGAACTTGTAGATGCGGCGCTGCGGGTAGAAGATGATGCTCGTCGGCAGGTAGGGTATGCTCTCCACGAAGAAAGGCCGCACCTCGGGGAACCAGCGCTCAACATAGGTGAAATTGATCCCCGCATGGGCTGTTTCGATGTTGCTCCAGTCGGGGTTGATTGTCAGCATCGCGGTCGAGGTGGCTGTCAGCGGGTGCTCCCAGTCGAATCCCGCGTGCGCTGCGCTCGACACCGGCTCCTCAAAGCGGCGGGATCCAACCACGTAGCCCAGATAGCGATCAGGGCGCTTCCCTGCGCCGATCTCGAAACCCGAGAGCTCGGCCCAGGTGAATTCCCGCCAGGAGTAGTTCTTCGTGTATTTCCAATCGTCCCACTCGTTCTTGCGCTGCAAGAAGCGGCCGCAGTTGAACCGGAACTTCTTCGCTCCCTTCGGCATCGTCAGGATCGAGAACGGAATCGCCATCTCGGCCGTCCAGCAATCCTTCCCGATCTTCGCCCCTGCCTGCCATTTCGCGTCCCACCTCTGGTCGCCCCAGCGGTTATCGGCGCGCGTGCCCAGCGGGTTCACCGTGAAGACGTAGGAGCGGGTCTTGTCGCAGAAAGTATCCAGTCCGACGTCAACGCAATCATCGAGCCAGAACCCGCCGTCGTATTGCGTCTGGTGCGCCGAGATTTTCGCGACGTCGCTCTCGTGACAGATGAACCCGAAGTACAGTGCCTGCCCGTCAGACGTAACGAGGGCTTCCGTCTGCTCCGTTGCGAGCAAGCCCTGCCCGGGCTGGGTTGCGATGCGAAAAGTTGTCAGGCGAGTGACGCTCTTCCAGCACTCGTCGTCCAGCGCGCCGTCAATCTTCGGGGGCGTCTCCGTGCGCGCGGCGACGACCGTGTCCTTGCCGGTGTCGTTGATATCCTCGCCGAACTGCTGCTGTGGCTGCTCGCACCAGCCGCGCGGGCCCAGCAGCGCCGCGACGAGACAGGCGACCAGCGCCCATAGGTGGCTCGTGCTGTTTTCGATTGCTTTCATACTTCAGAACCTTCTTCCCAGGCACATTGGCCGCGGTCCCCACTCAAAGCCGGAGGCTACCTCCACATACATAGACGCCGACGCCGCGGGATTTTGGGCCCGCGGCGTCGGTAGCATTGCCTATCTTCTTACGTTCAGCACTCCGGCGCGACGGGCAGCGGCCCCAGAATCACCGGGACCCAGAGAATCACGTTTGCGATCCGCACCGGCGTCATCACGTCCAACCTCTTCGCACAAATTCATATCATATTGAGCCCGTCTTGTCAAGCCCTCGCTTGCTTTGGCTCATCCCCTCGCTTTCACGCTCGCCCGCGTTCTTCAGGCTTCTCACCCGCCCGTGACGCGCAGGACTTCTTCGACCGTAGTGATGCCGGCCATCGCTTTGGCCATGCCGTCGGCGAGCATGGTGGTCATGCCTTTTCTGATCGCGGCCTCGCGGATGTGCGACAGGTCCGCGCGGGTAGCGATCAGTTCGGCGATGTGGTGATCCACAACCAGCACCTCGAAGATGCCTGTTCTGTGCGTGTACCCGGTGCTGCGGCAGCGGTCGCAGCCCTTGCCCTTGTAGAACGTGGGAGCCTCTTCGGGCCACGCCAACCCGCCTTCCTCCGCGCGCTTGCGCCATTCGGCCAGCAGTTGCGACGGGTACTCGACTGGTGACTTGCACTCTTTGCAGATCAGACGAACCAGCCGCTGGCCGGATACCATGATCAGGGCAGAGGACATGATGAATGGCTCGATGCCCATGTCAAGCAGGCGTTGGATGGCACCCGGAGCAGTCGTCGCATGCAGTTGGGTCAGTACCAGGTGGCCGGTCACGGCGGCTTGCAAGCAGATCTCGGCAGTGGCGAGGTCGCGCACGTCGCCCACCATGATAATGTCGGGGTCTGCCCGCATGAGGCCGCGCAAGACCTCCGCGAACATCAGGCCGGCCTTTCGGTTGACCTGTATCTGGATGACGCCCGGCAGCCGCATCTCGACGGGGTCCTCGATCGAGTAAAGAGTATTGCACGGGGCGCTGACTTGCCTCATGGCACCGTACATCACGGTCGTCTTGCCACATCCGGTGGGGCCGGTGAAGACAATCAGGCCCTGGGGAGCGCGCAAGCATTCGCTCAGGCGCTTCCGGTCCGACTCACGGTAGCCCACCCGGTCCAGCTGGATGAGATCCGCCCGCGTGTCGAGTATACGCAGCGTTACCTTCTGGCCCCAGACAGCAGGCAGCACACTCTCACGAATGTCATATTCTCCCGCTTCGATATTCACGTGGGCGCGGCCGTCCTGTATAGACATGCGATCCGCCGTGTCCATGCGGGCCATGGTCATCAACCTGTTCACCAGGGGATCGTGCACGTTCTTCGGCAGGGTGACGACGTCGTGCATCACCCCATCAATCCGGAAGCGGACCTTGGTCTGCTCGCGGTCCGGGTCAACGTGGATGTCGCTAGCATTGTCGGTGATCGCGGCCTGGATGATCTTGTTGCTCAGTTCGATCAGGGCCTGCTCCTCGGCCCCCAGAACCGCCTCGGTCTTTGCCTGCTCCTGCAGCTTCATTTTTTCGCTCCTTTCTTTTGGGCCGCCTTAGCCCTAGCGATACGTTCGTCCAGCAACTTGATGGCCGCGCGCACGGCATCGAGGTCAATGCCCGCAGCAGTCGGATCCTCGTACTCAAGAAACTTTCGCAGGTCGCGGCGGTAGAACCGCCACTGCCGCCCGGCCTTGAATCCCTGAACCTTGCCCAGGCCAATCCAGCGGTAAAGGGTAGGCTTGGTGGTCTTCAGAAAGGCGACGGCCTCATCCATGTCGAGCACATCATCATCCCGGTCACCTTCTGCCGGCCTTTCGCGTTTCCCTGATTGGCGTCGCCGCATCTATTGCCCTCCTCGTCTGATTATCATTAGCGCACGTTAGGATATATAGCATGCTTATGATGACCTGTCAAGGGGGCGACCACAGGGTAACCGCTAACGGCGCGCGGGGTGATCTGTTTGCCTCCCTCATGCAAAGCGTGGCACCCCGGCGCATCGGGATGAATCCCTGGCCGGGCACGCATGGGCAGGATGCCCATGCCACGGACAGCCAGCGCACGCTGCGAAACTCTTCCCGCCTAGTGTTAACGGTTACTGGAATAGGCTGGTTTTACGTGATGCCGGCGGGCAAGCCCACGCCATGCGGCGCGGTCGGACTCAGGCTGGCGATGTTCTCCGGGACAGGCACCTCCACGCTAGACTCTACTTAACGATTCTTGCCGCAATGACCGTGCCGAGCCCGGCAGCCACGAGCCGCAGGACAAAGGATCTTTTTCAGCGCCCGCCCATCCCCCCACCCACAACCAGCACCGGCACCCGCGCCCCATGCCTCACCGCCGACGATACCGAACCGAGGAGCAAATCCAGGAGCCAGCGGTGCCCGTGCGAGGACATTGCAATCAGGTCGCAGCCCTGTGTCTGAACCTGCTGAAGGATCACCTTCGCCGGGTCTCCGTAGGCGACAACCATCTCGACCGCCAGCCCACGCTGGGCCAATTCGTCGCGAACGCCGGCCAAGTAGGCCTCGATCCGCTCAGCCTCGCCCACGATCGCATCCCAGGGGTGGGCGGTTCCCACCCGGATCAGCACCACTTGAGAACCATGCACCCGCGCAAGTTCGGCCACGTGGTCCACGATCACCCGGTCGCCGGGCGTCCCGTCCAGGCATAGCAGTATGCGTCTGTACATCTAGAAGGACCCTCCCACCAGTCTCACCAGCAACAGCACATTGAGGAGCACGACGGCGGCCGCGATAAGCCAGGCCACCACCATCGTCGCTGGGCGATTCGCGTGCTGGCCCATCAGGCGCCGGTCTTGCGTGAACAGCAGCAGCGGAACGATAGCGAAGGGAAGTTGCAGGCTGAGGGCCACCTGGCTCAGGACCAGAGCCCTGATCTCGTTGACGCCCAGCAGAATCACCACCATAGCAGGGACCATGGTTATCAGCCGCCGCAGCCAGATGCTGAACCTCACATTGAGGAATCCCTCGATCACGATCTGGCCTGCCATCGTTCCGGTAACCGACGACGACAGCCCGGAGCACAGCAGCGCAATGGCAAAAACCGCGGAGGACATCGGCCCCAGCCACTTCAAGGTGTGGTGGGCCTCGGTGATCGAGGTGATAGAGAGGCCATGCCTGTGGAAAGTCGCGGCTGCCATGATAACGATGGCCGAGTTCACCAACCAGGCCATATTGAGCGCGAAGATGGCGTCGGCTGTCGCATACCGCACCAGCCGGCCCGTGTGGCCGGCATCGCCGGGCAGGGCGCGGCTGCGCACGACCCCGGAGTGCAGGAACAGGTTGTGCGGCATCACCGTCGCCCCCAGCATCCCCACTGCCACGACGATGCTTTGCGAGTTAACCCGCGGGACCACCACGTGATATGCCACCTGCCCCCAGTCGGGCCGCGCCAGCGCAACCTCGATCAGGTAGCAAACCCCGATTACGGAGATCAGGCCCATGATCACATACTCCACCGGTCGATAGCCGTAGCGCGATAGGGCCAGGACGAGGAAGACCGCTCCGCCCGTCAGCAGGCCGGCCAGGGCGAGTGGTATTCGCAACAGAATGTAGAACCCCAGGGCAGCGCCCAGGAACTCTGCCAGGTCGGTGGCCATCATCGCCGCCTCGGCCGTGGCCCACAAGAACAAATTCAGCGGTCGGGGGAGCTGACGGCGGCAGTTCTCCGCCAGCGAGCGATTGGTCACGAGCCCGAGTTTTGCGGCCAGCGCCTGCAGCACGATTGCCATCAGGTTGCTGACCAGCAGCACCCAGAGCAGATCATAGCCGAAGCGCGCGCCCCCCTCCAGGTCGGTGCCCCAGTTGCCGGGGTCCATGTAACCGACGCTTACCAGAAAGCCGGGTCCCAGGTAGGCGAGAAACCGCCGCGTAAAGATTTCGCGGGCGTAAGCCCGCCAGGCTGCGGGGCCGCGCAGACCCGCCCCGGGCTCCTCGTGTTCCTCCACTCCCTCGCGCGCGGGCTGCACGACGGCAGCCTGCGATGCAGGGATGCGTGATCTGGCGGAATCATCGTCCATGAGAGCCTTCCTCAAGGCCAACCCGTTCGGCCCTCGCCGAGTTTCCGGGCGCGAGGTCTGCCGCGAGCACCCAGGCAGCCCGATCCCGATGCCCGATGCAGCATTCTCTATATCCGTTCTTCTCCCCCACGCCCACCCCTGCCCGCCGCAAGAAGCCAGCCAGGAGCCACCGCATAGTTCGGCCTCCCAAGATCGAGGCGTGCCTGTCTCATTTTGGAGTTACGACTGCTACCCGTGTTCAGAGTCATGCACCAAGTGGCACGCGGGGAGGTGCAAGGGCGCCAATCAGCGAAACCCTGGCCGGAGGTGGCAGGCTTGAACACCGCGCTGGACATCATCCCTCTCTTGTTGGGTGCTGCGTTCGTTGCGGCGCCGGCTGTGCCTATCGCGGGCAGTTCTCTCAAGTTGGGCCCGGCAACCTATCGCCGCGCGTACGCCGATCCGCGCATTCCAGGCTTGGGTGCGGAGGGGACCGTTCTCGGAGGAAGGCTGTATGTGGGACTGCACAACGCAGGGAGCAGGCCGGTGCGCGTCGAGGGGCTGAGTCTTGATGGCACTGACGCAGCGACGCTGATCCGCGAGGACAAACTGTACTGGTGGCGAGCGTGGCCGCAAGAGATTCCGCCCGGAGGGGTCACCACGCTCACAATCCAAGGTGGACCGCCGCTACTCCAGGAGGGGGCGCGTCTGGAAGTGTCGGTGCGCGCCAGCGGCGGGTCAACAGCAAAGGGGCGCTTCGATCTGGTAACCCCGGCGCTGAAAATAGCCTGCGCGGTTCCCGAGGCCGACTGGCGCAGCCTGCTCGTGTGGCTGCGCAATGATGGAGAACTGCAAACGCTGCGCGTGCAAGAGGTCCGCATCGCGGGGCTCGATTCCGCGTGCACGCCCCTCTGCGAGACAATGTCCCCTGGCAGAAGCACCATCGTTCGGCTCCGCTTAAAGAAGCGGCTGCGGTTGCTGCAGCCACTGCAGCTGATAGCAAAGGCCGAAGATGGAAGGGGCCGCAAGGTGGAATGCATGGCCCCCATTCGCGCGCTGATCCCGCCCTTCCCAATCGGCACCTGGAACGGCCCGACCTACGATCCCAAGCACCTCGGTGCCCTGGCAGGCATCGGTCTTGACGGCCTGATCAACGGCGGGTCCGCTGCCGACGTTCAGGCCATGGAAGGATTGTGGGAAAAGCACGGCTGTGGGTTGCTCTCGCACGTCGGCTGGGGGCCGGGAAATGTGCGCCAGTTCGTACTCGACAACATCGCCCCAAAGCCCTGGTGCCTCGCATTGGCTCTGATGGATGAGCCGGATTTGCACAGGGGCAAAAATACGAAGGACATGCGCTCCTCCACTTTCACTTACCTGGGCGGGATCGAGGTCTGGCGGCGGTGCTCAACCAGGCCGACATTCGTCAACCTCTGCGACGACCGCAAGTTCAACGAGTTTGCGGCGATCACGGACATTGTGGGCTATGATGCTTATGCCATCGGCGCGCCGGGCATCGAGCGCTCGCACGTCGGCTATGCGCGCGACCTCGAAAGCCTCGCCTACTACGGCTGGGACCTGAAGCGCAATGCCGAGCCATCACCTGTCTGGGTCTGGGCGCAGGGGTATCACGCCTGGGTTGGCAGGCTGCTGGCGGGGCTGCTGGCCTACAAGGAGCCGGGCCGCGCGATGGTTACTCCGTCTGAGTGCCGCGTGCAGTTGATCGAGCAACTTGGGCGCGGTGCAAAAGGCGTCTGGTGGTTCCTGGCGCGCAAGAAGGAGGATACTCGCAAGGCTTTCTATGATGAACTGAAGGAGGAAGCGCCCGAGTTCGGGGTGACGCTGGACAAGTTCCCGGCGCTGGTCGAGAAGGCGATGGAGCCGTGGGATGAGTTATGGGCGGAGTTGAAGCGACTGAACAGCATCGTGAGGCAGTTGCGCCCGCTGTTAACCTACGGCGATACCTACCAGCAGTTTGTTCACGATGTTGGCTGGACTGCGCGCGCGGACATCGCGACCGTGGCTGGCGAGGACGCGCTCGTGATTTTCGCCGCGAACCTGGACTACTACCACACCCTTCAGGGTGCCTGGTTCCGGCCGATAGAGGCCTTTTCGCTCACCGTCGAGCGCCCCGCTTGGCTCGAGGTTCATGATCTGTTCGAGGTCACGCCCAACGGCCCACGCGACGCGAAATGGAGCGCCCAGGGGTCTTCGCTGACAATAGACGCAGGCCCGCTCACCGACGTGAGGATCTTCGTCGCAACGCACTCCTCCAACATCCGCTCTGAACTCGCCTCCCGCGCGTTGCCATGAGCCCGCCGACTGCCGGGTCGAAGCGCCTGCCCTGATTCATTCCGTCATCATGTGGCACAGCCGTTCACCCTGAGAGCATCGAAGGGCCCTCGGCTGTGTGGTAGGGGCGAACCTGATGTTCGCCCGGGCCTGTATGGGCAGCCCGTCAAGGCCGCAGCCCCTGGCAGGGCCGCCCTACAGCGGACGACGCATCGGCAGGCGGCCACAGCCGGGGGCGGCTGTGGTACAACCCTCTACACCGCCACCGGTTTGCCGGTTTTCGTGGACTCGTTCGCGGCGACGCTGATGGCGAGGGTCTTCACGCCGTCGGCGTAGGGCGACTGGATGAGGGATGGGTCGTTGCGCAGCACCGCCTTCACGAAAGCCTCGTCCTCGATGGTGAATATCTCGCCCTCGCCCTCGATCTCCACAGGCTCCTTGCCGGGCCGCATGATGCGAACCGAGTGCCCCCAGCCAGTGAAAAGCGCGGTCATCTGGTTCGCATAGACGTTCAGGCTCACCCCGCCTCCCCCTCCATTGGCGGAGCACGAAGCCCACAGGTTCGCCACCGCGCCGCTCTTGAACTTGATGTTGACGACGCTCGCATCCTCGATGTCACAGTTCTTCGGCGCGCCCTTGTTCATGCCGCGCGCGGCGAAAGCCTGCACCGAAACCGCCTCGCCGCAGAGAAAGCGCGCGAGATCAACGGTGTGCGTGACCTGCTCAAGAAACTGCCCGCCGCTCTTCTTTTTCTGAATCCACCAACTCCAGATGCCAGGGCCGGGCGCGGGCCTGGGAGTTCCGCCGATCCACCCGCCCAGGACCAGGATGGCAGGATCATCGGACAGCATCTTGCGGACGGTCTGCGCGCTCTTGCGATAGCGGTTCATGTATCCGACGGCGGTTATCAGCCGCTTTCGCGCGACGGCGCGCGCGATCTGCTGGGCCTGGTCGAGTTTCAGGTTGACCGGCTTCTCGATGAAAAAGGGGATGCCGCGCTCGATTGCCAGAAACTCGTCGCCGTGCGCGAATGGCGGCAGGCAGAAAAACGCTGCGTCCAATTCGACCGCGTCGAACATCTGCTCCGCCGATCGGAATGCGCGCGCGGAGAACTGCTCCGCTGCCTTCTGCGCCAGCGGGTATAGCACGTCGCAAAATGCCTCGATCTTGACATCGCTTCTTTTCGCAAGGTGGTTGGCGTGGTTGTTCGCCGTCCCGCCGCTTCCAACGAACCCGACCCTGAGTTTCTTTGGCACTGGTGGCCCTCCTTGAACGTTTTGGCAGCCCTTCGCTGCGCTCGGTTACACTCAGGGCAGGGCTTTCGCCGAGGGGTGCGTGAGTCCTGCCTGCAAATTTCGGGCGAGCGCTTTCACCGTCTCTTGCGTTAGTAATGAAGGGCGAGAAAGCCGCCTGCCGCAGGTCTCGATGATCTGCGGCGCACCTTGACAACTTGATTCCATTCTCGGCCCGCGCTCGGCCGCTTCGCGGTTGACGCAGGGCTTGCGCGTCACTATACTCAGGTCGGAGAGGTGGCCGAGCGGTTGAAGGCGCACGACTCGAAATCGTGTTTCCGGTGTTGAGCCGGAACGTGGGTTCGAATCCCACCCTCTCCGCCACGTCGAGTCCGCTGGCTGGCGGGCGAGTGACCGTGAGGAGCGACAGCGACGAAGGGCCATCCTAACCCAGCATCACGGGTCCGGAACAGGTGTGGCGCGCGAACACGGCGAATCTGCCGGCGGAATGCGGCGAGAGCAAATTGATCATCTACGTTGAGTTCAGCAAGGAAGGGCAGACGCGCGGCGGGCTGGAGCAGGCGACCTGCCTGGAGCGGATCGCGGGCGAGCCGTGCTTGATCGTGAACTATCGCGACATGAGCATGGCCAGGCTGAGGGAACTTCGCCCCTCGGCTGTGATGGTGGGCGGGTTCGGCAGCTCGTTTGATGCGTTCGATGTCCGGGACCTTCTCGGGCTGGACGAGGTTTTCAAGGGCGCGGACTCGCTGCCCATTCTGGCGGCATGCGGTGGACACCAGTTGCTCGCGTTCTGCTTCTCGCGCGATCTGCGGCGGATCAAGCGCCTGCACGATGAGCCAATGCGCAGGCTGAGGCCCGGGGAGCCAGACGTTTACCCCGAATATCACCCCGGCTATTTCAAGGAGCGCGGCGTATTCCCGGTTCGAATCGTGCGCGCGCAGGACCCGATCTTTTCAGGGTTGCCGCGCACGATAATGGTAACCCAGTCGCACTATTGCGAGGTGAAGACAATCCCTCGCGGGTTCGCATTGCTGGCAACGAACGCCAACTGCCGCATTCAGGCGATGCGCCACCGCAGCCGGCCGCTTTACGGCATGCAGTTCCACCCTGAAAAACACCCGCCCGAATATCCGCACGGCGGGCGCTTGCTCCAGAACTTCTTCCGCCTCGCGCGATGAACGTAGGGGCGGAGCGTTGCTCCGCCCGTGGGAGCAGCAGCGCTGCTCCCCTACAGCAGATCACGCGCGATGTAGCAATGTAGGGGCGAATCTAGTATTCGCCCCCGCAATAGACGGGCGAACACGACGTTCGCCCCTACGGGGGATGGCGGCACAAGGGCGGGAGCGCCTTGCGGCGAATCAGAGATTCCATCCAGCGCACGGGAGACGCGAATGAACACACGCCAGAGATTCCACGAGACAATGAGATCCGGCAATCCGGACCGGGTGCCCTACTGGGAAGTGATCGGCTTCTGGGGGCAGACGATCGAGCGATGGCAAGACGAGGGACTGCCGATGGATGTGCACCTTCACGCGCTTTTCGGCTTCGACCGCAGAGAAGGTATCCCCCTCAACGCCGGAATGATACCACCCTTCAAGGTTGAACTGGTTTCCGAGGACGAAACTCACCGCGCTGAACGGGGCGCCGATGGCGTGGTGCGACGGACGCTCAAGCGCGAGCACCAGAGCATACCGCAGTTCGTCGAATTCCCGATCCACGACCGCGATTCTTTCCGCGAATTCAAGAAGCGGTTCAACCCGAAAGCCCCTGTGCGCTACCCTCTCTACTGGGAGGAATACAAGAGAAATGTTAAGGATCGCGACTATCCTCTCGGCATCCACGCGGGGAGCGTGTTCGGCTGGCTGAGAAACTGGATGGGTGTGGAGAACATCGCGGTCGCCCTCTACGATGACAAGCCATGGGTTCAAGAGATGATGGAGTGGGTCACCGGTTTCATGATCGAGCTTATCACTCCCGCGCTGGAACAGGTACCGGGCATTGACATGGCATACATGTGGGAGGACATGTGCTACCGCGCTGGCCCGCTCATCTCGCCGAAGCACTTCAAGGAACTGATGGTGCCGCAGTACAAGCGCATCACCGGGCTGCTGCGCAAGCAAGGGGTTGACATCGTGTTGATGGACTGCGACGGAAATCACGATCAACTCAATGCGCTCTGGCTCGAAGGGGGAGTCAACGGCGTCTATCCGCTCGAGGTGGCGGCCGGAGAGGACCCGGTGCGCCTGCGCAAGGAATACGGCAAGGACCTGCGCCTGATCGGAGGGATAGACAAGCGCGCGCTGGCGAAGGACCAGAAGGCGATCGAGGAAGAGGTCATGAAGAAGGTGCCCTTCATGGTCGAGGCGGGCGGGTGGATTCCCAGCATTGACCATGCGGTTCCGCCCGACGTGCCCTACGGCAACTACATGTATTACCTCGAACTGGTGAAGAAGATCGCCGAGCGCGGCTAGGATGACGCGGCCTCACGGGGCAGGAGGCAAGCTCCTGCCCTACGGTGCTTGGTTCGTATGGGAAGGAGGCGAGGGGCCGGTCGCGCCCGCTTTTGGCAGGAATGCCTGGGCGAATGCGGCGATAACTACCAGGCCCGCGCAGAAGAAGAACGAAGCGCGCAGCGAAACAGCACTCGCGATCAGGCCCCCAGTGATGGGGCCCAGCGCCGAGCCGGCGGAGCTGATGGCCTCGTGCAGGCCGGTGCGCGATCCCTTGCTGGTCTGGCCGTGCACCCCGTAGTAATACCCTGACGTGTAGGTGAGGCCGCTCGCAATCCCAACGAGCGCGAACCCCAGCGCGAAGGGCCCTGCTGCACCGGCACCCGCGACGATCAGCAAACCAAGAGCAGCCCCGGCCTCAAGCATGAGAAGCGGCGCGAGCCGGTAGTGCCAGCCCTGCCATACGCCAAGCGCCGCAAAAGACAGCGTCTGGCTGGCCGAGATGACTGCTAGGAGAATGCCCACCGCTGCCTTCTCAAAGCCCAGCTCGAGGGCTAGTTTCGGGAAGAGGACGCGAATCACGCCCACTCCGAAATAGACGGCGAAGCCGCCTACCCAGGAGATGATAAGGTACGCAGTCGCCCTTGATGAGTCTTCCCCGGCGTTGTCATCCTGGGGCACAGGCTGCGCCTGCCTGACGCCCGAGCCGCGATACCACAACCTGCAAGCGCAACCGAGAGCGATGGCGGCACCGACATAGCAAGGGAGCGAATAGGCTCTCTGCGCCAGCAGTCCGCCGGCCAGACTCCCGACCGCCACTCCCGCGCTCCACGCCACGTTGTAGATTGAGAGGAACCCGGAAAGGCGGTTTGACGGCGCCAGGTCTGCGAAGAGCGCCATATAGGCAGGCCAGAACATGCCCATGCCTGCCACGGCCACAACCATCGCCGCGGCGGCGTGGGGCCAGGCTGTGCTTCGCGTAAGCGCCAGAAGCGCGCCAGCGTACTGCAGCAGCGAAATGCGCAGGAAAATGCGCCTGCCCCAGCGGTCGGAGAGGCGCCCACACGTCGCGGCCATCAGCACATAGGTTGTGGAGGCCGCGGTGCCGATGACTCCGAGAGCCACCGGCCGCGCGCCGAGGTGGATTGCAAACAGCGGCACGCCCACCCACACCATCCCGATCACCGCGTTGAGCAGGAACGTGATGACAAGGACTTCTGTCGGGTTTTCGCGCCGCGCTATCATCAAGGAGACACCGTAGAGCAGGAGTTCACCTCCTGCCCCTTCTTTGCCTCTTCGAGCGAGTTCGGAATCCGTCAGGCGGGTATCATTGAGGTCGAGTGCGCAGGGAGGACAACGGTAACGGAGAAGTGAACGGACGATGAGCGAGCGCGTCGCAATAACGCGGTGCCAGCCGCAGGCTGACGAGCATGCGGTTCGAGGCGCGGTTGCGTCGGCGGTCGAGGCGGTCTGCGATCTCGGCACGCTGGTTCGCGGCAAGAGCGTTCTCGTGAAGCCGAATATCTTCGCTCCCATCATGCCGCCGGGCACGACCGACCCTCGCGTGGCGGCGGCGATCGTGGACCTGGCGCTCGGCGCGGGCGCGAAGAGGGTCGTGGTGGGAGAGGGGCGCAGCGTTTCGACCGCGCTCTACCGCAGCGTGGGGCACCGCACGACGAGAACCTGCGCGCAATTCACGGGCATCGAGCGAGCCGTTGAGGAAGCGGGCGCGGAGTGCGTTTTCTTCGACGAGGGCGAATGGCTGCCGGTTGACGTTGATGGGCAGGTTCTGCGCCGCGCCGAGGTCGCGAGGGCGGTGCTCGACTGCGATGTGCTGATAAACGTCCCGGTAATGAAGGTTCACAGCCTGACGCTGGTGACCCTGTGCGTCAAGAACCAGCACGGGATCCTTTCGGACGACTGCAAGGTCTTCGGCCATTGCTACCTCGATGCGCAGTTGTCGCGAAAACTGGTTGACATCCTTCTGATTCGCAAGCCGGACCTGAACGTCGTTGATGCGATGCAGGGCATGGAAGGTGATCATGCCAGCGGCGGTGTGGTCGAGATGGGACTGATAGTCGCGGGGACGGATGCGGTTGCTGCCGACGCTGTCTGCTCAGCCCTGATGGGCTTCGCGCCGGAAGAGATAGACACCACGCGAATCGCGCACGAGCGCGGCCTTGGCGTTGGCAACCTGAGTCGTATCCAGGTTATCGGCGTGCCCATTGAGCACGCGGCCCTTCAGGGTCACCCTGAGGGTGGCCCCTCAGGGTCACCCGAACGGGCGGCGCGCAAGTTCCGCAGGCCCGATATTGCGATAAGCGGAGAGGGTTTCCCCGGCCTGCGCGTTTTCGGCGAATCGCACTGCCGCTCTTGCCAATACTACATTCGCAGAGGGCTGGATGCGGCGAAGGAAAAGGGCTGCTTCGACGGGGACCGCTGGTTCTCACTGGTGCTGGACGGCGCGGCACATCCCCCCGATGATGCGCCGGGCAAGGTGATTGTCGCCGGACACGATGCGCTGAACAGCGAATGGGTCAAGCGAATGCGCCCTGCGCTCGAACGCGAGGGACGGTTCGTGGCCCTCGAATCGCAGCCCCCGATGGAGTTCCGCCTGCGCGCCCCTCAACTCCTCGCGGCCTGACGCCCATTCCGCGAGCGCCCAAGTGCACGGGGCAGGACACAAGGTCCTGCCCTACGACGAACTGTCGTTCAGCAGCCAGAGGTAGGCCCGACCGGTAGCCAGCAAGCTTCTTCGCTGGGAGTCAAGTGACGCGGAGCAATTGGGGAAGGCCTTGACGAAGCATTCGATCGCCAACCCAACGTGGGCCGCACAGACCATGATAGGGAGGTTGATCTGGGTGTCCACGGCAATTGGATCGAAAGGCTGGAACCAAACCACTTGGTCTAATGCGTGCGGTGCACTATGGATGTGGGCCGAGAAATGCCTGCGCAGTGCTCTGTACTTTGCCCCCGATACTCCGGCTCTCCCAGCTCTCTGATCAAGTCTAGAGGCAAAACCTGCATCTTGCTCTCCGCCCCTATACCGTTCCTCCTTGAACAGGCCTTTGCCACATAGCCATTTGTCTTGATCGCGCTGTGGTAGTCCCTGAAAGAAGCGGTTCTGCTTCAGTTGCTCTTGCCAGAATGCCAGTTGGTTCGGGATGCCCTCCCTCTTCATCTGCGCGAGAAGGCGCGGATGGTCGCCTGGGTCCACGTTCGACCAGTCATCCGGGACCGGCGGTTCGGGGGGACGCCCTGCCTGAAGAGTCCTGGCAGTATCCTGGCGTTCGCGCAAGTAGTGAAGGGCGGCAATCATGGCTCTAAACTCGAGTTCATGCTCGCTAACCCCAGTGTCCGAGAAGTAATGCACGTTGACGGCGGCTTCCATCAAGACACGAGTGAGCGCCGCCAGTCCCGTAGGGTTCCAGACCTTTTGTCCGGAGTCCGAGTAGAAGCAACTCTCTGGGTGGATGCGCAGAACGGCGTCGCCGATGAGACAGACGCTCTTCAACGCGGCGATCGCTTGGCGCCGATGGGGGCGCTTGAGTTCTGCTCTGTCAACGCCTTTCAGACACTCGAAGGCCAAGGCTACCAAGTGTTCTAGGTCATGCAGTGGGTTGTACTTTGCTGACATCGTTCGCAGCCCCGTGGTTTGGTCTGGTTCAGCCGCCTCGGTGCCTTGCGAACCCTGGTATTGACGCGTCCCCGAAGCAGCAGACGGCACATCGAATGGTGGACGGGGCCGCACTTGAACCGGCGACACCTGGATATTCAGTCCAGTGCCTACCTACTGAGCTACCAACGCCCACGCCGGTATTTTACAGCATCCTCTGGCACTGTCAAGCAGAACGTAGGGCAGAACGCGAGGTTCTGCCCTGCGGGTCCGACCACCGACCCGGCACAGCCGAGGCGGCTGTGCCACACAAGATAGGGTAGCACAGGATTATATCCTGTGCATGGCACAGGTTGGAAACCTGTGCCACCATGTTGGTGCAGGGGCGACCGGCCGGTCGCCCCTACGCGTTTTGGGGGTGGCGGCGGAGTCACAGCCGAGGTCGGCCCTTCGGGGACACCCTGAGGGTGACCCCTCAGGGTCACCCGAACGGGCGGCTGTGCCACATACTTCCATCACTTGTTGACCCGGCGCCGCCGGATTTCCGATTCCAGCCGCCAGAAAAAGCGAATCCGCCCGCGGGCGGATTCGCTTGGTCCGTCCCACCACCTCACTCCGACAGGAGCCTAGCCGGAAGCCGAGCCCATTATCGCTTTCAGTTCTGCGCTGCTCAGGCGAGTCTTGCCTTCATCGCCAACGACGATCGCCTGGTTGTTCATCACGAATGTTACGTTGTCCCCTACCGCAAGGTAGCGCCTGGCCTCGGCGCTTGCGCGCGCAAGTTGGAAATGGGCCTCGCTGAAGCGCTGGATCTTCACGGTGCGCGTTTTCGGCCGTACGCGCTGATCCACCCAGGCGTTGCCGCGCTGGTAAAAGGTCTGCCGCCCGACATTCTGCACGCCAGCGACTGCTCGCACGCGCCCCTCTGCATCAATGAAAGCCTGGTTGCTTCCCGCCCTGCCAGGCCCGGCATGCCCTGAAGGGATGCGTGCGCCGTAAGCGCCAGCGAAACCGCCGTATCCGCCGGCTCCCGCTCCGGCCGCCTGCGGCGCGGATGCAATCCGCAGCCGGCTCGCGTTCTGCGTCTGCCCAACGCTCCAAGCACCCGTGGTCTTGGACGCGGCCCCCACCATGTCGTGCAGCACGCGGTCTCGCGCTTCTCCTACCGCGATCCCCGGCTCGGTTACCAGGAAGGCGGTGAACTCGGTCATGATCCCGAACTCTTTCGAGAGGGCCACAATCTCGTCAACCAGTTCCTTGTTCTGGTGCAGCCGCACCTCGTCGAGCAGGTATCCGATCTTGCGCGAGGCCCAGAGAACGGGCACGAAGTCATAGCGCTCGTCGTGCGAAGGCAGCGGCGCCTTGACAACGAAAGCCTGCTTGCGAGCGCCTCCGTTCGCCGTCGCCCGATGCCCCTTGAGAGCAAACGTTGCAGGGCCTCTGCCCTCGTAGGTTCCCACGAAGATTGCCTGAGAACCCGCGAAGATGTCGGCATACGGCGGGCGCGGGAAAACCTCGGCCGCCTTGGCACCGCCTACCTCGAGCACCACGTCAGTCAAGACCGGCGATGCGACCTTCGCGTAGAACCCGGAAACCTTCGCCTCGATGTTTTCCTGGGGGCGCACGTATTCGGAAACGCCCCGGTTCTGCTCGGAGAGCTCATCGAGGAAATGGACGTTGACGTCATATCCAACGCCGAAGACGAAGAAACGAACGCGCCCCTCGTTCCGGGCCGCGACGTGCTGGAGTATCTTCTCAACGTTCGTCTCGCCCACAGTAGGCAGGCCATCGGTCAAGAAAACCACGTAGCGCGGCCGGTCGCCGCTGTCGAAAAGCCTGAGCGTGGCCGAGAGCGCGCTGTCAATGTCGGTGCCCCCGCGCGCGGCCAGTTCTCCCACGAACCGCCCGGCCTTCTGCACGTTGGCCGCACTGGCCGGCATCAATTTGTCTCCCACCGTGTTATGGCTCTCATTGAACGCAACAACGTCGAACCTGTCAGCCCGGTGCAGGCGGCCGAGGCAGAAACGCAAGGCCGCCTTTGCCTGCTCGATCTTCTCGCCGCCCATCGAACCCGTGCGATCGAGCACAAAGACCACGTCCTTGGCCACGACTTCATCTTCGCGCGGCGCCTTGGGTGACGCCAGCAGCATCCAATAGCCCTGCCCATCGCGCTCCTTGTAAGTGAGGAGCGAGAGGCCGATGTCGTCCTCGCTGAGTGCATAGTACAGCACCAGGTCTGTGGTGGGCTTGACCTGCGAGGCCTCGTAGGATACCTCCGCCTCGCGGTCGTTCAACTGCCTTATCGAGACCTCGTGGGAAGGGCAGTAAACGTTCTTGATCGGGACCTGCGATTTGAGGTGAATGGTGATCGTCACGTCCTCAAGCGGCCTGGCGCTGAACCGCTCCGGCGAAAGCGGATAGAGATAGCGGCACAGGTTGCCCTCCCTCGAAACCACTTCGGCGTAATCAACAGTGAACCGCTTCTCCCCTTTCGCCGGGATGGGAAAGACGCGCGCGCGGATGGTATCGCGCCCCACGTACTCGAGCAGGCCGGGGTCGCGCTGCCTGCGCACGATGTCCTCGTAGATGCGAACCGCTTCGTCCTTTGTCAGCAGTTCCCCCTTCAGCGGCTCGTCGCCCATGTACATGGTGAAGTCGCGCACGCGCGCCCCTTCGGGCACCGGGAACAGGTAGGTTCCCTCAAGCACCCGGTCGGTGTCGTTCACGAACGCCTGGTCCACGTGCGTCTTTGCGATCTGGTTGTCAATCGTCACGGTCACGCGGTGGTATTTCACGCTGAAGGGCTGCCGCGGCATTTCGCTCGCCGGGAACAGCATCCCATCGGCGACTGCCGGCGCCACCAGCGCGCACACGGCCGCAACCACGGCCGCGACCCTGAACATCACAGTGAAGTTCAGCCTGCCCGCCGCCCCGTCCATCTTCCTGCCCATCTCCATCCTCCTTATCCCCCCTGCCGCTGGGGGCGCCTCTCGTTGCTTAGGTAGCTTGCCGCTTGCGGCTCCAGCCGCAAGCGACCCTGAGCTTCCTGAAGGGCTACCGAAGCCCGCCGGCGCAGGTCGCTTCGGCTGCAAGCAACCGGAGCAACGGCGTATCTGCCCTTTTGACTTCAGAGGACCGGGCAATGTTCCATCGGCCGCGCCGCGTCACTCGCGCGCAGTGGGATATTGGAGAGCACAGAACTTGTAGCCGCACCCTTCAGGGTGCGCGTACCCCACCCCCGCCTCCGTCCTACGCAGGCTAAAGCCTGCGGCTACGATGAGGGCGACCAACTAACCGTAGGGCATGGGCTGGCCCCATGCCATCGTCCTTGGTATTGGTAGCACAGGTTTCCAACCTGTGCCCTGCACCCCGACGGAGTCGGGGTGCCACCTGGCAATGGGGCAGGACACGAGGTCCTGCCCTACGGTGCGAAAATGGGTTCTGGCGCTTACCTGGTAGGGGAGCCCGTCTGCCTGCCCTGAGGAACCGAAGGGCGGGCTCCCACTCGCGGGCGGCCACAGGGGGCCGCCCCTACAGGCTTCCCCTGCAATCAACCGAAGCAACGGCGTATCCGCCCTTTTGACTTCGGAGGACGGGGGAATGTTCCATCAGCCCCCCAGGCCGGTCAAGAGCCTAGGGCAGGAGACGGCTCTCCGCCTGACGAACCACAAGGAATGTCGCGATGGCATTACCGCTTCACGAGCATGAACTTGCGACTCTAGTGAAGAGCGTTTGGGACCGGGTTGCGAAGGAAGTGCAAGCCGAGACCGACGCGCGATTGCGCAAGGACCTGCACCTGCGGTGGCAGCGGGGCGTGTACCCCCGTTACACGAAACCCCAACAACTCGCCGGAGTCGGAACGATCAAGGCGGAGGGGGAGCGTATAGCCAGGCTTTCGGTTTCAGAAGTCCTCCAGGCGTTGAGGGGGACCAGCGTCACGTCAGCCCAACTCGTGGCAGGGCTTATCGGGCCCTTCAGGGAGCGTGTGGGCGTGTGGGCTGCCGAGCGGAGGTCGTACGTGCTTCGTCGTGAGCGAAGCGGCCGTGTCTGGGACCAATCAGACGCAATAGTGTCCGCAGCAATGGGGGCGATAGTGCGAGAATTGGAGGCAGAGGCCGCGAAGTTGCGAGTACAGGAACATTCCAGAGTACTTGAAAAGAGGCCCACAGGGGAGAAATGCAGGGTTCTCTTTCTCGCCGCGAATCCGCGCGACCGCGCCATGGAACAGCTCGCTCTCGACGAAGAGGCCCGAGAGATCCAGCAGAAGATAGATGCCGCCAAGTACCGCGATTCGCTCGAGCTGGTGACGAGGTGGGCGACGCGCCCTGCCGACCTTCTCCAGTACCTGAACCAGTACCGTCCTCAGGTGGTCCATTTTAGCGCGCATGGCAGCCAGCATGAGGAGATCATCCTCCAGGATGACATGGGGCAGTCCAAGCCAGTCAGCAAGTGCGCTCTGAAGCAGCTTTTCGAAACGCTCAAAGACAATGTCCGCGTTGTGGTGCTGAACGCATGCTTCTCTCGTCCACAGGCAGAGACACTCGTTGAAGTCGTTGACTGCGCTATCGGCGTGAAGGGAGCCATCGGGAATGGAGCGGCGAGGAAGTTTGCTGGGTCGTTCTACCAGGGGATCGGCTTCGGCCGCTCAGTCCTCGAAGCCTTCGAGCAGGGCAAGACAACACTGATGTTGGGTGAGATTGGCGACGATAACGCCCCTGAGCTGCTCGTTCGCGCAGGGATTGATGCGAGAGACGTCTTCCTCATCAAGCCCGATGAGCTTGCGCCAAACGCTTAACACGGCCACCTGATCCGTGCAGACCGTTGAAGGGTGGTGGACGGGGCCGGAATTGAACCGGCGACACCTGGATTTTCAGTCCAGTGCTCTACCAACTGAGCTACCCGTCCACCTGTTGCGCGATATTCAGTTTTGTTGCTTCGGTACTTCAGTGCCGAAGCACTTGCTCGCCCGGTTGGCTTCGGCAGTAAACTACCGAAGCAGCGCGACACACCTGGTGCCTGGGGAGGGATTCGAACCCCCGACCTAGTGATTATGATTCACCCGCTCTTACCGCTGAGCTACCCAGGCAGGCACCCATATTTTACAGTGCGCCATGCCGATGTCAAGCGCGCGCCACCCATCCGACCGCGAAGACAGGGCAGGGATTCGCAGGCCACTATCCCGGGGCAGAACGCAAGGTTCTGCCCTACCGACCCGTACACGTAGGGCAGGGGCTTGCCCCCTGCCCCATATCCCCCCATCGGCGCTTGCGGCGGGCGTAGGCACGCCTGCCCTACACCGCACCCGCAGGAAAACTGCTCCCCGCCGCGTATCAGTCAGTGGAGGGTCGCCATGCGCTGCCGCACACTCCTGCTATCGCTTGCCGCCTGCCTCTTCGCCTCGCCCCCCTTGGCGGACGAGACCCGCCACGGCGCGCCCGGCAGCCCGCCGCCTGCCTGGGCGTTCTCCGACGATTTCTCAGCCTATCGGCAAGGAAGCAATGGGCTTCCAGCCTGGCTGCCCGACCTGCCCGAATGGCAGGTTTCCGACGGCAAATACCAATGCCAGTCAGCGCGGCGCACCTTCGCGATCCTCGCCAAGTCGCCCGTGGCGGCACGGCTCTCGCTCCGCGTCACGCTCGCGGTGAGGAAAGCCGTCAGCGCAGATTGGAAAACCGCCGGCCTCTCGGTCTTCCGGGATCACATCAACTACTGGCATCTGGCCCTCGTGGAAGCCCCTGAGAACCAGGGCCGCAGGCATTTCTTCGAGTTGTGCGAGATGTATCGGGGAGTCTGGCTCGCTCAATTCCAGCCAGGCACAACACTGACCCCTAACGGTGGTTCCACTCAAGAATTCAACTGGGAATACGGCACACCCTACGTCCTCGCACTGGAGCTTGACAAGCAGGGCATCACGGGCACAGTATCCGGAGCAAACGGCACAGTGCTGGCGCGGCTGGGCTTTCGCTTCGACAATCCGGCGGTCAAAGCGGTCAGGCCAGCGCTCGACTGCTCGGGGCTCGGGGCAGAGTTCGACGACTTCAGCGCGTTGGAGGGTCAAACGATGAAAGAATCCCCAACCTATCCCAAGTACAACGGAGCCGCCTGGGACGGGTTCAAGAGCAAGCCCTCGGGCTTCTTTCACACCCAGCGCCGAGGCGGCACCTGGTGGGTGATTGATCCGAAGGGCAGGCCCTTCCTGATAATCGGGACCGACCACGCGAACTACCAGGTGCACTGGTGCGAGAAACTCGGCTACGCCCCCTACCACGGGAACGTGGAGAGAAAATACGGCAGCGAGGACAGGTGGGCCAAGTCAACAGTAAGGCGCCTGAAACGGTGCGGCTTCAACTGCCTGGCAGCGAACAACTCCACATCGCTGCGCTACCAGGGCCTGCCGCACACCGAGTTTCTCGCATTCGGGCAGGGGTTTGCGGCGCAGGAGGATATCGCCCCGCAGGTTCACTGGACGGGCTTTCCTAATGTCTTCAGCCCCAAGTTCAAGGAGTACTGCGAGAGCCAGGCGATGCTTCGCTGCAGGCCCAATAAAGATGACCCATGGCTGATCGGCTACTTTCTGGACAACGAACTTGAGTGGTACGGCAAGAGCGGGAGAGAGGACGGCCTGTTTGACGAGGCGTTCAAGAAGCCGCGCGAGCATTCCGCCAAGCAAGCGCTAGTTGATTTCTTGCATTCGCGCTACTCCTCGATTGCGGGAATGAACGCGGCCTGGGGCGCGCATTGGGGATCATTCGATGCGCTCCTGGAAAGCGCGAAGCCGCCCGCCGCCGCCACCGAGGCCGCAAAGCGCAACAAGCGCGATTTCGTGCGAAAGATTGCGGAACTCTATTTCTCCATCACTGCCGAGGCCGTCCGCCATGCAGACCCAAATCACATGATCCTCGGCTGTCGCTTCGCCGGGCAGGCTCCGGGGATCTGGGACCTTGCCGGAAAGTATTGCGACATCGTGAGCGTGAACTGCTACCGGCGCGTTGACCTCGAGCGCGGCGTCGAGCCCGCCTTCGTGCAAGACCTCAAGGAATGGTACGGGCAGGCCAACAAGCCGCTCATGATAACCGAATGGAGTTTCCCGGCGCTCGACAGCGGGCTTCCCTGCGCACACGGCGCGGGCGAGCGTTTCGACACGCAGGCCCAGCGCGCCAGGGCCTTCTCGATTTTCGAGTCGCTCCTTTTCTCACGGCCCTTCATCGTCGGCTCGGATTTCTTCATGTGGGTTGATGAGCCAGCGCTCGGCATCTCAAGCACCTTCCCCGAGGACTCCAATTACGGGCTGGTGAATGAGCAGGACGACACCTATCATCTGTTGGCCGCTGCGGCTGAGCGCGTGCACAGCCAGGCCTATGCGCTGCACGCGGGCCGGACCGCCGAACTCAAGACCTCCATTGACGTGAACGGCGGCAGATTCGCGCTCAGCAACGTTGGAAAGTCCGCCGCGAAGTTCACCGCGCGTCTCTCGCTCGATGGTTCGCTGAGCAAGCGGGCCCTGGCGCTCGCGCCGGGCAAAGTGCGGCATCTGCGCTTCGGCCCGCTCGGGCCGGGCGGCCATGTCGCAACCGCAGCCCTCGACCCCGAGGGCGCCGTGCCCGAGCGTCGCAGGGATGACAACACTGCCCACGCTGCCTGGTACAAGCCGGGGCCGACCTGGAAGGGTAACGAAAAAAGAAGCGCGGAAAGAGTGCCTGTCGTGGTTTACGCTCGGGCGGAAGCCCTGCCAAGCGCGGTCGTCAAGATTACCCTTGCGCGTCGCTACAAGATGCTGCCGTCATTCGTGACTGATGCTAATGGCGCGCGGATTCCCTTCCAGGTTGATAGATTGGCCGGATCGCCGCACCTCACGTTTCCGGCCGGCCCTATCGGCCCCTACCGCTGCAAGACGTTTTTCCTCTGCTACGTCGGGTCACTCACGCCTCAGGTGGAGCCCTCCTATCAGGCGCCGCCCATCCCGCCGGTAGAGCAAGGCGGGCTGATAGTCGAAAAGCGAGAGGCAAATGGCGACATACTCGACCGGATAGTCATGGACGGCGTCCCGCTGGGACGGCTTACGCCGCTGCTCTGGCTGCGCGACCCGGACGACAGGTGGGTCACGCCGAGCCAGTGCGGAGGGTGCCGCATACTCTCTGGGCCCGTTGCAAGCCGAATTGAAGTGATCTCGCGCGAGCCGGGCCTGTTTGAGACCTGCTACCTGGTCACCATCTACCGCGACGGGCCGCCGCCCGGCGGACTGGAAGCCAGGATGCTGTGGATAAAGAACATCTCCGCGCGGCCGCTAAACCTGCGCGCGTACTATTACTACGCCGTCCCCTTCATCGGCGGCAGCGGGGAGGGCGATGAAGTCGCCTGGCCTCTGGTTCCGAACTACTACCGCAAGTCGGCGGCTTGGGCCGATGAGAAGGTGGGTTGGGCATACGGGGTCCTACCCCTCAGCGACCTCCTGGAGGTGTATTTCTGGAAGGACGAGCGCGGGGGGTTCCATCCCGATGCGCGCAGAGAGATTGACGTTGTCTTGCAGCCGGGGCAGGTGCTGCACGGGGATGAGCCGGGGGTCGTGGTGTTCGGCGCGCGTGCCGGCGACCTGCCGGCAGCCCTGCGCGTGCTCGGGGGGTGCGCATCCGGCAGGGGAGACGCTTCTTGGGTCCTCGCGCCGGCCGAACGCAATCCTTCCCCTCCCAGGGCGCAGCGCAGACGATAGGCGCGCACACCAGGCCGGTTTTGTGGAATATACTCAAGGGTGGCAGGCCGGGGAATCGCTGTTGACGTCATGCTAATCGGGCTAACCACAACCAACCTCCTCTCACTCAGGCTTCACGAGGTTATCCGCCTCGCGGCACAGACTGGTTTCGACGGGGTGGAACTGGCGTGCTGCACACCTCACTTTACACGCGCCCACGCGGAACGCGATTTCGAGGCTGTAGGCGACATGCTTAAGGATGCAGGCCTGAAATTGGTGGCCCTGCACGTGGTCACGAACCTCACCGACCAATACACAGTGGACGAAGAGGTTGCCATGGCATCGGACTTCATCAGGGTGGCACGCCGCGTCGGGACCGACTGCATGGTAATCACCGCGGGCAGACCTGCATCTTTGAAGGCAATGCCTGACAAATGGCACAACTGCATAACCGGCCTGCGCGCTTTGGCCGCGGACGCTGATCGCCGAGGGGTGCGTCTGCTGCTATCCATCCAGCGCGGCACGCTCGCCGACTCAGTGGCGAGCGTTTCGCGCCTCCTCGACCAACTGGGCGGCGAGTCAATAGGCATTGCGCTGGACATCGGCCAAGTGCTGGCCGCAGGCGGCGACGTGAAGGCTTTTGCGGAGTTCTTCATGCCGCGCATCGCACTGGTGCGTGTGCAGGATTTTGCGCCAGGAGGGCCGGAAGAAGAATGGCTACCCCTGGGGGAAGGCCAGGGCGATTTCGGCCCGTTTCTGGCGTTCCTGCGTGCATCAGGCTACGACGGCCCGCTCTGCCTCGCCTGCCGGCATCTTGCTCACGAAGTGGACTTGCAGCCGCACGTAGAACGAGAGTTGCTCGCCCTACGGCGGCTCTTGCAAGCGGGCGAACGCGTGCCCGCAGAAATGGATGTTTGAGGCGACTGCTTCGTGGGAATTCACGAAGCGGAGGTCGCTCAGGAGACTCTGTCGCTCGCTGGGAGCGGTGGAGGCAGGGTCGTCTGCCGGGTGGCGGACGGCCCTTCGCTTTTGCGTTGCCGGCTGGCTCGCATTTGTGGAATAGGTAGTCGGGGAAAAACCGGTCGAGGGAGGGCCTATGAGCTTTCTGGCTACGCTCGCCGCTGGCGGGCCTGTCATGATACCGCTGCTCGCCTGCTCGTTCGCGGCGGTGGCGGTTATCATCGAAAGGGCATTCTTCCTTCGCTCGGCCGCGCGGCCGGGCGACCGGCTGTTGGCGGAAGTGCAGCACGACCTCGCAGCCGGGGACACGGCCGCAGCCGCGGAACGATGCGAGAAGGCACATTCCAGCGTCGGGCGCGTGCTGGCAGCCGGTATTCGCGCTGGCTGGAGCGGCAACAGCGCCGACAAGACCATGAGCGAGCGCGCGATGTGCGAACTTCTCGCGCTCAACCGAGGCCTTCCCCTGCTCGATACCGTGGTGACGGTTGCCCCCCTGCTGGGCTTGCTCGGAACGGTCACCGGGATGATCCGTTCCTTCGGGGTGCTGGCGAAAACTGGAACCAACCATCCCACCGGCATCACCGCCGGCGTGGCGGAGGCCCTGATCGCTACGGCTACCGGCCTGGTAATAGCGATTGTAAGCCTTGTGGCCCACAACTATCTCCAGAGCCGCGTCAAAGGCGTCGCCGCCGACATCGAACTGCGCGCAACCCAACTGGAGCATTTCCTGGAGCGCACCGCGACCGCACAGCGCGCCGCAAGCGTGGCTGGCGAGTGCTGAGGGAACTGCAATGCGACTGCCCCGGCAGGAATACAAGCGAGCGCGCATCGAGATCGTGCCCATGATTGACACGATCTTCTTCTTGCTCGTGTTTTTCATGATTGCTTCGCTGGCCATGACTCGGCAGACCGGCCTGCCAGTGAACCTTCCGAGGGCGAGGGCGGCGTCTCGCGACCCGGTGGCGAAGATCACGGTCACGCTCACCCGCAGCGGAGGGCTCTATGTGGACAAGCAAGCAGTCAGCTTCTCCACCCTGGGACCTGTTCTGCAGCAGCAGTTGCGCGGAAACCCGCGCGCCGTGATTGTCATCAACGCCGACAAGATGGTTCGCCATGGCCGCGTTATTGCCGCCATGGACGAGGCGAAGAAGGCGGGGGCCGGCAAAATGGTCATAGCTACCCAACCCGCTGACAGGCAGGAGCCGAGGTGACGGCGACTCAGTCGCGAGATAGGAACCGGCTACTCTATGCTGCCCTGGCGGGTTCCGCGCTGATCCACGCGGGGGCGCTGCTCGCGCTTTCCCACGTAAGTTTGCGCTTCGGCGACGGCGGGCTGCTGCAAAGACCCAGGTTCATCGAGGTCAGCCTGCAGGCCAGGCCCGCAGTCCGCGCCGCCCCCAGCAGGACAGTCATTCTACCTCGCGCGTCGCCAGTTCATCGCGTGGGGCCAGCCTCTGGTATGGGCGGTGAGCCCGCGCCGCGGCCGCGTGAGGGCACTCGCGCGGCCGGGCCACCTCAAGGTGCACCCGCCATGCAACCGAGCCGCCCCGGCGGAACACCCCCGGTGCGACAGCAGTTGATCCCGAGGCCACGACCAGCGGCTTCCAGCCCAGCACCGAGTGCCAGCCAGGGAGGGCCGTCGGGCACAACGAACGAGCCGCCGCCTTCCGGCCTGGCAGGCGCCGGTGGCCAGATCAGTCTGGGGGCCCCTAGCCCAGCAGGAGACAGTCCTGCTGCCGGCAGCGGCGGAAGTACCCCTGGTGTGGTGCCTGGCGGTGGCGAGGGGCCAGGAGCGGGCAGCGGAGGCGGACACGGCGGCTCAGGTGAGGGTTCAGGGACGCCTGGGACGGGTTCCGGGGGAGGATCAGGAACCGGCGCCGGCACAGGAGGCGGCTCAGGCGGCGGGTCCGGGAGCGGCCAGGGTAGCGGAGGCTCTCCGGGTCCGGCGCGCCACGTTTCGCGCACAGCCGACCGTTCGATGCCTGAGGTTGTGCGCCGCGTGAACCCCATGTACCCAGCCTCAGCCCAGACAGATGGAGTTGAGGGCACGGTCAAAATGCGGGTCACTGTGGGCACCAGCGGGAACGTGGAACAAGTAGTTGTAGTGGCTTCTTCGGGCGACAGCCGGCTCGACTCGGCAGCGGTGGCAGCCGTTCGCCAGTGGAGATACCGGCCTGCCGTCCAGAACGGCGAGCCCCGCCGCGTGGATACCCACGCGACGATCTCATTCCGCCTCGATTAGCGAGGCACGGTCCTTGCGGCCAGTCGGATGACTGGTTGACTACTGGCCACTGCTGAGGTATAAGAATACAACCATGCGCAACCCTGGGCTTGGTCTCGGGCTGGCGCTGCTGGTGTTGGGCGCATCCATGCCAGCAGTTGCAGCCACGGCTGAGGAATACGAGCGGGTCTTCAACCATTACAAGCCCGTGCCGATAAGCAGCCTGACCCATTTCCGCGAACATCGTGGAGAGTACCTCGGCGAGGTTTTCGAGCTGCGCGGCATAGTGCAGGGGAACCTGTCGGGCAAGATCGGGCACTTATTGCTTCTCAAGCTTGACGATGGGCAAACCCTGCAGGTGCCGGTCGGGAACCTGACCTCGCTGATGGCTACCGGCTGCGCCGTGCGGATGATCGTGCGCAGCCCGCAGCAAGGGGACGATTTCCAACTGTTGGCCGTCGCGGCGCAGAAGGACGCCGACGCCGTCATCCCGGCCCCTTCGCGCCCCGTGGTGGGCACCCTTTCGGGCAGCGGACAAGGGCCCTACCCGAGCCGTGGGGCCAGCGCGGGCACCATCGCAAGCGCGCTCGTCGGTCCCTACAACGACCAGCAGATAATCGCCGCTTATGCGCGCGCAGTGGGGTCGTTCAACCGTCGGCTCTCGGACTCCGAGGCGAGTGCGCTCGCCTCGATGATCATCCAGTTCAGCCGGAAGTGGGGCGTTGACGCTCGCCTGGTGATGGCGGTGGTGGCGGCAGAATCGCGCTTCAACCCGCTGGCCACATCGCGCAAGGGGGCAATGGGCCTCGGGCAACTGATGCCGGCGACAGCGCGCGGCATGGGCGTGCAGAATGCCTACGATCCCTCGCAAAACCTGGACGCATGCGTGTGCCTGATTCGCAACCATCTGGAGCAGGGCGCTGGCGATCTGGACACGACGCTCTCGCTGGCGCTGGCGCGGTACAATGCTGGAGGCGGCGCGGTGCGCCGCTGGGGAGGCGTGCCCCCGTACCGCGAGACCCTGGGCTACATCGCGCGCGTCAAAGACGTCTTCCTGCAGATGGCGCCCGAATACGCGCCCTACGTGCGTTGAATCCAGCAGCTGCGCGCGCGAAGAAGGTTGACATCCTCAAGGCTTAGCCTGTAGAATGTGAGCCTGGACTCGCATTCTCCCTGCTCAGGTGAGGCGTATGGCTGACCCCGTTGACAAGGATCACGTGCCTCTTGCGATGGATGTATTGACGAAAAAAGTAGGTAGATTCGCGCTGACCGCCGTTGTGGCCAAGCGGGCACGCGAGATAAAGGAGCGCCAGAGCCGCAGGCCCGATCAGGATGCACCCGCCAGCCCAGTGGTCCTGGCGATACAAGACATAGTTCGCGGCAGGGCCAAGATCATCAAGCCAGAGCCAGACTAGCACTCTGCCAGAAAATGAGCGACAACCTCGATTACTACGACATTCTCGGGGTTGACAGGTCGGCGAGCCAAGAGGAGATCCGCAAAGCCTACAGGAGGCTGGCGCGCCAGCACCATCCTGACGTCAACCCCGGGGACCCAGACGCCGAAGAGCGGTTCAAGCAGATAAGCGAAGCCTGCGCGGTGCTCTCAGACGCGCAGAAGCGCGCCCAATATGACCGCTGGGGCCGCGTGGGGGGGCAGGAACTTGATTTTGGTGGGCTTGCGGACTTCGGGTTCGGCGACCTTTTCGAGAGCTTCTTCGGGGGCCGCAGAACGAGGACCGTGACCGAGCGAAAGGGCGCTGACCTGCGCTACGACCTCGAGATCACGCTCGAGGAGGCGGCGCGAGGGGCTCAGCGACAGGTGCGCATTTCACACATGCGGCCCTGCGAGGCCTGCCGCGGTTCGGGCAGCCGGAGCAAGGCGGGCCGCACGAAGTGCCCGGTTTGCCACGGGGAGGGACAGGTCGGGCGCATCTCCTCGTCCGTTTTCGGGATGCAGTTCTCAACCATCTCCACCTGCACGCGCTGCCAGGGTGAGGGAGAGGTTATCGCAGACCCGTGCAGGCAGTGCACGGGCCGCGGGACGGAACGCAAGGCGGAAGTGGTCACCGTAACGGTGCCTCCGGGAGTTGATACCGGGGACACGCTGCGCCTGGCAGGCCAGGGTGACTTCGGCCGTCACGGAGCAGGTGACCTTCACGTGGTCATCCAGGTGAGGCCGCACGATGTCTTCGAGCGGCGCGGCAGCGAACTGTTACGCGAGGCGCAGATACCGTTTCACGTGGCAGGTCTGGGCGGGGAGGTCGAGGTCGGCACCCTTTACGGCCTGGCCAGGCTGCACATCCCACCCGGGACGCAGAACGGTGCCAGGTTTCGCATCAAGGGGTATGGCATGCCCGCAGGCCACGCAGCCAGCCGGGGGGATTTGCACGTTGTCGTGCGGGTGATTGTCCCCACGAAGCTGACCGAAAAGCAGAAGCGCTTGCTGCAGGCCTTCGCCGCCGAAGAGAAGGAGACGCGCGACTAGCGCGCGTGGTGCATGGTATGGCGTATGGGCGCGGGGTCTCCTGACCCCGCGGTGACGCGGCTTCAGTCCCTGTGCCCCGACTCCGTCGGGGCCGGGACGGCGGCCCGAAGGGCTCAGCCGGAGAAGCCGCGCCCGTCACTCAGAGGAGGTTCTCAAGGCCCACCACCAGGCCCTGCACTGACGTGGCCTTGCGAATCGCGAGCAACATGCCGGGCATGAACGACTCCCGGCCGGTGGAGTCGTGGCGGATAGTGAGGGTCTGGCCCTGGCCGCCGAAGATCACCTCCTGGTGTGCCACCAGGCCCTGCAGGCGAACGCTGTGAACCCTGATCGGGCCGACTGATTGGCCTCGCGATGCCTGGTCGCCGGGGCCTGCCCGTAGCGCGCTGCCGGCAGCGGCCTGCATCAGTTCGGCTGTGCGCAGCGCGGTCCCGGAGGGGGCATCGCGCTTTTGATCGTGGTGCAGTTCGATTATCTCGGCGCAAGGCAGGTACTTTGCAGCTTCGCACGCGAATTTCATCATCAGCACCGCACCGATCGCGAAGTTCGGGGCGACGATTGCGCCCACCGAATGGTGGCTGCACAGTGCGCCGATCTCCTGCATATCTGACTCGCTGAGGCCAGTCGTTCCCACCACTACCGCTATCCGCCGCCTCAGGGCGGCGCGCAGCGTTGGCATCGCAGCGGCGGCGGTCGTGAAATCCACCATGACCTGAGGTCCGCTCTGCGCGAAAGCCGCTTCCGCATCTGCCAGGACAGTCAAGTTCAGCGCCGGCAAACCTGCGACGAGCCCCGCGTCTTGCCCCGCCACGGCAGGATCAATTGCGGCAACCAGTTGCATGTCTTGCTGAGATGCAATGGCCCGGACGGATTCCCTGCCCATCTTTCCCGCCGCGCCTGCGACGGCTACGCGAATGGCTTGCATTTGTGGTTGCCTCCTCTTCTGCGCCGCTAGACTTTGTCTGTGATTGCGCTGCGCGGCTGGCTTTAGCCATCGGACCGGCGATTTCCTGCGGCAGGCAGCGAGGAATGTTTCAGGAGGTTGGCAGCAGCATTCGCCAATAGGATGCCGGCGTCTGTTGTGTAACTCTCAAGATGGGTCGAAATTGCAACTCCAAAATGAGACAGGCTCGGCCTGGTCTTGAGAGGAGGAAACGTGAGGAATCGCAGACAGGAAGCGGTAGCCCTTGAGCGCTACGGGATCGTGCAAGCTGCACTCCAAGAGGGCATTAGCCCGGCCGCTCGAAAGCACCAATGTTCTCGCAGTACTGTGCAGCGGCTCTTGCGCCGCTACCAGACGGGCGGCTTGTGGGCCCTGTGCAACCGCCCCCGGGGGCCACGCACACCTATCCCCGAGAGCTTGCGGGAACTGATCGTGGACCTGAAGGTGGCCCAGCCTCTGCGCTCGACGGAGA
>Ga0315280_10000192_pt1 | contig 119266 bp, 107 predicted proteins | sample YL17G06_40_MG_FD_203697 | JGI IMG/M metagenome (GOLD analysis project Ga0315280, IMG submission 203697) | Sediment microbial communities from Yellowstone Lake, YNP, Wyoming, USA - YL17G06_40 | ecosystem: Environmental > Aquatic > Freshwater > Lake > Sediment | place: USA: Wyoming | collected... | reverse complement strand
GGGATTACGAGGGCAAGGGTATCTCCGTGAAGGCCATCCACGTGTTCCACGACGAAGAAGTGGGTTCAAAGAGGGGGAGGAACCTGATCTTCGTCGTGAAGATCGATGGAATCACGCTCGCACATCTCGGCGACCTTGGCCACATGCTGGACGAGCAGATAATGAGGTCGATGGGAAAGGTCGACATCTTGCTGATACCCGTTGGAGGGGTGTTCACAATAGATGCCGCGAAGGCATCGATAGTCGTCGACCAGGTGAAACCCAAGTTAGTCATACCCATGCACTTCGGAACGCCCTCCCTGCACTTCCGCCTTCAGAAGGTGGACGTATTCCTCCAAGGAAAAGAGAGGGTCAAGAGGCTTGATACGTCCTCGATCGATCTCAGCCCAAAGGACATGCCCGAGAAAATGGAGATCTGGGTCCTCAAGTACCCTCAGTGACAATGACGGGATACCTGAAGTATCATCTACAATTTTGCCCCATAAAGCTCGCTCAGCAGATCCGTATGAAGACGACGTGTCGAGCTCGACTGCTCTCTTGCTCCTCAGGATGCAAATGCCGATCGCTATTATTATGAGGAACAGTAATTCGAATCCTACGTCGGTCTGAAGTTATATCCACAGGTTTATAATCGACTGAATTCACTCAGCTAAAGGCCATCGATAGATGCACATCTGGCTCGATCGCTGAACGAATGAGATAGGAAGCTCTGTATCCATGGAGGACCAGCTGAATAGTAAGCGGCTCTATACAAAAAGTCTATATGAAGCCTTGAAAGCGTGTAAAGACAGCGGGGAAATCCTTAGCGAGGCCTTAAAGGTGCCCTAAAGGGGTGGGGCAGCCAGGTCTAGCCCGCAGGGCTCATAACCCTGAGATCGGTGGTTCAAATCCACTCCCCGCTACCTGATTTTTAACTTATTTAGCAATTCTAGACAAGTATTAGGTTCTTTCTAATTACAGCATCCCGAGGGTAACGGTACTTTTAAATTCGATGAGGAGGCTTCGAGAAACACAACTACTGAAAATAGTTGAGATAGAAAGTAAAAACTTTCTGTGATCTAGGTGATTGCCATCACCTTAACTGGTCACTATAAGTTTGCCAAGTGGTCCGATATCAACGCGAGCCTTGCCAGTATAGTCATGGAAGTAGAAAGTACCTGTCTTGTCAGCTGTGAACTTGATCGTCTCGTGTCCGCCAGATGCGATTATCCCAGTTTTTACATTGTAACCGTCTAGAATGTAGCCATGCGGAGTGTCGGTGGTTATGAACATGATCGATACGACATCACCCTTGTTAACCTGGATCGTTGAAGGCTGCAATTCGTAGGAGTATTCCCTCAAAGTGAATTCCTTGACCTGACCGCCTCCAGATTGTGTACCCACGGGGCTATACAATACTGAACTGACATTTTGGCCTAAATTCAGACCCCAGAGCGCTACCAAGAACACCGCAACCGTTATCGGGACCATCAACGCCTTACCATTCATTTCCCTTTCACCTCAGTCCATTCTTGAGTAATTACCCTCGCAGGAACTAATACACATAATTAGTTATGATAGGAAATTCGACTCGACTATCGCGTTCACACAGATAAGCAGGCTTGGCATTCCTTGTTCCAAATGTAAGGTTATGGATGCCATTTTATGTCAAGGGGAATATACTGCTTCGAATATCCTAAGTCTGCAAAGTCAGCGAAGTCATCATTGTTCCCATACCGACGATGACTTACTTTTTAATGGTAAAAAGGAAAGAGCAAGGCTTCTTTCCCCCACTTGATAGAGCGGAAGAGCGTACCTCGCATCCAAGCCTGCGCCCTAGTGCAATCTGAAGGTGGTGTTTAACGTGGCCTCCGCAACAGTAGCAATAAGTGATGGGCAACGGTCCCTTGACAGTCCTCCCAAAACAGCTACACCTGTATTCCAGTAACCCTTCAGGGGCGAATGATACCCGTATCCGCCCATCTCTCTGCGCCATCACGCTATGACCGAAGACCAACTTGGTCTCGTTGGCCGCTTTGACGCGGTCTGTCAGAGTCTCATTATCCCTGGCGATTGCTTTGGATAGCTTCAGGCGCTTTCCGCCCAGACAGCAGGCACAAGCTTCACGCACCGCCTGTCGGACATCTTTGTTGAGGAGCTTGTTCATGCGGATCATGGCTTTTCTCATCCAATCGGCCTTAGCCTCTGGTGTCGCGCTTTTTCGAATAGCTTCCCCGCCTTCCATGATCTGCCCTATAACGTCACGATCAATGCCGGCCTCTTTTAGGCTCTCGGACAGTTTGGCGATTTTCCCATACTCGTATTTTGGCATGCGACTCGAACCTTCACCATAGTATGTATGTTAAAAAGGATTTTTCTGTGAACCGATGAAGTCAAGTCCTGCATAATCTGAAAGATCGTAAGCGATTTTCTGTGGTTCGAAGTGATAATCGCCTGTTATCGACGATAGATCATTTTTCAATGTTGTCTGTCTAATTCCACGCTTAAGTAAGACACTTCTTTCCTGATATACAATTTCCTCGGACAGTATTAAAGCCCATGGTTAATCTTTTATGTCATGCGTACCTCGTGTACTGAAGTTGGTGGTAAGGACATGGGCGAGAAGAAGATAGACCCTGTCTTGGACGGGATGGAATTCAGCATCGTCCATTTTGCAGGAGTGGAGAAGAAGAACAAGGTCTTTGAAGGCAAAAAGTTGGAGGAAGTGTCCGCGTATGACCCGACCGAGAAAGCCAGATGGGTCAAGGGTGCGATGGTTAGACTCGATGCGCTGGTCGACGAAAGGACTAGGGGCCAAATCATGGGGTATTGCGGCGCTATGTGTGCGGCAGTGTGGAGGAAAAACATAGAGGAGGCCAAAGAAAAACTCAAGAAGCATGGGAACCTAGACGAGTACCTAAAGGCCGAAGGCATTCCCCGAGAAGGAGACGTAGTATATTCGACTTACACTCCTTACAAGGATGGAAGGAGATGTTATTGCTTGGGGAATGGCCTTCCAGCCGAAGAGACGATGTCGCCCACATATTGCCGTTGCGGGACGGGGCACGTCAAGGCATTCTGGGAGGGGCTTCTCGAAAGGCCCGTGAAGGTCGAACTCCTGCAATCGGCCATATCCGGAGGTAAGGAGTGCAAGTTTGCGGTTCACTTGGTCGATAAGGTGCCGGAAGAGCAGTTCAAGTGCAAGACGTGTGGTGTGGCATTCGAGACAACTAAGGAACTAGAGGAGCACGAAGCGGCTTCCAAAAAGTAACGCCACCCTCCCCCTAATGTAAGGGAAAAATCTGGTATGGATTAATAGATTAGGTGAAGTCTTATTTTCCTCACTCTCATTTGATACAGTAGAAGTTATGAATCTGTGGGTTTGAAGCAAGGTACGGACAATCATTTTATGTTATTTCTATTCGATGTAGTAGAAACCTTTCTTGCTGGCCTTGTCTTTGATAAGCCTTCTCGCTACAGGCATACAGGATGGGTACCTTCTATATACTCGGTGTATTCCATACCGATCTGAAGGCCTCAACCTCCTAGAAGAATGCGCTTTCGAAATGAACAATAAGACTTATATTTGATGAGAAAGAAAAAGGTGGCTGAAAGGTATTTTGGTCAAAGATGAAAATCATAGAAAATTAATCATTGCGATCATCGGAGCAGGAGGAACTGCTGGTAGCAAAGTCACAGAGAAAATATTACATGTAGAGAACTATGATCTCCGGTTGTGCGAAAAAGGGGAGGGGGTTACGAAACTCAAAAAGATGGGGTTAACTCCTACTGAAATAGAAAGGGCTGTACCAGAAAGTGATGTAGTGATAATGACCGTTCCTGACTCCAAAATAGAGGAGGTAACAAAAAACGTTGTTCCGATGATGAAGAGAGGCGCAACGATGATTTTACTAGACCCAGCGGCTGCGTATTTACGAGAAGTAACCTTGCGAGACGACTGCACTTTCGTTGTCGCACATCCATGCCATCCACCATTATTTGGGGAACAAGAGACAGCTGAAGCCTACAATGATTTCTTTGGAGGAATTGCCAAACAGGATATAGTAATCGCTCTACTACATGGACATGAAGAGAATTTCAAGACTGCGGAAAAAATTTGTATGGATAGCTTCGCCCCTGTCGAAAGGTGTCATAGGATCACTGTTGACCAAATGGCCATCCTAGAGCCCATGGCAGCGGAGATCGTTGCAGGATCTGCTGCAGCCCTCATGAAAGAGGCCCTCGAAGAGGCTGTAAGACACGGGGTACCTGAGGAAGCTGCTCGAGCTTTTATGTTGGGACACATGAGTATCATACTAGCTATATTTTTCGGGAAGACTGAACACAAGATCTCAGAAGCTGCTACAGGGGCAATAAAATATGGACGTGGTAGGATTTTCAAAGAGGATTGGCAGGAAATATTCAGAAATGGAGAAATGAGAAAGATAATTCATGATATACTTCACGACAAGGTAAAATAAACCTTCCTAATTTGTAGTTGGCTCGTGCTGTGACCAAATGCAGAGCGCACGTAAAAAATGGTTTGGGAGTTATGAATCTATGAGGTAACAAATCATGATTGCAGAGCTTGAATTCCACGAGTATGGTAAAGTGAAGCCCCTCTTTGCAGGTCTGGAGTTCGACCTTTTATTGTCTGCAATATCGGAAGGGAACAGCCTTGCACAGATATGGGCAGACGATAGGTCTGAGCCCAACACGATTTTCCTCTGGGATAAGGCGAACAATGTGTTCTACCTAGCTGGTGAGGCAAGTGACGATCAGTTCAATAAAGAGATCACTGAGGTTCTGGCTCGGGAGATAGTGCCTGAGCTAATGCTCCGGAATAGACTGTACTACTTCAGGCTGCGGGCAACCTCCGATACGTGGGACCAGAAGTTGCTCACAATCTTTGCAGGTGTCAACATAATAAGGGGACGATATATTTTCCATTCGCATCGAAAACCAGTCAAACCCGATTTTAGGAGAAGCATACCGAGGGGCTTCAGGCTTGAGCAGATCGATGAAGAGTTCCTTTACAGTTCAGACTATGTGAACAAGGAGTTCGTACTAGGTGAGATTCGTCAGATGTGGCCTTCGATCGACAGGTTTGTCAAGTTTGGTTTTGGTTTCAGCCTCTTGACCGAGGAGTGCGTTGTCTGCTGGTGTACAAGCGAGTACGTCAGCAAAGGGAAATGTGGCATTGGCATTGAGACGCTACAGGAGTATCAGAGAAGGGGGCTTGCAACGATTGCAGCATCGGCCTTTGTAGAGCTATGTATTGCTAGGCAGATCAAGCCATACTGGGAATGTAATGCTGAAAATGTGGCGTCCAGACGTGTTGCGGAGAAGGTTGGGTTTACTAGGGAGTCAGTCTATCCAATATATTATGGCAAGTTTAAGTAAATCCTTTTCATTAAATTCCAGAACGGAACGTCTTAATCTATGTGTAACCCAGCCTACCTGTATCCCCTTTGCTTTATCACTTCTTGGGCAACTTTGGAGAGCCTTGCCGATTCCTTGTCTAGGTAGAACTTGACCTTAGGTAGGACGGATGGCATGCGAAGCCCCGATGCAGGCGCTTCCTCAGATATAGGCCCATCCAATGTTTCCCTTACGACATTCGCCTTGAAGGCCTTCGGTATTATGATGTGGATCTTCCTTGATTTGAATATCGGTGGGAGCGTAAACGTGAGCGCATGCGTCGGAACATCCTCAAGCTTCATGAATTCGCCATCGTCCACTTGTTGTTGGCGTGAGGTCTCAGATAACCTGACGACCTTAATCGTCTTAGTCTCATCGAACCTGGCATGTGGGGCATCGTTGAAAGCCAAGTGAGGATGTTTTCCTATGCCTCCTACTACTATGTCGAAAACGCCACCGGCATCAATGAACTCAGCCGTGACAACCTTAGTATGCTCATTCGCTTCCTCCTCGAGTTGTCTGGTAAGCTTGTTTATCGTAGCGTTCGGCTCTTTGTTTGCCAGCGCCACTCTCAACCTAATGGCTGTGCTGAAGCAGATCCTGTCATTGAAGTAATGTACGTTCTCTTCCCTTATCCCCATTGGCTCGAACAGCATCCCCTTCAAGACTTTACCGAAGAGCTGTGGTGCGTCTGGCTTTAAACCCAGGTATTCGTCCATGTGAAAAGCCGTTATCTTCTCTGCGTTGACACCTTGAAACTCATCCTTCTTGATGAGATCGATCATGGCCTTCCAAGTGGAATGCTGGGACTGCGCAGAGGCGAAAAGCATGACGGCCTTTCCCCTATTCCGTATCGTATCCTCGATGTCCGCAAGTATCGCCTTCGCTGCCAATTCCCCCATCCTCACCTCGTCCGTTGCCACTGCTATCCTGTGGGCGAGTCCCCGTCCTGCTGGGTTCCCCCAATAACAAGCTTTAGCTCTCGTTATGAGCCTATCAGCATCATCACCATTCACTTTGGGCATAACCTTTACTCCCCGTGCCACTATCTTGGTATGTAGAACTCGAAAAATAACGATAAGAACTCAGTTTGCTTAACCTGATCCATGCAGTCTGCCAACAACATTAGAATCTCTCCAAATTTTCTCAAGGTCAACTGGTTATCGTGAAGGCTTTCCTCATCTACTGTATAGTAGGATTTCCCCTTACCGTGCCACTTCTCCAATACCCTTACAACCTCCTCCTCGAAACTCATGTCCAGCACCTCCTCCTCTGCTATCCTCTTCAGCTCCGCCCTAGTCTCCGGCAGCTCCAAGACCGATTCGCGCCATATGGGCATCGGTTCGTCCCCAACCTTATACGCCCTCAACAAGCATCCCCCTACGCCGGTTATGAGCCTGTCACCTTCATCCCCAACTGATCCGGGCTTATAGTTCTCATCGAAGATCTTCGGCAGTATCTTGAAGCCCTTCTTCGGGAGCCACTTGGCTGCAGCGTCAAGTTGGCTCGGACCCCATTCCCAGTAGAGCTTACCAGGATCCTTTATCACCCTAAGCATGTGGCTAGCGTTAAAGATCGAGGTTTGAATGACTAACGCTTCACCCATTGCTATCCATCTCCATATTCCACTAACCACCCACATTCCTCAAGTTCGTGTATAATTTTCCACCATCCCGAATCCGGCTCAGGTTGTTTAAGGAACCAGTATAAGAGTCTCTTTCCAACCCTTTCAGCAAGTTGAATGTATCTTTGTTTCTGAATTTCTGCGTCAGTGAGCTCTACGTCTTCTCCTAATTTACACTCTACTATGTAATGCTCGGTTATAATATCAGGATTGCCATATTTGGCTAGGCGTTTCCCAGGTTTCTCCGGATCCAATTCAGCTTTGTTTTGCCTTAAAATCGGTTCATCTTGCAATAATTGCATTAGGAGTTACAGTATGTCTAACAGGAGCCTTACTAATGTGGGACGGGAGCATATTTGGAGAGAATACCTCTGGTATCGCGACTATTATTGGGATTATCGGTATTGGCCTGATAGCAACTGGAAACGTAGTAAACATCGGGAAACGCAGTAAGGGGATAAAGCCATGACCGATGTGTGGCCGATCACGAGTTTAGGGATAATAATCATCATCGCCTTGATAGCCATTATTTTATTTTGGAGGATCGTCAAGGATAGAAGGTCAGGTTTTCCCGCAGGGGACGAGCGTACGCAGAAGATAACCGGAAAGGCAGCGATGTTTGCCTTTTATATCGGTCAGTATTTCACACTAGCGCTTCTGGCAGTCAATCTCATCGGCAATGAATTCTACGGGACACACGGTTCATTTTTCTTGGAAGCGGGGTACGCGCTGATAGCCTCGCTCCTAGCATACAGCGTATCCTTCATCATATTATACTGGTATTTCGGAAGAAAGGCTGACTCCTGATGACGTTCAGGACTAGGATTAAAGAACTGAGGGCAAGATACGACCTGACGCAGGAGGACCTCGCGAGGAAGGTCGGCGTGAGGAGGGAGACCATCCTCTATCTGAAGAAGGGCACATACAACCCTTCACTGGAATTGGCACACAATGTTGCCAAAATCTTGAAGACGACAATAGACGAGCTGTTCATCTTTGATGATTCAGATTCCGAGAAACATTCGACGAGATGAACGATAAAGCGATCGTTTCTAGTCGATTGACAACGGCCCATAGAACTACTCGCAAATCTCGACCAAGTTAAGTGGAAATACATGTCATGTTATTTTCCACGCATTCTACGGGATATAGGGCGGAAGCGCAGCACTCCCCTACTTCTCCTCCTCCTCGGCGTCCGAAATCCCTTCCTCAGCTATCCTGAAGATGCATTCGCCTTCAGGCCGGTCGACGCTCACGACAAGCCTGGCAACCCTGTTCCCTCTCCCACCCGCGGCCTTCCTGAGGAAGAGCCGGCTGTGGCTCCTGTGCGCAACTATGTGCCCGCCCACGGGATACGCGCCGTAGCCGAAGAAGTCATCTGGCTTGGCCATAACCTGATTCGTCACGACGGCCGCGGCGTTGAAAGCGATGGTGAGCCTTTCGAGCCTGTGCAGGTGGCTGTTCAGCTTCTGCTGCCTTGCCGCGAGGGCCCCCCTCCCGAGGTACTCGCTCCTGAAGTGACCCATGAGGGAATCGACCACTATCAGCTTGATGTTGTTGGCCTTTATGACCTGGTCGGCCTTCTCCAGGATCAGGATCTGATGGTCGGAGTTATAGGCTTCCGCAACCACTATGTTAGAGACGACCTTTTGAGGATCGAGCCCCGTCTTCCGAGCCATCTGCAGGATCCTCTCGGGTCTGAAGCTGTTCTCGGTATCGATGTAGAGGGCGTTGCCCCCGAGCCCACCCTTTCCGGGAGGAAGTTGCACGTTTATGCAGAGCTGATGGCAGATCTGGGATTTACCAGTGCCGAACTCGCCGTAGAACTCGGTTATGGTCATGGTCTCCGAGCCTCCGCCCATCAGGTCGTCCAGGTTCTTGCTCCCCGTCGTCAACTTCTGTATGTTGGCGCGCCTCGCCAAGATCTCCGAGGCCGGGACGAATCTAACTTCCGTCGAATCTCTGGCCAGTGAGATGATCCTGGTGGCAGTCTTATCTGTCATGCCTGCCGTCACGAGCTCATTTACAGCGGCAGTTGCCAGGGACTCGACAGTGGAGTAGCCCATCTCCATCAGCTTGCTGGCCGTAGCGGGCCCCACCCCAGGTATGTCTACGATGTTCTCGTACTTGGGATGGATCGCAGCTTCCTCAACGGGCTTGGTCTCCTCTTCCTCTTCTCGCTTCTTCCCCTTCTTCCCTTCTTCTATCGACCTTGATCTAGGACTCATTGTCGGCGACTCGCCTTAGCGTATGGGCCCTACTTCAATTTATCTCTGAGGGAAGTAAGTTTCAGAGGTACATTTCTTTTAGGGGACATCCAGTTTCCTCCATATCTCCCCTAAGTGACCACTTCCTGCCAATAGTTAGGCTATATCTTAGCCTAATGTATGTCTTCGAGAGGTCGCGTCGATATAGGCGAATGCAGGATACGCGCGTCCACGCTTCTATGTCAAGTACCGACGCTTCAATATCATCAAGATCGCGAAGCCCGCTAACAATGGCAACAGTGCGCTGAGGGGAAACTCGGGCACTTTCGGGGGTTTGGAGAGCGCGAGTATCTTCGCCTCCCCACTCACAGTGTATGAACTGGACTTCTGTGCCCAGACCTCGTACTGGGGAGATGCGGGTGTGGAGGTGAATCTGTTCAGCAGCCCGAATCCCTTCCCATTATCATCTGCGGGACTGGAGATACCAAGCGATATGGTATATTGGTTCGTGGCCTGCCCCGAGCTCGAATTGTCCTGTTGTAGCTTGTTCAAATCGGCGTTGATGTAGTTATAGTTGCTAGTGTCGTAATTCCAGAGCTGCTCTGAGGCTATGACCATGACATCGCTACCTGCTAGGAAGGAGGTGCAGCTCAGCTTGTTTACGATCGTCTGGGAAGCCTTGATTTCATTGGATGGGCCGTCGCTATATGCGGCGGAGAGGCTCCCCACGCTGAAGGCCACTATTGTCGCCCTCCCATAAACGTCATTTTCAATCGTAACATCCGATTTCGCGGTCACGGTGTATTGGGCGCTGGCGGGGGCGCTGGCGTCGAGGTAGGGGATCAGCTGCACCTGCCAAGCGCCTACCGCAGTGGAGCTCGCTGTATAGAATACGTAGAATTGAGCCGTGGCCAAATAGTTCGAGCCGCGCTTCAGGTTGAGCGATGGAAGGGAACGGATGCTGGTATCGGTGTTCTGGCTCTCCAAGATGGCTATGACGACATTGTCCCCGGCAGGGAGCGACGTGGAGAGCGTGGCCAGCGTGGTCTCGGTCAATTGGCCGATCGCCGTCGAGCTCCCCTGGGCACTCGCGCCCGTGAGGCCGCTGATGGCCAGTATCTTCGCCTCGCCGCTGATGCCCGTCGCGGCCGCAGTTGCCTTCACTGTGTAGGTCGGGTTCTGGGGTGCGAAGTCGAGGGCCATCAGCACGTACCACTTCTGCTTGTGCGGGTTGGAGGAACTGATCGCGATCGCGTATTGGTTGCTCATTAGGGTCGTCGAGCCCCTGGCGAGCTTCAGGTTGCCACTAACCATTATTATTTGGCAATCTTGACGACCATTGACTCAAGGAACTTGGAGTCGCCAAGATTCTAAAAAATTATCGTAAATCCGAGAGGCGCCATTAAGGGATCTTACGGAAAAACGCAGGAACTATTAGGAACCATTAAGGGATCTATCGGAATTCTTACACTCAGGATTGAAATCGTCAAGACCTTGATCTATCCAGAGTTCACGGTTAATGCCAATGGCGGGAAGCCATTGAAAGGAGTGCCATAAGGCGTATGAGCAATTGGCTTTCAAGATCAATAACTTCAACTGCGGAGGAGAGCCACCCTCGATCTTAGCGCTTAACTTTAGAGTTCACTTGATCGTGATTCGTATGATCCGTTTCGACCTAAATACCCAATGTATGCGCACGCTATGACATCTGCTCCCAATGTCAAGGTCTGGCATCTCCTTCACTCATCGACCGTCTGTGGAGGAGTCTCTCGAAGCCTTCTGCCATATTGTCGATTGATGAGAAAAAGTGATTCGCTCGGGCGAGGATGCGGAAGGATGCGGGCTTCAGCCACCCGAGCGAACTATTATCCTCCAGAAGGGCGGAGGACCTGATTAGTAGGGGTCAAATGAACTCATTAAGCCTTATCCAATGGTCCTCGGCAAAAGAATGCCAAAAATGGTTCAAAACGGTTCAAAGGGACCGATCTTCATTCATTATGATTCATCTCCACCCCGGTGGAGGAGGCGTCGATGAGCCATCCAGGTGGGAAGGGAACGGCCCTAAATCCCGAGTTTCTCCCTCAGATACCTTCTGCTGATCTGCATGCTCTCCTTCGGCGTCCTCTTGGTCGTGTCCTGCTCCACGACGGCCCATTCGACCTCTTTCCCCTCGACCACCTTGAAGACTCCCGGGAAGTCGACGATCCCCTGGCCGAGCTCCACGAAATCCTTGCCCCTCAGGTCCTTCAGGTGGAGGTAGGAGACCCTCTCCAGGTTCTCCTTCAGGAATTGGACGGGCGAGGCTCCCGCGTACTGGACCCAGAAGGTGTCGACGCAGAGCGAGAGTAACTCGGGCTCGATCTCTCCGCAGATGACCTTGATGCCCTTCGCGCCGTTCACGATCTCCTGGTGATGGTTGTGGTAGCACACCCTGATGCCGAAGTCCTTGCCCCTCATTGCGGCGGCCTTCATGAACTTCGAGCCCTCCGCATAATCCTTCTCGGTGTTCCCCCTCCCCCCTGCACCGCTGAAGAGGAGATAGTGCGCATCGCACTTCCTGAGGAGCTGCAGGCAGGTTTCCACGACCTTCATGTCGCCAACTCCAACGTGGAGGCCGACGAGGGCCAGCCCCCTGGATGCAAAAGGTTCCTTTGGATTCTCAAGCCGCTCGAGTGGTCCAGGTCCCATCTCGACGCCAGCATATCCGATGGAGGCGACCTCCGTCAGGACGCCGGCGAGATCCTTTTCGGGCCTTTCTCCCCAAACGATGAGTTGCGCCCCTATCCTTGGCTTCATTTTCTTTTCACGCAGAGCCAGTCGACGTGTAGGCAGTATTTCTGGTTTACCTCTACACGGTCGCGACTCGAACCGAGCTCGTAACCGTACGCCGATCCGCCTCGTTGCTATTTCGCATCATCCCTTGGCCCTTCGCATGTAGTCTTCGCGCGGGGGACTGAAAACGTCGAGGAACATCGCGCTCTCTTCCCCCATGACCCTGACGGCGTGCCTCTCATTCGGCCTTAACCAATAGGCCGAGCCCGCCTCCACGATCGCCGTCTGATCGCCAGCCCTGAACTCCGCCCTGCCTGAAAGACAGATGCCCATCTGTTCGTGCGGGTGGCTGTGTTCGGGCACGGTTCCAGCTCCCTTTATCTCGACCAAGAAGAACATGAGGTTCTTGCCCCCGAAGAGAACCTTTCCGGTTACGCTGGGAAATGCCTCGAACGATCCGGACAAATCCGATATTCGACCGATCTCCATTCGCTCACGCTCACGCATTGACCGCGCAAGATGGTTATTTGGCTCCTTCGAAACAAGCGAGGCCGAAAGCGCAGGAGGATTGTCGAAATTTCCAACATGGCTTCGGTCACAATTGTTTCCGTGCAGCTTATTAGGACCCCAAGATGGCATTCAATAAAGAATAGGAGAGGGTTCCGATACGATAAAGCTTTACACGACGCCCAACTGCGCGAGATGTTCGCAGCTGAAGAGGTGGCTTCAGTCCAGGGGGATCAGGTACAAAGAGCTGGACCTGTCCGATACGGAGGTCGCGGCGGAGCTCATCATGAACAACATCTTTGTCCTCTCAGCTCCAATACTGAGAGTCGATGGCAAATTCCTGGGTCCGGATAAGGTCTTCAAGGACGGAAAGCTGGACGAGAGGATGATCTCGGACCTCGTCAAACGGGGTTTGGTGTAGATTGACCATTAACCGCAGGGTAAAGCATTCGAGCCGCAAGATGCCGATGGTGAGGGCGACGAGCGGCTACTTCGTGCCTTGGGACAAAAGGGCGATCGTGAAATCCCTCCTGAAGGAGACCGCCCTTGCGAAGGAATTCCTCGGGACACCTCCCATCTCGAAAAGGCGGGCGGAGGACATTGCATTGAAGGTCGAGAGGAAGGTCGGGGGGATGGATCTGAAGTTCGTGTCGGGGCCCTTGATTAGGGAGATAGTGAACAACGTCCTCCTCGAGGAATTCGGCAACCCGGACTACAGGGTCTATCGTAACATCATGACCAGGGTCGGGACGCCCGTCTACGATGCTTTTCAGATAGACATGGGCGAGGGCTTCGAGTCGAAGGAGAACGCAAATCTCCAGCCCAACGCCGAGACAGCGCATAAAAAAAAGGCCGACAAGACCTCGAAGGAAGAGTACCTCCTCCTGATGCCGATGGGGCAGTCCGACGCGCACCTTCGGGGCGACATACACATCCATGACCTGGAGTACTTCGGGACGCGGCCGTTCTGCCAGAACTGGGACCTGAGGTACTTCTTCTACTACGGGTTCATGCCCGATGGCTTGGGCTTCAAGACCTCGGTCGCCGGCCCCGCGAAGAGGCCGGAGGTGGCCGTGCTGCACTCGGTGAAGGTCCTGGCGGCTGCCCAGACCAACTTCTCGGGCGGCGAGGGCTTCTACAACTACCTCGTCTTCCTCGCGCCCTACATGAGGGGATTGGGCTATGACGAGATGAAACAGTTGATGCAGATGATGTTCTTCGAATTAACCCAGATGTACGTCGCGAGGGGCGGGCAACCGGTCTTCAGCAACATCCAGATCATGCCCTCCGTCCCGGAAATATGGTCGGACATGCCCGTCGTCCATGGCGGGAAGGTCGGGCCCGATACCTACGGATCCTACCAAGACGAGGTGAGGCTCCTCTACAGGGCCATCAATGAGGTGGCCCTCAAAGGTGACCACTGGGGAAAGCCCTTCAACTTCCCCAAGCTCGAGAACGGGATAACGCCGGGCACATTCGGGCCAGAGGTGGAGGACGAGCTCCTCCTCACACACGAGATCGCGGCGAAGTTCGGCTCGCCGTACTTTGACAACATGATACCCGAGTATAGGGGATACGGGAAGGGCGTCTCTTGCTACCAGTGCTGCTCCTACAACTTCGTCGAAACCTCGGACACCGATGACGAGTTCAAGGAGAAGATGCACTTCTCAGAGGGGGCCCATTTCAGCATGGGTTCGTGGCAGGTCGTGACGCTCAACCTCCCGCGGGCCGCCTACAGGGCGAGGGGCGATGACGAGAGGCTCTTCGAGGAACTGAGGGGCCTGATGGATCTGAGTATAGAGGTCTTCGAGACGAAGAGGAGGTGGATGGACCTGATGCTCAAGAACGATAGGATGCCATTCGCGACGCAGAGGCCACTGGACCCCTCCGGGGGGAAGAGGGGGCCGCCAGCCGTCGACTTCGAGGAGCTCGTCTACACGATCGGCCTCGTCGGCACGAACGAGATGGCCCAGTACCACACGGGCAGCCAACTCCACGAGTCGGACGAGTCCGTGAAATTTGCCGTCAGGGCCCTGCTTGAGATGAAGAATCACCTGGGGGTGCTTCGCGAAAGGACCGGCATGAAGCTGGCACTTGCGAGGACGCCCGCTGAATCCTGCGCCCAAAGGCTTGCAGTCTGCGACCTACTGAGCGACGAACTCAGGGACAAGGCAAGGACGACCGTGAAGGGTGACCTCGATGCGGCAAGGAAGATGCTCGGCCGGGGGGAAAGGGACGTGCCGGTGTATTACAGCAATGGGACGCACGTGTATGTGGGGGCGAAGATGCCGCTCATGGAGAGGATGGGGATCGAGAATAAATTCTTCCCAATCCTCAATGGTGGGAATATGTTCCACGTCTGGCTTGGCGAACGGGATCCTGACCCGGAATCCCTCCTGAAGATGACGAAGAGGATCTCGACCCAGAGCCAGATCGGATACTTCGCCTACACGAGGGATCTGACGATCTGCGAGGACTGTAACAAGGTTGAGGGGGGCGTTCACAAGGTCTGCCCGAGCTGCAGGTCCCCAAGGGTCAGGTGGTGGTCAAGGGTTACGGGCTACTACCAGGATGTCGGGGGTTGGAACAGCGGCAAGAGGGAGGAGTTCCTGCATAGGTTCAGGACGGGCATACCCGGTGGCTCTATGGCTTCGTGACGAGCTTTACCTTCTCGGGATCGAAGTTGCGCGGGCTATACTCTATCCTTCTGCCGCACGATGGGCAACCGCCTCCGAGCCCCTGCACGATCTCATTTGGTGACTTCAGTTCGGTGGATTCGTAGAGGACGGCCCCACATTTCGCGCACACAACGCGTTGAGTCAAGCGTACGACGATGTTGCACCGAACACACTACTTACTTATCCTTTACTCCGCAATGGAAGAGTAGGCTTTTATCGAATGGCGTTCCATAGGATCCAGACGCCTTGGACATACTGTTGCTGGCCGAGAAGCCGGATGCAGCGGCCAGGATCGCACGGGCGCTCGACGAAGGGCATCAACCCAAGAGGTTGAAGGACGGCAACGTCCCCACATACGAGACCAAGTGGGGAGGGCACAGGCTCATCGTCACCTCTGCCATCGGCCACCTCTATGCACTGAGGGCTCGGGGCGAGAAGGACAGGGCGCGCTATCCCGTCTACTCGGTTGAGTGGGTTCCCCGCGACCTGGTCGAGAGGAACAGCCAGATTGGTAGGTGGATCGAGACGCTGAGGGGATTCGGCGGTAACATGGACGTGTATGTGAACTGCTGCGACTATGACATCGAGGGCAGCCTCATAGGGTATAATGTGCTAAGGTACACATACTCGGCGCCTCCCCAGAATTGCCGGCGGATGAAGGTCTCGACTCTCGTGGAGGGCGAGATCAGGGATTCGTTCGCGAACCTTCAACCGGGCCTGGACTTCAACATGATCGACGCGGGGGAGACCAGGCACATCGTCGACTTCATCTACGGCGTGAACCTCTCGAGGGCCTTGACGAACTCAGTAAGGCCGAACGTAAAAACCCACGTCACCATAAGCACGGGAAGGGTTCAAGGTCCGACGCTAAAGTTCCTCGTCGAGAGGGAGAGGGGGAACAGGGCCTTCGTCCCGGTCCCATACTGGGTAGTTGAGGCCAAGGTCGACGTCGATGGCAAGATACTGCATGCCCAGTACGAGAGGGAGAGGATAGAACGCCTTGACGAGGTCGGGGCGATATTGGAGGAGTGCAGGCTGAAGGCCGGAAAGGTGATCGCTGTGGAGAGGTCGACGCTGCAAGTTCCACCGCCCACGCCCTTCGATATCGGCACACTGCAGTCCGAGGCATACAGGGCCTTCGGGTTCACGCCGAGCAGGACGCTCCGCGTAGCTGAGAGGCTATACCTCGAAGCCCTCATCTCGTACCCTAGGACGGGCTCCCAGAAGTTGCCCGACAGCATAGGGTTCAGGGACATCATCGTCAAGATGCGGGAAGATTATGGGAAGTCGGTCGATGAGCTCCTCCGCCAAAGTGACCTGAGGCCAAGGGAAGGCAAGAAGGACGATCCCGCCCATCCGGCGATCTACCCCACGGGCCAGAGGCCCGAGAGGGCCCTTACGGCAGAAGAGGGGAAGCTCCTCGACTTGGTATCGAGGAGATTTCTCGCAACATTCGCACGGCCGGCAGTGAGGGAATCGGTCAGGGTCAAGATAGGGATCGGTGGGCGCAAGTTCCTCCTGCACGGCAGGAGGACGCTCGAGAGTGGATGGCTCGAGGCGTATGGACCATACTCGGCGTATTCGGAGGAGAGCCTTCCGGAACTCACCGAGGGCCAAGATGTCAAGGTCATCGAAGTCATCTCTGAGGGGAAATTCACCCAGCCGCCCCCGAGGTTCAATCCCGCGAGCATCGTCAAGCTCATGGAGGAGGAGGGGATAGGTACGAAGGCAACCAGGGCCGAGGTCGTGGAGACACTCTACAAGCGGGGGTACGTCTCGGGTGAGAGGATGGAGGCGAGCGAGCTCGGCCTAACCCTCGTCGAGACCCTAGAGAAATTCTGTCCGATGATCGTCTCCGTTCAGCTTACGTCGGAACTCGAGAGCAAGATGGAGGGGATCGAGCTCGGGCAACTCGAGAAGGACGCCGTCATCGATTCCGCCGTAAAGGAACTTGGGCCATCGCTCGAGGCCATCAAGGCTCGTGAGGAGGAGATCGGAAGAGACCTCAGCAGGGAGGTTGTCTCGGCCCTAGCCCTGAGGAGGGTCGTTGGGGATTGCCCTGCCTGCGGCACAGGAAGGCTCACCATAATCTATTCGAAGAAATCGGGGAAGAGGTTCATCGGTTGCTCAAATTACTCGCAGGGGAAATGCAGTTACTCGGCACCCCTGCCGCAGTACCCGTACGCTGTCAGACCGACGAGGGCGAGGTGTAGGGCGTGCGGCTGGCCAGTATTGGTCGTGTCCAAGAAGGGACGCAGGTCATGGAGGCTCTGCGTGAATACCGCCTGTCCGGCAAAGGCCCGTCGAGCGAAGGTCTAATCCCCCCGGACGTCGTCTGCGAAATGTTCGACCAATGAGGGCTTCGAGAGGAGCAGTTTCGCGACGTTAGCGGCCCAGCTCCCGAGGCCTTCAACCTCCAAGACCTTTGAGAGGAACTCCTGGACCTCCATCGAGGGGATGGCCAATCTCCAAGCCCTGAAGCCCTTTAACAAATTCTCATACGCCATGCCATGGGAACTGCAGAATTCGGAAGTCCCTTCCCTTTCCCTATTACAGCAGATGCAACTCTCCAATTGCGCAACAGTGCGATGAAGGAAGCTTAAAATACTGTTCTGCTCGGAGCCCCCATCAGGTAGGAACAACGTCCAAGGTGATAAAGGAATTCCTGACCCTTCCTGAAAGGGTCGTCGACCGAGTCTCATCATATTTAGTTGATAGGATAGAGGCGAGGCGGAAGTACGGCAGGATGTTCCCCGGCATCCTCTATACACTGATGACGGTCGGCATCGTCCTGGTCGTTGCCTTCCTCCTCGGTGGCGGCTCCTACCTAGTCATATACCGGCCGAGCTTCCTTGTATCGGGGAGCGGGTCCTTGGGGGCCTCCTTCATCTACAGGGGCAATTCCCTCGAGGAGACCTTCTTGGAGGGGATCTTCGTCTCGCTGCTCTACATCGCCTGCGTTGCGGGGATGTACCTGATCTACAGGAGCACGAGGTACTCCCATAGTCCAAGGACGATGTGGATGATCTTCGTATTCGGCTTCGGCCTCCTGGCATTCGGCAGTATAATGATCTACGAGATAGGATATTTGAAGATGCACTAGTGCTCCAATTCTCGGCTCTCTACTCTCTACCAAGGAACCTCCTTTATGCCCAAGAGGCAGGAGAAGTAGTTCGAGACCGCGTGGACGGCGGGCGTGCAGATGAAGACGAGCAATATCGACGATGGGGGAAGTTGGAGCGAGTAAGACGAGAAGAGATAGGCCGCGAAGAGGAAGTCGAACTGGTCCATCACTGGAAGCGGAGCGCCCGGTGCAAGCGAAAGGCGCCTCTTCAGGAAGGCCCCTGCAAGATCCCCGATGATGGCGCCCAAGCCCATCAGGATGCCAAGGACCACATCCCCCTGTGCCAGTCCCACCATTGAGCCGGCGATCACACCGGCCATCGCGCCCCTGACGGTCTTGTGGGAGCCGAAGATGGGCTTGCCGTCGACGAAGAGGCGACCGCCATCTATCGTCCTGCCCCCACCGAAGGCCATGGCCGACGCATTTGCGAGATATGCGGGAAGGAACCTGTAGATGGCGACCGCTCCCTGGAGGATCAACTCCTCAATCAGCATCGGCCGCTTCCCCGCCATCGAGGGACTCCGCAAGGCCCCTCTCAGTGATCGTGTACCGCAGGCATCGTCCCTCCTTGGGCCGGCGCCGGCCCTTCAGTTTGACAGGCTTCACGCAGAAACCATCCGCCTCCCTGGACATCTCGATGACGTTGTCGGACCAATAATCCATGAGGCGTGCGGACGCAGGTTCCTCGAATGGCTCGGCCTCCGAAGGCCTCGCGCCGCACGTAATCAAAGCCGCGATCTTCCTCGACCTGCAGATGTTGGTGACGAGTCCGAGGTGCTTGTTCAGCATGAAGCTCTTCTCCGAGATCTGGCCATCCCTTTCCCATGAATCCAAGAGGCTCAGTTGTATGGTGTAGAGCGAGTCGACGGAATCTATGATGAGCAGCGAAGTGAGGGGATGCTCGTTAACTTCGACCTCGAATCTCTCCAGGACTTTGTGTTGCTCTCCGAACGAAGAGGGCGTTGCTATGCGTATCATCCTCGAGACGGCGTCGGCACTCTCACCCGCTATGCCCACGAACCGTCCTGCAGGGAAGGCACCGTCGCAGAAGATCAGAAATGTCTCCGAGCCGTTGAGGGCGTTTGAGACCGCTACCTGAATGCCGAGGCTCGTCTTCCCAACCCCTCGAGCGCCAAAGAAGAGCGTAAGGTCTCCCCTCGGCAATCCCCCGCCGAGGAGGGAGTCGAGGTCGTGAAAGGGCGTTGGGACGTAGAGCGGCAATTGCGCCGGATCCTGCACACGCATTCGATCGAAGGGAATAAAGCCATTCCTACGGTGAGGTGATGTAAGCCAAAGGCCAGAGGTGTGGCGTCATTCGTGGTCTCCGTAGGATCCCACTCAGGCGAGCTGCGGCGCGAGGAAACGCTTCTCATAGAAGGGCCTGCTTCGCTGCGCATACTGTCCGGAGAAGGTACTGTCTTTGGGGCGATCATCGAGGAGGGCGATGAGATATTGGTGAGAAAGGGCAAGCGCCTGCCACTTACGCCCTGTTCCAATCGGTTGAATTACGAGGCGAAGGTCGGGGGGAATTTGATGAGGATCGAGGGCGATGCCATACCAATGAGTTGGAAGGCCGCTGCTGACGCCATGGCCTCCGCAAAAGGCAGGGCTGTCGTCCTCGGGGGGGTCGATACCGGCAAGACGGGCTTCTGCACGTACCTTGTTAACAGAGCCGTCCTGAGCAGTGCCAGTGTGGGGTACGTCGATGGCGACATAGGTCAGCCGGAGACGGGACCGCCCACGACCATAACGGCCATCATGGCGAACGAGCAGTCCTACCTGCTTGAGAGATTCCGAGCATCGTCGATGTACTTCGTCGGGCACACATCTCCGACCTTCTGCCAGGAAAGGGTCGTCGATTCGATAGAGCGATGCGTTCACGACTTGGAGGGGAAAGGGGCCGGGCTGGTGGTGGTCAACACCGACGGTTGGATCAAGGAGGGGGGATTGCGTCACAAGGCGGCCCTGATGGAGAGGCTGAGGGCCGACACGATAGTGTCGCTGCTCTTGCCAGGCGAGGAGTTGATCTTGAGCGGCGAGATGGCGGAACCCAGGAGATTCGTCCGCATCTCAAGGCCCGATAACGTCAAGTCGCGTTCGCAGGACGAGAGGAGGGAGAACAGGGAGCACGGATACAGGACCTACTTCAGGGACGCGAGGAGAAGGAGGATTGGGATCGACGGGGTCCGGCTAGTAAATTCTCCCCTCCGGTATGTGGGGAAACCTGAGCGGGCCGAATTGGACAAGCTTTCAGGAGAGACGGGGTTGAGGGTGGTGTATTACGAAGACGCGCCGAAGGTGCTCGTTGCCATCGAGCCCGGGGTGGAGAGGGGGCATTTAGGGGGATTCGATGTCCTACGGTTTGGTTGGGAAAGGGGCGTGATCGTAGGCCTGATGGGCGGGAAGGGGGCGCTGGGATTGGGAATCGTACTTGACATCGATTATGGGGGACGAACGATGGAGCTGCTCTGCCCTGCGGAGATCACCCAGATGCCGGATGCGATCGAGTTCGGAAATATACGACTCGGCGAGGACTTCAGGGAGAGTTATTGCGCTCTAGGACGATCCATGGATGGTTAAAAGCAAGTCCAGGGCATCCGTCTCAAGTGATGCACGCCGAGATATTGCGCTATTTCCCCTATGGATCCTTCAGGCCATACCAGGACGGATTCACGCTCAAGGCCTATGATGCATTGGCAGCTAGGAAACATGCGATATTGGAGGGCGTCAACGGCCTCGGGAAGACCGCTGCCATCCTCGCGGCGGCCCTTCCGATTGCAAAGCAGAGGGACCTCTCGATCCTCTATACCTCTCGGACACACCGCCAATGCGACAGGGCAATAGAGGAGTTGCAGAGGATCTCCGAGAAGACGAGGGCCACCGGTCTTTCTTTCAGGGGGAGGAGGGAGATGTGCATCAACAAGTTCGTCCTACAGAGCGTCGATGATCCGAGGTCGGCGATGGAGCTGTGCAACCACATGACGAAGACGCACAGGTGCAGATTTTTCGAACGGGTCGAGATGAATCCGAAAACGCTGCAGAAACTACTGAGGAAGCTCTCCTCAGGGGCCTATACTTCGTCGGAGATAAAGGACGAGTGCGTGAAGCTCGAGTTTTGCCCATATGAGGTTGCAAAGCGGGCACTCGACGGGGTCGATGTCGTGGCCCTAAGCTACTACTACATCTTGGAGCCATCAATAAGGTCGAATTTCTTCAGGTATTTCCGCAGGGGGCTCGGGAGATCCATCCTCGTGCTGGATGAATGCGTAGCCCCCGGCACGGCCATCAACGTCGGAGGGGGAGAAGAGGAGATAGGGGACATCGTGGAGGGCGCACTCGAAGAAGCCGATGTCGAGGACCGCGTCCTGAGGAGGGGGAACTCGACACTCTGCAAGCCAAGTAGGAGCCTCTGGACGCTTTCCATAGATCCGAAGGACCTGAAGGCCAGGAAGAGGAGGGTGCTCTGCCTTTGGAGAATTCGGTCACCTCGCACCCTCTTCAGCATCGAGCTTGCAGGGGCAACGGTCTTGGCCACCGGGTCTACGAAGTTGCTTGTGAAGGGAGACGGCATGCCGACGTGGTCGGAGGTCGAGGAGCTCGACTCTGGCGCGGAGGTGGCGATGCAGGACGTGGGATTAAAGTGGGAAAAGATCCTCGAGAAGAAGATGAGGCCGGGGAGATGGGTCTACGATCTCACCGTCGACGGCACCCACTCCTATCTGGCCGACAATGTCTGGGTCCATAACTCTCACAACCTCCCGGAGATATCCAAGGCGATGGCCAGTGAAAGCCTGACGTCGCAGGCCCTGAGGCTGGCGGAGCTCGAAGCTCAGAGGCAGAGGCAGAGGGTGCCGGGGAGGGTATGTGTAAAGTTGGCGGAGCTCCTTAACGAGATGGCAGGTGAAACCGAGGAGGAGGAGAGGCTCATAGAGCCGAGGAAGTTCCTCTCGATCCTGAAGAAGGAGTTGGGTGAGCAGGAGCTGGCTACGGTTGCACAGAAACTCATCGGCGTCGGAGAGGAGAACGCTAGGAGGAGGATGGCGGAGGGCAAGAACCCGAGGTCGTACGTCCAGAGGGTTGGGACGTTCTTGAACAGGTTGCTCGAGACAGCCGATAGGGAGACATTCGCGCACATCCTCAGCTTCAAAGGAAGGGAGAACAGGAGGAACCCTATGTTCGAGATAATATCGTTGGACCCAAGGGAGATGGCCGAGGAAGTGATGTCCTCGGCGTATGCAACGCTGAGCACGTCTGGCACGCTTGAGCCGCTGGAATCGTATCGCAACGTAATGGGGATCCCCGCGGACGCCGTAATGGAAAGCTTTCCAGCTCCCTATGAGCCTGGGCAGATCCTGTGCGTGGCAGTATTAGGCACGACGACCAAACTAAGCGCACGCCATCCCGAGATGTACGGGAAGTTGGCGAGGAGGATAGCGACGGTTTCTAGATGCGCGCCGGAGAACATCGGCGTCTTCGCCGCAAGTTATGACGTCCTCGAAGGACTTGGTGAAGCTGGGATTGAGGGTTTCGTGGGGAAGCCCCTCTATTGGGAGCGGAGCGGGAGCACTTCGGAGGAGAGCGATGAACTGCTCATGGAGTTCAAGCAGCGGGCTGGAAGGGGCGGGGGCATCCTCATGGCCGTGGCTGGCGGGAGGAGCTCGGAGGGAGCCGACTTCCCTGGAAAGGAGATGACGACATCGGTCGTGGTCGGCGTCCCGTATCCTCGTCCCACGGCCACCGTGAAGGCCGAGATAGATTACATGGAGCGCATGTACCCTGGAAGGGGGAGGCTCTACGGCTATGTGCTGCCGGCCATAAGGAAGGCAGCGCAGTCAGCAGGGAGGACAGTGCGTTCGATCACGGACCACTCGGCCATCATCTTCTTGGACAGCAGGTTCGCGACGGACTACTGCAGGAGATTCCTCCCCAGATGGATAAGGGACAACTTGAACGTAATCCCCGATGACGACGCCCTCCTGGCGCAAAGGCTCGAGGGCTTCTTCAAAACCAATAGTGATAAATGATGGCACCTGGTTCGAGCATGCGGTTCAGTTGGCAGAGCAAAGCATCTCGATTATTTTAGCGAAGCTCGAAGGGGAAAAGGACCTCGAGAGGATAACGATCAACGTGGATCCGAGATTCCATGCAGCGGCATTAATGAAATCACGGGATCTTGGAAAGGCGTTGCTCTTCCATTCGATCGGAAAATCCGGGCGCAAGGTCGTGGCAAACCTCTTCGGCAAAAGGGAACGCATCGCCAAGGGGTTGGGGATCGAGGAGGGGAAGATCCACAGGCACCTCCTGAGGTCCATCGAGTATCCCATAGGGTGCAAAGAGGTCTCTGCGTTGCTGGAAGTGAAGACGGGATCCGGGGAGCTCTCGAACTTGCCAGTGCTCACTCACTACGAGAAGGACGCAGGCCCGTACATCACGAGCGCGACGGTCATAGCGGCCGATCCCGAAACAGGAGTGCAGAATGCCTCCATCCACAGGCTTCTGTTGAGAGATGGCCACATGGTGATCAGGATGGTCGAAGGACGGCACCTCCACCGGATCTTCGAGAAGCATAGGGCAAGCGGCAAGGACATGCCGATCGCAATGGTCATCGCCCCCCATCCGGCGGTCACGGTGGCCGCTGCCTCTCCGGCACCTGAGGGCGTCGATGAACTACAGGTCGCAGGTGCCTTAATGGGAGAACCCCTCAGGGTAACGCATCTGGAGGGGACGGGCCTTCTCGTCCCGGCCGATGCCCAATATGTGATTGAAGGGCTCGTCTCGGCAGAGAAGAGGGAGAGGGAGTGGATGACGGACATACTTGGAACCTACGACACCCCCCGGGAACAGCCGGTTGTCAGCATAATTAGGGTGCACCGCAGAGATGATCCGATCTACCACGCCATCCTGCCCGCTGGAAGCGAACACAAGCTGCTGATGGGGTTGCCATACGAGGCTAGGTTGTTGGAAGGCGTCGAGAGGGCTGGACCCAAGGTGTCGGGAATACACCTGACCTTGGGCTCGGGCGGTTGGTTGCACGCCGCGGTAAGTATCCGGAAGAGGTTCGAGGGTGACGGCAAGAACGCCATCCTCGCGGCATTTGCAGCACACCCGTCCCTTAAGGGCGTCATCGTCTTGGACGAGGACATCGATCCTGCAGACTACGCCGGGATCGATTTTGCCATGGCGACGAGGTTCCAAGGAAAGGGGAACGTGGTGGTGGTGGAAGGTGCAAAAGGATCGAGCCTCGACCCCTCAGCTGACCAGAAGGCGCTGACGACCACGAAGTGGGGCATAGACACGACACTCAGCCTGACGGCCGATAGGGAGAGATTCAGAATCGCGAAGATACCATGGGAAAAGGAAACCTGAATGAGTCCGAGGCCTCAAGGGTGAGCGCGCTCAAGCCAAGTCGCGAGACGATGTGGAGCCTCATAGAGGCACTGCGAGATGGCTCGGGGGCAAGGACCTTTGTGGCAATCCGGAGCGCCCACATCTCGGGGGTATCCTACAACAACATCGGGGACGCTGGGACGGAGTTCCTAGAGGACTTGGCGGCTGCAGGCGTAAGGGTGAAGGTGAGGACCACCGTGAATCCCGGATGCGCGGACATCAACGCAAATCCATACGGCATTGACAGGAGGGCGATCAGGAACCAGAGGAGGATCGTCGAATCCTTCAGGGAGATCGGCGCGAAGACAACGCTGAGCTGCACACCATATGAAGGGCATCGGCCATCTCTTGGTGAACACATCGCGTGGGCAGAGTCCTCCGCCGTGATATACGCCAATTCGATGCTAGGTGCACGTACAAATAGGGAGAGCGGCATCTCGGCACTGGCTGCAGCCGTAACCGGAAAGAGCCCGAATTACGGGATGCACGTGAGGGGGAGTAGGGCTCCCGACGTCAGGATTGAGGTCGACATTGGCGACAGTGACATCGATATCGACATCGACGAGGCCAGGGCTGGCGCACTCGGATACCTCCTCGGGACTCAGTTCGGTTCGGCCATCACATTTGTCTCAGGAGTTCGATTCAGGGAGAGGTACAAGATGAAGAGCCTACTTGCGGCGGCCTCAACGGCGGGACCGATGCCCCTCATCCATGTTGATGGCATTACGGCCGAGACCGAGTGGGCACGAAGGAAAGCGCCTGAGAAGGTCGAATGCAGGATCGGGATGGACGAGATAGAGGAGACGAGGGAGCGTCTCTCATGTGACTCAGAGGAACCGGACTCGATCCTCCTCGGATGTCCGCACCTTTCAATCGAGGAGATGGAGCTGATCGCAAGGGGGATGGGAGAGAGGAAGTTCGACAAGCCCGTCTTCCTATTTACGTGCAGGGAGATCGGCAGATTGGCGAAGGAACTCGGCTACGTCGATGTGATCGAGAAGGCGGGCGCGGCCATCGTGTTCGACTCGTGCATAATGTGGAGCGGGCTGAGGGCGTTGGGCCTTAAGAGGCCGGCCACGAACTCTGCCAAGGCGTGTTTTTATCTAAAGAACACGATGGGTTTGAGGCCAAGGCTCTGCAGCATTAGCGAATGCTTGAGGCTGTGAAGTTGAGGGAAGTTATACCCGGAAGGGCGAAGGTCGTCGTCGGTGGAATGGCAGAGGGCAAGGCGCTCATCTCCTCGCAGCCGATAACGTTCTTCGGCGGCGTCGATCCTAGGACAGGCGAGGTCGTTGAAGATGGGCACGAGATAAGGGGCGAGAGACTTTCGCACAAAGTGCTTGTCTTTCCGCACGGGAAGGGAAGTACTGTCGGATCCTACGTGCTCTACAGTTTGGCGAAGAGGGGGGTCGCGCCAGCGGCCATCATAAACGAGAGGTTCGATGCGATAATCGCTTCGGGCTGTATCATATCGGGAATCCCACTTCTGATAGTGCCAGGGATGTCGTTGGATCGGATTAGGAAAGGCGACAAGATCAGGATCGACGGACGGGACGGTCGGATCGAGGTCCTCGGCAGAGGGTCTAGAAAGAGACCCTAAAGGCCGGAGGGGCTTCGCCGAAGACGGAAGCAGCGGCATCCTGCACTTTGCCCCTGTCTTCGGCCGTGGTGTAAACCCTTGCGACGTCCAGGAATCCCTTCAGGGAGGAGACGATGGGTGAGAGCTCGAAGATCGACCTCCTCTCGTAGACCTTCGTGCCGAGCTCGATGACGATGGGGATCTCGGATTCGAAGTGTTCACCATAGAGCGGGCGATATGGTAGGGAGGGGACGGTCGATACGTCGATTATGACGTACTCGTGATCCACGTTTGCGATGTCAGCGATCTCCTCGGCCAACTTCTCGCGGATCTCGATCCTGCCCAAAAGGGATGGATAGAGTTTATGTTCATGGTGGAGGAAGGTCTCGAAGACGGCCTTCAGCAGTCGCCTGTCCCTATACCTCGTTATGAGGTCTCGGGCGTAGTGCAGCTTTCCATCATCCTTCAGCGACATAATGCTGGAGACGACGTACTCATCATCGAGCCTCAGGAAATCATCCGGCGTTTTGAAACTCGTAAGGCCCAGCGCCTCGTTGGCTATGTCCATCGCCTTTGAGGCCATGATCTCCGCGGCCCTGACGGTCCTGTGGAAGTAGACGGCCTTGAACATCATGTAGCGAGCTATGTAGAATGACTCCAGGGCGGCCATCGCATTGACGTTCATCGCAAGGGTGTCGTCTACTACTACGATAGATCCTATCAGCCTCTCGACATCGACGTACCCGTATTCCACTCCCGTGTGATGGGAGTCCCTGACGAGATAGTCCATTATGTCGACGTCGAAATGGCCCGATATGACCTGGTTCAGGAGCTTGCTCCTGCCAGTGGCAAGGCGCCCGACGGCGAGTTCGCCGATCTCCGCAGGTGAATAGCCAGCGTCGGAGATCGTGTCCTTGAGGGCGGTGTTTAGTATCAGCCAGCGGGCAACGTCCTCGTGCGTCATCTTCCTGTACTTGTTCAGCACGTCCTCATAGACGTGGGAGAATGGACCGTGGCCGACATCGTGGAGCATGGCGGCCATCCTGAGCTTTTGCCAATCATCCCTGTCTATGAAACCCCCTTCATGGAGCTTCTCGCCAAGTTTACCTGCAAGGTGCATGACACCGAGGACATGCGGGAATCTTGAATGCTCGCCACTCGCGTATGTGAAATGGACACCAGCAAGCTGCTTGATCCTCCTGAGCCTCTGTACGGGAGGAGAGTCCATCAGCTGCCTCTCAACGTCCGTGAAGGCGATATACTTGTATATCGGATCCCTGACCTCACTCACAAAGCCGTACATCGGCATTCGATATCACTGACAAGCCCAGCTAGATAATTCTTGCGAAGAGGGCAGGCTTCATATATGTGGCCAAGTCGCTAAGAGACGGTAGTTCGCTTGACTCGAGGGGCACACATAAGCCTTGAGGGCATCGATGGGTCCGGGAAGACCACGCAGGCATACATGCTCCTCACTTGGCTAAGGGGTCAGGGCTACAGGGCAAAGTACTCGGCCGAACCAACGTATGGCAGGATCGGCTCGGTGATAAAGCTGCACGTCTACAGGACACGCAATACGCCGCCGGAATACGAGGCCCTTCTCTTCGCGGCCGACAGGGTCGAGCATTATCGAAAAATCATCAGGCCATTGGTGGAGAGAGGATGGATAATGATCTCGGACAGATATCTCCACTCCTCCCTGGCGTATCAGGGAGCGATGCTGAGGGACACCGGATGGGTCAGGGAGATCAACAAGTTCTCTCGCCCACCGGATTTGGCGATATTGATCGATGTCCGAGTGGAGAAGGCCCTTCAGAGGATAAAGAGGAGGAAGATCAAGTTTGAGAAGAGGGAACTCCTCTCGAAGGTCCAGAGGGAATATATGAAATTTGTCGAATGTGGGGAGATGGAGCGCGTGGATGGGGAGAAGTCGATTGAAGAGGTCGCTGCGGACATCAGGGAGATCGTGGCGAGGTACCTGCGCAGGAAACGCCTCCCCATCAGAAGGAATAGAATCACTCTTCTAGAAAGAGCCGAGTCAGTACCTCTCTGATCCTCTGCGCCTTGACCTCCCCTATGCCCTTTACCTCGTGGAGCTCCTCCTCGTTTGCGTTGAAGACATTCTGTGGTGTCCTAAAGTGCTCGAGCAACTTCTTAGCGGTCGTCTTCTCAACTGCTGGCAAGCCGGCAACCAGGTAGAGCTGCTGCTCTGAGATCGGCATTGGCTTCTTCTCCCCCCGCACCCTGGGCATCGACTTGTTGTCGAGCTGTTCCTTGCGAGCCAGGGCAAAGAGTAGATTCGCAGTTTCGGGGGCACTCTTGGCCCAAAGTACGCAGAGGTCGAAATCGACGACCAAGGAGGCGAGGGCGCCAGCGATGGCCTTCGGCAAGACGTTCGTACAATAAAGTTCCTCGCCCTCGAGGAGCAGCACGGGCCTTTCATAGTTCTTGAGCGCCGAGGCCTGTTCGAAGAGGCGACCATCCATTATCGATATCGCGAAGTCCCTAGTGGTCTTCCTCTCGATGCACACGCGCTCCGACAAAACATAGTCGCCAACATCAAGCGGGAGAAGTTTTATGTCGGCGCCAAGCTTGGAGAGTTCGGCGAGCACGGCAGATCCGGACTCCCTCGCATCCGCCATGATTACGACTTTCTTCTCGTCGCTCTCGTTCCGGTCGGCCAAGAAGGCCCTCAGGAGGCCTTGCCTTTCGTTTGGACCTTTGTCGGGTGGATCGAGGGTGCGCGAGAGCCTCGAGACCAAGGACTTCATCCTCTTCTCCCTCCTCTTCGCTATCCAGAGGTATGCCTCATCCCTGGTTCCTTCGAAGTAGATGATGAATGCCTTTCCTGGAGCGCTCCTGCCGGTCCTCCCCACCCTCTGGATGTACCTGATGGCGCTGGGCGTGTTGTCATAGAAGACGACGACGTCGGAAGATGAGATGTCCAAACCCTCTTCTCCGACTTGGGTGGCAACCAGCACGTTGTGCTCCCCCTCCCTGAAAGAGGAGAGTATCTCGGCCTGCTCTCGCTGCGACATACCCTGGTCTCCCGATCTGTCGGCCTGGCCTACGAGCCTCACGGGATTGACCGAGGGCATGCCCTTCAAAGCATCCAGGATCATTTTGGCGGAATCCCTGTAGCTCGCGAACACGACGACCCTGCGAGCACCCCCGCTCAAGGAAGAGACCACGGCCTTCATCAGCATCTCCAGCTTTGGGTTGGGCATCCCCGTCCTCTTCACCAATCGGCAGAGCTCGATTGCATCCTTGATCTTCTTGTCCACGAAAAGCCTCTTCAAGGAGATCGGCGCACCGATGCGGGTGCTCTGGCGGATCTGGCCATCCATGAAGGAGAGGAAGGAGTCCACTCCCTCTGTATCGAGTCTCTCGAGCGCTAGGACGACCCTCCTGGCGGAGGCGAGTTCCTTAAGGACCTGGAAGGTGCCGGCATCCTTGGCAGCTCCACCGGCTGCGATGCTACCCCTGACGTCAGACAAGAGGGTCGAGATGTTTCTGTACGTGATGGGGCGCTTTAAGCGCGCCAAACCCGTCTTTGAGATGTTATCAGCCCTCTCCTTCAAGTAGTCCTCGAGGAGTTCCCTCGCGTCCCTCAGCGGTTCGGGCAGTTGTGCGGGAAGGAATTCGTATTGTACGAATTGCACGTACGGCTTGACGTCGTCGCTCTTGTCCGACCTGGCCTCTATGAACGAAGCCCTGATGTTTTTCGCCACCTCCTGTATCCTCGACTCCTCGGATCCGGGGGAGGCCGTCAGCCCGAGCACGAGGGGATTCTCCGCTTGGGAAGCGTACCTTTCAACAAGGAATACGTAAGCATAGTTGCCAACGGTCCTGTGGGCCTCGTCCACCACTAGCAGGCCGAACTCCTTCAGGGAGAGCTTGCCGGAGACTATGTCGTTCTGCAATACCTGGGGAGTTGCGAACACTATTCTGGCCGAGCCAAGACCGCGTTTCTCTGGCGGCACTTCGCCGGTCCAGAGGGCTAAATCATCCTCCTCGAGTTTGAGGACTGAGCGGAAATATTCGAAGTGCTGCAGCACCAAGGGCCTTGTCGGCGCGACGATGAGGTTTCTTGAATTCGGGAGGGAGAGAAGCCTGTCGACGACAACCAAGAGGGCGATGACCGTCTTGCCGAGTCCCGTGGGGAGTATGACTAAGGTATTGCCCTTGAGGCAGGACCTGGCTATGTTCTGTTGGTAGCTCCTGAGCTCTACCGTGTTTGGCTTTATCAAAGGGTGGGAGACGTATTCGACCTCTCCGCCCATCTATTGGGCACCTCTCGTGCCTGAGCCCTTGACGAGATCGCGGATCTTCCCCAATACGGATAGGCAGACTTCGACTTGGCCAAGGAGCTTCTCAGCCTCCTCGCCATCGGCAGCCTCAAGCCTTTTGCCATACTGCGATAGGAGTTCGAGAACCCTCTTCTCAAGGTTTTGCAGCGCCATACCGGACGAGATCGTTTCGGGTTTCCTCTCGTCGACAACCGGTCTGATGACGGTATCGCAACTGACGCACCTAACCTCTCCAGATCGGAGACGGAAGAGGGGGGAAGAGCAATTCGGACATGACTCTGCGAGCATCGTCGCCCCCGCACTGAGCGCCTCGGCCATCCTCTTTACGTTCTCTGACATGTTACGATCGCGAATGCCCGGAGAACGATATAAGCGACACTATGTTCGTGGTGCTAACTCAAGAGGCACCTCTTGAAAATCTCTTCCAAGTTCCCCTGTACTGCGACGATGCGCGGCAGTGTCCCCACAACGCCAACGTGCGATGAACGGACTACGATGGCCCCCCTCACGTCGGGGATCTTCTTGGCCGTTCGCAGTCCCTCCTCAACGGATGCCCTGACGTCCTTCCCCCTGACGGCATTGCACACCCGGGTCGCAGCCGCATCAGCCAATACTGCCGATTCCGAGACGACGACGGCCGCATCGGCTTCACCGAAGCTCAGGGCATGGCTCACGGTGGCCGAACTCGTCGCTATGCCAATCGGAAAATCGCCCTTTTCTAGGAAGAAGCCGAATCGACCAGAGACTGGGCTCTGGCCGGCGTAGATGGCGACGAGTATCGGCCTTTTGGACGCGACGCTTATCTCGCCGCCGTTTTCGACGAGCGACACGTCACAACCGATTTCCTGCATACTGGCGACGGCCAGATCTGCGAGCGCCCCTGGAATTGCTGCCATAGGCCCAACGCCCGCGCCTGTGGCAGCCGAGGCCGCCATTCTGACGACCTTCGGCGCTGAAGCTTCGACGTCTAAAGGTAGTAATGCCAGACGAAAGGACGGGTTATGCTCCAAGTACGCCTTGAGCTCGGCCATGTGCGCGGAGACGGACGCAACTGCGACATCGATGCCGCGGGGAAGATCGCTGAGGATGAGCAGATTGGCCTCTTCAACCACCTTCCTAGCGCGGCAAAGTTCGCCTGCGAATATCCTCTCCGAATCGAGCGTGCCCATACGCTAGGCCATCTTGATCGCTCTGAACGGACAGGCATCGACGCATACCCGACACCCAACGCACCTGTTCTCATCGAGCAACAAGGTATAGCTGGGGTCGAACGTGAGAGCTGAAACTGGACATGGGGAGATGCAGGCGCCACACGAAGTGCATTTCTCCCGATCTATGTCGACGATGCGGGGGAGCGTCTCAACGGTGACGCCCTCGGCTTCGAATGTTTTAATCAGATCCTTGAGTTGCTCGCCATCGAGTGGCACTGAGACTATCAATTCGCCCTTCTGGCTGTTCACCTTGGCATCCAGGATGTTAAGACGAACCTTCTTCCTGAGCACTATTTCCGCGAGGATGGGTTTCTTGACGTGGTCGGGCTTGTAAACGAGTCTCAAGTTCATCTGGTGGATCAACTCCTTCCATTTGTTTTGGCGGAGGTCTTCTCGAGGAGGGGCTTGAACTCCCTCTCGGCTGGAAGGAGTTCGGCGGGCCTGTTAAGGAGGAAGCGCTTCTCCAGAATCCAGTCGCGCAGATCCACTGCAACCTCCTCCGCGATTTTATAGCTCGAAAGGGGTGAGCTGTTTATCTCGGAATCGCCGATCACGACCTTGCCGGATTTCAATTCCTCATATGAGGTTCTCTTGACGGCAGGTCTGTCCCTCGAGGGGATGCCATAGTCGAGTACGTCCGTGAGGATTTCGGAGTCCTTAAGGGCCGCGGTGCTAGCTACCTTCTCATTTATTATGGGCAGAGGTATCCCGAGACCAACGTAAAGGGTCGTCCCATACTTATTGAACGTTGCGCCCTTAAGGTATCGTCCGCTCATCTGCTTCAGATCCCCCTTTACCATAAGGGTCCCGAACTGCTCCTGCGGGAAGTGCTGCGTGCCCTCGCCGATGACGTAGCCCACGCCTCCCCCGAGGAAGATGCGCGTCCCGATCCCTATCGTTTCGAAGTTGCTGTCCTTGTAAAGCGGGCTTAATTGGCCCGAACCCGAGAAGGTCACGTTCCCATAATTCGGCAAAAGAGTACCCATGTAGGTGTAGATGGTCCTGCTCGTGCTGTTCGTCGCAGCGTTGTAATGCTGGTAGCCATTTCTCGGATTGAGGAGGATAGCCTGATTCAAATCCCCTAACGTGATGGCGGTCTCAATGTACCTCCTTGGATAGCAGTCAGTCCCGTAAGCATCGGCACGTAATTTAATCTCGCGACCTGAAACGAGGTCCTCTATAACGTGTCCCCCGCCATATTCGAAACCCCTTGTCTCACTCGCTGCCGATGCGCCAATGTAGGCATCGACGGCTGCTAATCCCTTGTAGGCGGGAACGTCGTTCAGCCAGCAGTGCCACATCTTTATGGGTGGGTCAGAATGGCCGAAGTTCAAGAACGCGCCGCTGCTGCACATCGCACCGAAGGTTCCCGTCGTGACGACATCGACTTCCTTGGCGGCCCTTTGAGGGCCGGAGCTCTCAACTACGTCGATGAATTCGTTTGCGGTCAGGACGGTGGCTTCACCTCGCCTTATTCTATCGTTTATCTCCTCATACTTCCTCAGGGTTTCTCTTCCACGGGCATCTGACATTTTGGGCACCTCATAACGGCGTTAAGTTTGGCGACAGCATCGACACCTGCATTTAAAGATTAGCGTGATATGCGTGCATTCGATTACCTGCTGTAATATATTACCCTGAGTAATGAAGGCGTCCTCGATGATGCCACTCCGTGCACGCTCCGCACCTAGTCACGTGGATCTCGGAGGTCAATGCCTCTCGATTATCTTACGTTTCAATTCGAGATAGTAGAGGAAGTTCTCCAGTGGGACATCCGGCGGAATTGTGTGATCGACTGTTGGAACGTAACCTCCTCCAAGATCAAGCATGGGCTGAATCTTCTTGTAAACCTCGCGTCCGATGGCCTCCTTGTCCTTTGCCAGCTCCCTCTTGTCTATCCCGCCGTATAGTGCTAGCTCCTCCCCGTATTTCTTTCGCACATTGATCGGTTCCATACCTGCCGCTGCCTCCAGAGGCCAGTGGGCGTCTATCCCGGTTTCGATGAACATCGGTATCAGGGCCTCGGTGTTTCCATCGCTATCGAGTTCGATGACCTTTATGCCATGTTTTCGGAGGTGCTTCACGATTAATTCGTACCTCGGCTGGAGGAACTCCGCGAAGAGTTTAGGGGAAACCAACGGTCCGCTTTTGCAGGCGAAATCCTCGTTGAAGTTAAAGGCGTCGACCTCGACGTCCCTCAGTGCCTTCTCCGTCGCCTCGATGAAGAAATCGGCCATGAAATCCAGAATCTCGTGTATGAGGTTTGGCATCCGGTAGAAGGCCGTGGATAGCCTCTCGGTGCCCATCATCTGCCTGAGGTTCCAATAGAGGCCGCCGAAACCACAGTTCTCCGTCAGATAAAGTGGATAATCTCGATTGCCCCATCTCTCCCTTAGCTCAGGCCAATTACTTGGATAGCGAGATGGCTCCTGCGGGTCTAGGTGCCTCTTCATCTCGATGAAATCCCCGCGATCTTTCACGAAGAAATCCAAATACGTATCCATTGAAAGCCGTGTTCCACGCGCGGTCCCCGGCTTCAAACCCCTCCTGATTCGCCCCCATTGATCCCTTTCGACCACGTACCGGTCATCCTCCTCTATCGCTTTTTGGAATCCGGGGATCGGATCCAAGTTTAAGGTGATGAAATCCCTCTTGTCCAGCTTTGCGAATTTGGGCTGCCCCCTGAACCAGTCCCCTTCGAGGTCATCCTCTTCAAGGCCTTCGCGAAGCCATCTATCATAGGTCTGACCCCAGATGCCCAGTTCCCAATTAGGACATCTATCGACGTCCTCAAATCGTGCGATGGCGAGGAACCTTTCTAGGCAGTTCATTCCTATTACTCGTTGCTTTGGCCTAGAAGTTCTATGATTTTAAGTTTGATCTCGCAGGTCGAATCCATTTTAAGGATGAAGCCGAACTATTTTCGCCAAAGCTCTCTGCTAGGGACGGTAGGGAAATCCCAATCCAGGGCCGCATCACGTGAATAGGGCAAGGAAGGAGGGAGTTCAAGGTTTCATGAGCTAAGTTATAAATTCTATGTTCCCCAAATAATCCAGAAGGCAATGAGCGCGGCACTGGATGACTTCGGAGGATTGGCTGCACGTGCCGAGTGGCCGTCAGTCCCTTGGCGCGTGTGTAGATGCGGGAATCGACCTTATGGCGCTGGGTCCGAGGATCGTGAAATACAGCTTTTCGCTCATCTGCCCTACTACCGAGGACAATCCAAGTATGTTGCGTGCCTCTACAGCTTCGACAAGTACGTTGAACTTGAAGCGATTGCCGATGTTCTTCCCGAGCCAGCATCCATGCATCTTGTCCAGGTACGACTCCTTGCTGAGCGTAATCTTCGCCATGGCGTCCTCTATCGTCCGTAGGCGCCCTGATCGCTATTTCTCTTTAAAGGCAGCGCGTCCTACTACCATCTTAGCTTCATAGCTATCGGTACCAAGATGCCGAGTGAAACGAAGGGGCAGACGAGGTTCAGAGGATATTGGAGCTGCGCCATCAGGAAGCCAAAGCATAATGATAGGACCAGGATCAAAGGTCCACTTAATTGCGTGCGGCTTGCCATGGTCGATGCCGACGATTCCAAAGCATACTTATCAGCGTTCCGGTCAAGTTGGTAACAAGGTTCAATGGGCTCCGGTAGTCGCCAATGGCACAAACGATATTTAAGCGGGAAGTCGTCCAATCCCTTGCAGTTGGAACTACATGTGTTATGAGAGAGGGCTGTCAGCGATCTACCTGGAGGACACTGAGAGGGTTGCCCAAATCGAGTACATCATGCATACGGGGTTGATAGGGAAATGCGCTGGCTTCGATCCCTTCAGGGATCCTGAAAAGGCCCTTGCCAGGACGTACGAGGTACTTGATACCGACTTCATCTTCTATACACAGCATTCCATCGACATCCATGGTGTGGACGGCAAGGGGAGCGAGAGCGACTTCGTAACGAAGGAGAACTGGTCGAAACTCTACCCGAGCACCTGGAGGGTACGGCACGATGTGTCCTCCGAGGAAGATATACTGAACTTCGAACCGAACCTTGGGGACAAGTCATCCGAGCAGGTGATTGAGGCCTTTCAGGAGGCGCATTCAAAATACCAGGGACTCTACTCGAGTCAAGTCGTCCCCGGTGGATACTACTGCACAACCTTCATGTGGTGCGTGATGCATTTTGGCCTCGAGTGGACCATTAAGGCCGCGGCCCGCGATCCGAGGAGGTTTGAGAAGCTCCTCAATCGCTTTGGGGAGATCTCGATGAGGGACTTCAAGGCATGGTCGATGTGCGACATAAAGGCCTTCATCAGCCACGATGACATCTGCATGACGGAGGGGCCGATCATGAATCCGGCGTGGCTTCGCAGATATGTCTTCCCATGGTACGAAAAACTCTGGCAGGTACTGAGGAGCAAGGGGGTGCGCGTGATCTTCTGCTCAGACGGGAACATCGACAAGATCATCGATGATGTCGCTTCGGCTGGTGCTGACGGCTTCATCTTGGAACCGAGCTGCGACCTTGAGGGCGCCGTGAGGAAGTACGGTGACGAGAAGGTGATAATGGGAAACGTGGACCTTAAGGCCTTGACATTCGGAGGAAGGGAGGACGTAGTACGCGAGGTCTCCAGGTGCCTCCGTACGGCAGGCCATTGTCCAGGATACTTCATCAATGTGACGGGATCCATACCCGATAACGTTCCGCTTGAGAACCTCGAGACATATTTCAACGCATTCAGGAAGCTCGGCGCAAGGTCGAAGACCATGTAAAACACTAGTAGGCGTGTATGTGGAAAGCGATCTCCTGAGGTAAACTTAAGATAGCCGTTGTCTCTCAGTAGGTTATGCCGATAGACAAGAACATCACGTACCTTGGCAGCTACTACCCTCATCACGCGAAGGCGGATATGAAGGAGATCGCTGATTGCGGATTCACGAGCATTACGTTCTGCATCAATGAGCTTGACTGGTGGCGCTACAGGGACGTGGCCAAGAACACCGTGAATGTAGCCCACGATCTCGGCCTGAAAGTTTTCGTCGATATACATGGCTTTGGGCAATTTGCAGGACCGTATAGCTACTACTTGGCAGAACACCCCGAATGCTGCCAGATCGACAATCGAGGAAACGTCGCATGGAACAGGGGATGTCCAAACAATCCCGCCTACGTGGCATGGCTGACGGGCACGGCTAATGAGTTGATCAGGCACATCGAGCCAGATGGTATGTTCTGGGATGAGCCCCATTTCGCGAGCAGCGACGAATGGCCAACGGTCTGGAGTTGCTCGTGCGAACACTGCCAGGCGGGGTACGAGAGAAAGTTCAGCGCACCACTTCCGGAGGCACTCACCCCAGAGGTCTCTGAATTCCGTGAGAGAACTGCATATGGCCTCCTCGAGGGGCTCATACGGGTAGCGCACGATTTCAGCCCAAAGATACACAACCAGCTCTGCCTCATGCCCGACCTGACTGGGATCCATGGCTTCAGATCATGGGAACCCGTGAAGGACATCAAGGGGCTCAGGACGTTTGCAACGGACCCATACTGGGCCTGGGGCGGCCGGAAGTTCGAGTGGTTCGTGGACTGGAGCAAAAAGTGCGTCGAATTCTCCCATCGATGCAACATGCTGGCTCAGATCTGGGTAGCACTCATTAAAGTACCAAAGGGAAGGGAGAGGGAGGTACTGACCCCAACGATTCTCAAGGCAGCCGAGCTCGGCGCAGATTCCATAGCCACGTGGTCGTATCGTGGGGGACCTGGTTCGATATTCGCATGCGATGACCCCGATTCTGCCTGGAAGGTTCTAGTAGAAGCCTACGGTGAGGTCTAAGCTTAGCGTTAGCGTTTACGGCTATCGAATGCTAGAACTAGGCTATCGGCTATCGAATGATGATGGAACTAGTTATGATGGAGGGGGCAATCCACCAGACAGAAACACCTGAGAGCGACCGCAAGGTATAGATTCCTTTTATCCTTGTTATGGGGAGGCGGAAATGACCAGGGAAACCTCTGTGGGGGCAGTTGTATTCAGGGGAGATGGCAATCGCAAGTACCTGCTCCTTCACTACGAGGCCGGCCACTGGGACTTTCCGAAGGGAAACGTTGAGAAGGGCGAGACACCCGAAAATACTGCCAGAAGGGAGATAAGGGAGGAGACCGGTATAGAGGACATAGCGTTCATACCGGGATTCGATGAGAGGATAAGGTACTTCTATAAGAGGGAGAAGAAAACCATAACGAAGGAAGTTGAATTCCTGCTGGCCGAGACCAAGTCAGAAAAGGTAACGCTGTCCTTTGAGCACACGGGATTTGAGTGGCTTGTATACGACAGGGCAAGCGAGCGTATAACTTTTCGAAATTCGAAGGACATACTCAAGAAGGCCGAGAGCTTCTTGGCTAAACTTGAAAGCACGTGATCAATGGGCCCATCAGCTGTCCACCCGTTCGCTTCCTTCTGGCACTGGCTCAGTCCTTGGGAGAATGCGCCTTGATCTGAGGAAGAGGATTGTGAGCAGGATCATTAGGGCCGCGATGATGAGGCCCGCGATTACTAGGGTTGGGCCCTGTGGACCTGATCCGATGATTATCGGAATCGGTCCTATGAAGATAATGATTCCGGTGGAGGGCGAAGGAGATCCGGGAATCTGACTCGCAGTCCCGATTGTAGTTAGCACAAATCCTATGAAGCTCAGCAAGAAGCCGATTAAAATGAGCCTAAATCCCAAAACTGAAGGGCTCTCGCGAGACCCACTCATAGTCGGACACCTGCCATCATCATGATGTAAAGGGCTATGACTGCCATGGCCATGATGGCCATCAAGACGACCCACTTCTTATCCGTACCGAACAAGATCGGAATTGGGCCTATCATTATCAACCCCCCTCCACCAACTTTACCCTTGCTTCCTCGTCTGTTACCGGAGAGAATGGTGAAGGCCATGCCTATGAACGCCACAAGGAATCCCAAGAAGATCAGCAATAGCCCCAACTCAGTGAGTGCCAATATGCATTCGATGTAATTGCACTACATGGGGACATAGATAAATTATCTGCTTATGGGATATAAAAGATCTGTCGCGTTGGACATTTGAACTTAAATTTGCACCCCTTTCACTCTATTTGAGGTTGAATCTCTCCACTACCTTATCGCCAGGACGAAGGGAGAACCGCTTGGAAATACAACGGCCCTTTAAGGTCGAACAGATCTCCCAGCCATCTGGAACTTTTCCCGCTGATCCTTCACCTAATGGTATAAATGTGGGGACGTCCATTATCCGTTGCCCAGACTCATGTTCGATCGTGATGAGGTGATCGCCACCCAGCACTTCATAGCCGAGGTTCATCTTGCTGTTGCCAACTCTGAGTCCATTGATCTTAACCCCATTCAACCACTCGGGCAGCCAAGGCTGCACGGTCATCAGCGACCTTGGGGCATCGGGCTCGAGGCCCATCAGGCCTTCGGTTACAAGGCCTATCATCGGCGAGGACGAGAACCCCTGCATGAACTGCCCCCTCTCCTTGCAGTCATGGGAATAGTATTCATTGATCTTGCCAGGATCGGATGACGTGTAGGTTAGATCCATCAAGACCTTTAGTAATGATGCTCCCACCTCCACCCTCCCATACTTGAAGGCGGCAAGGGCAACCATTCCGCTGTATACTGGCCAGACTGAGCCTCGGTAGTAGCCCTCCTGTGGGCCGCCTTCATACTTCCATATGCTGACCCCACACGGTCCGATGAGTCCCTCCCTCTGAATCCTATCGATCACGCTGATCCCGTGCTCCCTTTTACTCACAGCCATGATCAATGGCCACGCTTGGTAGGGCGCAACCTCTATCTTGGGCGTGGGATCGATCCTATCGTAATAGATCCCTTCGTCGGAATTCCAGAAGACCTTGAAGAATTTCGACTCCAAACTTATTGCTCCGTTGAGGAAGCGTCTTGCCTCCTCGTGAAATCCCAGGTCGTTGGCCATCCTGGACGCGCATCTGAGGGCATGGAGGTATAGGGCGTTGATCTCGACGCACGGTCCCTTCCTGCCCTCGGATGTGACCTCGTCCCATGCTATCAGGAGCTCCTCAGGAAAGGCCTCGATTAGGCCATCGCCGTCCCTATCGAGAGACGACAGGAACCCGAGGGCGGCCTTCACTTCAGGGTAGTGCCTTGAGACGAAGGAAGTATTGCCGGTCCACATGTAAGTGTCGTGAAGGGAGATTATCCAGAGTGGCGTCGCGGAAATGTGCATGTAGCCGGTTTTGATGCCTCGCGAGTTGACCTCTGGAATTTGCACGAGCTCATGGGGTATTTGCCCCCTCTCGCTCCTGAACGATGCCATGGTCTCCAAATGATCTTCGGTCATGGTCCATAGACCTACGCTGTTTGCTGCCCTCGATATTATGGAGCCATCTCCAGTGAAGAACCAGCTGAAGCACGGTATGCCGGCAAACCAGCCCTTTCCCACTGGGCTGTCGCTGTATAGCTCGATCAATACGCCTTTCGCGGAATCGATGGCCTTATTGAGAGGAGAACCCGTAGTATGAATGGTTGGCATTGCGAGTAAATGGCCTTCATAGTGTTGGGCCGATCGCCAGAACTCCGATACGTAGTTACTCGTGCTTGACGCGACCCGCTTAACGAGGACTCCCTCGTCGAAGTCCGCCAGGGCCGCGAAGACGATCTCGCTTCCTCCATCAGGTGGGATCCGGGAGAAAGTGCCTGCACGAAATTTGCCACCATCGCACTCGAAGCCCTGGGAACCGAAATGCGTGGCAACGAGATAATGACCACAGTCGAAGATCCGTGTTGTCGATCCTTCAATGTTTTTAGACCCCCTCACCTCTGCATCGGAACCAGGCCACATGTACCGTGGGCCGATCTCACCCGTTGCAAATAGCTCGATGCCAACAGAGTGGCTATTATGGTTAGTAAGCCTCATCACGATGAAAGCGGCTAGATCGTGAACGGACACGAAGTCAAGCCTGCGCAAATCGATTCCACCAAGGGAATAGGCATGCCCCTTCCATCCCAGCCCATCGACGTATTTCGTCGCATAATCCGTCAACCTCTTATTTTCCCCGTCGATGCTCATGTCGAAGTCGAGACTACGAAGGGCTCTGAAGTGATCGCACCAGAAACCCACCCTGTCCCTACCCTCGTGTCCCCCAACTGGCTGCACCATCCTACCATTTTGGCGAGTCACAAGGAACGCCCTCAATCCCTTTGCAACGCAGAGCCCATCAAATCCCACTTCCTTGCACCAGATGGCTGGCTGCTCTCTGCTGCTGGATGCCTCCTCGATGACCGCGAAGGCATCATCAATGCTCATGTCGTTTTCGTAGCAAACGATTGCTAATAAATGCGATGGCCAACCTAAAACAGGAGACACTTGTAATCTGGTTATGTTAAAGCTCGTGGATTCGATGATAACACGGCTCCATCATCGAACTCGTTTAACGCACAGCAATACTTAAAAACTACAAATTAGCGTAATCATTACGAGGAAGACGACTATGATTTACATGGTTAAACGGAATGCTGACAATGGAGATGCCGCTAGAGTATCCATGGGCTGTGGAACCGATATGATTCCGGTAAGATCTAATCCCCCACCACCTCCCGATGACCGACGAAAACGGGAGGAGGAATGTTTCGGAGTGCCCAGGCTTTGGTTTCTGCCATTCGTAGGTGTGGCGATAATCCTCATCGGGATCTTCTCGTTACTCGAGGGGGTAATTCCGGATATGCCGAGCGCATGGCCGTTGATAATAATCATCTTCGGAGTCCTAATAATCCTCGCCGCCATATATCGACCCAAGTTTCGCTGAAAACGATCCTAATCGGGGATGCTCGCGAACTCAAGACTTGGCCTTTGCTGCGTAGCCAAGCCGACGCAGCTGAACTTCCCTTTTTAAATTAGTCGCACGACCAAAAGGTTGATAACGATCTGATGGAAGTTAACATGCATGACCCTTTGCATTAAGTGCGGGACGAAGAACCCCGATGATGGAGTGACATGTAAAAACTGCGGCGCAAGCCTTAAGACTGGGAAGTATGCGGCCGATCCCCCGCACAAAGATGAGTGCTTCGGGCTCCCGTGGGGTGGCGCAATCCCCGGAATTATCTTTGGTCTGGTAATCCTGCTGCTGGGCGTATCATGGCTAATGGGTTTGGAATTCTGGGCATTATTCTGGAGATTGTTCTGGGGAATCTTGTTGATCGCATTGGGAATTTGGATCATTACCAAATTCGGAGTTCGGAGACGCTAATACGCGTGGCGCATTTCACAAGTGGACATGCCACAAATGCCGCATATTCTCACGTGGTCCCACTTAGAAAGGTACATTCGTGTGAAAATCCAAAAGGCGATTGAGAGGATCAAATATAGATCTAATGTAAAGCTACGAACGAGGGCATCGATTCCAACGAGGATGAGCGATGCTCCGATTGCGAAGAACGAGTTAAGGAGCAAGCGAATGGAACCTCCGCGATTCTTGAACTGGAATTGGAGCAATCCAAGAGTGACCCAAAAAACCCCAAGGTAGACGATTGAGGTGTTCCCATCAATTTGCCAATAATTGAGGAAATATGGAATCGTTGCGGCTAGCGTTGTCAAACCGCCCAGAAGTAATCCCGTGCAACTGGCGCAGTAAATATTCCCTCCTATCCTTAAGACATGGGAGGCGTAATGACCACAATCTGCATGATGTCCGCGCATTACGTATTGGGCCCCATTTGCGGCCGATCTGTCCATCGAATGTTCGCGCTCACCCCCCTTAGTGCGAAATGCCCGCGAGCACCACTTCGGGGATATAGTAGCTGAAATCCCCAGTACGCAGATCGCTGCGAAGATCGAACCGATAAGCGGTTTTCGCCAAGGGGTAACCTCGGCAACTGGGGAACTGAGTGTGAATGTCGTCGCCAAGAAGAGGCAGAATAGGGAGATGGCCATCATGAAGATGATATAGGGATCTCGAATTGCACTTCGGGACGTGGCCATCAAGCTTAAAACAGTCCCTTAAGTTGCCTCATGACACCGCCGAGGGCCATGTACCAGTAGACCCTTCTCGTCATCCCATTTGTTGAGAAGAGGCCCTTGAATCTCCTGCTCCAAGAGCCATAGAAACTCCTGTAGCATCCATAGAGCTCCTCCTGAACCTCCCTCCTCGAGAGGGTTTCAGTCGGCATTATTGCGTGAACCATGTCATAGTTGGACCAGTTCAATTCCTCAATCCACCCATTCCGCTTTGCCGTCTCGAATGTCTCGGTCCCTGGGAATGGGGTTAGAATTCCGAAGATCGCCAGATCGGGGTCGAGATCGTCCACGAACCCCTTCAGGTTTGAGATCGATTCCACCGTATCATTACGATTTCCTATTATGAACATCGTGTGTGCGAAGATGTCGTTTTCCTTCAGGAGCTTAACGGCCCCCCTTATGTCTTCCGGGCCTATCCCCTTGTTGTAGCTCTCGAGGGTTGACGCGCTGTTGCTCTCCGCCCCCAAGAGGATCCAACGCAGACCGGATCTTCGTAACTTTGGCAGAAGGTCTCGGCGCCTCACGACATCGTCACACCTGGCCTGCACAAACCACATTATGTCGTCCGAAATGCCGCGTCGTACCAATTCGTCGGCCAGATCGGCCGCCCTTTCGGCCAAACCGAGGTTGTCATCGGTTAACCAGATGAATCTGCAACCAAATTTCCGGTAGCACAACTCCATCTCGTCTGCGATACGCTTGGGGGATTTGGCCCTGAACCTCCCGCCCCAGTGCCTCCACTGGGAGCAGAACGTACAGTGGTGTGGACAACCTCTCGACCCCTCGACAAGGGCATAAGGGGTCCTGGGACCTGCCATGACGGAGAAATGGTACTCTTTGATTACATCGTCTACAAATTTATATCCTGGTAATGGCAGGTCGTCTAAATTCTCGATGAGGGGTCGAGATGGATTGTGTAGGATCTCCCCGTTTTTCCTGAATGAGATCCCATCAACTTTCGTAAAAGGTGAATTTTGTCCAAATGCCCTCACTAAATCCGCGAGTGTCAGTTCCCCCTCGCCTCGGACGATGACGTCGATTTCCGGATAGGCCTCTAAGCTTTCCTGGGCAAGTGCGGTGAAATGCTGCCCCCCTGCCACAGTCAACGCATTAGGATTGACCTTCTTCGCTGTCTCAAATGTCCGAATGGCGAGATAGGTGTTACAGGTTGCGAGGGCGCTTGATGCAACTATGTCGGGATTGAAGGACTCCATGTATTTCTGAAGTCCACTCCAGTCCAGGTGCTTGGCCTGGCAGTCCAGAACCTCTATCTCGATATCCTTGACTTTGTCCTCGAGGAATGCCGCGAGCTGAAGGATCCCATAGGGTGGAGGGAGGTACTCCCCCATCAAGAACCAATAGTCCTTGGGCGGCTCTACGAAGAGAACCTTCATGTTTTCACCGGCGATATGGCCTCCCTTAAGACCTGGATTTTAGCTTGATGGTCCAGTGTATTGGCAGTTGAAGCACTGAGCCCAGGGAGGGCCGGCGAAGGCAAATGCACTATGCCGTACTCAGCTGCCTGACCGTAATCGAGATAAGCCCATGTGACGCTGTTGCGTCAAGATGATCAAGATATCTGCCACGACCGTAATGCTCCCCCAGTATGATATGGAGGAGACCGCTGCCCTGCTCTCACGCCTTGGTTATGATGGAGCCGAGTGGAGAATAAGGAGAATACCGGCAGGGGTTAGGGGTCAAGCCTTCAACCCCTGGGGTAACGTTAAAAATGATTACCCGCCAGAAATTTTTGCAGAGCACCCCGAGAAGTTGGGTGATGTATCCAAGCGACATAAGATCGCGATAGCGGGAATCGCCAGTAGCGTCCCAGCCAATGACCTGAAGGAGATCGAGCTGCTCGTGAAAGGAGCGACTGTAGCGAAGGCGCCCTTCATCAGAGTGGTGGCACCTCGCAACTATGATCGAAAGGTGAACTATAACGTGCTCTTCGAGGAGGCTAGGAATGCCTTCTCAAAGGCCCTCGATATCACGCGGAGTTATGGGGTGAGAATACTGATAGAGATGCATGTGGGAACCATCTTCGTGAGCAGCGGACTAGCGCACAGATTTATCTCAAGGTTCGATCCCTCCGAAATCGGCGTCATATATGACCTTGCGAATATCATCCAGGAAGGCTATGAAAACCCGAGGATGGCGCTGGAACTATTGGGGCCATATGTTGGCCATGTCCATCTCGGAGGCAGTGTGCCGAAACCAGGCCCTCGACAAGCCGATGGCACCATCAATTGGCGCTGGGAGGGCACTCCCTTAGCGGAGGGTGTCTTGGACGTGAAGCAGGCCATCCGAGACCTGAAGGCGGTCGGATATGATAAATTCATATCCGTAGAGGATTTTAGGGATCTGCCCGCAGAGGAGAAGCTGAAGGAGAGCCTAACTTACCTGCGCGCGGCTATAGCTTCAGCCTAAAGCCCCAGCCATTTGGGAATTTGGGCACTTTTGACCTCAGCTCTAGTCTTATATGGCCTAGAGATGGCACTGGGAGCTGAGCTACGATGTCAACGAGACGCGTAAAGTGCGGAGTTGTGGGTTGCGGGGTAATCGCCAATGATATTTATCTCCCAACCCTCAGGGACAAGGCCGAGCTCGTGGCTACCTGCGACATCATTGAGGAGAGGGCCAAGAGGAGCATGGAGCTCTGGGGTGCAAAGGAATACTACAACAACATCGACAACATGCTGAGGAAGGCGGACATTGAGGCGGTCTTCATCCTGACGGCCATGGGAACGCATGCCCTTCTAGCCGCGAAGGCCGCTAGGGCTGGTAAGCACGTTCTGATCCAGAAGCCATTTGCCACCAACATCAGGGATGCCGAGGTGGCATTAAGGGCTGTGAAGAAGGCGCACGTGAAGGCGCTGGTTGAGCCAAACGTTCAGATGAGTCCCCTAAACCTGAAGGCGAAGGCCATCCTTGATGAGGGAACGATAGGTGACATCTACTGGTTTAGGGCCGGGCTCGGCAGGGGGCCGCCGACGTGGAGTGAGAAGACCTTCTTCACGAGGCAGGCTGGTGGCCCGATCTACGACCTCGGGGTGTACAATATCGCAACCCTGACGTTCCTCCTGGGACCTGCTACCAAAGTTACGGGGCTTTCGAAGATATCGATCCCAGAGGTAGCCATCGTTCCAGATGAGCTATTCACGGAGAACCTCTCGCATAAACCATATGAATCGTTCTGGAAGGCGCTCGGGACGGCGCAGTTGAGCAAGAGGATTAAGGTTGGAGCGGAGGACAACACTGTCACGCTCCTGAGCATGAGGAGCGGAAGCCTCGGTTGCGTGATCGCCAACTTCGTTACGCCCGATGGCTTGAGGAGGGACATCGGGAATATGCCCGACATCGAAATATATGGCAGTAAAGGCGCACTGTTCATACACGGGCAGACTCCCCTATCCGTACTGACGTTGAAGAAGGAGAGCAAATACTATTCACCCAGTGGCTGGTACCATGTGCCGAAAGAGGAGCTACCTAGATGGAATTACTACGTTGCCTCTACGGAGCACTTCCTCGATTGTGTAGCCAATGATAAAGATCCCCTTCCGAGCATAGATTGGGGGATGCACGTCAGCGAGATAATGATTAAGTCAATCCAATCTTCGAGGACGGCAAGGACCCTGAAGCTGACCTCTTCATTCCGTTAATGCCATGGCCAGGAGTGCTCCCAATCCATTCCCTTATATCTCGTAGAGGCATGCGTTATCCTGAAGGTATGGATGGCGTGATCAAAGAGGTACCCATAAAGTTCGCAAAGGAGTGGAGGGTCATTGCCAAGGACAAACGGTCATGGGCCTGTGGGATTTACGTACCGAGGAATAGATCCGTCGGGGACATCAAATTCCTAGAGAAGCACGACTGCCCTGAGCTGTTCTATCTGATCAGTGGATCCGTGAAACTCGTGACGATGGACCGCGATATGGTGAGGGTCATACGCCTGACGAGGAAGAAGGCGGTCGTAGTCGATACATGGCACAATGGGTTTAGCGACAGCAAGAAGCCCGGAGCCGCGCTAGTGATCGAAAGGGGGAAGGTCAGGACTCAGTACCTGCAGCTCGGAAGGAAGAAGTAGTAGGTAGTCGGTAAGCATCCAAAGGCATACATGTATTCAACGAGGGCATGTCGTGAGACGTTATCGTCTTCCCTGACCGTTGCTGTCACTCCAGGGATTAGGAAATCCCCATTGCTTCGACTTATCAGGGAACATGGACTTTATACGAAACGCAGCCCATCTGGAACCGTTAAATAACTGAACTACTACTTGTAATGCCTGTGGCGTTGACGGTCTTCTCCGATAAGGGCAAATTGTCACCTCGCTACATCCCGAGACTGTTACTCCACCGCGAGGAACAACTGAATACGCTCGCGAGGATCTTCGATGTACATGATCTATCGAGGACTTATCTGACGCCAGTCCAGCTCGTGGGGGGAGTTGGTACGGGCAAGACGTGCACTGCCATCCGTTTCGCTGAACAGCTGACCGAGAGGGCGATTGTGAAGGCCGTCGATCTCAAACACGTCTACGTCAACCTCAAGCTCCAAGGCGGCAGCCAAGTCGTGCTCTACCGTTACCTTGTGGAGAAGGCAGCTCCAGAAGCATACTCCGGGAGCATGAGCGCTGAAGAGCTGATACGTGGCTTGGTGAACGACCTGGTGAGAAATAGGAAGTATCTCCTGATTACGGTCGATGAGATAGACTACTTCATCAAGCACACGAAGGAGCACTTGGTCTACGACCTCACAAGGCTTAATGAGCTGAGCCCTGGGGAAGCGTCAGCTGTTGTGGGGGTCATATTCATCGCCAAGGGGAAGGACTACCACAGTTACTTGGAGAAGGCGGAGATCAGCACGCTTGGAAGGTACTCAATAGATTTTCCAACATATACAGCATCGCAGATATATGATATAATTGAGAAACGGGCCGAGGAGTCGATTAAGAGGGGAGCCATATCAGAGGAAGTGATACGATACATAGCTGATCTGACGGCGGAAAAACCTGTGAACGGGGACATAAGGCACGCGCTTGACCTGTTGCTCTACTCTGGGAACCTCGCTGACAATCGGGGTAGCGAACGCATAGAACTCGACCATGTTAGAAGGGTTCATGGGGAGACACATCACGTGATTACGAGCGAAGACCTGCTCAACCTGCCTGAAGTGGAGATGTACGTCCTCATGGCGGTCATAAGGGCTCTCAAGATTAAGAAGATGCCCTACGTGACGCTGAAGGACATCAGGGCGTCCCAACAAATCCTGTGCGAGGAACGCAAGATGAAGCCAATATATGATGTGGAGGAGCGCCTTCAGGACCTTCACGATAGGGGCATAATAGAAGTCGCCTCATTGACGAAGATCGGCATCAGTGGCGCCCCTGCTGAACAGCTCGAAAAGTTCTTGGATACAATCATTCGGAGGGTTGAGGAGACGCGGGGGGAAAAATCCATCGCCTGACGACGCGGTACCCCCATCACCACCGTTTACCGAATTTCCGATGCTTAATTGGCGAATCCGATCCGCTTCAGCATTTACAAGGTGGACGCCCAGCCTCGCAAGGTCGACCGTGTGGATGAGGGCGGCTCTATCGCGAATTTAATAGGCGTTTCAATTCCCCCAATTCGTAAGTGTTCACGACATCCTTTGGCTCTAACCATCCACGCCTAGCAGTCGCAACGCCAAGTTCTACGTACTCCAGTTGATCCTTGTGGTGGGCGTCGGTTGCGATCGAAACCTTCACCCCATAATCCTTAGACCTGATACAATTCAAGTCGGATAAATCCAAACGATCTGGGAATGCGTTTATCTCCATGAGAACGCCTTGTTCAGATGCGGCTTCGAAAATTTTTAGGAGATCGATTTGATATGGCCCCCTCCTGTTAATGATCCTGCCGGTCGGATGGCCTATCACATTTACATAGTCATTGTGCATTGCCGTCAAAACCCTTTCGGTGATCTTCGCTTCAGGTTGCTTGAAGCCGGAATGGATGCTGGCCACTACGATGTCAAGGTCCATCAGCACGTTATCCGCGATGTCAAATTTGCCACTGGAATCGATGTTCACCTCCGCCCCGGATAAAATGGTGAAATCCTCCATACTGCGATTGATTTTCTCTATCTCCACGGATTGCCTGTGCAGCTCCTCCTCGCTCAACCCTCCAGCTATTCGTAGAGCCTTGGTGTGGTCGCAGATCGCCAAGTATACATGTCCCAATGACTTTGCAGCGTCCGCCATCGTCTTTATGGAGTGGGAACCATCGCTCCAATCGGTATGAATGTGCAGATCCCCTTTAATTTCGTCATATCCGACCAAGTGGGGCAATTTTCCCTGCGACGCGGCCTCTATTTCACCCCGATTCTCTCGTAGTTCGGGTTCAATGTAATTCAACCCGAGGGCCTTGTATATTTCCCCCTCATTTTCGCCCGCTATCCTCTCATTTGTCTTTTTGTCAATTAAACCATATTCGCTCAGCTTCCAATTCCTATCGATGGCGATCTCCCTGAGCCTAATGTTGTGCTCCTTTGATCCGGTAAAGTACTGGAGGGCTGAGCCGAAGCTCTCCTCTTCAACTACCCTTAGGTCAACCTGAAGGCCTTCAGCCAAGACAATGGAGCTCTTCGTCGTTCCCTTTGACAGGACCTTTTCCACTCCGGGCAAGCGCGTGAAATGGTCGATGACCATCAAGGGTTCTTTGGACGCTGCGAGGACGTCTATGTCGCCGATGGTCTCCTTTCTCCTCCTGATCGAGCCCGCTAAGTTGATCTTGGTGACCTCCCTCAGCTTTTCCAGCTCTTCCACTATCTCCTCGGCAATCGGAAGAGCGTGTCCCAAGAGGAACTTCTCCTTGGCGCTCCTATACATCCTGACCCCCTGGAGAACCATGTCTTCCGTCTTCGTCCCGAAACCCTTCAGATTCCTGATCCGACCATTCTTGGCCGCGGACTCAAGTTCTTCGATGTTGCTGATCCCAAGCTGCTTGTGCAGCTCCAAGGCCGTTTTCGGTCCGATGCCCTCAATCTCCATGAGTTCCCTCAAGTCCCGAGGAACCTCCTCCCTTAGCTTCTCTAGGGATTCGATGCTACCGGTTTCCATGAACTCCTTGATCTTCGACGCCATGCTGGATCCTATTCCGGGGATCTCCTCTAATTCCCCACGCTGGTAGACGGCCTTGATGCCCTCTCGAAGGGTTTCGATGGCCTGCGCTGCCCTCCTATATGCTCTGGGCTTGAATGCGACGCCCTTTATCTCCAGTAAATCGGCCATTTCGTAGAAGATGCTGACGATTTTTTTATTATCGGACAACTCGCCCATACGACGCTTCTACCCCTTAAAACTAGCCAATAAGCCCTCTTGCACTTAGTCGCACTTATTCGCGAGCCCTTGCGAACACGGATTCGATGAACGAGGTCTTGGATTCCGTGTAGGCTACACGATCAGAGCCATATTTGGTGGCCAACCCCCTTTTCAATTCTAAGTACTGTTGAGCCACATCGGGATGGGCCCGGAGGTAATCGCGGAACAGAAGGTGCTTCTTCGAGAAATCGCTCATGTACCTCATGAGGTGCAGATGATATCCCGAACTGTGTGTGTCTTTACCGAGACAGTAGTACCAGTCCTTGTTCCCCTCCTGAGGGGTGACGTCATCGTAACCTATGTTTCCCAGAAGTGGGACGCAGTCATCCGCATCGAAACGCCCGCGAACGCACGCCATGATGTCGACGATGGGCTTGGCCCCAAGGCCCGGGACGGCGGTGCTGCCGATGTGCTCTATGGCCAAGATCTTGTACCCAATAATGCCGAGAATCCTACTCTTCTCATCCTCGTACAGGATCGGCCACTGCGGATCGTAATCTACTATAATAACTGGATGTGACACATCGCTCCTAACCTCAATCCTTCAGGTGAATCCGTTTTAACTCTTATCGCGCGCTCCTAGTTACTAGTCAATCCATCTGGGGAACTGTGAAATCCCCTAATGCCCATGATGATGAAGCATCAGGCAACATTCCTCTATTATAGTTCCAGAAGTGTTATATATTATAAAAACTGCGAGAACTTCGGAAAAAGGGTAGAGGTATTTGACACAAGTCGAAGTTGAAAAAGCAAGTTTTCCTTGGATTCAGCTCATAATATTCGCCGCCGTCATGGGCTTTATCGAGGATGTCTGGCTTGCCTTCCTGGCCCCAAACCTACACCACTTCTACGGCCTTGGGATCGTGGCATGCCCTCTTCAGCTCACAGCTGGACCGTTCATCATCTTGATCCTAGCGGCGGTCCTAAGGAAGGCTGGGATCATGAAGAATTGGCTCAACCTCCGGAACATAGTCTTCCTGTACGTAATTACGGTCTGCGTCTCGTGGTTCACCGACTATGCCGCCAACATGGAGTGGTCGGGCGAGATCTTCCTCGGGAGGGTCATCAACCCGACGCTCTCGATCGAGTTCGTACCCTCATTCATGGCACCGACGCAGGAAGTCGTGGAGAAGCTGATCACGGGTGGTTACGCGGTGCCGTGGGGCGACTGGATCCCAGCCATGGCCTTCTGGTGGGCGCTATCGGTAATATTCGGCGGGTTGATGGCCTCGATCGCCATTATACTAAGGAGGGGATGGACCGATCTAGAGAATGTCCCGTTCCCGCACGTCGTCGCCGCCTACGAGATTCTGGGCAACACGACCGACCTCGTGGCCTCCGCCAAAGATAGGACCTCGCGCGTGAGGCCGTTCCTCATAGGCGTCCTGTTGGGTGCCGTGGTCCAATTCATGATATGGGCACAGGTCATGTTCCCGTGGTTCCCTGACGTCTTCGGATTCAGGACAAACACCTGCGCCCATGGTGCCGGCTACATAACCACGGATTCGGCTTTCACCGGGATCGCGGGATTCGCCAACTACCAGAAGCATCCCGCCTTCATCGCGATCGGCTACTTCGCTCCACTTTCGATCCTCTTCAGTACCTGGTTCTTCTACATCGTCTACCTGGTGCTGATGCAGGTCGCCTTCGTAATGGGCTACTACACAGGGATCACGGAGGAGGCGGGCTGCGGCAGGGCGTGGTGCGGCACCACTACCGGTAACTTCGGTGAGCCTTACAAATTCATGGCCCTGTCCTACGTTGGCGGTTCGACCGCGCTCACGCTGATCTACTTCGTCATAAATCGCAGATACGTAATTGAGACCTTCAAGACGGCTTTCGGCAGTATGAGTGCAGAGTCGAGGAGCAAGCTGGAGGCGAGGGAACCGATGTCCTACAGGAACGCGTACATAATGATGTTCATATTCCTAGTGCTATCGGTAGCTATCATGATGTCGGTAGGTCTCGGCATCGGGCCAGCGCTCGTCATGCCCTTAACCGTCTTCATCTTCTGGATCGCCGGTGCCAGGATCTGGGGCACTGCGGGAGCTACTCTGCAGGGGGCAGAACACGGCAACGCCTTCTATAGGCTCTTCTTCTGGGACCAGGCACCTGACCCCAGGACGAGGGAGTTCATGATGTCGAGTTACTTCTCCGAGTGGATGGTCGATGTCCCCAAGGCCTTCGGCGGTGCGACCTTATCTTCGTTCGCCGCCTTTCGGATGGCAAGTCTCGCTAACGTTAGCAACAAGGACGTCTTCAAGGCCCTCATGATCGGTATCGTTGTGGGACCCATATCGGTCCTCACCGCATTCATCTGGGTCAACAACACCTTTGGCCTCACGACGCTCGCGCCATTCGGCGGCGCCTTCACAGACTCGCTCATCGACAGGACAGGAAATCCCGAAAATTGGAATGTGCGTCCCGGTACAACGCCTTGGATACCGAACATGATCGTCGGGATGATAATAGTCGGTGGTCTCTATTACTTCCACTCCCGCTTCATATGGTTCCCCTTCGAGCCAGTTGGCTGGATCCTCGGCACCTCGTACATGACGATGATCTGGGGCATATGGTTCCCGTTTCTGATCGCCTGGGTCCTGAAAACGCTCACGCTGAGGGTTGGCGGCACTAAGGTCTACGAATCCATGGGCATCCCAGTCGCGGCGGGCTTCCTCACCGGCTACATGGTCATAGTGCTGTTCGGCGGCATATTAGGCATAACGAAATTCTTCGTGCCATTCTAAAACCATTACGCATCATTTTCTTTCTATCTAATTTACCTAGTATAATTTATTATTAGACAGTGAGTATTATCTCTTGTTTCTTCCTTAATCTCATCAAATGTTCGAGGATCTTTTCCCTCTCCTCTCTCATTGAGATCGTGCACTTTGAAGCAAAATATTGACAGTCGAACTCAAGTGCTCTCAACGATCCTTCATTGAGTTTATCGATCTTCATCTTGTTCAAGAGCTCAACGAATTCATGAATTGAAAAAACCCAATCCAATTCACTCATGTAAACCCACATCTGAGAATTGACTTACGACGAGATGACCAACACTAATGGGACTATCCATCGCGGGAGGGCCACATTAATTTATACAGAATTTGCTTATACATTTTTCTATATTATCATAAAAGAATTCGGTCATATTCTATTCTATGTCTTTAGTGGAAAAATGACCTTATTTCTTCACATATGGTCAAATTTAACCCAATCTCTTCGGCCTTTACATCTGCTTATGAATTTAATGAGCTCTAAAGGATCCGGTGTAAATCGTCTCATTGATTAATGGCTCAAGTGATTGTGACAACTCCTATTCCATTCTTAGCAACATTTTACCGGGATTCATTTCCGCAGCTACGTTCCACGCATTTCACGTACAGCTCTTACCAAAAGGTATGGCTAGGTCGCTCACGCCCCTTAAACAACGAGTCTGAGCAATGGCTATCCTCTTCAACTGAGATCATGTTGATCACCTTGAACAGTTCCTTCCCGTCCTTCGTGCGAACTACGTTGTAGTTGAGGACGTAGCTACGCTCCCCAAAGCCTCTACCTATGCCAGCTTCAGCCGTTACCTTTACATCATTCGGGTCGTAGCCCACGCTCTTGGCCATGGCTCCAAACAACGATTCCAAGGGCTTCCACAGTTAAGATATGTGTGTGACTGAGATTTAAGGCAATGAGGTAAGTGGCGTAGGAGGGGGAGGGGTGTATGGAACTGCCCATCCCCCATCTATTAGTGGATTGAGGGACTAACTCGGGCTTTTAAAAGGGAATGCCGCCATGGAATTCATGACACGATGGGAACGGGATCGCCCAGCAAGAGCCTGGTCGGCGGATCGATGGCTGAATGAGGTTAACCTTCTATTTCCCAAAGGCGTCGTTCAAATGAAACGCAAGATTATATAACCCGATCGCGATCCTGAGCCGAACACGAAATGGCCGAGAAAACGAATTTCTACGACGTCGTGCTCCAGCAACTTGAAATGACGGCCGAGAGGCTGAAACTCGACCCGGACATCCATGAGATACTGAAGGTGCCGAAGAGGATCCTAACTGTATCTGTTCCAATAAGGATGGACGACGGAAGGGTAAAGGTATTCACAGGCTATAGAGTACAACACAGCGATGCCAGAGGACCATACAAGGGAGGTCTGAGGTACCATCCGACTGTGACTCTTGATGAGGTCAAAGCGCTGGCGATGTTGATGAGTTGGAAGTGCTCCGTAGTGGACGTTCCCTATGGCGGAGCGAAGGGCGCGGTCGTCTGCAATCCGAAGGAGATGTCGATCGACGAACTCGAGCGACTCACGAGGAGATACACTTCGATGATCAGCGATGTGATCGGCCCGTACAGGGATGTCCCAGCGCCAGACGTGGCGACAAATGCACAAACGATGGCGTGGATAATGGACACCTTCAGTCAGATGAGGGGGTACCTCGTTCCAGAAGTTGTTACGGGAAAGCCGATCAGCGTCGGCGGCTCCGAGGGGAGAGTCGAAGCTACGGCAAGGGGTGTAGTTTTTTGCGCGAGGGAGGCCGAAAGAAAACTCGGCAAGGACCTGAAGGACAAGACCGTAGCGATTCAGGGTTCTGGGAACGTCGGCGGGAATGTCGCGCTTATCATCGCCGAAAGGGGCTGCAAGATAATCGCCTTGAGCGACTCCCAAGGCGGCGTGTTATGCAGGAAAGGAATGGACGTCAAAAAAACGCTCCTGCACAAAGAGAAGGCCCACCGCCTCTCGGACTTGGAAGGTTGCGAGAACATAACCAATGACGAGCTCCTTGAGATCGACTGCGATGTCCTCATACCTGCGGCCATTGAGAACCAGATAACGAAGGACAATGCTTCGAGAATAAAGGCCAAGATGGTCGTGGAGGCCGCGAATGGTCCAACTACGCCCGAGGCGACCAAGGTACTTGAGGACAACGGCGTCATCATCATACCGGACATAGTGGCGAACGCAGGCGGCGTCGTCGTCAGCTATCTCGAATGGGTCCAGAACCTTCACAGGGAACATTGGTCGGCAGAAGAGGTCAACTCGAGGCTAGAGGCGAAGATCGTGAAGGCTTTCAACGACGTCTATGATTTCTCAAAGAAGGAGCAAGTGGACATGAGGACTGCCGCCTCTATGCTGGCCGTCGGTAGGGTGTCGGACGCCCTTAAGACACTGGGCCTCTGGCCTTAGCCTCAACCTTTAGTTGGATCTCTATCATTATAAATTTTCAGGCTTTGCTGCGCTTGGTTTCGCTCTAACGCTCTTGCTATCAACCCCGCAACGCTAACAAGACCGACTGGGCTCGGAATTGTATCGGTCGAAACGAGCGAATCAGCTCCGGCCTCGTAGATCCTCGTGAACGCATTCTCGACGAGCACGGCGTGAGCGCAGGCAGCGATGACCGTGCGGGCCCCCTCATTCTTGAGGACCCTTATCGCCTCCGCAAGGGTTCCGCCGGTGCTGATTATATCATCTATCAGCACCACATCCTTCCCTTTCACGTTGAGGGACCTTGGCTTTATCTCGATCTTATCAGCTGAGAGCCTCCTCTTTTCAAGTACATCGTATCCGGCATCGAGTTCGACAGCCGCGATCCTCGCCCACTGCTCAGCCTCCTGGTCGGGACCGAAGACGATCGTATCGGTGAGATCGAAGTTCTTCTTGATATAGCGCGCGAGCTCCGGTATTGTAGTTAGGTTATGGGCCGGGACGTTGAACGCCTGCCGTATGTCAGGCACGCGATGAAGGTGCATATCGAAGGTATAGACCTCACTCGTGCCTGTGCTCTCTATCAGCTTAATGACCGATTCGAGGCTCAGTGCCTCGCCAGGCTTGAACCTCTCGTCTTGCCTAGCATAGGCGAAGTACGGGAAGACTGCTAAAATGTTCCTAGCCCCTGCGCCCTTCAGTGCGTCAACTATCAAGAAATATTCGAACAGGAATTCGTCCGGTGTGCGGTAAAGCGACTGGATGACAGCAACATCCTCCCCCTTTATCGATTCGAGGACACGCACGTATTTCTCGCCATCAGGGAACCGCCTTATCTCCATCTTCGTAATGGTCTTCTTCATCTCCCTGGCGACTTTAATGCCCAGGACCTCGGAGGCAGTCCCTGCCATAATGATCATAGTCGTTTCACTATTTTTTGAGGTGCGCTGAGGGTATATAAACGCTAGGCAGAAAATACCTACGTGCTCTGCGATATCGAGTTTGGCAATTCGTTCATTGGTATTTGAATCTGGACGTTCCTCATCATATCCCTCAGAGTTACGAGGTTCTCCTTTGCCTCCCGTGTGCCGATTATGACGACGAAACGGATGCCTCGCTCAGAAGCATAACCTAGAGCTGAGTTCAGGTTTCGCCTGTTCACATCTAACATCGCAGAGGCGCCAGACGACCTTATGGCGTCGGCAGCCTTGAATGCGAGGTCGATGCATTCCGGACTCGTTGCCACGACCATGCACAGTGGCACCTGTACTTCACCCGAGGATTTCCCCTGCATCGCAAGCACGATCCTGTCCACCCCCGGAGCGCAGCCAACCGCTGGGAGCGGATAGCCAAACAGTCCTGTGAGGCCATCGTATCTTCCACCGCCGTTAACGGCCACAGGTACCCCCGGGACGTAGACCTCGAAGATCGTGCCAGTATAATACTCGAGGCCGCGCGCGAATCCGAGGTCGACCTTCAGCCTGTCGACGGCAATTCCCTTGCAGAGATCGAGCACTTCCGAGAGGTTTGAAAACGCCACCTTGGCGCCAGGCACGTCCTTCACGATTTCGGCACCCCTCTCCAGCAGATCTTCACCCTCCGCCTCCTTGCTTAGGAGTGCCAGCTGCCTGACCTTCTCCGCAATGAGGGGTCCCTTCGAGGAGGACTTGGATATCTCCGCCTCCGCCTCTTCGAGTTGTCCCTTGTCTATGTGGTGCAGGACGATGCCCTGTGCAGATTCCCTTATCCCGCCGAAGCTCAGCAGGGACTTCATCAGCCCCTGGTTGCCGACCTTGAACGAATAATCTTGAAAGCCCAACCGCCTCATCAGGTCGTTCGAGATCTGGAGGATCTCCGCATCCGCTTCCATGTTCTTCGATCCGAAGAGCTCGAAGCCAGCCTGCATGAATTCCCTATACCTCCCCCTTTGTGGCTCATCATATCTGAAGACCGAGAGGATGTAGCCGAGCCTTATCGGGAGGCTTTCTGAACGGAACTTGCGGACGACGAGCCTCGAGATAGACGGAGTCGCCTCCGGCCTTAGGACGACTTTCCTGCCGCCCATGTCCGTGAACGTGTACATTCGGTGCCTGATCTCTTCGCCCGACTTCGCTGCATAGAGTTCGTAGGGTTCGATAGTCGGCGTTAGTATCTCCCTGTAACCGTAGAGTCCGAACAGGTCCCTGATGACGCCAAGGACCTTGTTCCTCAGAGCCATCTCGTCGGGGAGTATGTCCCTCATTCCACGGACCGTGTTGAGCAGGTCCTTGGGATCCCTAGGCAATCCGAAAGCCACCTGCCATGAACGCGAAGAGCGCCAAAGCCATCCAGGCAAGGGCCCTCTTCTTTTCTACATAAGCAGTTTGGGGGGAAGGATCGCGGGTGATCTTGGCGGAGGAGAACAGGAAACCGACGTCTGTCGGGATTATTAGGGGTAGGTAGATCAGCGATACGAGCTTCATTAATAGTGGGAGGAAGCTGAGCAGGATCGCCACGATGAATAGGCCCGTTGCAGCGAACGCAGCCTTTCGCATCCCCTTCGCAACCGCGATAGTCCTTATACCCTTCTGCGAATCTCCCTCGACATCGGCCATCCCCTTAAGGACCTCCCTACCGAGGATCGCGCAGAATGCCGTGGTGAAGAACAACCACAGCAGGGGCCTATCGCCGTCGCCAACTGCGAGCCAGCCGTAGACGAACGGCAATGACACGATTGCGGCGACCACGACGTTTCCGGGAAGCCCCGTCCTCTTTATTGAGCGATTATAGAGCGCCCCCAGAAGGGCCGCTATACCGGCGAAGGCCAGGCAGACGGCGCTCACGAGGGATGCCGATGCCAATCCGATGGCGAGGAGCACCGAAGCCCAAGCTGCAGCCGGCCTCACCTTTATCTCACTACTCGGAAGTGGCCTCTCCGGCCTATTGATTCGGTCCAGTTCCAGGTCATGTATATCGTTTAGGACGTTAATGACTCCAGCCAAGAAGAAACCCGTCAACGAGCCGTAGAAAAGCCGCGGGTCGAGGTTAAAGCTGCCTGATGCTATCACGCCACCGACGACGACCGCCAAGCCCATCATGGTGCAGTTGATTGGCCGTATGATCTTCACAAATCCAGTCCAAGCCACATGGAGCCCCTCACGTGCCAAGCCTTGAAACCGTGTAGTAGACGACTTCGCTCCTTCGATCCACGACTCCAAGGATCAGGGCCTTCCTCAACGACTGGACGCGCTTCAGCAACTCCGACAGGACCCCGAACTTGACCCGTTCCCCCTCGATGATGCCGTAGACGATGTACTTCGAAGTGTGAGAACCATACTCTCCTCTCTCGTAGACCCTAAAATCGATGTTGAGGCCATACCCCTCCCTTACAACGTATCCCCTCGACCTCAGGTCCCGGTAGATGAGGTAGCGGGTCCAGATGAGGTTGTCCTGCCTCTTATATTCTGCCAGGAAATCTTGAAATGTCCGGGCTTCTTCGCCTTCGTCGTTTTCGATCGTAAGCTTCCCGATGCTTAAGAGGTAGAGGACTTCGTAGGGATAGAGCACCCTGGTGTTACCGTACTCGTATCCGAACCCCCTCGTTGCGAGCCACTCGTTTGACCCTGGATCGGATGCCGCGACCCGATAGTCCGTGACCTTGACTCGAATGAGCTCTACAGCGGCTTCTTCGTCCATCGCGGTTCGTTCACCCAGGTGCTGGTGTGCTATGGAGAATTCGGGTCAGAGATATAGTTTCCTCAGATTTCGACGGACGCCCTGAGGATTGTGTAGGCTACGTCCATTGGTGAGATACCGGGGCTCCTCACGTTCTCCTTTAGGTAAAATGACGAGACCCTCTCTATCAGCTCGGTCTCGGATAGTTCACACTCCGCCAAGTTGGACTCCAAGTTCCTGAGTTTCTCCTCCGGATAGAACATGAAGCTCCCACTTAGGCCTATGTCTTGGATCTTGTTTTCGGAGCTCCTAAGGGCCACGTTCAGGAACCCAGCCTCACACTTGAACTCGGCTTGCCTCGGTTTGAAGGATCCTTCGTAGAGCGAGGGATGAGCGATAAAGGGATCGTCGATCCACCTCCTCGAGTTGAGCCGTTCCCAGATCCCGGTCAACAACCTCCTCTCCGCCATATCCAGACGCCCTTTGGATGGTTTGATGCCGCCAGACAACGATACCGAGCTGATGAGGGCGTCCCTCACCGACTTGGAATTGGGGACTTCAGCTGTCTCGTGGTAGATGCTCGTCACTAAACTTATGATCCTCCTGACCTCGATGTGCTCGAGGCCCGTTCGCGTCCTCGTGAGGCGGCCCATCAGGCTGTAGTCTGTGTTGAGCAGTAGGACGCCGAATATTTCCGTGAACCCATTGGCTGAGGAGGTGATCGTATACTCGCATATCCTCCTGCCCCCCACCGTTATGCCGGTCAAGCCGTCCAATCGGCCCGTTAGGCCGAACTGTTCGAGGATCATCAAGAGGCCGTTGAGGACGAACCTCCTGGCCTCTTCCTCGTCTCCCACGATTATTGAGCAGAAGACGATCTGCGGTGGCGTGTGAAGGAGAAGGCCACCGCCCCTAGGGCGCCTTAGAAATCCGAGCTTCTCGGATTTCAGGACCGATGGGAAACCCCTATCGAATATCTGGAACCTGCCAAGCGAAACAGAGGGTTTCCTTGGGGAGAAGACGAGAAAGGTTGCCGGATGTTTCGCGTGGAGGAAGATGGCTTCGGATGCGCAGATGCCTGTGAGCACATCGGCCCTTCCTAGGTCGATGGTCCTAAAGGCGTTGCGTGCCCGTTCGATATCCACGGAGGAGCGAGGGGTGGACAGTTACCATCACTGCTCAGTGGGATCATTTATTTCAACTATCGAGTGCACGAGGAAGTCACTCTCGTGGGCTAGCTTCTGTTTCCAGGACTTCCCTATCCCAATGAGGGTCATCACTCCTACTACGGAACCCCTTGCCTTCAGCACCAAGTCCATGAGGGCCCTCTGGGTCTCGCCGGTCCTCGTGACATCGTCGACGATCAAGATGCTGTCGTTCCTCTTGATCAGGTACCTCGGCACGTGGAGGGTTATGACGACGGCAGAATTACTTGGTATGTATGACTCCTCTATCCAGTCCGAGACCCCGACTTCGCGGCTCTTCCTCGCTACCACGAGCGACTTCCCCATCTCGCTCGCAACGATCGTAGCGAAGGGGATCCCATCGGCCTCGGCCGTTATTATCTTCGTTATCTTCCTGCCTGCAAAGTTCTCGATGGTCCTGTACGCTGCCAGCCTCAGCAGATTCAGGTCCCAGACGATGGACGAATTATCGAAGTAGCCGGCCTCATCGAACCTTATGTTCTCCCTCAGCAGGTTCTCAAGCGAGACGGCGGGCTCAAGGGTGGCCCTGAGTTGCTCAGCCCTGTTGGACGATGGGAGGACATGGCCCTTGACGTAACGGCTTAGGACGGTGATTGGCAGTTTGGTAATCTCGGAGAGCTCCCTATACGTGTGAGTCTTCTTAGCCAATGAGAGGAGCTCGACCGTTATCATTCGCTTCTTAAGCGAAGTCAGGTGCGTGTCTGCTGGGCACATATTACCACCAATTAGTTAATGACCGGGCACATTGAATGCAGAGTGCACAACTTTGTTAAAAAGCTTGTCCTCGATGGCAGCGTTGGACCCCATCGATGGCCGTCAAGGAACGCCTCTGCTATAGGAGGTCGTCGACATTGCCCACCATCGGCTGCACGTTCTTCGGAACCTTCTGGTTGAAGTCCTCAACTACCTTCCCGAATTTACCGAGCGTGTCCTCTGTCACGACATAGTCAAGGTCCGGTATGACGACGTCGTCCCAGCGATCCCCCATCCCCCTAAGCGCTACGTCTAACATCGTTACTATCTGTTCCCCAAGGGGTTCGTCGGAGTCCAATGTTATGGCACCATAAAACTCCTGACATTCAGTGTAACCGGCGTTATGCGTTCCAGTGTAGGGCTTGAAATTCGAAAGGTCGTCGATGGAGAGTCCGAACCGTTTGTTAACTTCCTCCGTCATGGATCTGAAGTGGAGTACGAGGGCCTCCTCCTGCAATTTCGCCGGCAGCCCTTCCCTCGCAATCCTGCAGTATGCGTCGTAGCCGACTTGGAAAGCGTGCTCTACGAAGTCCAACCAGTACTTTTGTGCCGCCCTTAACCTGCCCGGATCCTCAACCGCGACGACGGACCTCCTGAGGCAGGAGTTGAGGCCGTCGCGTTTCGGGGCGACGCCAAGGTGGACGAAGTCGCCACTTCGTATCTCCCGATTCAGCGCCTTGCCGATGAGCGTCCTATTCGCTTCGTTGGCTGTGACCATTATGTCCCATCCGTTCTCCTCCGAACCAAGTTCCTTCGCAATGAAGTAGCCCCAGGCGGCGACCTCCGTCTCGAGCATCCCTGGCTTTAGGACCGCCAACATCCCCCTCATCATCGCATTCGCGATCTTGCTCGCATCCCTAATTAGGCGCATCTCCTCGTCGGACTTCAGATACTTCGTCCTATAGTACAACTCCTGAGCATCGACGAGATTGCCATCGCCGACCGATCGATTCAGGGCGTCGACGATGGCTGCTGGCACTACTTGCCTTGGGGTCAGGAGGCCCATAGATTTTACTTCCTTGCCGCCGTTGGCCTCTCTGAGTACGTCTTGAAGCTTCTCAGCGCTTATGGGATATTTTTCATCAGCCAGTTGGAGCATCTGGACCTTGTGGACTTTGGATCCGGACCTCCACGCCAACTGCTCCGCAACGTATCCCCCTTCGAGACCCGCGACGATGTGAAAGCCACTCTCGCCGATGACGCCCGCGACCTGCTCAATAGAGATGTTGGTATTGCCACCGAGATATGGGACGTCGCCACAATAATGCTCGTCCGAGAAGACGAATCCAACGTCCAAGTTATTACGATGAAGTGCCTCGTATGTGGCCCTCTGCCTCCTCTCGAACTCCCTCTTTGAGACCGAGAAACTTCTATCTACGTCCTCGCACTTCTCCAATACTAGGGAGACTTTCTCGAATTCGTCCCTGAGCATAGCCAATTTCTTACCGCCAACTCCCAATTCCCTTTCATCCAGGCCAGAGTTGGTAAAACACCCTATATATGTCAGCGTGCAGATGGAACGAGGGCCTCTTGCCTAAGTCCCATGCCAAGTTTCGATATGGGCCGTATCGGTGTCGGGAGGGGCTCAAGGTGATAAATCACCATTTGATCAGATTTATGATAAAAAACTCTATATTCGTCTATTAAACGCGATATCTTCCGAACAAATGTGTCGTATGGCAAAGACGATGTAAAGAGCAGGGTACTCGAGTTGTGTAAGGAAGAAGGCGTTTGCCTAATCGAGTTGCAGTTCGTTGACATCTTGGGTAATACGAAGAGCTTGACGATACCCACCGAGCGTGTCGAGGACGCTTTGGACAACGGAGTCGGCTTCGATGGCTCGTCTATTGAGGGTTTTGCGAGGATATTCGAAGGTGACATGATCGCGCTGCCAGATCCCACCACGTTTCAAATCATACCTTGGAGACCCAGCGAGAAGAAGGAGGCCAGGTTGATATGCGACATTCATAGGCCAGGGGGGCAACCGTTTGAGGGAGATCCCAGGCTCATACTAAAGAGGGCGATTGCTGAGGCCGAAAAGGAAGGCTTTAACTATCTGGCGTCCCCCGAATTGGAATTCTTCCTGTTCCGCGTGGAGAATGGGCCGAGGGTTGAGCCTGTCCCCCACGACGTGGGAGGGTACTTCGATTTCTCACCTCTCGATCAGGCATCCGGTGTGCGCAGGGATGCGATCTTCTCCCTTGAGGAAATGGGCCTTAAAGTTGAGAAGAGCCACCACGAGGTAGCCCCTGGCCAACACGAAATAGATTTCGAATTCGCGGACGCCTTGACCACCGCAGACAAAACCGTGACGTACAAGAACGCGATCAAGGCCACGGCCCTGATGCACGGCATCTTTGCGACTTTCATGCCAAAGCCCTTCTTCGGGGTTAATGGCTCCGGAATGCACACACACCAAAGCCTCCTCCACTCCAAGAATTCAAGGAATGCTTTCTATGATGCCAACGACAAGTACAACCTCTCCAACACAGCTTATCACTTCATCGGTGGGCAGTTGAAACACGCGCGGGCAATGTCAGCCATTCTCGCTCCGACCGTGAATTCGTACAAACGCCTGGTCCCAGGTTATGAGGCGCCAGTCTACATATGCTGGGGCAGGAGGAACAGGTCAGCACTGATAAGGGTGCCGGAGTACTTCCCAGGAAAGGAGAGCGCAACGAGGATGGAGCTCAGGTGTCCCGATCCATCATGCAATCCATACCTGGCCTTCTCTGTTATGTTAATGGCTGGGCTCGAAGGCGTCAGGAAGAAGATCGAGCCACCTAAGCCAGTTGAGGAGGATGTTTACGAGTTCGACGACAAGAAGCTGGCGGAATTTTACATCGAGACCCTTCCGGGCTCGCTTGGCGAGGCCGTAGATGGGCTCAAGAGCAGCAGCTTGATGAAGGAAACGCTTGGTGAATTCACACTCAATAAGTATCTCGCGGCAAAGGCCGAAGAGTGGGACGAATATAGGTTACAGGTCACGAGATGGGAGATCGACCGATATCTTAAGATGTAATCATTTCTGGCTATGCTTTGACGGCGAATGAGTTTGAAAATAGTTGACGTAAGAGTCCGCACTTTTCACTTTCCTCCCCCAAAGGTCTTAGGCAAGCCCTTCTTTAACTCCATACTGCTTAACCAGCCATCAAAGGAAAGATGGGTGTCGATCACTCAGATAATGACGGATGAGGGCATAATCGGTTTCTGGCCTGGGGGCAACAAAGGTGTCATCGAGAACGTCATCGGACCCAAGCTACTTGGTGAGGATCCATTGAGGATGGAACACCTTTGGGAGAAAATGTACATGGGAGGCAACCGAAAGCCCGTCTCGAAAGGCGATTACATAGTTTCGATGAGCCACGTGGACAACGCCCTTTGGGATCTTCACGGAAAGGTGCTAGGACAACCTGTATACAAGCTCTTAGGAGGTTCTAAGACCCGCGTGCGCGTTTACGCAGCGGGTGGTTATTATGCCGAAGGGAAGACCATCGAGGATCTTGTCAAGGAGATGGAGAGTAACGTAAACGAAGGATTTACAGCCGTCAAAATGAAGGTTGGGGGTTGGCGTTTCGGGATATCGATGGAGACTGACGTTGCACGCGTTAAGGCCGTCAGGGAGGTCTTAGGAGATGGGATCGACATAATGGTCGACGCCAACAATGCTTGGGATGCTTACGAGGCCAAACGTTTCGCAAAGCTCGTGGAACTCTATCATCCTTTCTGGTTTGAAGAACCCGTACGCCCAGACGATTTGGACGGAAGCTTGGAGTTGAAGGCCTCCACGGTTATCCCAATAGCGTCTGGCGAGAACGAGTTCACGCATTATGGCTTTCGAGACCTGATTGCCAGAAGGGCCGTGGACATAGTCCAAGCAGACCCAAACGTAGCTGGCGGCCTTACTGAAATCCAAAAGGTCGCTTCCATGGCAGACGCATTCCACATCCGCTTTGCCCCGCATGGTGGCCATGTCATCGGGAGCCATGCAGTAGCAGCGTTTCCCAATGGACTCATGGTGGAATGCTACGCGAGCCGAGCAAGCCCTTACATGGATCCAGATCCACCTCCAAGCCTTTTTGAGGATCCTTTGAAAATCAGAGAGGGATGGATTGAGATGCCCGACGAATTAGGTTTTGGCATGAAAATCGACGAGAGGATCGCAGAGAAATACGAAGTCAAATAGCCAGAACCATGAGCAGTATCCATTGGAGATAGTTGGTCAAGTAATCATCTTAACTTTACTGGAAAGACGTGTGAGGAGGGATGGAAGCTTCGAAGATATATTGCGGGCCCGGCGCGATTCGGAAAATTGATTCATTGGAGATTATATAGGCAATTGAAGCAGTATATTTCCGTGTAAAGAGATTGCGAGTAAGAGGATGCGATAGGGACTGCGACTCCTGCGCCTTACTTGAGCTCTGCGGCGGCATAAAGCAGTATGATGTCAAAGGCTACCACTGCTTCGAGGCTGGCTGCGAGCTGAAATACCCAGCCACGCAATCGTCTTAACTCTAGTGGGAAAGGAGGACATGTCAGTAAGAATGGAAGCTGGTAAGATGCGAATAGCGGGCCCGGAGGGAGTTCCTTAGGCCGTGATGACGGCCTTTTTTTGGGCGTGTCTTTGGCACAGAACCCTCGTATTAACAGCTTAGAGGGATCGGCTCTTCTGCCTGCCGCCTTAGTCCGTACCTCGCCCTTGCGGTCATTCCGTTTGTTTGGCCACGGGCCTGGGATGTCGATCGCCAATCTTCAGCCCTTAAATGTTTCGTTCCAAGTGTTTCTCATTGTTATAGTACCCCCGTATACGTAAACTCAACTCTTGCCATAGTGAACTTCGCAGGTCGGTACTACTTGAGCATGGAATTGCGGAGTTGCCTGATTATTCTGAATGTTTATATAGGTGAGAGCACCTATTCCTTGGTAAGCGGAGTAAGAATGAGGGATTTAGTTCTCTAGCATCGATGTGCTTTCTTTTACCATAGAATTCCCTCTGCTTTTCGTTAGTCCCAAAACGAGACACGGGTTACCGTTAAGTGGTACGGTTAGATGCTTTGGCGTGATTGGCATCCAGGGTGATTGGGATGAGCGTTGACGTGAGGACGTTCGAGGAAAAATGGAGGCGGAGTTGGCAGGAGTCCAGGGCCTTCGAGTCCGATCCTGATCCCAAGAGGCCCAAGTACTTCATCACCGTCGCCTACCCCTATCCTAATTCGCCGCAGCACATCGGACACGCCAGGACGTACACGATGACAGACGTCCATGCCAGGTTCCTGAGGATGCGCGGCTTCAATGTCCTGCTGCCCATGGCCTTTCACTACACAGGCACCCCCGTACTATCTATGTCGAAGCGCCTTGTAGCCGGTGACAAGGAGCTGAGGGATGATTTCATCGGTATCTACAAGATCCCGGAGGGGGAGCTGAAGTCATTCGCGGAGCCGAAGAACATGGCCATTTACTTCCACCAAGAGATCAAGTCCGGCATGAAGGAGATGGGCTACAGCTTCGATTGGCGAAGGGAATTCACGACGATAGATCCGCAGTACAGCCGCTTCATAGAGTGGCAGTTCCATAAGTTGTACGATCTCGGCTACATCAAGAGGGGCTCGCACCCGGTGGGCTGGTGCCCCAACGATGGGAATCCAGTGGGCCAACACGACACGATGGGGGATGTGGAGCCGGAGATAGAGGAGTTCGTCCTGATTAAATTCAAGTTCGACGATGGCTACTGCTTCCCGACGGCCACGCTGAGGGCCGAGACGGTGTTTGGGGTCACGAATGTCTGGGTAAATCCCGAAGCGGAGTACGTGAAGGCAAAGGTTGACGGGGATCATTGGGTGATCAGCAAAGCAGCAGTCGATAAGATCAGGTTCCTGAACAGAAGCGTCGAGGTCATCTCAACGTTCCCCGGAAGGGAGCTCGTGAAGAGGTATGTCATCAATCCCATGACGGGGAAGGGGATCATAGTCCTACCAGCCAGCTTCGTAGATCCCCACAACTCCACCGGCAATGTCATGTCAGTCCCAGCACACGCCCCCTATGATTACATCGCACTGGAGGAGCTGAAGGCCAATCCCGGGACGCTCGCGGCATACGGCATCGAAGCTGAGGTTGTGAAGGAGCTCGAGCCGATCTCGTTGATCGAGGTTGAGGGTTATGGCGAGGTACCGGCAGCGGAGGCCGTGGCGCGGATGGGCATAAAAGACCAGAAGGACCCGAGGCTGGAGGACGCGACTCAGGAGGTTTACGGAAAGGAGTTCCATTCGGGGCGCATGAAGGCTTGGACTGGGAAATACTCGGGCCTAACCGTCCAGGAGGCGAAGGAGGTCATCAGGCGGGATATGCTCAGCTCCGGGATGGCGGACAGCATGTACGAGATCGTCAACAGGCCGATTCACTGCAGGTGCGGGACGGAATGCGTCGTGAAGATATTCTCCGACCAGTACTTCATAGACTATGGGAACACGAGCTGGAAGGAGCTCGTGCGGGAATGCCTGAGGAAGATGGAGATACTCCCATCTGAGCTCAGGACGGAATTCGGAAACGTTGTGGACTGGCTCAGGGAGAAGGCGTGCGCCAGGAAGAGCGGACTGGGCACAAGGATCCCATGGGACGCGAATTGGATCATCGAGTCCCTGAGCGACTCGACCATCTACATGGCCTACTACGTTGTCTCGAAGTACGTGAACGCATACGGCATCAGGGCTGAACAGCTTGTGGACGAGGTGTTCGACTACGTCTTCCTCGCAAAAGGAGATGCAAGCGCCATCGCGAAGAGGTCGCGGCTAGACCCTAAGGTGCTTGAGGAGATGAGGCTCGAATTCGCGTACTACTATCCGTTAGACAGCCGCCACTCAGGCAGGGACCTGATATGGAACCACCTCACCTATTTCCTCTTCAACCACGTCGCGATATTTCCCAGGGAACTTTGGCCAAGGCAGATAGTGGTGAACGGCAGTGTCCTGATGGAAGGGCAGAAGATGAGCAAGTCGTTCGGCAACATAATCCCACTCAGAGATGCCGTGAAACAATATGGTGCCGACGCGATCAGGCTCTCAGTTACATCAACGGCCGGATTGCTTCAAGATGCCGATTTCAGCAGCGAGATGGCGGTATCGATGGGCAGGTGGATCGGGAGGTTCTACGAGGCCGCCCAGGAGTTTGTGAAGGAAAATGCGACCATAGGACATGTCGGCGAGTTCACGTACCTCGACAAGTGGATGATAAGCAGGCTCTACCAAAGGGTTATGGCCGCTACGGAGGCCATGGAGATTTTGGACGTCAAGGAGGCCGTTAACCAAATCGTATACCTACTGGACCAGGACCTACAATGGTACCTACGGCGCACGTCAGTTTCTGCTGGCGAGGGCAACGTGGCATCCGTCATGAAAGAGATAATGGGCGTGAGGGTCCGCCTGCTTGCGCCCTTCGCTCCTTATACTTGTGAAGAGGTGTGGCACCTCTTGGGAAATGAGGATTTCGTCTCCTGTGCGAAATGGCCCGAGCAAGAGGGGGTGAAGATCGATAAAATGGCGGAAGCCTGCGAGGAAATAGTAAGGGAGACGTTGAGGGACGCGCAGAACATACTGAAGGTTGTGAAGTTCACACCTAAGAAGGCCGTCCTTTACGCAGCCGCGGATTGGAAGTGGCACTGCCTCATGGGCTGTCTGGAGTCAGCTGGGAAGGGCCAGACCGTCGGGGAGGCCACCAAGGCGCTGATGGGCGTAAGGGAGATACGGGAGAAGGGGCGGGAGGCATCTGAATTCATCGGGCGAACGATGGAGGCGTTATCGAAGTTACCTGCGGATGGGAGGGGTGAAATGCTATCGTTGGGCGTATTGCCGGCCCTCGGAGTGATGAAGGCTGCAGCCCAGTTCTTCGCAAAAGAACTCGACGTGAAAGTATCGATCTTCGCAGAGGACGATGCCGCCCGCTACGATCCGGCATCGAGGGCTAAGCTGGCGAAGCCCTACAGGCCCGCGATATATTTTGAATAGGGCCCTCAAGCTCATCGGTGGCGCAGCGACTCATGGAGTAGGTTGAATGTAATGGAGCGCAGTTCCTCGGCAGCCAGGCGCTTCCCCACCCCACCTTTTCCGAACAGGCGCTTCCCCCCTCCGCCGCCATTAAGCCTCCTCGCGAGCTCGGCTGCGAAAGCGCCAGCATCGAATCCATTCGCCTTCGCCACATCTCTGCCGGCGAAGACCACGAACTCCGTCCTCTCGAGAACCGAGAAGAGTACACAGACGGAAGAGCCATCGATCGAGGTTATGTCCCTTCCGAGCTCGATGAGGTAGTCAACGCTCTCGCTTGACGTATGTACAGTACAACGCGCCCCTCCGATCGTCTCTGCCCGTGAAAGCAGATTCTCGGCCTCGGAGGCGGCCTCTGCCTTGGTCCTCTCCTCGAGCATCTTCCTGGAGCGCTTCAACTCCTCTTGAACGCTCTTTATCGCGGATGCCAAGTTCTCAACAGGCACGCCCATCATCGAGGAGGACTCCCTCACCCTCCTCTCAAGGCCCTGGATGTAGTCGATGGCAGGGGGACCTGCCCTGAACGTTATCCTCTCGACCCCGTCCTGTATCCTATCGACCTTTACGATCTTTATGACGCCAGTCTCGCCCGTCGAGTTCAAGTGTATGCCGCCACATGCCTCTGCCTCCCAGTCACCTATTGTGACGACCCTCACCTCCTTCGCGGGCACGACCCCACCTTGGTAGAGTCTGAAGCCGTACTTCGACTCAGCGACATTCCTTGGCAGGAATGCGGCACCGACGGGCAAGTTGCCGATCACGATCTGGTTCGCCATCTTCTCAATCGCGTCGACCTCCTCGTGGGAGAGGGCTCTGTAGTGGGTGACATCGAGCCTCGACTCAGCGACTCCCTTCTGGGCACCTGTCTGCCAGACGTGGTTGCCAAGCACTGCCCTCGCCGAGCCGTTGACGATGTGCGTCGAGGTATGGCTCCTCCTAAGCGAGTGCCTCCTATCGGAGTCGACCTGACAGTGAACTGTAGCCCCCTCCTTAGGGATCGTGCCCTCAACCTTGTGAAGTACGACGTCTCGAACCTTTTCGACGTCGACCACATCACAGGAACCTTCAAACGTGATCATCCTGCCGAGATCCGGGGGCTGGCCACCGCCCTCGGCATAGAAAGTGGTTCTGTCTAAGACGATGTGATTGTCCTCAAGGACTCTGAGTACTTTGGAGGAGCATTCTAGCATGTTGGGATCGTCGTAGTAGAGGAGGCGAGTTGCCGAAAGATCCTTTGTCTTCTCCTCGAGCCTGAACGCTCTCTCGTCACCCCTCTGGGGAGGCGCCGTACTGTGCCTTTTTGCCACCAAACCGTAGAAATTGTCAGGCACGGAAATCTGCACGCCTCTCTTGGCTGAGATGTCGGCCACGAATTCGGGAGGGAGGCCATGGGAGTCGTATAGCTCCACGAGCTTACTGGCTACCTCCTCCGCGTTGCCCTTCTCGAGCATTCGCTCGACCATCTCCTCACCCCTCCTCGTGGTCTGTAGGAACTTCTCCTCCTCGGCCTCGAGCACCTCGAGTACGTCCCGCTCCGCGCTGACGAGCAACGGGAAGGTCTTGCCCCAGTAATCCACCTGCCATTTCACGAGCTGCTTGTAAGAGCCAAAAATATCCAATGTTTGTAGTAACCTGGCGGTCCTCCTATAGAGGAGACGCGTCAGATAACCTACTCCAACGTTCGATGGGACAACGCCCTCCGAGAGGACCAATATGAGGCTCCTCACGTGATCTAACACCCGGAAGATGTTGTCAAGCCCTTGAATCCTGGAGAGTACTTCATTGACATCAAGTCCCAGCTTGGGGGCTATGGCCGAGCGGATTTCTGAGACGTTCCCCTTGTCGAAGCTGAACCCGCTGGCCACCTTGGCGTAGCTCGCCAGGAAGTCGTCGTCCATCGAGAGACCTGTAAGGTCGAGTAACTTCTCAAGGAGGGGACCGTAGACCGCATGGAAGCACGTCGGTTTCCCCGAAAGGAGCCAGCAATTTCTCTCCATCCCCGTTCCAGTATCAACGGTCCTCACAGGAAGCTCAACGAGGTCTCCGTCCGGTAGCTCCTTGAATTTCATGAATACGAGTGTGCTGACCTCGAGTCCGCCCACCAAGACTTCCAGGCAGGGCCCTACATTGCCACCGCCGCTCCAGATGTTCTCCTTGTAGGTGATGGCCTCTCCCGGGATCTTGAGCGCCTCCGTGAAGAACTGCTGGCAATAAGAGACCGTCTCGTCCTTCCAGTAGATCTCACCCCACTGGGCGGAGTTGAATGCATGGTAACCGCCCATCTCGAAGCTCGAAAGATGCCTGCCGAGCGTAAGCGCTACTAGATCTAGGTCGACAAGGCGGATGCAGGGCTGGACGACGACCAGGGGGTTAGCGGGCGGGGGGACTATGCCGTTGGTCGTATATGGCTGAAAGTTCACAATGCTCGCATCATTGAGGTAGAGGTCGTCCCTCCATCGGCAGACGACCGGATAGAAGTTGAGGAACGTGTGCCCGTTCTTCTGGAAGAAACCGACGAATTCTGCCCTTACTTGGTCGAGGGTGAGCGTTCTGCCGGGTGGGTCGCCTATGAAGGAGTATGTGACGCAAGGGGCGTCACCGCACTTCCTTTGGTTAGGATTCAGGGACCAGAAGTATTGGCCGCAGACGGAGCACTTATTCCTAATAAAGCCGAGATCCTTGAAGATCTTCAAGTCGTACTCAGCGGCATCGAAACTACGCAACTGCCCTCAGTCCAGTCTAGCGCATCCCCCACCCAGAGATATCCTTTCCGCCCTCCTTAGCTAGCTGAGGGGGATCGGAGTAAAGGCACTTCAGTACTGGGGCACCTCAATCGGTCAAGGAGGGCGCTTCGATTTACCATAGCGTAACATAAAGTGGATGGGGCAAAGAATGAGCTGGGCTACGGAGAGGAGATTAACTTCGGCTAAGGGGAATGAAGATGGGTCATAAGTCCCCTTCTTACTCAATCATGTCAAGACTAATCACCATACAATTATTCGAACTGTTAAAGCCCGTGCGAGGAATTGAATTCCTCTACAAGCTATGAACAAGAGCTTGACGCGCGATAAGAGCGAAACTCTTAAGTCGATCCTTTCGAACAGCAGCGACGGTGACCGAGGAAGCCGAGATTCACAGGATCTCGAGAGCTCAGCCTGGGAGAGCGTTCGGCTGAAGACCGAATTGTCGCCTGTTCAAAATACAGAACGATGAAAATCAGGCTCTCGGCACCAATTCCTTAAAATTTACCATAATGCAAGCCTGACGGGCTCATATAGCGCATTAACCGTCCTCGTCATTAGTCCCCGACTTACATCAGGTCGCTACTGTGAAAATCGATCGAAGGGAACTGGAGTTATCGCATACTTGTCGTGAACAGCTCCATCGGGAATGGCTTGCCGTGGCCAGGATATACGGTACCTATTTCCAGACTCTTCAATCTACCGACACTGGTATTCGCTGCCGCTGGGTCATCCATAAGAGTATTGAGAACGGGCTTGTCTGTATTGACGAGCAGATCGCCGCAAAAGAGATCGCCACCAGCTGTGAGGATTCCTATGGAACCCTTTGAGTGCCCTGGAATATGGAGGACTCTGGCGTCGAATCCATGCTCAGAGAGATCGTCTCCATCCTCGACACATAGATCGGGTGTAAACCTCTCGGATTTACCAAACCCGACGAAGATAGGGAATATACTTCTGATGAGAACAATAGGCCTTTTCCTGTTGAAGAACATGTCTCCGCGTTCGACCATTCCTGAATCGTCGTGGTGGATGGCTATTCTTGTACCGAACTTCTTACGGAGATAGGCGGCATTGCCGGTATGGTCGAAATCGCCATGTGTCAATACGATAAGCTTGAGGTACCCAGGTTTACAGCCCGCGCTCTCAAGTTCTCTCTCAAGGTCGGTGCGTCTATTTGGACCTCCCGTGTCGATCAGGAAATGGCCGGTATCAGTTTCTATTAGGTAGCAGTTGACACTTCCGAGTTTGAAAGGTAGCAACGAAGTGATGGTCTTAATTTCTTGTCGCATGTTCTCTTCCTTACTTTCAGAGTATTATTTTATATATTTCTGCCAAATCGTTCTTGATTCTTCGGTCTAGGTGAAGAAGTTTAACTGACTCGTCACATCTCAGTATTGAATGGGCGGAAAAGGTGGAGCTCTATTAAATCCCTGCCCACGTTATCCTCCTTCCAATCCTGCATGCTCTTAGTTACGCGGTCCATAACATTCACTTCCTCTAACCCATGGCGACACGTCCTAGGGAGCGCCGAAGTATATGCTTAAGAAGCGAAAAGCATTGGCGTGATGCCGTCGAATGGACTTGGAATTCGAACCGGTTAAATTCATTGAGAAAAACATTCGTCTTATCAGGGAGCACGTCGGTAACTCGGCTGCAGTTGCGGCTGCCTCCGGAGGAGTGGATAGCACCACGTCCGCATTGCTCGGCCACAGGGCGTTGGGCGAGAAATTGGCCGTCGTTTTCCTGGACGATGGATTAATGAGACAGGGGGAACCGGCGTCGGTGATCGAATCCTATGAGGCGCTTGGTCTTAAGCCGAAACTCTTCGACGTGAGCGAGGAATTCTACGCAGCCCTCGGGCGATTGAGCGATCCAGAGGAGAAGAGGAAAGCTTTCCGGGGGACCTTCTACACCGCGCTCTCAAAGATCGTTAGGGAGCTGAAGGCCCAATACCTCATTCAGGGCACAATAGCTGCCGACGTAATAGAAACAAAGAAGGGCGTCAAGACTCAACACAACGTGCTTGAGCAGATTGGGATCGATACGTCCGACAAATATGGATATCGGCTGGTTGAGCCACTGAGGGATCTGTACAAGGACCAAGTGAGGTTGGTGGCAAAGGCCCTAGGCCTGCCAATCGAGGAGGTCAATAGGAGGCCGTTCCCGGGACCGGGGCTCTCCATAAGGATCCTTGGCGAGGTGACACGGGAGGGGATTGACTTGGTAAGGAGGGCCACGGCGATCGTTGAGGAGGAGACAGCGGATCTCCAGTGCTTCCAGGCTTTCGCAGTACTCGCGAAGGACAGGGCGACGGGACTCGCGAAGGATAGGAGCAGGCTGTTTGGGAACATCGTGATCGTAAGGGTTGTCGACTCGATTAATGCCATGACGGCCAGTCCGAACCAGTTGCCGTGGGACCAATTGGAGGGGATTAGGAACCGTATCCTCGCTGAGTTACCTTCTGTGACGAGGGTCCTCTACGATGTCACCCCAAAGCCACCAGCCACCATAGAGTTCGAATGAGCTCGCCGCTGGCTATTGCCTTGGTCTGACGAAGTTTTCGAACTCCCCGGTGGTCATTGTCCTCTCTTTGAACGTCCTACCCTCTATGGCCTTGAGGAGGCGTTTCTCGACATCCTGAAAATCCTGCTCGTATATGTGGAAGCTGTTTGAGAAGTCGACGTACGCGCCAACTCCAATCTTCTTCCCGGTCTTCGTGGACAAAACCCCGGCTATCCTCCTCTGAAGTTCGGTCAGGGCGTATATGTTCCAGAAAGCCGCCTTGTAGGCGTCCCTTGACCTCCAGCTGGTCTCCATGACGAGCTCCCCGTCGTAAATCCTGCACCATACCCTCTGAAGGCAAGGGGGATGCTCGAGCTCGGTATCAACCCATGGCTTCCACGTAATGGCCTGTGCCCTCCTGCTGAAGCCCACCAGCTCAGCTCCACCCGAGAGCTTGCTGCCACTCAGCTTCGAGACGATGTAGTCCACCTGATCAAACTTGGTACCGTCGGGAATTGCGTAGCCGAAGAGGCGCTCGTGATACTCGTATGGGCGCTTCCCCTCGTGTACAAGGTAGTCCTCAGTGCCGTCGACAACCTCCCGTACATACTTCGCCAAGTCGTTCAAACTGCCGCAGAGCCCACCCCTGTGGATCCTTGGCTCGGAGAGGGGATCGCTCACGACCATCAGCATCGTTGTGTCTTTACTCCACTGATCGTATTCCGTATAGGCAGAGCCGCCCTCCTTCCAAGTCCTCTCGACGGCCTTCTCCCAAACCTCTGCTATCCCCTTGCCCTCGACGACGAGCACTGGAGGCCTGTTCATCAGCTGGAGGAGGCCGATGGGACAAAATTAAGCGTTTCCTTAACTTAGATCAAGTGTATCCAGAGGCGCGCGCGCCGACATCGGCGATAGAGTTATGGCATTCTCTTACCAACTTCGCCGAGAAAGTCGATGTCAGGGGGCAATCCTACAGTAGTTTTCACGCAGCCGCGACAGATCGCCATCGAGGATCGTGGGATACCCGTCCCAAAGGAAGGGGAACTGCTGATCAAGACAAGGCGAACCATGATCAGCACTGGGACCGAGTTGACCATACTCAATGGGCAATTCCCGCGGGATTCCGCTTGGGCCCTGTATGGGAAGTTCCCATTTGTTCCGGGGTACAACAATGTAGGAGAGGTCATCGACGTTGGACCCAAAGTCGATCGCACATGGATCGGCAGGCGAGTCGCGAGCTACGGGTCGCATGCGCTATACGTGATTGCGGGAGTGGATTCCGTGAGGACCATCGATCGAAACGTTCCTGACGACCCAGTCGTCTTCTTCACGATAGCGGAGATCGTGATGAACGGCGTCCGACGAGGTGGAGTTGAGTGGGGTGATGCCGTCGCAGTATTTGGGGCTGGGCTACTGGGTCAGTTCACGGCTCGATTCTGCAGGCTCTGTGGAGCGAGGCCCGTCTTCGTGATAGATCTGGCGAACAGCCGCCTTCGATATTTGCCCGACGATCCCCTGATAGTAAAGCTCAACACCAACGAGGCCGACATCGTCTCCGCAGTCGATAAAGGCACTAGGGGGCGAAAGGTAAGAGTTGTATTCGAGGTCACTGGTAGCGCGGCTCTGATACCTTCCGAGTTCAGGATTTTACGGAAACAGGGCCATTTCGTAGTCCTGAGCAGCCCGCGTGGGGAGACGACCTTCGACTTCCATGACCTCTGTAATTCCCCGAGCTTCACCATAATCGGCGCCCACAATAGTTCTCACCCAGCACACGCCACGCCTGAAAACCCTTGGACGATGAAGCGGCACTTTGAACTATTCGTAGATCTCATAGCCGATCACGAATTGGATGTAAGCCCTCTGATCAGCCATCGCGAACCATACGGGAGGGCCGTTGAACTCTACCAGATGTTGTTGAGAGACCGTTCGCAAGCGATGGGAGTGGTCTTTGAGTGGCCATAGGCCAAATCGGTCTGCAGTAGATGAGAAGCGACGATATTGGCGGATTTATAGGGACTTGAACAGCGCCGATAAAAGGCCCTCTTGAAAGAGCGCTCTATTCAGGCGCTCAGGAACCGAGCTGTCTAGGCGATCCGAGAGGCTTATGGATACTTCTACGTATACGGGGGATACTTAGGCTAAGCCTAGTCGATAATTAAGCCAATTTTGGGCTCCGATTCGAGGTAAAGGGTAATACTTATATGCAGTGCTACGTATCTACGTGTGCGTAGCCAATGACACGCGGTATCCACCTTACAATAAAGAGAAGATATGGGGAATTGACCCTAGAGGGCGAGAGCGTTGAGGAACTCGCATCCTTGCTCCAAGACATCTCAAAGCTCGACGAGGTCGTCAAGGTAGTACTCGAGAGCGAGAAGGCCGCGCGGGCCGGCACAGAGCTCCAGGACATCATCACCTATAGGGGTGACAAGCCGATAATAGTCGTTAGGAAGGAGCTCATGACGGTAAGGGAAGCCATTCTAATGTTGCTCTATGCTGCCACGTCAGAAGAGCTTAGAGTGTCGGAGATCAACGAGCAACTCACTGAAAGCGGAATATTGTCGGCTGGGTACAACGCTAGGATTTCCGAGATGACGCGTGAAGGCCTGATCGTCAGGGGCGAGAACGGATACAAACTCACGGAGCAAGGGAAATTGAAGGTTAAGGACGTAATTAAGAAAATAAGAGGCGTTGAAGTTGAGTGAAGAAAAAAGTTTGAGGGCAAAGTTGGATCTCAATGGCCAGAGCGTCGAGTTCACTGGAACGCCTGACGAGGTCGTCTCAGCAATACTGAAGTACCTGTCACAGGTATATCCGGCGCTGTCCGTAATCAAGAAACTGGTCTTCTCCCCGGATCTCGCAGAGCTGACTGAAAAGGTCTCATCTGTTCTGTCGATCACCGACACCGGCACATTGATGGTGAAGAAGGACATGGCGACAGAAGACGGCGTCCTTCTCGTCACCTCTGGAGCCGATCTAGCGACGAAGCTCGGGAAGCGTAATGACTCATCCGTCAGCGTGGAGGAGATGGTGCTGACCCTGAACGTCGCGGAGAAGACGGTGAGGAACGTCTGCAGCCTCCTGACGAAACAGGGTGACGTAGTGCGTGACGGCAAGGGGACGTACCGTATCTCACCTTCGGGAGTATACCATCTACTGACGAGGCTCGGGAGCGGTGAGAGGTCTTGAGCGAGGGTAGGGAGTTGAGGATAAGGGTGAGGCTGGGAGATTACGAGATCGAAGTGGCTGGGGCGAAGGAGGACGTGCTTGAGATCCTCGAGAGCCTCGACGAGGTTGTCTCAAATGCGTCATCAGCACTAGGAACTCGGGGCGCCTTAGCCGCCGCACCCATTGTTTCGGAGTCGAAGCAACCCGAGGAATTGCCTCACGTGCAGATGGAGAGGGACATTCAAGCACCTGACGCGATAATGAGCATGCTCTCGACGACCTGGGGGAACAAGCCGCGGAACCTGATGGAGATGATGGCCGCGCTGGAAGTCAACGCCATTCACTTCCCAAAGGGCACCGTGGCGGGTCGTCTCACCGACCTCACTAGGAAAGGGGTCCTTCGAAGGGTAAAAACCCCTAACGGATTCGGCTACGTCCTGATCAAGAGCCCACAGGAGGGACCATTATCATAGGGATGCAGCGGCCTGCCCAGCTTGGACAGGAAGCTAGGCAGACATTTCCGAAGATATCTATGCCCCGCCACATCCCCGAGTACGGAGGCTTAAGTCCGAGGCCTATAAGCATACCCGTTGGCCTCAATCGCTTTCCGCAACTCGAAGAAGCCGAGCATGCCGAGCCAATCGATGTCTGCGCGATCCCGAGGTGCGATGATGAGACAACCATAGTTGGCCTCGATGCCACCGCCCTGACACTTGGGGAGTGCGAGGGCGGCGCAATAGTGGCGGTGAGGGCAGCCATGGTATTGAAGGTGAGGTCGACGATGTACAGGGCGAAGAGATTCGGCCCCATGCCCTTCCTAGTCCCATTCGTGAGCGATGAGGCTCATTCGCAGGACCCGATGAGCTTCCTCGAAGCATACATCAAGGACTATGTCTCAGGCCACGTGTCAAACTCGATAATTCTGTGGGATGGACGCCTCCAACTAATTGACGATTTCGTCGACGGGCTCGAGTGCGCTCGAAGGAACGGCAACGTGATAGTCGCGTTGTCGAAGGACGCGATCAGCCACTACCATCCAATCTACGAGAGGATTGGTGAAGTGGAATACCCGTTCGTCGCGATCTTGAGTGAGGATCGGTCTAAGGCCATCGTCGCCGTAAGGCTCGAGGACGATGGCCTGGTCCTCAAGGCGGAGTACTTTCCATCCAAGGCACATGAGAAGGTCGCCGAGGACTTTGCGAAGATCGTAGGCAATGACCTACTCGGCTCGGGATATCCCGAGACCCTGAGGCTAGCGCACATCCTGTGCAAATTCTCAACGGCCGAGGTGATAGGCCTCAGGCAAGCGGTGCTTAACAAAACGAGCATTGAGGTCAGAAGGAAGAACGATGTCAGGAAGATCATCTTCGGCGGACTCTGGGGCTGAAACCTCACCTTGTTGCGTCTCTACAGAAAGGACGGCGACACCTTAGAGCTCATAGAGTATCCGTCTGAGAACAGGGAGAAAGGCGGATACTTGGGAGTGGAGGACAAGAATGGTTTACTGGTTCTCCAGATCATAGAGACGACGTACTTGGAGATCCCGGGCCTAGTGGAGGATATGCTGAAGGCTTCGCCGACTGTCTCGATGGAGACGAGCGAACTCGATGTGCTGGATTTGGAATCGATACTACAGCAGGTGAAGGATGCCGTTCTGCTGAAGTGCAAGATCAGGGGCGCAATAGCCAACGGCTCCTATGTCCAGGACGTAACCTGGATACCGTCGAGGGTGAACTGCAGCGTCAAGGCGATAGACGATGCCCTCGTCCTCTCGTTCCTCGCCAAGAAGAGCATTAGGCCGATACGGGTGGGAACGACCCGCTCGGGCAACGCGCTCGTCCTGGATGCCGAGGATTTCGACGGGGGGCTCACGGTGATAACCGGAAAGAAGGGAACTGGGAAATCGCACCTGAGCAAGCTCATATTGAAGGAACTTGTCGATTACGGCGCCCCTTGCCTGGTATTCGACGTGAATGGTGAGTACGCGTCGAGCCAGCTCGGTGAGGGCGTCACGAAGGGAAAGGTTGTGACCTTGGTTCCCGGGGAGAACTTCAAGGTGACATTGGACTACGTTGGGCTCAATGTCTTCCTTGGGCTGATGGAGCAGACCATGTCGCTGCCCTCGAACTCGGGGTGGGAACTGAGGAGGATTTGGGAGCCACTCCAGGCGAAGGGCAGTATAACGATACGCGGGATAAGGAATCAGATCTTCTCGAGCAGGGTCAATGAGTACGTCAAGGACGCGCTCGTGAGGAGACTCGACGCACTAGAGGGCTCTGGGCTGTTCACCGAATCCCCAATCGAGAATACGGCATTTGAGAGGCACCTCCTCCATGAGGAAGGCGTCGCGCTGATCTTCGATCTTCACCGTCTTCCCAATATCTTCAAGAGCTTGGTCGTGGAGTTGATCCTGAAGAAGGTCAAGTCCTTACTGGAGAGCCACAAGCTGCCGGCCGTCTTCCTCTTCGCGGAGGAGGCGCACATCTACCAGCAGCACACTTTCTGGGAGGACATCGTCACGCGGATGCGGCACCTCGGCATCTTCTCCATATTTATAACGAATGAGCCCAACAGTCTCTCGGAGACGATCTACCGTCAGGCGGACAACATCTTCCTCTTCAACTTCACGAACGAAAATGATTTGGCATTTGTCTCGAAGGCTTCGACGGTCGATGCCCAGACGGTCATCAGCCTCGTCAAGAGCTTGCCCACGCACTACTGCCTCAGCTTTGGAAGGATGACGCTGGACTTCCCGATAGTCATCAGAGTCGAGGAGAGGAAGTACTTCAGGCCCGCTGACACGAGGTGTTTCTTCACGAGTAAGCTCGCTAACGGTGGCGGAAGGCATCCAGCCCAGGGTATTGCGCGCTCCCAGATAGTTCCTCCGAGATCCTGAGGAGTTGGTTGTACTTAGCGGTCCTCTCCCCTCTCGCAGGCGCTCCGGCCTTTATCTGCCCAGAGCCTATGCCAACGGCTATGTCAGCGATGATCGTATCCTCCGTCTCGCCCGACCTGTGGCTCACGACTACGCCATAGTGGTTCTTGGTAGAAAGGTATGCCGCGTCCAGCGCTTCGGAGAGCGTGCCGATCTGGTTGACCTTGAGCAGGAGCGCATTCGCCGCGCCCATCGATATGCCCTTTGAGAGGCGCCTGATGTTTGTTACGAAGAGATCGTCGCCCACGATCTGCACCCTCGAGCCGACCTTCCTCGTGATCTCCGCGAATGCCTCGAAGTCCTCTTCTTCGAACGGGTCCTCGATTGAGAGCAGAGGATAGTCGCCGATGAGTTCGAGCAGCATCTGCAGCATCTCCTCCCTTGTCAGTCCCTTCCCGTCTACGAAGTACTTCTTGGAATCCTTCCGATAAAGGCTTGAGGCAGCGCAGTCGATTCCCAACATGACCTGCTTCTTGTGATCGTATCCTGCCGCCTCGATGGCCCCAGTCAAGTTGTCGAGGGCATCCCTGACATTGGGGAGATCGGGGGCAAATCCGCCTTCGTCTCCAATGTTTATGGAAGAGGGGCCGTAGTTCTTGTGAAGCCGATCCTTTAGTGTCTGGTATATTTCGGCTCCGGCCCTCAATGCGTCCTCGAAGCGATTGAAACCGGCGGGGATGATCATGAACTCTTGAAAGGCGAGGCGAGTGCCGGCATGCCTTCCACCATTTATAACGTTCATGAGCGGCACGGGAAGCTTCCAAGCTCGAGGGCCACCGAGATGCCTGTAGACGGGTTGGGCTAGAGCGGCTGCCGCGGCCTTTGCGGCTGCAAGCGAGATGGCGAGCGTCGTGTTGCCACCCAAGGCCTTCTTCTGTTCCGTTCCATCGCGATCGATTAGGAACCGATCTATTCCCCTTTGGTCCGCGACGTCAAAGCCAATAAGAGCCGGGCCGAGCTTCCCGTTTATCATCGAGACGGCCCCCAACACTCCCTTGCCGCCATATCTCTTGGGATCCCCATCCCTTAGTTCGAGCGCTTCGTAGGTGCCGGTCGAGGCCCCCGAAGGAACCGCGGCGCGACCTAGAATCCCCCCCTCCGTGAGGACCTCGGCCTCGATGGTCGGATTTCCCCTAGAGTCGAGAATCTCACGGGCCTTTATCGATCTGATCTTGTGAGCCTTATCCAATGGTGGTCAGGCTACTCGATTTTCCAAGCGCTTTTTACGGCTATCCCCTCAGATTCCGAGAAGGGGTACGCTCTCCGCGACGACCAGGAGTATTACGGAACCGAGGATTAGGCGCTTGCCCAATTGCCTTTCGAACCCCGTTGCCCACAGGAGGAGTCCTATCAGGACCAAAGGGCCGTAGATCGCGGAGATAATACGAATCGCTGTCCTCGCCGCCAGGGAGGCGAATCGGGCAGCTCCTTCGCTTGCTGACGAGAGGATGCCGTCGATGAAATTCCCAAACCATTCGGGTGTTATTGGCGGAGCAGTATAATTGCCGACGGCTGGCGTAGTGGCGTTGCCGATGGCTGGCGTAGTGGAATTTTCCGGGGGTTCGGCAGATGCTGACCAATGGAAAAGGGCAAGGGAGAGGAGGCCCAGCAGGCAGATCGTCGAGGCTCTCTTCATGATCCCTCATCGTCCCGAAACCGTATTTAATCCCCAATGAAAGCCGTCGCGCCTCTGGGGCTAATGTCTACTACCTGCGCTTCCTACGGAGCTTCATGCTCGCGGGCGGATTTTCACCTATGATCTTATCTGCCCACTCCTCGATTGTCGCATCGGGGGGCACGCGCTTCTTCACGTAGACGCCCGTTCGGCCAACTTCGTCCCTTCGTAGTAAGACGCGTTCCCTCTCCTTGATCAGATCGATGCTTATGCCAAGTTTCTTAGCAACCTCTGCCTCATATCCGAGGAGGGATTTCTCGCTGTGCCCCCTGTCTGTCGGCTCTATGAACATCAGCCTCTTATCGACGCCTGGATTCCTCTTGCCTGATGCGGCCTCGCTTGCAGAACATATACCCCCGAACTTGTAGAATTCCCGTTCAAGCCTTCGCAGCTTCACGAGTGGGAATGTAACGATGACCCTGTCGTGGAGCTCGACAATCGCCTTCAGGGCATGAGACGGAGTGGCCATAGCAATGTACCTCGCCTCAGGATCGTATCCGATGTTGGAGAGCGCCAACTCCACCTTGTAGGATGGAACGACATCCATTATGATGACGTCTATGTCGCTCTTCGCGCTCACGTCACCACGGGCAACGCTCCCATGAAGATAGGGGACGGTTCCCTCCGGTTCCAGCGCTACCATGATTTCGACCGCCTCTTTCCTCAGACTGTTGAGTAGCTGGAAATGCTCCTCGGTGTAGACCACCTCTCGCATGAGGGGGCTCCTGACTGGCTTTACTCTGACCATCGACTAACAGTTTCTGCTGCTAGGTCATGCCTCAGGAGCTTTTATTCTGATCGCTCCCAATTTCGCGGCCCGCATATTCTGAAGAAACGCTAATATCAGCTGCCCAAATCGTGGGGGCCTTTGTCGAGGGAGAAGCCCTGATTCAGGACCTGCTGCCACTCCTCATACTGCTGTCTGTGCCCCCAGCGACATACGTCGTGCTGCGGGTGACGAAGAAGAAGAGCGATAGAGTAGAGGCCTCTCCCATCTACATAATCTTCCGAACGAGGGCCCTGAACAACTATCTAGTGGAGGCGCCCAAAAATCATCCGAGGGCCACGAAGGTCGTGTCGCACATACTACTGGCGGTTTATCCGGGATTGGTCCTGCTGTTCTTCGCGCTCTTCGGTTCAAATCTGCTGAACCTGATCAGGAGGCCTACCGAGGCGAGTCAGGTGTCAATCGTAATACCCGGTCTGACGATCGGGCTAAGTGATGCGCCATATTTGATAGCCGCTCTGTTCGTGGCCATCGTGGTGCACGAATTCGCGCATGCCATCATCGGCTCGAGCCAAGGCATACCCATAAAGTCCGTTGGAGTTGGGCTCTTCCTCTCACTCGGTTTCGCACTTGTAGAGTTTGACGAGGAAGGTTTCAAGAAAGCCGAGAGGAGATCGAAGATCAGGGCAGTTGCCGCAGGGCCTGCTGCCAACGTCATATTGGCGGCGATAATCGTTTTCATCTTCTACATCGGGCTTGCTGGCACACCTGGCGGGATAATCGCCATCACTACGTCTCAGCCCGCGAGTTCCTACATTCATCCCTGGGACGTCATAGTCCGGATAAATGGGACGGCCATAACATCCGACCAGGCCTTCAGGGCATATATGGTGACGGTCAGGCCAGGCCAGATCCTCGAAGTGCATACCCTTGAAGGGGTTTTCTTGATAATGGCGGGAACGAATCCGCTGAACAGCAGCAGGGGCTTCCTCGGCGTATCGGCCAGTAACTATTTCTCGAGGCTCGGGTTCCTTGGTGCAAGGTCTTCTTACTATCTGATCTTCCTCATGAATTGGATTAATATGGTCAACATGAGTTTGGCGATAGTGAACGTTGCACCCATAACCCCCCTCGATGGCGGAAAGATCATCGACGAGGTCCTGTCGGGCACGAACGCGTCCATCGTCGGTGCCGTCAAGGTGGCGATATTCTCAATGACGGCGGTTATACTGCTTGGGAACTTCATCCTCTCATTCTATAGGTTCGGGCTATGAGCGCAGAGTTATGCGATGTCTGCAGGAGGGAGGGCTGGAAGCACCCAATCGCGTTCACCGGAGAAAGGCTTTGCGACGCTTGTTTCAGGATCAGGTTCCTTAAGCGCGTGAGGAGGACGATCAACAAACATCGCCTTCTGACGCCGAGGAGCAAGGTCCTCCTGGGGGTCTCCGGAAGCGTGCAGAGCATGGCGATGGCGAAGGCGGTTTGGGAGCTCGAGAGGAAGTACGGGGCCGTGCGGGTTTCCTTCGTCCACGTCCTGAGGTGGGGTGACGCGGAGGAGGCGAATGCGGTTCGCGAGGCTTTCGGCCAGCTGCGCCTTCCCCTCGAGAACCTCAGGACCGTATCGTTGAAGGAGAGGAGGGGCTTCTGCCTTCATGAGCTCGTAGAGGAGAAGTCCGTCTCCAGAGGGGGGCTGTGCAGGGCGTGCAGGCGCCTGGTTCCCTCGGTCCTGACCGTTGAGGCCAGCCGAATTGGGTGCGATGTCGTAGCTTACGGCGATACGGCCGACGAACTGGCCGAAGAGGCCCTGTTCTTCCTGAGCTCCGAGAGATTCGAGAGTTTGGCGAGAATTGGGGCGAAGAGGGCGTTGTCGGATGGGACGTTATGCCGTGCCCTTCCTCTAAGCCACGTCCTCAAGTCCGAAGCAACAAGTTACTTGAGTTCATTCGGATTCAGCCCGAGTTATTCGTGTTCTTACCGAGACGTTCGAAAGGAGGAATTTTCGGGGATTACGGCCCAGCTGGAGGCAAAACAACCTGGGTCCGCATTCTCGGCCATCAAGTCATTTCTCAGCCTTTCAAAGTCCCTTGATCGATCTTGTAGATGAGACGCATTACATTGCGAAGGTCCACCTTGGCACTTACACTCAGTGATTTCAAAATACTCGCTTACATCAGAGAAAGGTCCTAAGTTCCTACCACTATCCTATTGCCGGTCTCTGCGGATCTCCAGGCGGCTTCCGTCAACTCTGCGACGTGGAGGCCGCATGTGGGTGGCGATTCCACGACCTCAAGACCCAGAATCGCCCTCACGAAGTTACGATCTGGGTCTGATCCAGCGGGCAACTTTATAGGCTCTAGGAACCCCTCGCTGCCTGCAGAGAGGTACTGAAGCCTCCCATTCCTGTAGAATATCGCTCCCCTCTCTCCCCAGAAGGTTATGTCCTCCCACCACGTTGGAGAGTTTCCGACGACAGAGATGTTGACCTTCGCGCCATTGCTGAGTTTGGCAGAAAGTGCCGAGTTGATATCAACCTCACTGTCGAGCCTATCTACGTATGCGAAAGCCTCAACGGCCCTTGAGCTCGTCGTCCACAATATAATATCGAGCAGGTGGCTCCCGGAGTCGTTCAACTGCCCACCTCCACTCAGGGCAGGTTCTTGGCGCCACGTGCCCTTCGTTCCTTCGAGCCACTCTTGGCACTGAAGGGCCGAGATGAACTGGACGTTGCCAAGTTCACCGGAACTTATGATGTTCTTAACGTAACGGAACTGTGGTTGGTAGTGCCTTTGGTAGGAAACGAGCATAACTTTGGAAGATCCCTCAGACTTCGCCACGACCTTCTTGGCGTGCTCGACTGTGCAAACCATCGGTTTCTCGACGAGCACGTGAAGCCCTCTTCGCAGGGACTCCATTATCTGCTCATAGTGCAAAGTGTGAGGCGTCAAGATCTCTATGGCATCAAGGTTGACTGAATCGAGCATCTGGACGTAGTCGGAGAACGCCTCGCATTTGTCGACCTGGTGGAACGCCTCCCTCAACTTCTCGATGCTCTTTGCGTCGGGATCTGCCAATGCCACGACTTTCGCTTGAGGCAGGTTGAGAAGGTGGCGGAGATGGGATTGTGCTATCCCCCCACAACCGATGAGACCTATCCTAATCTTCTCCGACTCCTTTTCAAATTCGCTCCTTATCTTTGGAGCCGTTATCACCGTTACCTCGGGCTCATCGATCTTCTTCCCGGTAAGCGTCACCGCACTCATTGGATGCTCACCCCAAGATCGGTGCAAATTCGCTATTAAGGCTAATTCAGCACAGATCAGATGGTTACCTTGCTGTTTGTCTCGGAGGATCTATAACAAGCTTCGGCTACCCTCACGGCTTCAAGGCCATCCTCTCCGGTGATCGGTGGATCCCTGCCCCCAACTATCGAGTCTATGAAATCCCTGAGCAGGAGGTGGATCGTCGCATCAGATTCCAAGATCGGAATCCTAAGTCTGCTCTCACCCTTCACCAATTGGACTTCCCTTAAGTACCGGTCAGCTGCGACGTGCCCTTCCGTGCCAGCGAACTCCATCTTGTCCGTCCTGCTGTTCGAGCTCATGCTGGCATCAAGAATCGCCATGGCGTTTCCCGGAAGGTCGAGCACCGCTGCGAACGAGTCTTCCACGTTTGAGCCAAGTAAGCGCCTTGCCTGGCAGAAGACCGCGGTCGGCCTTTCTTTCAGTATGAACTCCGTGAGATCGAAGAGATGGACGCCCAGGTCCATTATCGCCCCGCCGAACTCCCCTTGATCCAGCCTCCACCCCGTCGCTACGGGCTGCCTCTTGCACATCGTCGCCAGAAAAACCCGACCAAGCCCCTCAAGGTACTTGATCGATGCGATCGTCATGGGGTGGTACCTGAAGCTATGGCCAACCATGAGATTGACGCCGCATCTCCTGGCGATTGAGACCATTCTCCCCGCCTCCTCAACGGTCCTGCCGAGCGGTTTCTCGACTAGCAGGTGCTTCCCGTTCTCGGCGGCTTCGAGGGCTACCTCCATATGCGAGCTATTCGGGGTCGCGACTATGACGGCGTCGACCTCCCTGTCTTTAACTAAGTTCCTGTAATCAGCGTAGGCCTTCTTGGCCCCCCAGATAGCGGCGAACCTCTCGGCCTCTGAAAGGTTTCTCCTGCATACGGCCACGAGTTCGGCTCCTTGGACTTGCTTCGTTAGACTTTCAGCATATCTGGAACCATGTCTTCCGAGGCCGATGAGACCGATGCCTATCCTCATATCATAATCGCGCTAAATCGATGGGCTATCCTATTATGCGTTCTAACTCCCTCTCCGTTATTCATGCGGAATCAGGGAGTTCGCGTCCTACAATCCGTGCATGAAGAAGATGGCCCTTTATGCCTCTTTGGTTACGGAGTATGCGGGTTGGATTGTGCTCGTGTCTCGGACATCCCGTATCTTTCTTATTTTTTCGATGACAAATTTCGAAATTTTTTCTTGAGCGGATTCAAAGATCGCGCTTCCATAGATTTCGAACTCCAGCACTGCAAGCACATCATATTGGCCAGCGATTAGGTGAGCCTCTTTAACCTCGTCGTATTTCATTAGTTCCTCTAGAACCTTTTTGTCTTTGCCGGGGTTGACGTCGATTAATACAAACGCCTTGTATTTACCTCTGACCTCATGAGCGCCCATGACAAATTCAACCCAGGTGTATGTGCTGATATCCGATATAAACTTTGGGTGACAGTGCAAATATCATTGGGTGATTGGTTGGCGGATCAACCTTGCCTAATGCCCAAGTAGACTTTGCCCAGCTCCTTGTGTTCTAGGAGCTCCTTTGACCCACCGTCATACATTACCCTCCCCCCCACGAGGAGGACTGCGCGGTCCCCCATCTCTAGAGCCCTTCTGGCATTTTGTTCAGCCAGGACGACGGTCATCTTGAAATCATCTCTCAATTTCCTTATTTCCCTTAAAACCTCAAAGGCAACTTTTGGCGCAAGGCTGGCCGTGGGCTCATCAAAGAGCATGACCTTGGGCTTTCGGGTCATGGCCATGGCCATCGCAAGCATCTGCCTTTCACCGCCGCTCAGCGTTCCAGCCCTTCTGTTATTGTATCCCTCCAGCACTGGGAAGTCTTCCAATGCCTTTTTAGCGCGTTCATTCGCCTCCTCTTTACCTAGGATGTAGCCCGCCATGGTCAGATTTTCTTTGACGGTGAGATTTGCGAAGGTACTGTTCACCTGTGGAAGGTAGGATATGCCGAGCCTCGTAATTTCATGTGGGGGTAGCCCAATTATTCTAGTCTCGTTGAAGAAAATGTCTCCCGAATATATTTCCGTTATTCCCATTATGGTCTTCAGCAGCGTGCTCTTTCCGCTTCCATTAGGTCCCACTAGCACTGTGATCTTCTCGTCCTCCATCCTCGAGGAGGCGTCGAAGAGCACGTGGAGGTTTCTATAACCTGCGCTTACCTTCTCTATCTTTAGCGTCATCATCCACCTAGATAGCTTTCTACTACGACCGGGTCGTCGAGAACCTCATTTGGCTTTCCTTCAGAGACTATCGCCCCCCTTGCCATGGCGTAAGCGTAGTCAACGTACTGCAGGATGAGTTCCAACCTGTGCTCTATTATGAAAAAGGTCACTCCCATCTTCTCCTTCATTTCCTTTAAGTGAAAGAAAACCTCTTGCGCAAGCTTCGGGTTAATTCCAGCAGCTGGCTCGTCCATTAGGATCATCTTGGCGCCACTCATGATCGCCCTTCCTGCCTCGACCAGCTTCATCTGCCCCCCGCTTAAATTCGATGCGGGCGCGTTCCAGAGATGATCCAAGTCGAGAAGGCACAGGGCTCTGAAAGCCATCTCGGTCGCTTTCTCCTCTTGGTTAAGCCATGTCCCCTTCAATGGAGCTCGTAGGAAACTATCGCCTGGGTTCTCGCCATAGGCGGTAAGGAGGTTTTCGAGAACCGTCAACTTTGGAAACGGCTGTGGCAGCTGGAAGGTCCTCACGAGACCTAAACCGTAGACCCTGTGAGGCGTCCATCCCGTGATCTCCTTTCCATCGAACCATATCTTCCCTTCGTCTTGGTGGTAGAATCCGGTGATGCAGTTGACGAGGGTTGTCTTGCCACTGCCGTTCGGCCCGATGAGCATCGTCATCAGACCCCTCTCCACATTGAGGTCGATGCCGTCCAGGGCCACAACGCCGCCAAAAGCCTTGTTCAGCTTTTCTACTCGCAGGATGTTATCCATAAGAATCATAAAAAGGGGGGTTGTGGGCCTAGCCTGTCCATTCCACCGTGTCGGTGGAAAGGATGTACTTGCCCACTACCTTCCATTCGTACGTTCCAGTAGTAGTCTTCAAGATCTTCCAGATGACATAGTCGCCAGCTTCTCTATCGCCATTTTCGTCGAGCTTGATCCAGCCAGAGGATCCAAAGAACGACCCAGTGACTGTAGGCAGGACTGCTTTGATCGCCTCGGGGTCTGTCGAATCGGTCTTCATCACTGATAGGGCGTAGGCCCAGACTATGTCGTAGATCGAGTAGGAGTAGGATTCGGGCTCCCTTCCGAGCACCTTTATGCCGTTCTGCCGAACAAGCTCCCATTTGGCTGACTCCATTGGTGCGAAGATCGTGGACGGATATTCAACCTTTGTGGAGAATTCTGCAACTACGGGGTCTTGGACCATCGAGCCAGCGGCGCAAGTCCCGTCACTTCCGTACCACTTGACGGTTGAGAGCACATCGTATTCGCTTGCCGCAGTGAAGAGGGCATTAACCTCCTCAAATGATATGTCGAGGACGCATACCTCGTCCGCTCCGTACAGTGTTACAGCGCTCTGAACTTTGCTAGCCAAGTCCGCTGCTTCGGCTGAGAACTCTATTGCCCCTGGGGCGTACCTTATGCCTGGGAGGACGGTCCCTCCTAGTTCGGTAAACCTCTTACCGGCAGCCTCCTCTAGTCCAACTCCCCAGGCGTCGTTTCTTGAGACCGTAATGACGTAACGCTTACCATCTTCGTATAATATCCTTCCTATTGCTGGGCCCTGTCCAAGTTTATCGGATGGGCAGAACCTGAAGATATAGTCGCCAGCTATTGCCAGGTCTGGCGCGGTTGAGGACTGGCTTATTACCAGTATCTTGTTTGCGTCGCAGTATCCCTTGATTGCCCTGACCTCTCCGCTACTCAAGGGACCCACAAGTAGCTTGATGCCTCGAGCTGCGAAACTCTCGACTTTTTCTAAGCAAACACTTGGCGTTGTCTGGGTGTCTTCAGAGACGAGCGCTATGGTCCAGCCTGCGCCGAGCGAGTCGAGGAACGCGTTGACATGATCCACCGCAAGCAATGCCGCAGCCTGTTCGTTTTCACCATAAGAAGCTAGGTCTCCACTGAGGGAGAAAAGCCCGCCGAGCTTGACCTCTCCTGTTAGGGTGGAATTGATCGGCGCCTCTGGTCCGATGCCAACCGTGGCTAACTTCATTTTCTCGATCAACGCTTGCGTTGCGTCGAGCTCACTTTGGGAAGTAGTTAGTTGAGTTTGGAGTGCATCACGTTCAGACGTCAGACTTGCTATCTGCGACTGCACTTCGGGGGGAATCTGGGGTTTCGCAAGCCAACCTATTCCGACCCCTACGAGCAGACCCACTATCAGCGCTACTGCTAGGAACGACTTACTTGCTTGACTCAAGACGATATCTCCCTTCCTAAGTTTCCTTAATTTATTCGCTATAAATATTTTACTATACCCTTATTATAGAATGCATAGTAGGTTTCGTCTAGGTGGGTCTTCGGTTACACTGGAATCCGCCAGAAGCTGGTGCAGGATGATTTTAGGCATAGGCGTGGCAAGCCTTAAGTCCACCTCGCATTACTTCCGCAGGGGTCATGATAGTTTTTATACTTATGATAGATCTTATTCTCTTCAGCAGGGCCATCATATACAGCAGCCTTCTTACACTTCTGAGCGTTGGCCTTACCCTAACCTATCTGACCACCAAGGTTCCAAATTTCGCCCACGGAGCGTATGCGGCGATAGGGGCATACATCACCTTGACGGCGGTCAGGGTATGGCAGGGGAACACATATCACTACGTATTTTTCGCATTCATTTTTGGCGGGGCCATCGCCTTAGCCCAATACGTCTTAGTTTTCAAACCCCTCATGAGAAGGGGGGCAACAACCGTCGGGCTGATGATAACCACGCTCGCCATGGAGTTCATACTATTGGCAGGGCTTAACATCTACGCTGATTACTTATCAAACGTTTGGAAGATCAAGTCCAGATACTTCCTATTTGCAGCATACGACCTGAATATAGCCGGCATGAGGGGTCTGTTCATCGTTGCGCCAATCCTCACAGCTGTTACGGTTCTGTTGCTACGTTACGCTTTGACAAGGACGAGGTTCGGGGTTGCCATGAGAGCGGCCATCGAGGATTCATCCTTGGCCAGCGTGATGGGCATAAACGTCAATCGGGTCTATGCGGTTTCGTGGTTCATATCCGGCGGACTGGGCGCAATGTCGGGAGCGCTTCTTCCCCTGTGGTGGCCCGGATATCCTGAGATGGGAGCGGACTTCATAGTCAGCGTGTTCGCGGCAAGCACTGTTGGGGGGGTCTACAGCATATACGGCGCTGTCTTTGGCGGATACATGATCGGGCTTGCCGAGGTGCTGGGAACAAGCTACCTGGCCTCTTGGCTCGGTTCCTGGGTGATTCCCTACAGGCCCTTGATTCCCCTCATAGCCATAATAGTAACCTTGCTTTTAGCCCCAAACGGCGTATTTGGGACGAACTGGCGGGGCATCCTTGCATCGACAAAGAAACTGATTGCGCAGCGCAAAGGTAGGCCAACAAGCGAAGGCACGTAAAGTCCTGAGATCGAACTTTCCTATGTTTTCTCCGGCGTGGACTGTTTCTTCCTCTGGTTTATGAACTTCCTGAGCCTGTACTTGCCCAGCGTAGGTGTAGGTTTTTCGTGCACAAGGCCTTCGGGCTTATACAACTGTATCAGTATCAGCATCGTTCCTAATAGCAATTGATCCAGCCAAACGACGTTAAAGGGGAGGAAGGGGGCCAAGTATCCTTTGTAGTAGTCTATGAACCTCCTGAGTGCTGTAAATATGAATGTACCTGCCAACACGCCAACGTTATTGCCAGCGCCTCCAAGGATGACTATGACCCAAGGCCAGAACGTCCATGATGTCCTCTGGTAGCTCGTGCTGATCACCCCCCCTGCCTTGAATGCGTCTAGGGCACCGACGATGGACGCGATGGTCGCGGCCACTATGATGGCCTTCAGCCTCATGCTGGTGACGTCTTTGCCGAGGGATTTCGCCACGTCTTCGTTGTCCCTGATCGCCTTTAACGTCCTGCCCAATGGGGATCTCACCGTCCGCTCTACATATAGGAGTAGGGCGATGCACACGCCAACGATGAAAACTGCGATCACGGCATATCTTTGGTCTCCGGCCCATGCAAAGGGGTCGGGCACCAGAACGCCAATGCTTCCCTTGACGATGGGTTCATAGTTGTAACCTATGACCTGGATTCCCTCGCCCATGGCTAGCAATATCATAGCCAAGTAGTCCTCGCGCAATCTTATGGCCGGATAACAGGACAACAAACCCAGGGCCGCGCCAATGACACCGGCCACAGCCAAGGTGATGAAGAAGATCGCCAGGCTGATGGCCGGATTTCCCATGAGAATGTGATTCACGTCCGTGACTACTGCCGTGTTATCGGTGATGTAGTCACGTCCTGCGCCTATGTCAAAGAGCCAAACAACTATCCTTCCTGGAATGGCTCCAACCACGAAAGCCCCCCCAGCCACGGCAAATACCTTGCCAAAGTTGGGAATGCCCGCATAGCCGTTTTCCAAGTTGAGGCTGAGGGCTACGGTAAAGTATATCGATAAGAAGATCACGAAGTCCCTCACGAATATCAACGTCTCCGGCGGTATTTCCATCAAACGCCTCCTCCGTCAGCCATGTGGGTTTACAGACGATATTGATGGTCGGTTATAAGATTTGTTCATCGCATATCCGATGATGCCGAACCAATTAGCTATTCGTGTTGAGAAAAAGGTATGGAGAGAAAGCTGAATCCGAAGTAGATCATGATTGCCCCGGACAACGCAACAATGGCCCTGTACCCCCTTACTCCTAAGAAGTTCGTTCCTTTCTTGGAAAGATATGCAACGGTCGTGAGAAACACGATGTCCATCCAAGAGTGAAAGGCAAATAACAGGAAGATCCCGGCCAATCCTCCCACCTCTAGCGCTAAAAATACCAGATTTACCCCAACCGTCAGCCACCAGAAGATGAAGATGGGATTCAGGCCGGTTAAGGCCAACCCCATCACCAATAAATTCCGCTCTCGATGGCCCTCGTTTTTTTTGGATCCATGCGCGGGGGGATTGATGATCTGTACGATGCCGAGGACAATAAGGACCACCCCCCCGGCCACACCAATGACTGATCTGACCAGTGGATCCCCAGCATAAGGCATTAAGCCGAAAGCCAGCAACACTATCAAGGCGAGCTCGATAAGGGAGTGAGTCACTGAGAACAATAGGCCAATCCTGGCTCCAGACTTCATGCCGTAAGAGATGGTCGCGAAGAATAAGGGGCCAGGTGCCAAAGCCCCTGAGGCAGTTACAAGTATTACCGTAGTAGCGAAGGTTAGCACATCCATTGGGTGTGTAACCCACTCCCTTGCCATTATCATACATGAACTTTTTGTTTGTCCTTGCCCGATTTCCTATTTGTGAACCTTAAACGATAACTGGCTTAGCTTTGGGGTTATCTCCACCGAGGGGAAAACTACCCGCAGGAAGCCACTGGTCAGCTATCTACGCAATACTATCCTTTGGTCATGACGGAAAGACTTATTCGCATACCGAGATGGCGCGAAGCTCGGGCTCAGTTTGGACATCTTGGCCATGGGAGAGATACTGGTGGACATGATCCCAACGAAGCCTGGCCACTACTCAATAGTACCTGCTTTCGAGAAATGCTTCGGAGGCGCACCTTTCAATTTCGCCGTGGGAGCCGCCCGCCTCGGAAATAAAGTTGGAGCACTTTGTGCCGTAGGTGACGATCAATTCGGGGAGTTCCTGCTCGAAACCCTCAAGGGAAATCGGATCGACGTGACCCACGTCAAGGTCAAGAGGGCAAGGACGACACTCTCATTCGTTGTCAGGCAGAAAGGGGGTGAACGTTCGTTCTTCTTCTACAGGATGCCGTGGGCTGAGACCGCTGATACGCTATTCTCCCCCGCCGATGTGGAACCCAGATACGTGAAGGACGCCAAGTTCCTCCATTACTCGGGCGTCGCCCTCTCCCACAGTCCCGAGAGGGAGGCCGTCAGGAAGGCCGTAAGCGCAGCCCACGAAAGTGGCACAAAAGTCTCCTTCGACCCGAACATTAGGCTGGACCTCTGGGAAAGCCCGGCACTTCTAAAAGAAGCATGCGAGGACGCCTTTAGGAGTTCGGACATAATCCTCCTCGCGAAAGATGAGGTCGAATACCTGTATGGGGGGATTCCACCTAAAGAGGCTGCAGACCAGCTCCTAAGGAAGTATGGGCCGGAGATCGTTGCGGTGAAGCTCGGTGGGAAAGGGAGCTACGTGAGGTCAAGGGACGGGAGTGAGTCCGTAAAGCCGGCCTTCAAGGTCAGGGTAGTTGATACGACTGGCGCTGGAGATGGTTGGGCGGCTGGATTCCTACATGGCCTCGCAAGGGGCTGGGAACTGGAGAAGTGCGCAACAGTGGCGAACGCAGTCGGGGGGCTAGTCGTCACGAGGATTGGGGCCATAACGGCGATGCCCTCGAGGGCCGAGCTCCAACGGTTCCTCAGGTCAAGGGGGATGAGGATCAGCGTATAACATTCGACCCGCCAAAGGCTGCGATAGTTTTATCTTCATTTCATCTATGTAGCTGCTCCGTTATCTCGACTGGAGTAAGAGCGATTGCCCCTGACGCACCGTCCGAAGAAAATACTTTCGAACCTCGAATACTGGCTAGCGCTGGATGTCAATCCGACCCAAGGCACGCTCGAGGGTGAGGAGAGGATTAGGATAAAAAATCCGCTTGCGCAGAGCTTGGACAAGGTCATCTTCACACTGGACCTCAATCTCTCAGGATCGAATGGGGAGGCGATGATCAAAGCCGTCAACGACGAATCCGGAACCGAAGTAAAATTCATCCATCCCGGCATGGGCGGAAAGGTTGACAAGAGCCTTCTTGTCGTACAGCTTGGGAAGGAACTGAAACCGAATTTCGAACAGGAATTGCGGATTAAGTACTCGGGCAAGTTTGCGGGTCAAGTCGACGGCCTCCCCCTCCTCCTCGAGGACTCATTCTACACCTCGTCAAGCTATTACCCCCGCATCATAGGCTACCTCGATGAAGACCTGACGAGTTCAAGGCACAGGGACTACTCATCGGCGATGTACCGAGTCCAAGTGAAAACCCAGGCGGACCAAGTCATCGCGAGTACAGGCAACGTTACCAAAGAAGAGATTTCGGGAGAAGAGAAGACGACATATCTCGAATCGGATGGCACGAGGGGTTTTGGGCTTGTCATGAGCCCCAAGTTCAAAGTGATATCGGAGGACATGCAGGGGGTCGATGTCAAATCCTATTACCTTCCGGGAGGAGAGGATAGGCAAGCAAGGCTCTTGGAAGCCGCACGGGACGTGCTGCAATTCTATGTTAAATTTATCGGTTTCTATCCGTGGAAGAATCTCGCCATACTGCCAGGAAGCGAGATCTACACTGGAGGGTACGCGTCGAGCAACATGATATTCATTCACAAACCTGAGCCGAGGGGATCCAGAAATTATGTCAATTGGATCGTGGCCCACGAGGTGGCACATCAGTATTGGGGGGCCTACGTCGGGGATCCGAACAGCTATCCCCAGTGGCTCACGCTCGGTTTGTCGCAGTGGCTCGATGAGAAGTACGAAAGGAGCAAGGACAAGGCACTGAGGCGCAAGCCATGGAAGTTCTATCTCGTTGGCGTCGTATTGGGCGTCGATACGACGATAATGCAGCCACTCGATAAGCTCGATGGCGTGAAGTATGATTGGAACAACATCATCGCTCACAGCAAGTCCTACACGGTGATCAAGATGCTGGAGAGCCTTATGGGGACGTTGAACTTCGAGAAAGCTGTAGCCGCCCTCCTCGAGAGATTCGGCGGCAGGATAGTGACAGCCAAGGACTTCACTCGGATCTGCGAGCGCATCGCCGACAGGAAACTTGGTTGGTTCTTCGATGAATGGCTATACTCGGACACGAAACTCGACTACAAAATAAGTGACCAGATCGAAGGGGAGACTGAGGGCATCCACATGTTGCGGCTAAAGGTGAAGCGCTTGGGAAATGGAAAGATGCCGATGAAGGTAAAGGTCCTCTACAAGGATGGTAGTCAACAGATAGATTCGATAAAGGAAGACACGATCGAAGCCGACCTCGTCTTCATCTCAAAGGCCAAGAAGGAGCAGGTGATCTTGGACCCGGATGAGGAACTGCCTCTGAAGAGCAGGATAGATGAACTCGAGCCAGATATGCTCGGATACGCCCTTTACAATGCCAACCGATATGCGGAGGCAGTGCCTAAACTGCAGGAAGTTCTTAAGGCGAATCCTTCGAACGCCATGGCGCAGTTCACCCTCGGCATCTGCTTGTATGACGCCAGGAAATACCCTGACGCCATTGAGGCCTTCGCGAAGGCATCCGAACTCTCAAACGCTGAGGATAGGGCTTGGAAGGCCTGGAGCTACATCTGGCTCGGCCACATTCACGATCTGGAAGGTCGAAGGGACAAGGCCGTGGAGAGTTACAAGAAGGCCATTGCCCTGGGAAGTAGGGAAAAGGTCAGGTTCGATCAGTACGGCATCGACGCGGATGCGACCTCATGGGCAAGGGAAAGGCTCGACGTGCCATACAGCAGAACCTAAGTGGACCGTGCCAACAGTAGGATTAAGCCAAATCACGCGAAGAGCGAGAGACGCAACAACACAACGGCCACCGTAGCGTAGGCCGCTGAGACCGTTACTAGCGCTGACACGACAAGGGAGAGATTACATGACCTGCTGAAACCAGCTGCAAAGATGATCAGTGACCACGCATGAAAGGCTAGGAAGAGGAAATTGACGAATCCTGTCTGTAAGACGGGGGCGAGGATCGGCACCGTCAAACCGAAGAGCAGAAGCGGGAGCTGTGCGAGGGCGTAGCTGCCAGCTAGGCCAACTAACCTGATGGGCCTTTTGGTCGCCACAAGGAAACCCACGCATATGGCCAGCACGTACATCCAACTTATGGCACTCCCCACCATGATTCCGACATAGTCCTCAGATTTGCCGATCTCCATGATAAAGCCTCTGAATAAGATCCCCTGTACACGTAGAGGAACTCTTCCAGAAGGATGAGCGGCAATAGGAGCGATTTGTAGGTTTTCTTTTCGCATAGAAGACCGATAAACTTCATGAAGGAGATGGAGGAGAGAAGGCGGCTCTCATTATGAGGGGGAAAGGATATCACCGTCATGTCTTCCCTTGAGATGAACTTCATCTGAACCGAAGTTCCAGTCTCGGTTAATCCATAAAGGCCATTTTCGTCCTGCTTGACTAACCCCTTCAGGAGACGCATGTGATAGTAGAAATTACCCGGCGACATATTCAACTTGGCCAAGATTTCAGTCACCGACATCACCCCATTGCTGCTAAGGAGGGAAACGATATTCCTCCTAACAGGATTGCTCAACTGTTTGTATAGATCCCTGGCGATGAGCTGAAATCTAGGTTTCAACTGGGCCTTCAGAATACTGACGATGACAGTTAATAAGCGTGAAGTTAAGACACATTCGTCAGAAGGTGTGTGTTTTTTCGTAAATCCATATCATATGTATATAGAATACCGATGCCAATTACGACACGAAAAATCGAAGGCTCATAAATTAGTTGGTCGTTAGGACCTCTCCAAAGCGAAAGGATTTAAGCCAATCAGGACGTCCTGATGGTGGGAGGGGCATTCAATGCCAGTTAAAATTCCCGAAGCCATGGTGGAAGAGCATGAGGAGATTCACAAGGAGTTGAGGAAGGCCACGAAGGTGGGGGGTGAAGTCGGCAGGGCCGCAAAGCAAGTTGCCAAGGTCCTCCACCCTCACTTTGAAAGGGAGAATGAACTCGTCCTACCGGTGATAGGCGTGGCAAGGGAGGTTGCGGAAGGAAAGGCGCCTCAAGATACTCCCAAGGCCTTGGAGCTATGTGATAAATTCAAGGCCGAGTATGAGGAGATGCTCCAGGGGCACGTAGACATAGTCAAAGCGCTTGAGACACTTGAGGTGGCTGCGAGGAAGGCCAAGAAAAAGGATGTAATCGAGTTCGTGGGAAAGCTGAAGCTTCACGCCAAGACCGAGGAGGACCTTACCTATCCCACAGTGCTGATGGTCGGCAAGTTGCTCAAACAGGGAAGCCAGTGAGGCAAGCGAACTGCAAGAAGAATTGAACACATTGGAAAAAGAATAAATGCGGCGGTCAAGAAACGAAAGAATAGGGCCCGTGGCCAAAGCTCCTCTAAAACGGAGTCGGCTAGGTCTGGATATGGCGGCAGAGCTGAGCGCCGAGCCCCCTATCCCGAAGGAGCAAACTAACACAGATTAACTGTGCGGGAAAGCTGTACATCAGGGGTCCGAACGGTTACCCCCGGAATTCCCCTCGGGCCCGCCATTTCTTTTACAAATTACTGTGCTTATATGGTCGGATTCATTGGTGATTAAATACGCATTCTGGGAGCAGTTTGTTATAGTGTATAGACCTTGCGGGTAAGAGGCTGCGATAGGGACTGTGACTCCTGCGCCTTGCTTGAGCTCTGCGGGGGCATAAAACAGTACGATGTTAAAGGCTACCGCTGCTTCGAGGCTGGTTGCAAGCTAAAGACTCCAGCCATCAAGAGGATGCAGGAGTGCAGCGCCTGTAGCATTGGCAAGTTGACATGGGACTTTAAGGATGAGGAGGTAGGAGGGCTGGTCGACGAGATCGCCAACCTTGGCAAGGTGAAGGTCCAACCGATCGAGCTCCCAAGCGTCGTGCCGATCGTCTCGCTGAAGGATCCAACGAGCTACAACTTTGACCCATCGAAGATCGACGCGATCGTCGTCATGTTCGAGGACCTCTTCGATGAGGACATCCGCCAAGAAGTGGAGAAGGCTGGCGACATACACAGCTACCTGAACTTCGATGGCAAGGTGCTCGCCTCCTCGATAATGCCCGATGACATAATCACGCAGGAAGGGGTATTCTACTTCTTCCTGGGCACGGTGGATGGGCTCAAGTTCGACGGAGCGATAGGTTGGGATTCCCCCGTCTACGTCGACATCCCGCTCTACGACTCCTGGGTTAACATGCTCATGGGGTTGAAGTTGACGCACGAGCTGGCAGACTGGGGGACTCCAGTCTACGGGCTCGCGAAGGGGAATACCGAGAACCAGATCAAGTTCAGCGTCGAGACCCTAGCTAAGATCGGCATCACCTCGATGGCCCTTCATGCCTCGGAATACATGATGGTGCGCAAGGAGGACAGCACGGTCATGCAGATCCTATACACTTACTTCGGATATCTGTCAAAGCTTGCTCAATCAGTCCTCCTCATGGGAGTGCTGAACCCAAAGTGGCTTTCCTTCTTCGAGAGCAGCTTCCCAAAGGGGCCTCGGCTGTCGTATGCTGGCATGAGCTGGCTATTAGATGCGGACAGGGGATTACTCTATACCAACACGGAATACGCCGATGCCACTTCCCAATTTGTGAAATGCGAATGCGCAACATGCTCCAAGACCAGGCCCATTGAATTCATGGCTCATCCGAGCTTGAGGGCAAAGCACAACCTCGGCTACCTGCTTAACCGACTCTCCGATCCCCCTCATGAAGCCCCGAAGCTGTCAACCTATGACCTGATCCTGAATGAGGGAGAGAGGTTACTGCTGGTCTCTGATCTCCACATGTGGACGGGTAGGGCCTTGCTGGACAATTTCACCGATTTCCTGGGAGAGGAGAAGCCCACTCATATAGCGTTCTTGGGGGACGTATTCGACCTTCAGGGCAGGCCGGATCTTCTGGAGGCGAGGGGCTTCTTCTATACGTTAGAGGATCTGGGTTCCCTGATCTTCGTCGCCAAGGGCTGCAGCGATAGCGACAATGAAAAGTTCCTCTCTGCATACGACAAGTTGGCGATGGGCGCAAGGCCGAGGCCAAGGCTCTGGTGCGCATATGCTAAAGAGGAGGAGGATGCGGATACGATGCAGACTTGCCTAGACCTCTACAGGTTCTATAGGTGCGAAAAGGAGGAGATCAGGATAAGGCTGGCGGATGGCCGAGTGATCGTCGCAAGACACGGCCACGATGTCGTAGATGGCATGACATCAGCGCCATTGGATGCACTTGCGAAGGAGATGGAGGAGGTTAGAACACGTGAGCACGCCAATTGGCTGATCATCGGGCACCTGCACAGGGCCTTCGTCGATGGCGAGAGGAGAGTTGCCTCAACTGGGTGCTGGGCATTCGGCGAGCCGTACGAGGACAGGCTTACGAGAAAGGAGGACCTGATGACTACCATCGTAGTTCACGGCGATGGCGAGGTGGAGCTCAAACGAAGATGCTGAGGCTTGGGACAGCATTCGGACCATCACAGGCATCGCTTCGACTCCTACAGAAGTAGGGGATCTAGGAAGCGGAAGAGGCCAAAAGGAGTAACCGGTAAAGAAAGGCCTCAAGAGGTTGCCAGTCAAGAAAGGCTCTATCACTGGTACGATGAGCCTGATACTGTTGATGTCCCGATCGACTCGAACTACATCCGTGATGTCGTAAAACATGAGATGACACTTTGCAACTCAACCGAGAGGCAAAAATTTCTATGCGAAAGGAATTTGGTAGCGGCTTATTATTGGATCATACATAATCAATGTAACGTGAAAGTTAGAGTTCTAAAGCGGTTTTGTAAGGCATTTAGAATCAATCCCGATGATCTCGAGAAAAGAGGCGTTATCCAGAACCCGAGCTTTCCCCTAGACATGAGCTCTAAGGCATTCGTCAAGGCAAAGAGCCATGTGTTAAACGAGGGCCGAATCCAATTCGGATATAAGTCCGTGTGTTCTTTGGATTATCGTAACCAAGATCCAGTACTATTATGGTATTTCGCGAATGCCGTCAGAGAGGCAGGAGGAAAGATCATAGGGAAACCTCACCTAGAGGTTCGTGTGCTGGAAATATCTGCGGACCGAGTTCTCGCAAGGGCTTTGGTGGCCTCTGGCCTTCCGTTTGGCCGGAAAACTCTAAAAAATCCATCCTTAGATCCCCTTGTTGAAAAAGATCCCAAGCTCCTCAAGTACCACATCCAAGCTACACTTTCAGAGGAAGGATGGTGTTCTTTAAAGTTTCATTGGGGTAGAGCTTATTTCGACATAGCTTGGGGGCGATCAGTAGATATCACTGACAAGCTTACAGAGGGGCAAATTGAATCACTCAGGCAGATATCTAGGAATATAAGAAAGAGGAAGATACCTATTGGGAGCATAATTGACCCCGAACTTCAAAGGAATATAAGGCAAAGACCACCCAAATTATATAGAAAGGAATTGGATCTATTGAATCTCACACACGAAGGTAAACTATCGTGTGGTGGATATCCAACAAAGGTCCATCTCAGCAAAAGTGGTAGAATTACAGCCTTCTGGGAGATTCACTTCACCGATCCAGAACAGATAGACCTTATCCATGATGAGTATGGAATGCCTTCGGGTACTTGGAAGGCAAAGAGATTCGAGAACCTATACGAAGCTTACAAGATGTACAGGGGGCGAAAGCTCAGGAATGAGGAGATCCAGGAAATAAGAAAGATTAAAGAGGAGAATCCTCCAGATATCTCAATTGAATGGATAAGCGAGAAGGTGCGGGAGCTATTCCCAGGCGTGGAGTGGGGAGGCGATCTAGAACGGATAAGGAAGATGCTCGGAAGGAAAGAAAAAGGATAAAGGCACTCGTCGAAAGCGCCTTCAGCCACTTTTGTAAGAACGTGCTATATGAGGGGCAGTTTATAAAATACTTCAGGGATAAAGGCATGACCAAAGAGGAGGCAGACATGCTCTGGGTTAATGCGTATGCCAAGAGGATAATTGGGATCGAGGTAAGGCCATTATTGCGCAAGAAGAGGCCACCGAAAATACTTGGTCACATAACAGTCTTCACCTTTAAGGGCAAGGGACATCAATCCTAAAGGCCATAACCGGAAGGAAAACGCTTTTCAGGGCATCCGCAGGTTCTGGAGCAGGAAGGGCTTGAAAGATTGGGTTCTGCGGTGGACATAGACAAGCTCACTCTCAAACAGTTGTTCGAGGGCATGGCACAGTCCTTCAGGCCAGAAGAGGCGAAGGGGTTGGATACCGTAATTCAGTACGATATATCGGGAGAGGGCGGAGGGAAGTTCCACATGGTCATCAGAGAACAAAGGTGTATACTTCGTGAAGGGGAAGCGGACGATCCCAGGATAACGATTTCTGCAAGCAAAGATGACTGGTACGCCATCGCTAAGGGCGAACTCGATGGGGCCAGTGCATTTTTGACAGGCAGATTACGGGCACAGGGGAACATGAGTGACCTGATGAGAATGCAGTCCCTCTTCAAATATCCCTAATTATTACATCCAAATGCTGGCACTCGAACGAGCTGGAGGCGATCGTACGACTGCTGAGCATAACTCTTATCATGGCCGACCAATGACGTTTGCATGCCCCGTGCGGGGGTGTACTGAGCTAGGTCAAAGAATAGGGCCAAGAACGACCACAAGTGGTGGACTTAAGATCCACTGCCGAAGGGCTTCGTGGGTTCGAGACAGGCTTTGAACCTGAGAAAATCCCACCCCCCGCACCTATGGTATCTGCTAAAAACCTTGGATATAATTAATGGTCATCTTGGAAAAATTCTTCCAATAGAATACGCCATGATATGCGAAGGCGTCATTGGCCTGCACAAATAATGGATCCTAGATACTGTGATATAGGCGCAGCTTATGAGCATTCGGATGGGCGTAAAGCGTAAAGATGCAGAGGAAGATGAGGGTTCTCTTCGTGTGCTTTGCCAACGTTGACAGAAGCCCAACTGCTGAGGAGATGTTCAAGGGCCGGTCAGATCTCGAGGTTACGTCGGCTGGGATCTCGGCAGTTGGCGGTAGGCAGTTAACGGCCGAACTTGTGGATTGGGCCGACAAGATCTTCGTAATGGATACGGAACAGGCTGATTACATAGAGACCTTAGTGCCGGGAGCGCGCGCAAAGACGATCGTCTTGGACATACCGGATATATACCCCCGTAACCACCCGAAGTTGAGGACGCTGCTCAAGGAACGCGTGACGCCTCTCTTGCCCTAATTCGTATAACCAAAAAACCTCATGAATTCTGGAATCACTACCATTAACGACATTGACTAGATCCATGTACTCTTTATTTATGGATACCTACCGCACTATTATCGACACGCCCACTGTCTCGATGTCCTTCACTCTTAGTAACACCGAAATGAAGTACTCGCCTGGCTGGCATGGACTGTAGCTTCCCACCTGGGGGTCGTACCTTGACAGATCCCATTCGATTTCCTCCTCATAACTTTGATCAGGCGTCAGCTCTATCACGCGCAATATCATTATGAATGCCCTCCCGTCCGACCACCTCGAGACAATCCTCCCAGAATCGTCATACAGTAGCAGGTCGAATATAGGGAGCCCTGTCTCCAAAGTAATGACCTCGTATCCAACGTTCGTCAGCTTGATTATCGACGTGATTATCTCACCCGACCTGACCTCGGACTTATCGATAGCGAGCTCAAGGATCAGGTCGTCCCGCCGAATGGAAGTCACACCTTTTGGCGAGTTGGGGCTTCCGATGATAAGGAGTGCTCCTATTGCCAGGGCGACCAAGCCTATTGTAGTAAAGGTGATTACCTCAAGCGATCCCTTCAAGCGTGTCTCCTATTTGTAATGTGGGTGTAAGATATAATACCAAATTATAGAACGCTGAAGGCCAACCCATTCCATTAGGCCTTGAATTAATGGGAAGGAACGGAGCAGACGTTGAGATTCCTGCTTGAGAATTCCAACTATGCCCGCCATCGATGCTGGCTACAGTTCCACAGTGAATGGCAATTTTCCCCGATTAGACGGCCTTCCCAGCACCAGCCTTTTCCTCGGATGACTTGAGGACTCGTCCCACCATGGCAATGACGGCCCCGATGGCCAACAGAACGGCGCCTACGACCATCATGTTGACGGACTCTTGCCAACCGCTCAGGTGATATTCGAAGGAGACTTGGGCGCCACCTTCCCACTGGTAGTACCACATCTCCAGCCTGTGTACCCCCTCTGTCAATTGAAGATCCGTACCCCTAGTCAGATACCCTTGGACCAACCACATGTTGATCTGTTCAACCCCATCAACATATAGGATGGATCCGTCATCGCTGCCGATTATGAAATTGATCGTTCTGTCTTGCGTCAACTCGAACGTTGTGCTCGCCTTGAATCCCAAGTGCAAATTTTCCCCCGAATAGGAGACAGTCGTAAGATGGAAGTTGGTGCTCAATGTTTGGGTGCCCATTTGGGCACCCCAGCCACCAAACTGGTCAGTTACATGGTACCAAGTTACATCCCAGTCCCTTGCAGTCGCAACGCTCTCTATCTGGCCCCTCGAGATTTGGCCATAGGCGATCAGGATTGCGCCAAGTGCGAGGATGATTACGCCGGCGATAAAAATCTGTCTTCTCACCAATCTCACCCCAGCTAGTGCCATTCACGGTGGAGACTTTAAGCCTTTCGTGGCCCACATCACTGCTAAAAATTAATAAGACGTACCCACGTGACTTGATCGTGATGGGCAGAATGCCAATACCGTCAGTAAAATTTGGCCTAATCCCCGCAACGATCACGCCCATGGACAAGAACTACAGGGTCGATTACGATCAGTTGGCGAAGTACATCGATTGGATCTCAGGATTCAAGGTGGGAGGACTGGCGGTAAATGTCGACACAGGCGAAGGCCCCCATCTCTATCCGGAAGAACGCGTCGAGATCCTACGGGCATACGCCAGGAAGATCAAGGGGAAGATCCCCATAGTTGCCGGGCTTCATGCGAGGAACACAGAGGAAGCCGTCAAGCTTGGCATGGATGCAAAGCTGGCAGGCGCAGACGGGCTCTTGGTCTTTCCCCATCCCGCTTTCACTGGAGAGCCAGTGGAAGACATCGTCTACGCGTACCATAAGGAGATCTCCGACACCGTCGGGCTTCCGATAATACTGTTCCATCTTCAACCTGCGCTGGGCGGGGTCGAGTTCAAACCGGAAGTGCTCAGCAGATTGATCAGCATAGAGAACGTTGTCGCGATAAAAGAAGCTTCGTTCGATGCCAAGAAGTTCGTAGACATCGTCAGATTCCTGAAGGCAGGATCAAGGAAGGTAACGATATTGACCGGCAATGACAATTTCATCTACGAGTCGCTCATCATGGGGGCCGAAGGAGGGCTTTTGGGTTTTGGAACGATAGCCACTGACAGACAGGTCGAAATGTTCGAACTTGTTGCCGAAGGGAAGTCAGAAGAAGCCGGCGAGATATGGAGGCGGTTGCTGCCCCTTGAGGAGGTGGTATTCGCGCCACCAGTGCGAAACTACAGGGCCCGCCTTAAGGTGGCATTAACTATCATGGGAGTGCTCAATACCGCACATGTGAGGCCACCCCTCCAATCGATACCGAAGGTAGAGGAGGAAGGTATAAGAAAGGCCCTACGGGATTTAGGGATGATTTAGGGTAGAACCGCGTGGCAGATCTAGCCGTTGATATAGCTGGCATCCATTTTAGGAATCCAGTGATAGTGGCGTCGGCGCCACTAACGCTCTCCTCCAGGCACATAGTGAAGTGCATTAGGGAGGGAGCTTCAGGAGCCGTTACCAAGACAGTGACGTACGATCCTTCTCAGCAAGTACAGCCGAAGCCCAGGATGCACGTCGTTAACCCAAAGGATGCGCTTGCGGGTAAATTTTACTCACTCTATTCCATAGACCTGATGTCCGAGCATCAACCGGAGGCATGGGCGTCTCAGATAAGGGAGGCAAGGACAGAATTGGGCCGCGATGGCGTTATAATCGCGAGCATCGCCGGTAGGACCTTTGATGAGTGGAGGAGACTGGCCATCCTGATGGAGGGATCAGGCGCTGACATGCTTGAGCTCAACCTCTCATGCCCTCATATGGAAGGGGGGGAGCTCATGGGCAAGGCCGTATCCTACGACTTGGATCTGGTCACGAAGATAGTAAGGGCCGTCAAGGCCTCAACCTCGATCCCCGTCATAGGGAAGCTTACGCCGCAAGGAGCCAATCCGCTCCACCTCGCGAGGACGATGGCCTCATCGGGCATTGACGCGCTTGCCTCGACAGCGAGGTTTCAGGGCCTGGTGGTCGATGTCGAGACCGGTAGGCCCGCACTATGGCCATGGTTCGGAGGTTATGGTGGGCCATGGCAGGTTCCAATAAGTCTGGGCTGGACAGCGCACATAGCCATGGAGAGACTGGGAAGGCCGATATTGGGTTCTGGGGGGATTTCCACTTGGAGGGATGCACTCAGCTTCGTGCTCGTCGGTGCCTCTGCGATTCAGCTGTGCACGGCGATCATGGTAAGGGGACATGGCATCATAGGGGAGATCAACAGGGGATTGGAGGGCTGGCTCGATGGCAGGGGCTTCGGGAGCATTAAGGAGGCTGTGGGCCTTTCGCTTAGAAATATGACGTCGCTGGGCGAACTTGAGAGGCGAAAGATCTATCGCGTGTCCATCGATGAGAGCAAGTGCACCAGATGCGGAATATGTGTAGATCGCTGTCCATATTGGGCATTGAGCCTTGAAAACAATAGGATATCATTAGATGGCGAGAAGTGCGACAACTGCAACTTCTGTGTATCGCTCTGCCCCTTGGGCGCCATGAGCCTCATTAAAGAAGAGAGTCTCTAGCGTAACTCAGCACGTCGAGACCAATTACGTGGGAACATCGCGAGGTTTCATCGTCATGCTTGCGGGCAGATAATCGTAGGAGACCCGCTCACGTTTACCTTGAAAACCCCGTCAATAGGGTCGATCGATTCCACCATGCCGAAAATCCTGATCGCCCTCACGCTCGCCGAATCCATCTTGATCTCCACGATCCTCTGATCGCCCCCGGTCCAGACCACCAATTTCCTATCGTCGCCCTTTGTAAACCAGAGCCCGTAGATCCCTTCCCCAAAAACCCCTTCCTTTTCCGGAGAGAAACCGCATAGTTCCCTTACTAAATTGTAGAGAGCGAAATACGAGGGCTTTACGTAGAAGCATTCAAACCCCAATACCCTCGCTGAACCATCGTGGTTGGCGACGACCCCGAAGTTTTGCTCCGAGTCCTGTTGGCTCAGGCCGTCGTCCTTCCAATCGTATATTATCGAGATCGGGACCCTCTGCATCAGGTTGGTAAGGTATATCCTGACGATGTATTGGGCTTGGGTGATGAGGTCAACCCTGTTGCCATATGGGCCGTTCGTCGTGTATCCCCACTCGCTCGACACGACCGTCAAGTTCCCAACGATCTCCCTCAGGTTCTCATACTCCCCGAATACGGTCTCAGGCTCTGAAGGCCTGTAGGGGTGTACCGACAAGGCAGACAGGCGGTCGCTCAGGCCCAGCCTCATGGCTTCGTATATGAAATCCCTGTCTATGCCAGAAGTCGCCGGCGCTATAATGGTGCAGTTACCCTCGGCTTCCCGCATACGTCTTGAGGCCTCAATGGCCAGCATCGCGTAGTTCGTGACGTTCGGCGAAGGCTTCCAGAAAACTTCGATGTTGGGTTCGTTCCAGATCTCCCAGATCACCCGATCATCGCCAAACTCCCGCACGGCCGCGGTCGCGAAAGTCGCGAAGGCCCCCCTCCCCTCATCCGTATGCGGCGGCAGGCCCTCATCGTAGAGCGAGTTTCCATAATCAAGTATGTAGAGTGGGCGTATGCCCCTCTTCTCAAGCTCCTCAGTCAAAACCTCGTAATCCGAGAAATCATAAACTCCCCGCTCTTTCTCGACGTTGTCCCACGTGAGGTCCATCCTGATCAACCTAAATCCCGCGTTCGCCATCATGTCGAGATCGATCTCCTGCGAGGGTGATGGTTTTACGAAATGTATGTTCACACCGAGTCCGCATGGCACTACGAGCTCCGGGATGCCATCACATCCCCGATCAGCAGTGCTCAAGTTGAGGCGTTCCATCACGCAGAGCATCCATGGATATGATTCGATGTTCGAGGAGGGGAGCGTGGGACTTGTGTACTTCGCGAGGCCTTCGACAAAGACTTGCAGCTCGTAGAGGGATGAGTTGAGCGCATACGTATCTATCTCCAGGCTTTGTGTACTGATGCTCGGGAACAGAAGGCGCGACCGTTCAGCCTGGAATTCGTAGATTTTTCGTCTTGAGCCGAGGTCGTCGAATGGAGCCAAGTAGACATCCACCTTTATATCTTTGAAGTATGGGTTTTGGACCTCGAACTCGAGCCTCGCAACCTCGCCTTTGTAGAACCAGTTCCTGCAGAATCGCCCCAGTTCGGGAGAGAGGGTACCATCTCCCTCATAGGCGAGCTTGGCCTTGAATGGGAAGATCCTGGGAACTAGTGCGATGTAGGCTGCCAGGGAGATCAAGATGATCGACGACGTGACGATGACCATTCGAACGTCTCCCATGTATCATGCGAGGCCGTTTGAGGTAATTAAAACATTGGCGGAAGTTTAGGACATGACCCAGCCGGAGCTATAGATCAACCCGCCATTTTTCGGTCTGCTTCAGCGAGTATTTTTTCGATTTGCCGAATGGTCGATGTGTCGGCTTGCGGGGCGGGCTCATGCTCCTTGAGTATCCTTTCAACCTCTCGCACCGCCCTCGGAAGTACGTCCTCCTTGCCAGTTTTTTCCCACTGCTCATATCTCTGCCTATCTAGAAGCCGGGGGATGTAGACCATCTCCCTGTTCCTTCGGAGCGTCAGTGGATCGGTGAGGTAGTTGCCCTTCTCAAGCCCGCGCTTCACGATCTCCAAGTCGTAATCGCATGCCTCGGTTGGAATCCCCCTTTGGACCCTCTTCAGCAGCTCGACCAACTCGTTATCGATGACGAGCTGTTCCGGACAGAAGATCTGATCGGAATCTACTTGGCCCGCAGGTCCGAGGGTCGTGGCACCGGCAAGCACCGCGAGCGTGGCCGTGAGGGCCTTCTCCATCGCAGCCTGCATACCCGGCGCCTTGGCGTCCGTGCGGAGTGCGCGAGTCCCCCACACCGGGAAGCCGTAGTATTCCCGGATGAATTGGGATTCGGCCAGCCCGACCAGCGTCTCCTCGGGAGCAGCATATAGGTGCCTTAGGTTGCGCGGATCGTAGAGCATCACGTCGAGCGCCCAGCAGTGTTGGAGGCAGACGCCCAATACCCAGGCAGGTGCGGGAACGACATCGGGATTGATGAGCTCCGTCAGATACAGGCCCGGGAGGATCTCGGCCACATTCTGTGCTATCGCCGCTGGAATGGACATCGGCGCCGTCGATCCGGGCTGCGGCATCGAACCCAGGGAGAAAGCAGGCAGACCAAGCTCGGCGTAGTAGAAGAGGAGTTCCATGACGCGGTCATCGTAGAAGAGGGGCGAGATGGCCTCAAGGAGCGCTGTGTGCCTGGGCCTCTTCCTGAGCTCTTCCATCCCTCCGGCCAGTATCCTCTCCACCTCGACGGCGATTTTGGCCATCTCAAGGTCCATGATGTGAATCCAGGCGATGGGCTTTCTAGTCGTCTGTGCCAATATGGCGAGGGCATGAAGGCCTCTGGTCTTGGGTGGTGCATCGTGGGGCACAATGGGCACACCCGCGATTTTGATGTTCTCGAGCGCATCGACCAGAATGCCGGCTCTCCTCACATCCTCGGCTGTGGCATAGCGGCGCTCTTGTCCCTCGAGATCGAAGACAAGATCGTTGACGGTGCCGGTGATCATGCCCTCAAGTGACAGAGGTCCGAGTGAGAAGAAAATGCCCTCACCGATCCTCACGCATTGCTTGACATCGCGATAGTAAAGTTTGAGTTCCCTCTTTGCGCTCTTCTTGATGATCTCGACGGAGAGGTCCGCTGGGATCTTCGCCCTGCTCTTGCTCTCATCGATGACGCACCCACCATCTCTTAGAAGTCGAAGGGCTCTGGGATGGGTGATCCTCACCCCGATCTTCTCTAGTATTTGAAGGGCGAGGCCGTGAATGCCCTCCATCTCAACCTCAGTTAGAACACGAAGTAAGGATTCAGTTCGCATATGGGCCGCAGATGCTATTCCAGATTGATAACGGTTGTGCAGGACGGATCATTTGATCCCGATGACAGACTAGTTGTAAGCATCACTTTATGCTTGGATCCTCAATTCGATCGCTTACGGGATGATCAACTCCAACGGAAGATGTATGGCTGGAAGATGATTACTGGAATGCTTGGTACGGTGCCGGTCGGATCGATATCGGTTCGGCTAGAGGGCCAATATGTGTTAAAATGGTGCAGAGTGGATATTACCGACAGCTAATAAAGCTGTATTAATGTCACGATTAAGCTTTTATATTTTTGAGTAGAATGATAAGTTGGAGAAGGGAAAAATAGTGCCTCAAGAGAGTGGAAGTAGTGGAGGAGTGTTGAGTACCTCGGAAAAGAGAGTTGAGAAGGTTCCGTGGATCCCGTTACTTGTGGTGATAGTGGTCTACTGTTTCCTCGCTCCGATCTGGGGTTTCATGCTGCCTTCTGGCGCTACCGTATGGTATGGCATAACTAGGTCAGCCTGCCACATGCTCCTGATAACGGGCGCTTACCTGCTAATACTCCTAGCCCTGGGATTGAGGTCTCTCAAGCCCCTCAAGGATAGAATAAGCCTCTCTACCCTCACGTATCTCTATGCGATAGGTGCATCCGTTGGCTACATCGGCGTCACCGATGGCTTTCCGATAGTTGATTGGTATATTCCGATGCTCAGCGATAGGCTTGTACATCCGGAGTTGTCCCAACAGTTTTGGCCTTGGTTCTGGGCTCCTCCGGCGGCAACTATTCAGCAGATGCTCTCAGGGGGGATCTCGGCTCCTTGGGGAGAATGGGTCCCATCGATCCTATGGTGGGGAACCCTGTTCGCCGTCTTCGCCATCTGCACAACTTCTATAGCCAATATCTTCCGCCGTGCTTGGATCGATGTTGAGAAGGTCCCGTTCCCGCAGACGATGGTCGCACACGAGATAATAAGGCGCGGAATGGGTGAGAAACCGCTGAAGGAGCGGTTTGGATTGCCGTTCTTGGTGGGCCTCCTTGTAGGCATAGTGTTTGAGCTCCCTCTTTTCATGACCTACGCCTTTCCGTGGTTTCCAGATATATACGGTTGGAGGACAAACACGTGCGGAACGGGCAACTACTGGGCACCAGCCAGCTCTTTCTTGGCAAACATCTTTTTCTTCAGTGATCTCCAGAAACATCCCATCTACATGGCGGTCTTCTACCTTGCGCCACTCTCGATATCGTTCAACGTCTGGTTCTGGGCGATTGTTGCAGCGGTCCTGACCCAAGCAGCGTACGTCATGGGTTATTACACGGGAATCACGGACTTAGATGCATGCGGAAGGTACTGGTGTGGCACCAACACCATATGGAAGGGCGCTCCGTTCAAGTGGAACGTCTTCTCGTCACTGGGGATGGTCTTGGGTATATTCGCTATATACATCGTACTTAACGCAAAATATATCGCTGAAACTCTACGCGCTGCATTTGGCACGTTACCTAAGGATCGCATAATGGATATGGAGAGGAATGAACCTACGACATACAGAACTGCATGGTTGACTTTCCTCGCTTCGTTCGTGTTCTTGGCAATTCTCATGATGTTCAGCAGCGTAAGCGTAGTACCAGCCTTCATGATGATCATAACCGGACTGATCTGGATGTTCGTGGCGATACGCGTCTTTGGGCTTGCGGGCGTCGGATTCCCTACCACCGGTCACGCCGGCGATGCCTTGATGAAGATATACTTCGGGGAAGCCGCTCCTGATCCTATGACGAGGGAGTGGATGATCTCTGTTGCCGGTCTGACGAGATATCCCTTCTGTCAGGGCTTATCAAAGGGATTCGGAGCTGGCTTCGTGGGAGGCTTCTCATCCTATCGTCTGGCAAGCCTAACCGGAACGAATCAAAAGAATGTGTACAAAGTTATCTTATTGGCGACTATTCTCGCGCCATTCCTTGCAAATACGGCATTCGTCTGGGCAAGCAATACATGGGGTCTCACACGCCTCCCAACCATATCCGGGTGGGCCGGAACATCGTACATCGATGGCTGGGCCAACGCATCAGATGCTGCGACTGATCCTGCGGTCGTGCCATGGCTTCCTCAAGCTGCAGCAGGCTTCATAGCGGCGATAGCATTGAGCTACCTTCACACGAGGTTCATATGGTTCCCATTCGAGCCGATTGGCCTCTTCATAGCGACGGAGGAGTGGGGCACTCTAACGGGCATATGGACGATGTTTTTTGGGGCCTGGATACTGAAGGTCATGACGCTCAGGATAGGCGGGAGCAAGATGTACGAGGAGCGTGGTGTGCCGATCGCGACGGGCTTCATAGTAGGATTCGTGATAGTCGCCCTCATCGGAGGCGCTGCCCTAGACTGGAGGTTCTTCTTCCCCTACTAGACTGGAGTCTGCACAAGTGCTCATATGAAATTGCAGCTAAAAACGAATAGTATGTATCCAAGCCACAGTTATATGCTTGTGATTTACACCAGGAGATATTCCCATCAGATGACTCATTATCTCAGCAGTAGCCTCGTGGCCTATTGGCAATATGCGACCACGGCCAGGAAGCTATGATATTGGGGGGGAGGGAGGAAGGAAGGAAGAAAAACTCAAATGCGACCATGAGTCCACAACTATGATGGCTGTAAATCATGGAAAGGAGCATCCCGCGGCCTTTCCCCCAGAGGCATGAGGATTGGCTTCAGAACTGAGTTCGCAGATCGAACGCCTCGGAAGTCTCCTGCGCCAGGGGGCAGAGGGCGAAGTCGACGATACGAAGAAAAGGCTTGAGTCCGCCGCTCAGCTCTACAAGGATTTCATCTCCAGGGTCATCGTGACGAGCTTCGATCCCGGGGAGGCAGCGCGAACGGCAGAGGGACTTTTCGGAACGAGGAGGGTCAAGTTCGCCGCGATCGATGGCTCAGAGGACCAGAGGCTCATTGCCGGATTGGCTGTCTTCTGGGGCGGATCATATGCCTCGACGGGCATTATTGATTTCGACGGCCCCCAGCTGAAGGTAACCTACGATGCAGGCTTCGTTGGGAAGGGACGAAGCGTCTCGAGCTGCGTCCCGATCTACGTCGACCGCGTTGGCGAGGTCGATCAGACCATTATGGAGCTTGCGAACTCCGGTGAAACAACCCTTACGAGGCCTCTCACCGAGCAGGCGGTCGTTGATAACTCGAGGATCGCCGGGTGGATAATGGCCTTCTCTGAACTCTACCTCGCTTACCGCATGGTGGTCGATGAAGGCGTGAAGGTCCTCCTGTTGGACCGAAGCCTCTCAAATACCCAGGCCAGCCTCATCTATGATACCTCCAGGAGGAGCAGGTGGGAGGCCGAGGGCGCGATCCACGGCCTCGAGATAGATGACACCCCCATCGATAAGAACGAGATGGGGTATGGAAGATACCACTACCTCAACCGCGAATTGGGCGTGCCTCCTGCGCGCGGGGATGCCCTCCGTTACGCCCTGATCTACTTCCTGCAGGAAAGGGGAAGGCAGATGGGGTTCAAGGAGGTTTGCGATTCCCTAGGGGTCATGGCACCGGATCGCCAGGAGAGGATAAGGAAATATTTGGACAAGGCCGTCGAGGAGGGATACCTGCAGCTCAAGGACCAAAAGTACGTCGCCAATCCGCGCTACCTCGAGACTTGGGAGAGATTGAGGAAACTTGTGGAGATGGTGGGCCATCAGCTCTTCGAGGGAATGAAGGGGAATCCGATGCGGGTGAGAAAGGGCGAGGACTTGCAGTGGCTCACAACGCAGGACCTGGCCTTCCTCTCCCTCTACTGCCTCTACATGTTGGTTGAGGAGTGTTGGAGGAGAAGCGTACTCCTGATGGGGATCACGAAGGACACGACCGCGAGGGATTTCATGGCGCACGTAGTTCCCGTCTGCGGTAACGAGGGGATATGGAAGGTCGACGAGGAGAAGCTAAGGGAGATCCCGACGACAGACAGGATGTTCCTCCAGGCGATAAGCCTCAACAACTACGGGGAGATGGCAGTGCCATGGAGCCTGATAGAATACGACACCGCCTTCCAAACGATCGTGCCGGACTTCTCCAAAAGGAAGGGGTTCGTGAGCGGCGCGAGGAAGAACAGGATAGGCACCGAGAGGCTTTTCCTGAAGACCTATGTCCAACTCGATCAGTCCGCGAGGGATCCCAAATTCAGGAGCAACGTCCTCTTCATCGACCGGCTCGTGCAACCGCAGTTCGACAAGTCCAAGCTGAGCCTCAAACACGACTACGGCGGCGCCACAGAGCCCATGGACGTCATCTTCTACGAGGGCAGGGAGTCGTCGAACCCGATCCAGAACTTGGTCATGATCGTGCTTAAGGCGATGGGCGCTAGGAGTATCCCGGAGGTCTTCGGCCACAATAGGCCGCTATTCATAGCTGACAAGATCGCGAAGACCCAGAGGAGCCAAGTCAGCGGGATGTTGGAGGCCACTGGGCACTGGTTGATGAACAGCTCCAGGCTAAGGCGATTCTGCTTTTATATGAACACGTTCAGGGAGAGAAGGGCTGAAGTTGAGCATGCGCGGGGAAGATAGCAGGTACTTCACGGATTTCGATGGAAGGTTCAAAGCGCGACTTAGCTCCGTCCACGCGACGAGTGGGGCCACCATGGCGCCATCGGAGACAACGGGGATCTCGGCCAGGTACCAGTGCAGGATAAAGGTAGAGTACCAGAAAGACCTGATGGGCCTACTTGAGGAGGGGATGCTGCTCGCCGTGCGGAACTTCAAGGCTGGCGGGATACCGGATCGGCAGCGGTGTACCCTTCTCGAGATCTCCCGCATAAGTCCAGAGCATTATGGGCTGAAGGGTTTGTCGGACTCGAGCTACTATCCGTACCAGTTCGAGATCATAGAACAGACCGTTGATGATTGGGGGACCGACGACAAGTCCATGATGATGATACAGATGAATGCCATCCCCCTGAACTACGACCTCGCGATCGGCGACAAGGGCGAGTGCCAATATGTCAAGGGCTTCACGTACCCGATTATAGCCGAGCAGATCCACATTCTCAATAGGGAGACCATACATCAGATGTACAATAGGCCGGTACTGGAGAGGATGGGACGGCAATGGGACAAGATCGTGACCACGAGCGTGGCCAGGGAGGATCCGAGGCTTGGGACCGTCAAGATGTTCGAGGCCGAAGGCGAGAAGATACCGATCTACGTCGACTTCGAGAGGCTCGTGAGGTACCACTACGGGGTCTTCGGATTCACGGGTTCGGGCAAGTCGAACCTCATGTCGAACATCCTAAGGCGCCTGCTCTACCACACGAGGGACACGAAGGTTGTGATCTTCGACATATCGATGGAGTATCCCTTCCTGTTGCAGGACGTTCTAGCAGATCCTAAAATGAAGTCGATGATAATGGTCGAAACCCCGATCTCGAGCCCCGAGCAATTCTACAAGATAATTGTAAAGCCGAGGGAATTCGAAAAGGACGAACGGGCAAGGAGGACGTTCGCTGGCATCCTCGATGAGGGGAAGGTTGGAAGGTACGTTGAACCATCCTCGAGGCTCCCAACCTACGAGGACGTGCTCGGCGAGGCGAAGGAGTTGAGGCCGGATAGCGCCGGAAAGCCAAACTACGTCAACGCGATCGATGCCATAAACAATGCCATCTTGAGTTACGTTAGGGGCGAGGGGAAGGGCTTGGAGGAAACGATCGACGAGGCGTTCGTAAACGTCCTCGACGAGAGCGCAAGGCAGGCGGTCCTCAGGTTTAAGGTTAGCGATAAGAGCAACCTCTACGGGTGGGCGACCACGCGCTCGGAGATAAAGAGGACACTCAAACTGAAGGGTCCCGAGGAGGAGGCCGATGCATTCACGACGAAGAAGATCGAACAACTCCTCGAGGGTGATGTACGGCTCATCGTACTATCGATGGCCGAACCTCATCTGATCAAGGGACTGGCGGTCGAACTATGCGGCAGGACCCTAGCTAGCAGGAAGAGGGAGTTCAAGGTCGAGCCACCCATCCTCTTCGTCTTCGACGAGGCTCAGGAATTCGTACCGTCCTACGACATGGCGCGGGGCATAGAGAGGGAGTGCACCGAACGTGTCGAGACGTTGTTGAGACAGGGGAGGAAGTATGGGATCGGGGGGTGCATTGCCACGCAGAGGATCGCCTACCTCAACACGAACGCCCTCCAGCAGCTTCACACATATTTCGTCGGGCCATTGCCCAGGCCCTACGACAGGAACTTAGTCAGCAGCACTTTCACAATAGACCAGGGGATATTGGGGAAAACGCTTGAATTCGCCCCAGGGGAATGGCTGCTCTCCAGCTACATAGCCACCGGAATAGAGAATGTGCCGATCTTCATCAAAGCCGACAATGCCGAACTGGAGATAGGGAGATTCCTCGGCCAACTCGAGAGCCCTTTCGCGGATGATCGACCGTAGTGAGCGCCTTGAACGAATCCTGCAAGGAGTGAATGGGTTGCGGAAATGGGCTGAGATGAGGTCAGGATGATGGGGCATCCGCCATAAATCGTGAAGACGCAGGCGAAACCTGCAGCGCCGAAGTCTTATATTTCCGCGTTTCGATTATCCGGCGGAGCGTTCGATCACTTGGAGGAGAAACTGAGGGCTTTTTTGAGGAGCGGTGCCGACTGGGGAAGGCTGAAGACAAACGTTCCCGGCGTGTTCGTGTTAAAGTTACCGCCTTTTCGTGGCAGTTCACCTCGCCTTTCTGTGGAACTCAATCCCGTGGACGATGCTGGAAACCCAACGAAGAGAAGGGGCCTGATAGTGAGGGGTGAAGAGGAGCTCAGGGGATACGAGGAGATCTTCCAGTCCGACAAACTCCGTCCCCTTTTGAAGAGCGTGGAGGCCGTCAACCCAGCAGAGAAGAGGCGCGCTGCCAAGCCAGGAGAAGACATCTTGGAGATTTGAGCGTCGCAAGTGATACGGTGACTATAAGGACCTATTGTGTTATAGGTCATCCGGTAAGATGCACTGTAAGCATTTACTAACATTATCCTTTGAAAAAGAATCATATAGTACTAATTAACCTAATAACGCGTTCTATTTCTTCTTCTTCGCCTTACGCTTTACACGTACAACCTTTATACGGTGAATCTTCTTATTACTTTTTGCCTTTTGATAACTACTGTATTCGTGGTTTATATATTCTCGCAAGTGCTTTGAGCAGAACCACAGGTTGCAGTTTTGGCAGCGGTAGATCAGTTGTCCTCTTTCTATGAGAGCATTGCATACCTGACAACGGTTTACCAAGCCTTCTCTATCCCCAGGCATCCCTTTAATACACCCCCAAAACAAGTGATATGAATATATAAGTTAATTCAAGACAGATTCCAAGGAACAGGGTAGAAAAACCATACTGTGCCTTGTCAGCTTTCTCATCGTTTAACACGCGGTTCTCAAGTAATGAAGTCATGAACGAAGAGAACAACTCGTCATATGATACTTTATCCCCACCTAGGTTGTCTCTAAAGCTTTTCTCTTCTCCAAGCGGTTCTCTAAAGCTCCTAAAACCAAGAGTTTTTAAAAAGAAAATTAACGCCAACATGATACTGAGAAGGCCCACAGCATAGATTGTAACGTAAATCGCTTGCCATACATAAAAAGGCGTTGATGAAGTCATTAAAGGACGCCCAAGTCCACTTGCGATTAAGCTGGCCGCAATTCCAGAAAACCCAAATCCCCAGGACGCCTTTTGATCGATGTCTCTCCTTCTCAGTTCTTCATCTTGGTAAAATCTTATTAGAAGCTCCAGTCCCTCTTTTGTAGTCATCTTATAATGTTAGTAAATGCTAGCATTATTTAGGTATTACGCATATTTTTAAACATCGTCAGATTCACTTATTACATGATTGAGAGCATTAAACATGAAGTCATATGTTGTTGTGTTCTCAGCAAAGCCAGCAGTAAGATTGAGTCATGCCATAACTAAGATGGAGTTGAACGTGTTTATTATTTTTTCACCATTCACATGGACAGCAGTTCTACGCCAACGAGAACGTGTTGCAGGCATTTGTCCGCCTGCCCCCGTCAATATAAGGGATAGTTGCCATTAAGATTAATATACTAAGGTATGTGAATCGCGAATTATGCCGCCAGGAAAACAGACACGACGCGATCTGATTTCGTTATGCATAGTACTGATGGCATTCGGTTTGTATGTTTTATTTACGCCAGATAGTAACTTTATGGGAATGAAGGTTCAATTATCCATTAATGTACGTGCGATTGGCTACGTTCTCATATTAATCGCTTTGGTGCTGCCATTCATATGGAGAAAGCGATTGGTTAGGACGGGAAAGAGGCCTTCAGACGGCTATGAGAAGACCGTAGATCAGTCCCGATGCGACGGCGGTGGCGAAGGCGAGTAGGTCGTATGCTAACACGATCTTCCAGCCAACTATTCGGTAGTTAGAAAGGGAGTTGGGCACGTCATAGGGTTGCCCCAGCAACCAAGCTATGGTCGCGCCTGGAGACATGCCGAGGTTCACAAGAGCTTTCCCCAAGACGACTTCAATCAGTGTTGGCGTGTAAAGCGGTCCCGCTAGGAGGGCTGCGAGCACCACTCCGAGAGGACCGGTCAAGTATGCTTCCACATATTCCTCTGGGAAGAAGGCTTGGAAGTAGCTCACGATCACTAGCCCCACGAGGAAGGCGGGAAGGATCTGCTTGGCGATGTGGCCGCCGAACTTGAGGGCACTCCACAATCGCTCATCAACGGGCTGCTTCACAAGTTCAACGGCTGCGACCTGACTAGGATTACCGGGGTTCTTTCGGTACCGCTGTTCAAACGCCTTCCCCCAGGGCATTTTCGAGACCACGTAGCCTATGAGGATAGCGCCCACTCCCGCTGCTATCATGTCTGCGACGGCGATCTGCCAGCCCAGCACTTGTATGGTTACGATGTCGGCTAAAAGATTGTTGGCGGGTGCGACGTAGAGGAAGGTCAATGCGGGACCTATTCCAGCGCCGGCGTAGAGGAGCCCAGCGTAGATGGGTACCATCGTACATGAGCATACGCAGAAGAGAGGGGAGAGGAGAATGGCGATCAGGTAGGCTAT